>ENA-ORPK01000159-ORPK01000159.1-human-gut-metagenome-genome-assembly--contig:-NODE-159-length-66234-cov-5.093700_pt1 | contig 66234 bp, 58 predicted proteins | sample MGYA00242139_ERZ509068 | MGnify/ENA primary metagenome ERZ509068 (study PRJEB26280, sample SAMEA2338687) | human gut metagenome | biome: human gut; feature: human-associated habitat; material: faeces...
TTTCTATTTAGGGGATTCCCACGCTTACGCTCGGAATGACATTTGAGGCGTGTTGCCGTTGCCTATGCGTAGTTTGAGCAATGCCTTGCGGCTCGTGTTCCGTCTTTTAAGTTGCACATACCGTGCATAAGAACGCCTTGAATAAGTGTTCGTTTATCCGCGCTTAAAGCTGTCTTTGAGTCCCACTATGCTGTTGAACTCGTTTTGCTCGTTGCGTTTGATAAAGTAGCCCTCGCGCAAGAATTGGAATCTTGTGTGAACGGGTGCTTCCGCAACGATTTTTTCCGCCTTGCCGTGCAAAACGGTGAGAGAATCGCGGTTGACTCTGTCCATATAATCGCCGTCGCCGTCGTTGATGAGATAGTCGAACATATTGAGCGTCACGTCGGCGCAATCGTTGGCGTTCACCCAGTGAATCGTGCCTTTGACCTTCATATTTGCGCCCTCTTCGCCGCTCTTCGTACCTTCGAGATATTCCACGTGCACTGCGGTGACGTTGCCGTCCGTATCTTGCTCGCAACCGACGTACTTGACGATGTACGCGCCTTTAAGACGCACGATTCCGTCCGGCTTCAAACGGAAATATTTGGGCGGAGGATTGAGCGCGAAATCGTCTTGTTCGATATACAATTCTCTGCCGAAAGTGGTTTCGTGCACGCCTGCGTTTTCCGCTTGCGGATTGTTTTCGATATAAACGGGTTCGCTCTTGCCCTCGGGATAGTTGTCGACGATGAGTTTGAGCGGTTTGGTGACCACCATTGCACGTTGCGCGCGGTTGTTCAAATCCTCTCTAACGCAATGTTCCAAAATGGAAATATCCACTTCGCTGTCCGCTTTTGCAACACCGATACGCGAGCAGAAATCGCGGATTGCTTCGGGCGTGTAGCCTCTCTCTCTTATGCCCGAAAGCGTGGAAAGACGAGGATCGTCCCAGCCCCAAACCACTTTTTCGTCGACAAGACGTTTGATGAAACGTTTGCTCATGACAGTGTGCGTGAGGTTGAGCCTTGCAAACTCGATTTGTCTGGGACGAGGATCGAATCCGCAATTGAGCGTAACCCAGTCGTAAAGAGGACGATGGTTTTCAAATTCAAGCGAGCAAAGCGAGTGCGTGATGCCCTCGATTGCGTCCTCGATGGGATGTGCAAAATCGTACATGGGATATATCACCCATTGATCGCCGGTGTGCGGATGCGTTGCGTGGCAAATACGATAGATGACCGGATCGCGCATGTTGATGTTGGGCGACGCCATGTCTATCTTTGCGCGCAAAACCTTTTCGCCGTCTGCAAATTCACCGTTTTTCATGCGCTCGAAAAGGTCGAGATTTTCTTCGACGGAGCGGTTTCTGTACGGACTTTCCGTGCCGGGCACGCCGAAGCTGCCGCGCGTCGCGCTTATCTCTTCCGCGCTCAAATCGCAAACGTATGCCTTGCCCTCTTTGATGAGCTTGATTGCGCACTCGTACATTTTGGGGAAATAATCGCTTGCGTTGTGAAGTTCGTCCCAGTCGAAGCCCAGCCACTTGATGTCGGCTTTGATGCTTTCCATATACTCCACGTCTTCTTTTGCGGGGTTGGTGTCGTCAAAACGCAAGTTGCACGCGCCGTGATACTTTTCTTTCATGCCGAAGTTGATGCACAACGCTTTTGCGTGACCGATGTGCAAATATCCGTTCGGCTCGGGCGGAAAACGCGTAATGATTTTGTTCACCTTGCCGGAAGCAAGGTCTTCGTCAATGATTTCTTCGATAAAGTTTCTTGAATTGTCTTCCATGTAGGTAATGCCTTTGCGTGAGTACGTGCGCAATGCGCACACGCAGTACGCATAAAATTATTATAATTTATAATAAAACGAAATTCAGGTTATGTCAATACAATGAAAATGTAAAATTATATGGATTAATAAATAACTTGGATGAGATGCAGTCCCTTTGCGGACAAAGTTTTGCCGGCAAGTTTTCTGTCACCGCTCTCCAAAATCGTGCGGACGTCGTCGGGAGTGAGTTTTCCTATGCCGACGTACAGCAACGTGCCCGCGATTATGCGCACCATGTTGTAAAGAAAACCGTTGCCGGTGACATATACGTTCATTACGGAATTCGTCAGCAATTCGCCTTTTTCCGTAGCGGAATCCTCACTCGAATACGTTTGCAACGGAGCTGTTTCCACCTCGATTGAATATATCGTGCGGACGGTGTTTTTGATTACGCTGCCGCTTGCTTCGAAACACTTGAAATCGTGCGTGCCCTCTATGATTTTGCACGCCTCTTTGATTTTGTCGAGATCGACGGGCACGATGATATGTTCGTGCGTGGGTTCGAGCACGGGACGGCGATGTTTCGAGATATACGTTTTGTAGCAATAAGTCTTGCGTTTTGCATTGAAACGCGCGTTGAAATCGTCGGATACGACTTCGCAAGAAAGCATGCTCACATCGTCCGGAAGATGCGTGTTGACGGCAAAAGGAATCTTGTCGACGGGGATCGAAGTGTCTGCGTCGAAATGCACGACTTGTCCCTCTGCGTGAACGCCTGCGTCCGTGCGACCGCTTGCGGTTGCGGCGGTTTTCGTGCCGAAAGTTTTTTCGAGAGCTTTTTCAAAGACCTCTTGAACGCTCAATCCGTTGAGCTGTCTTTGCCAGCCGACGTACCCGGCTCCGAAATAGGAAATCACCGCGCGATATCTCATAACACCAAACCTCCGAAAATCATTTGGTCGATGTTGATGCCTATCGTCGGAAAATAGTATCTTTCAAGCAAAATCACCACAAAGAAAGCACACATAAAAACGGTTGCGATGAGGTCGCCTACACCGAGTTTTGCCTGTTTCATTTTTGTGCGTTTTTCGGTTGCGTTGTAGCACCTTGCGTCCATTGCGAAAGCAAGCTCGTCCGCGCGTCTGAACGAGTTGACGAAAAGCGGGATAAGCACGGGCAAAAGAGCCTTTGCTCTTGAAAATAGTCCGCCCGTATCGAAACTTGCGCCGCGCGCTTTTTGAGCCGAAATAATCTTGTTGGTTTCCTCAAACAGCGTGGGAATAAAGCGAAGCGCGATGCTCATAATCATTGCTATGTCGCGCACGGGAACTTTGACGAGTTTGAGCGGCGACATAAGCGATTCCACACCGTCGGCAAGCTCAACCGGCGTTGTCGTGAGCGAAAGCAAAGATGCGCCTGAAATCAACAAAACGAGCCTTAAAACCATCTTTATGGTTGTATGAACTCCCGTTTTGGTGATTGTGAAGATTTGCCAATGCACCAAAACTTCGCCGTCTTTTATCAAAAACAGATTGAGAATTGCGGTGAATAAAACGATAAACAGCACGCCTTTTACGCTTTTCAAAACCGACGCCATGGGAAGTTTTGCAAGCATGATTATCGCAATAAGGACAACCGCCGTAAGCATAAATCCGAAATAAGATTTGACAAAGAAAATGCCTATGACGTACATGAGCGTAAGCAAAAGTTTCACCCTTGCGTCAAGGCGATGAACGGGAGAATTTGTGGGATAATATTGTCCGAAGGAAACGTCTTTAAACATGCTCGTTCCCTCCTTTTTTTGCCTTGATTTCGGCAAGTTTTTCACAAAGCTCGTCCATTGAAATAATATCGCGAGGAAGGTCTATTCCCCTTTCGATAAGCATATCCGAAATTCTCGTCGCGCACGGCACGTCAAGCCCTGCTTCCTCAATGAGTTTTCTGTTTGAAAACACCTCTTTTGGTGTGCCGTCCGCAATAAGTTTTCCGTCTTTGAGCGCAACGATTCTGTCAGCGATCACCGCAATGTCGTCCATGTTGTGCGACACCATAATCACCGTCGGAGAAACCTCTTTTTGAAGTTTTTTGACAAGGGCGAGAATCTCCTCTCTGCCCTGCGGATCCAGTCCCGCGACAGGCTCGTCGAGGACGAGAATTTTGGGCTCCATGGCAATGACGCCGGCAATTGCGACACGGCGTTTTTCTCCGCCGCTCAAATCAAAAGGACTGCGATGCGCAAATGCGTCGTAATCGAGACCGACCACCTCGATTGCGCGTCTTACTCGTCTGTCGATTTCGTCCTTTTCGAGTTTCATGTTTTTCGGACCGAACGCAACGTCCTTTTCGACGGTATCTGCAAAAAGCTGATATTCGGGATATTGAAACACCATGCCGACTTCGAAACGCAAATTTTTGAGCGTCTTTTTGTCGGTTGCGCTCATGCCGTTGACGACGACGGAGGATTTCTTTTTGTCTTGAACCTTGACAAGTCCGTTCAAATGCTGAATGAGAGTGGATTTTCCGCTGCCCGTCGCGCCGACGATGCCCACGAATTGTCCCTCTTCTATGCTCAAATTTATATCCGAAAGCGCCACCTTTTCAAAAGGCGTTTTGGGAGAATAAACGTACGTGAGATTTTTTATTTCAATTGCCGACATACGCCCTCCGCAAGTTCCTCTTCGGTGAGTGCCGCCGAGTCGAAAACGAAACCTTTGCTCTCAAGCGATTTGCAAAGCGCGTATACGGGCGGCAGCGTAAGTCCGCACGCTTCCAAAAGTCCCGATGCAAATACCTCTTTGGGCGTGCCGTCGATTGCGACTCTGCCCTTGCGCAAAACGATAATTCTGTCCGCAAGCACCGCCTCGTCCATGTTGTGCGTGATGTTGATGACGGTTATGCCCTGCTCGTTTAGCTTTTTGGCGATTGCCATAATCTCTTTTCGTCCGTTGGGATCGAGCATGGAAGTGGACTCGTCCAAAATCAGAATTTGCGGACGCATTGCCAAAACGCCTGCGATTGCTATGCGCTGCTTTTGTCCGCCGCTGAGCTTGGACGCGGAGCGTTTTCTATACTCGCTCATGCCCACGGCTTCGAGAGCTTCGTTCACTCGTTCGATAATCTCTTCTCTGGGAACACCGATATTTTCGGGGCCGAACGCAACATCGTCCTCGATGATGGTTGCAACCATCTGATTGTCGGGATTTTGGAAAACCATACCCGCTTTTTTGCGGATTTCAAAGGTGTTTTTCTCGTCGGAAGTGGACAAGCCGTCAATCAAAATCTCGCCGCTAGAGGGTATAAAAAGACCGTTGAGAAGTTTTGCAAGCGTCGATTTGCCGCTGCCGTTCATGCCGGCGAGCGCGACAAATTCGCCTTTCTCAACGGAAAAAGACAGGTTTTTGAGGGCTTTTAGACTGCTGCCCTCCCCTAATGAGTAGCTATAACTTACTCCTTTGAGGACGATTTGCGACATACCGAGAGTATAACACAGCGCATTTCTTTTGGCAAACGATAATAAGTTTTTGTCAAACTAATAAATATATTTAAAACGAAACATAGCCGTGCGCGAGCATTGCGTCTTGACTTTAAAGCCGTATCATATTAAAATATTTAGCGAAAAAAGGAGCTTTTTATGTTCAAACTTATCGTTTTCGATCTTGACAAAACTCTCGCCGACCTCGGCAAAGGTATGAGCGCACGCAACACCGCAAAACTTCGCCGCCTTGAAAAATCGGGCGCGAGAATTGCGATATGCTCGGGAAAGCCGACGTATTATCTTTGCGGCTTTATGCGGCAAGCGGGATTGAAAGCTCCGATTCTTATCGGCGAAAACGGCGCGACGATTCAATTCGGCGTCGATTTGCCTCCGTCGGATTTTTACGTTCTGACAAAAGACGAACGTGCAAAACGCGTCCTTAAAAAAGTGTACGACGACATCGACGCAACGTTCGAGGGCAAGATGTGGTTTCAGCCGAATTCGGTGTGCGTAACACCCTTCCCGAAAACACAAGAGGACTTTGACAAGATACAAAACTACGTTGATAAAAACAAAGACCTTCTTTCTTGCTTGAAAGTGTACAGGCACGTCGATTCCTTCGATTTTATCCCTTGCGGAATTGACAAGGAAATCGCCCTCGAATATCTTGCGAACATGCTGAATATAACCAAGGAAGAAACGATTGCCGTCGGCGACGGCGTAAACGACTACCCCATGTTTCGCTTTGCAAAGCTGTCCGTGGGCGTAAACGTAAAAGACGAAAGCAAAGTAAATTTCAATTTCAAATCCACAAGCGATGCGCTTGATTTTCTGGCGCAAACGTTGAAGGAGCAAACATGCTGACAAGCTACAAAAAAATATCCGTCATATACGGCGGCAACGGCAGAAAATATGCATCGCAAATCAAGGACAAACTTCAAGATTTGCACGAAAAAGAGTTTTATCCTATCAAAATCGAAGATTTAAATACCGATTGGGTTGGGCACGACGTTTTGGGCACGGTTGTCAAAACCATACGAAACAGCGATTTGATATACATCGTTTTTACCCTTGACGATATCGGCGCAAGCAAACGCGCATACGAGCAAAACGGCGATGATGCGCTTGTCGGCAGACTTCGCCAAAACGTGCTTATCGAGCTTGGTATGGCTCTCGTGGTGTGCGACAACACCGAAAAAATCAAAATAGTCGCCGACTTCAACAAGAACGAATTGGGAGAGGATTTTCCCAGCGATATACGCAACGCTCTGTCTATACGTGAATTTTCAAACGGCAATTTCGACGAGGTTTTGGATTCCATTTGCCGTTTTATACGCAACGATTTCGACGTCGCACCTACGAAAAATTTGCTTCACGACGAACACGGAGTCGTGGACTTTGAAAACGTTTTCGACGAGTTCGAAAAACTGAACAGATACGGCGGAAAGAAAATCAAACGCCTTTGGGATATCCTCGATTTGTGGCTACCGACGCTAGACTCTTTCGACTACGTTGAAGAAAGATTGCTCTACACTCTCGAAAGACTCAAATCCTTCCCCGTGTTCGGTTCGGGTGAAAAATTGATAGACTGGATAAAGAAATTCCGCGACGCTTGCCTTGACCCGCACCTGCCGATAACTTCGGACAGAGAGTTTATACGTTTCACGCAAGACGTGGTGAACGCAAGCCTCGACTACACTCTCGTAAAAACCGACGAATCCACCGAAACGAGCTTGCAGGCATACAAAGACGTGGCGTCCGACTTTTCCGACCTTTACGACGATTACAAGGATATGGAAGCCCGCGACATAAAATTCCATCCGGTGATCAGCTTCGTTTTGCTGGAATACTACGGCTTGACGCTGATGCGAATCTACAACCTCACAAAAGACTCGTCTTTGCTTGACAGAGTGATTGCACTCTATCAAGAAGGCGCGGAGGTTGCGCTCAAACTCGACACGAGATTCCGTCTTTATCAAGGCTACGTTTCATTCAACCTCGGAAGAGCGTATACAGATATCGCGAATTCGGCAACGAAGAGGATTGCACAACATTCCACGAACAAATGGAAAAAACGCTCAAAATCCGCAAAAGATGGACGGATCACACCCACTTTTTTCCGTGCTATGCCAATGCGCTCTCCTATGAATATTTTTATGCACTCAGCGAATACGTAAAAATGCAGTACGCAACGGGCGAGTTGTCGGGCGAGATGTTCGACGCGACTCTCGATCGGATAATTTCGGACATCGACGACTACATATGCAACGACTCCGAACTTCAAAAGCTCTACAAAATCAAAAACGTGTGCTTGAAAATGTACGAGAGTTGATTTCGCAAATCTTATACGCAATATTCGGCGGGGCAAAACCTCGCCTTTTTTTTGCAAAATCGTAATTATTGGCAAAAAACAAAATCGCCCTTTTTATTGACTATTAATTTTTATCAATGTATAATATCTAATTGATTATGCGCCTTGCACACCCGCTCGTGCGCGTAATGCAACAAAACACTCAAAGATATTTATTTGGAGGACTATCCGATATGAAAAAAATGACCATTGACGGCAATACCGCTGCGGCGCACATCGCTTATGCTTTCTCGGACGTAGCGGCTATTTACCCTATCACACCGTCATCACCCATGGCAGAAAACTGCGACGACTGGGCAGGCCAAGGCAGAAAGAATCTTTTTGGCAACGTTCTTAAAATTGCCGAAATGCAATCCGAAGCAGGCGCTGCAGGTGCGGTTCACGGTTCTTTGGCAGCAGGTGCTTTGACGAGCACGTTCACGGCAAGCCAAGGCTTGTTGCTCATGATCCCCAACATGTACAAAATTGCGGGCGAATTGCTTCCCTGCGTGTTTAACGTATCCGCAAGAAGCGTAGCGGGTCACGCACTCAACATCTTCGGCGATCACTCGGACGTTATGGCATGCCGTCAAACCGGTTTTGCTATGCTCGCTGCAAACAGCGTGCAAGAAGTTATGGACCTCACTCTCGTGTCCTATCTTTCCACAATCGAATCCAGCGTTCCTTTCCTCAACTTCTTCGACGGTTTCCGCACCTCTCACGAAGTTGACAAAATCGACGTCATCGAATACGACGAAATCAAGCCTCTCGTCAATTTCAAGAAAGTGGACGAGTTCCGCGCACGCGCTCTCAACCCCGAGCATCCTCATCAACAAGGCACGGCTCAAAACCCCGACATCTACTTCCAAAACAGAGAAGCAAGCAACAAATACTATGACGCTGTCCCCGCAATCGTTCAAGCGCAAATGGACAAAGTCAGCGCACTCACCGGAAGAAAATACAACCTCGTCGACTACTACGGCGCACCCGATGCGGATCGCGTGATCGTCATCATGGGTTCGGGCGCGGAAGCCGTTGAAGAAACCGTTGACTACCTCAACGCAAGAGGACACAAAGTCGGCCTTTTGAAAGTCAGACTTTATCGCCCCTTCCCGCAAGACGCATTCGTCAAAGCCATCCCCGCAACCGCAAAAGTTGTCACGGTTATGGACAGAACCAAAGAGCCGGGCGCACAAGGCGAACCTCTCTACCTCGACGTCGTGTCCGCACTCAACGAAGCAGGCGTACAAAAAGAAGTGCTCTGCGGTCGTTACGGTCTCGGCAGCAAGGAATTCAATCCCTCCATGGTCAACGCAATCTACGAGAACATGAGCGGCGAAAAGAAAGACAGATTCACCGTCGGCATCAACGACGACGTCACTTTCCATTCCTTGAACGTCACCGAAAAGATCGACGCATCCGACGCAAGCGCAATCTCTTGCAAGTTCTACGGTCTCGGCTCTGACGGCACTGTCGGCGCAAACAAGAACTCCATCAAGATCATCGGCGACCACACCGACAAATACGCGCAAGCATACTTTGCATACGACTCCAAGAAGTCGGGCGGTATCACAATCTCCCACTTGCGTTTCAGCGACAAGCCCATCAGAAGCACTTACCTCATCGACCAAGCCGACTTCGTGGCTTGCCACAACGAATCATACGTGCTTCGTTACGACATGCTCTCCGACCTTAAAGACGGCGGCACGTTCCTTCTCAACTCTCAATGGGAACCCGAAGAGATGGACGCAAAACTTCCTGCGGCAATGAAGAACATGATTGCAAAGAAACACGTCAAGTTCTACACTCTCGACGGTCTCAAAGTCATCCAAGAAATCGGCACGAAAAAAGGCGTCAACACCGTCATGCAAGCCGCATTCTTCAAACTTGCAAACGTCATTCCTTACGAAGACGCAGAGCGTTATATGAAGGAAATGATCAAAAAGTCCTACGGCAAGAAAGGCGACGCGGTCGTTGCAATGAACAACGCATGTGTTGACAACGCAATCGCACACCTCAAAGAAGTCAAATATCCGCAAAGCTGGGAAACCACAACCAACGGCGCAGCTCCGCTCCCCGTCCCCAACGACGAATATTTCAAGAACTTCATTGCGCCCATCACCGCACAAGAAGGCGACAAACTCCCCGTTTCCGCATTCAACCCCAACGGTTACGTACCCACCGGTACGACCAAGTTTGAAAAACGCGGTATCGCAGTGTCCGTTCCTATGTGGGACAAAGACAAGTGCATCCAATGCAACCGCTGCGCTCTCGTTTGCCCGCACGCAACCATTCGTCCGACTCTCGCAACGGCGGAAGAGCTTGCAAACAAACCCGCAACGTTTGAAACCAAGCCCGCTATCGGCGTGAAAGGCTACGAATTCCGTATGCAAGTCAGCCCCTTCGACTGCACGGGTTGCTCCAACTGCGTGGCTGTTTGCCCCGCAAAAGAGAAAGCTCTCACCATGGTTCCCCTCGACGAAGCAATCGCAAAAGAGGAAGAAAACTGGGACTATGCCGCAAACCTCAAAGAAACCAGCGCGGAACTCAAATCCGTCAACGTCAAGAACAGCCAATTCAAGAAGCCGCTCTTCGAGTTCTCGGGTGCATGCGCAGGCTGCGGCGAAACTCCGTACGTCAAACTTATGACTCAACTCTTCGGTGACAGAATGCTCATTGCAAACGCAACGGGTTGCTCCTCCATCTACGGCGGCAGCGCACCGACCTGCCCCTACACTAAGAACGACAAAGGTCGCGGTCCGGCATGGGCAAACTCCTTGTTCGAGGACAACGCAGAGTTCGGTTACGGCATGCACCTTGCATACGACACTCGTCGCAACGTGCTTGCAAACAACATCACGAGCCTTATCGGTCTCGACGCAATCTCCGAGGATATGAAAGCCGCTCTCAACGCATGGCTTGAAAACAAAGAGGACGCTCAAAAGAGCGAAGAAGCTGCGGACGCAATCCTTGCTCTCCTCCCCGAAGAGAAAAAGACCGCAAACGGTTTGAGCCTCGAACTTCTCGAAAGCATCGAAGCAAGAAAAGACTGTCTCATCAAGAAATCCGTTTGGATTGTCGGCGGCGACGGCTGGGCATACGATATCGGTTACAACGGCGTTGACCACGTTCTCGCAAGCGGCGAAGACGTCAACATCCTCGTTCTCGACACCGAAGTGTACTCCAACACCGGCGGACAAGCATCCAAGTCCACTCCTACCGGCGCAATCGCAAAATTTGCGGCAACCGGCAAACGCACCAAGAAGAAAGACCTTGCTCTTCTCGCAATGGACTACGGCTATGTTTACGTCGCGCAAGTTTCCATGGGCGCGGACATGAACCAGGTTGTCAAAGCGTTTGCAGAGGCAGAGGCATATCACGGCCCGTCCATCATCATCGCTTACGCACCGTGCATCAACCACGGCATCAAGGGCGGTATGGACAACTCTCAAATGGAAATGAAGAAGGCTGTTGACTGCGGATATTGGCAACTCTTCCGCTACAACCCGACCCTCGTGGGCACGGACAAAGCTCCTCTTGCAATCGACAGCAAAGAGCCTACGGACGATTATCAAGCGTTCCTTATGAACGAAACCAGATACGCATCCCTCGCAAAGATGAATCCGGATGCGGCAAAAGTTTTGTTTGCAAAGAACGAAGAAGATGCAGCAAAGAAACGTGCATTCTACGTCAAGAAAGCCGCTTCTTACACCGAGGAATAATCGATATTATCCCAAAGCAAGCCAAAACCCCTCCGAATCGCTCGGAGGGGTTTTTGTTTGCGCTCGGTTTTATTTTAGATTTCTGAAATAAACGATTTTGGTGTCGGGAGCAAAAGGCTCGGACAGGTCGGGATTTTGCGCGAGGATGTCGGCAGGCATTGCGGACAGCGCAGAACACACGTCAAGCATCGTATCCGACTCGGAGGCAACGTAAACGGACAATGCGGAGTTGTTTTGCGGCCGCTCTTCACCGACGTTCACTGCCGAGATATACGTTGCTTCGAGAGGAGAAAATCCGCACACCGCAATTGCAACGTCAAATGTGATGTCAAACTCTCGCTCTCTGCGAACAACGGCGTCAATACGCTGAATTCGGCATTCTACCCGCACGTCTTTTGAGAAAGGAATATCGCTCGGCGCAGAAACCGCAAAAGGTATTTCGGCGCGCACTGAGTTGAACCCGTTTTCGTCCCGATAGATTATGTCGGTGTTTGCAACTCCCTCAACAACCAAATTGTTGTCCTCGCTGACATACGCTCGGGTGGTGTAACACCTTGCATAAGGCAGAGCGCACACTTCAATTGCCGCCGGTTTGTTGTCCGAAAGCGTTGCGCTTCCGCTCACGCCCTTGACAAAATATCCGCACCCGTCAAAGCAAGTGTAATTTGCGGTTTTGCGCTCGATTTCCGTTTGGTTGGACAGCATAAACAAATCGGACACAATCTCGGTTTTCGAGCATCTGAACGCTTGAACTTTGATCTGAACTTCACCTTCGACTCTGATAGTATTGTCGTCCGTCACGCCTTGCAAAACGATTTTGGACGATTTGGTTTGAGCATAAAGTTTGATTGCGTCCCCTTCCTGAACTCCGTCGAGATTAAATTCTTCTTCAAGTGGGATTTCAAACGAATGCTGTTTGATTTCTCCTCCTTCTACGTAAGTTACGAACGCATAGACCGCCAGTTTTGCATTTGCGCCGCCGTCGGTTGCGATTGATTTTAAGGGGACTACGGTTGTTGACAAGCCGAGCACGGACTCGATTTCTCCGCCCACGTTTTTCTCGTCGTCAAACGGCACGACGACGGATTTTTGTGCAATAAAAGTCGGCATATAAATCTCTTTTTTCGTAACGAAACAATCGTCCGCGTTTGTCAACGCCTCGATTTCATCTCGTTTGATTGCCGAAACCGTAACTTCGAGCACCGCCGTAAGCGTGAGCGTATCGCCTGCGTTAACGTCGGATTCGGATATAACGACGTCCGCCCAAACGTTGTCGCCCTCGACAAACACACCGTCCACTCTTGCGGTGAAATCGGCATTGTAATCCACGCCTTTCGGCATGCCGTCTTTGCTCAAATATGCAAGGCGAAAATTCACTCTTCCGCCCACTTGCGCATATCCGTCTTGCGCCTCGACGCTCGTAGCTCTTGCGTCCACCGCCACCGACAATACCTTTGCAACGTTTGTCATATCGACGTCGGACGGCGAAAACTCAACGACACGCTCCGACGTCGGCGCAACGTAAAATTTGCTGGCACTTAATTTTTCAAAATCGAACATAGCATTCCTCCGTTTCACCAAAAACATATTCGAAATTCTTTTGAATTATGACGAATAAGTTTTGATTTTCGGGCAATAATCCTGCTATGAGAGAAATCGGTCAATCACTTTGCGAGGCGAAAGCGCGCGTACAACAAATCATCGGCGTCCCCGTGCTTGTCAAAATCAACAGCGGCAGAGGCAAATCCGCACTCTATCACGGCAAAGTCACGGCGATATTTCCCTCTATCTTCACCGTCGAACTGGACGGCGGCGAAAAGCGCACTTTCTCGTACAGCGACGTGCATACAAAAAACGTGCTGTTCTTGAAAAACAAGGAATAAATCTCAAACTACACGCTCCTCATAATACTCCCCTTATCACAACAAGCGACTGTCCTCGGGCGGTCGTTTGTTGTTTCACGTATCTTTTGCGCGTCGTCCGATTGTTTTTTATATTGTTATTTCTTTTATAATACATAATCCATTATATCTTTATAAAAGGTCGAAATACCTTTCCTCTTGCATCGAAATCCGCTGCATCGGTGCGTGCCACTACATATTGTGGTGCGCTGCTTCGCACTGCGGAAAACGGCAAAAACAATATAGCGCGTTAGAATACGGATTGCGATTTTACATAGGCGGTTACATATCCAAAAACCGCACTTTTCGATACACGAAACATAGACTTTGCAATTTTCGGCATTTTGTGACAAAAACACAATATGTAGTGTTTCGCAAAAAAGTTTCACACTTTATTTTGCGTTTTGTCCTTGACATATCCGCTCTGCTTGCTATAATAAAGAGGCACATTTTCCAAGGGGGTTCAATAGATATGTTGAACATCAAAAAAAGAGATGGGAGTATAGTTCCATTCAATCTGAACAAAATCAAGGTCGCAATCGAAAAAGCGTTTACGGCAGTGAACAAAAGTTACAGCGACGACATCATCGACATGCTTGCTTTGCGCGTCACCGCAACCTTCAACGACAAGGTTAAAGGCGACGTCGTAAGCGTCGAGGATATTCAAGACTCCGTTGAGGTCGTCCTCATTCAATCGGGCTACGTCGAAGTGGCAAAAGCCTACATTCTTTACAGAAAACAACACGAAAAACTCCGCGAGATGAACTCCACCATGCTCGACTACAAGAACACGGTGAACAACTATCTCAAAATCAACGACTGGCGCGTCAAGGAAAACTCTACGGTCACGTACTCGGTGGGCGGTCTTATCCTTTCCAACTCGGGCGCGGTGACGGCAAACTACTGGCTCAGCGAAATCTACGACGATGAAATCGCAAAAGCTCACCGCGAGGCTCAAATTCATATCCACGATTTGTCCATGCTCACCGGTTATTGCGCAGGCTGGTCGCTCAAACAACTCATCAAGGAAGGCCTTGGCGGAATCCCCGGCAAAATCACCTCTTCGCCGGCAGGACACCTTTCCACGCTCTGCAACCAAATGGTCAACTTCCTCGGCATCATGCAAAACGAATGGGCGGGCGCACAAGCGTTCAGTTCTTTCGACACATATCTCGCACCGTTCGTAAAGGTTGACAACCTCTCTTACAAAGAAGTCAAACAATGCATCCAATCCTTCATTTACGGCGTCAACACGCCTTCTCGTTGGGGTACGCAAGCACCGTTCACCAACATCACGCTCGACTGGGTTGTGCCAAACGATTTGGCGGAACTTCCCGCAATCGTCGGCGGCAAGGAAATGGACTTCAAGTATAAAGACTGCGTCAAAGAAATGGCGATGGTCAACAAGGCGTTTATCGAAATCATGATCGAGGGCGACGCCAACGGCAGAGGCTTCCAATATCCTATCCCGACTTACTCCATCACGAGAGACTTCGACTGGTCGAACACCGAAAACAACCGCCTTCTCTTCACGATGACGGCAAAATACGGCACTCCGTACTTCTCCAACTACATCAACTCCGACATGGAGCCCAGCGACGTGCGCAGTATGTGCTGCCGCTTGCGTCTTGACTTGCGCGAACTCCGCAAAAAATCGGGCGGCTTCTTCGGCAGCGGCGAATCTACGGGTTCAATCGGCGTCGTAACCATCAATATGCCGCGCATCGCGTACGTGAGCAAAACCGAAGAAGAATTTTTCAAAGAGCTCGAACGCCTTATGAACGTGTCCGCTCGCTCGCTCAAAATCAAGAGAAACGTCATCACCAAACTTCTCGACGAAGGACTTTATCCCTACACCAAGAGATACCTCGGCACGTTCGGAAACCACTTCTCCACAATCGGTCTTGTGGGCATGAACGAGGCCTGCCTCAACGCAAACTGGGTCGGAAAGGATATGACGCACAAAGAAGCACAGGAATTCACCAAGAAAGTGCTCAACTTCATGCGTGAAAAACTCAGCGACTATCAAGAAGAATACGGTGATTTGTACAACCTCGAAGCAACGCCGGCAGAATCCACTTCCTATCGTCTTGCAAAACACGACAGAGAAAGATATCCCGACATCATCTGCGCAAGCAATATGGACAACGTGCCCTACTACACCAACAGTTCGCACCTTCCCGTCGGATACACGAGCGACATCTTCTCCGCTCTCGACATCCAAGACGAGTTGCAAACTCTCTATACGTCCGGTACGGTGTTCCATGCGTTCCTCGGTCAACGCCTTGACAGCTGGCAAGCTGCGGCAAACCTCGTGAGAAAGATTGCCGAAAACTACAAACTGCCCTACTATACGCTCTCTCCGACCTACTCCATTTGCCAAGAGCACGGATATCTCGAAGGCGAGCAATACACCTGCCCCATATGCGGAAAGAAGACGGAAGTTTACAGTCGTATCACAGGCTACTATCGTCCCGTTCAAAACTGGAACGACGGTAAGCGCGCGGAATTTAAAGAGCGCAAAGTGTACGACATCGCACACTCTCAATATCACGGCAAACAAGTGGAAGAGTTCGTTTGCGACGACCAAGCAAGAAGCGACGTCAAGATGATGCAAAAAGACGAGCCTCAAAAAGAGTGCGCTTGCTGCCAAAAGGGCGATGACGAAGGTCTTTTGATTTTCACCACAAAGACTTGCCCCAACTGCAAAATGGCAAAAGCGATGCTCGACAAAGCAGGCATCTCCTACACCGTCATCGACGCGGAGGACAACAAAGATCAAACTCTTGCCTTCGGCGTCAAAAAAGCTCCGACGCTTCTCGTTCCCAACGGAAACGGATACGACGTGTACGACAACGCAAGCAAAATCAAAGGCTATATCGAGTCGAGAAAATAATTTAAACCAACGAGGCGGTATGGCAAAAGCCATACCGCATTTCTTTTAATCGAAAGAGGTAACCAATGGATAGATACGACATAATCGTTGTGGGCGCAGGCCCTGCCGGAATGACCGCTGCACTCAATTGTTTGAGAGCGGGCAAAAGCGTGCTGGTGCTCGAAGGCGACAGTTTCGGCGGGCAAATTTCCTTCTCGCCGAGAGTGGAAAACTTCCCGTCCTATCAAAAAATTTCGGGGGCGGAATTGATGGACAAACTCTATGAACAAATCTCGGAATGGGGCGCGCAAATCGAGCTTGAAAAAGCACAATCGATAGTTAAAACTCCCTTCGGATTTGAATTAACCACCGATTACAACACATACGAGTGCAAATCCGTGATTTTGGCAACGGGTGTAAAACCCCGCAAAATCGGCGTTGAGCGCGAGGACGAATTGGTGGGAAACGGCGTAAGTTACTGCGCTCTTTGCGACGGCGCGTTCTATTCGGGCGAAGACGTCTGCGTCATAGGCGACGCAAACACGGCACTTCAATATGCGCTAGTTTTGAGCGGCTATTGCAAGAGCGTACACATCTGCACTTTGTTTGACAAATTCTTCGGCGACAAAGCACTTTTGGATCTCGTGCTTGCTCGTCCCAACGTAAGATACACGCACAATCTCGCTCTCAAAGAGTTTATCGGCGAGGACGAACTTTCCGCTCTCCGCTTTGAAAACACGCAAACCCATGAAAACGTGATCGTGGACGCAAAATGCGCTTTCATTTGCATCGGACAAGTGCCGAACAACACCGCATTTGCAAATCTCGTCGAGCTTGACAAGGCAGGCTATATCGTTGCGGACGAAAACTGCACGACCTCTTGCGAAGGCATCTTTGTCGCAGGCGACTGCCGCACGAAGAAAATACGCCAACTCGTTACGGCGGCTTCCGACGGTTCGATTGCGGCCTTCAACGCATGCGCCTACGCGGACAAAGTGTCCAACCGCTAAGCACTCGGGCGCGGAAAATTCCGCGCCTTTCTTTTCTCAACGTATGACGATATTTATTGACGTAGACAACACGATTTTGGATTTTGACAAGTGCGCAAACCAAAGCATAACCGAGGCTTGCGACTTTTTCGGTATCCCGAAAGCGCAAGAACTCTGCAAAATATTTCATCCCTACAACCTTTCTTTGTGGCAACAGCTCGAAAGAAAAGAACTGACTCTCGACGAGCTTTTGGGAAAGAGATTCAACACCCTTTTCGATATGCTGGGCATACGTGCCGACGGACACGCTTTTGAATATTATTTCCACAAAGGGCTGGCTTCGGCGGCAGTTCCCGTTGACGGCGCAAAAGATTTGCTGGAATATCTTTCGGGCAAGTACGACCTGTACGTCGCAAGCAACGCACCTCTTTCACAACAAAAAAATCGACTCGCAAAAGCCGATTTCGACCGGTATATAAAAGGATATTTCGTGTCTGCGGAAATAGGGCACTTAAAACCCGAAAAAGAGTTTTTCGACGCTTGCTTCAAAGTCGTAAAAGACAAACCGCAAGACGTCTGCATGATAGGCGATTCGATAACCGCAGACATAAACGGCGCGCGCAATTACGGAATGAAAACAATATGGTTTGACAAATACCAAACCGGCAAAAGCGCGGATTGCGACTTCTGCGTCACGTCGCTTGCGCAAATCAAAGATATTTTGTAATCTTCGGCGCAAACCTACCAAAGTTTTTCAAAAATACAAAAAGACCGCGGATGCGGTCTTTTTTTTACATTTGGCTGTCCACCAACGAAAGCAAAACTTTTCGTCCGTCCTTGAGGTTTATATAGAACATATATCCCATTTCTTTGTCGAGATATTCAACGTCTTTCACTTCGTCGATTTCCATTGATACCAATTCTCCGATTTTTGTCAACAGTTGTTCCATGGCGTTTCTCCTATGATTGATAAGCACATTATATGACCCCTTTTGGACAAAAACAAGCCTTTGGGGACAAATAGGGGCATACTATTTTTGTAGAATTATGTAGGAGATTGTCGCATTATGTCGGAAATTGACAATAAATTGACAGACGGCTTTGCGGAACGACTTTGCGACCTTATGCAAGAAAACAAGACTTGCGCCGACGCTCTCGCGCAAGAATTGAACCTCAGTTCGTCCGCAATTTACAAATGGTTGAGAAAGGCTTCCCTTCCCGAATTTGAAAACGCAATCGCGCTTGCGGACTTTTTCGATTGCTCGCTTGACTACCTTTTCGCATTGGATGAAATCGACGCACAATATACGCCGCATCATCCCGCATTGCCGTTTTGCGAGCAGTTTTCAAACGTCCTCACCGAAAAGAAAATGTCCGAATATCGCCTTGTCAAGCTCACCGGCATATCCCGAAGCAAAATAGCTTCCTGGCGAAAAGGCAAAAGTCTGCCCGGCATACATAGCCTCATCACCGTCGCGGACGTTTTGGATTTGACGCTTGACGGACTGGTTGGAAGGTATTAATTGCTCAAACGGCATTGCGGTGGTATCAATCGCCACAATCTGTCTTTTCTTTCTTTTTCACGTCATCCTGAGCTTGCCGAAGGATCTAGGCGTACCGCATATCCCCCCTGTCATTGCGAGCGAAAGCGTGGCAATCTCCGGGGACGGAAACGAGAACTCTTTTGGCGATTGACAAACGCCGCATTTGTTTTCGCAATCACTACCGCGAAGAGAATTTGCGCTATCAGCTCAAGCACGGACAAAAGCTCCCACCACAGTTTCGCCAAATTATCTGCTTGGTGAAGCGCACTTTGTGCGGTGATATCGAGCCTATAGCTCGGTGATATCGCAACTGCGTTGCGGATAAACGTTCAAACAATATTGCAATAGAGCAATCATGCGATTTTATTTTCTCCTACTTTTTAATGTTTTTGTACAGAATTTGTACATTTTTATTCATTGTAGTACACAATTTGTACAATGTCAAGCATGAAGCATCAAATCGGAGAAAATTTAAAGCTATTGCGAACAGGTGCAAACCTCACGCAACAACAGGTTGCCGATGCGTTGGGTATTTCGCGCGTCAACTATACACGGTACGAAAACAATACCGTAAATCCCGACTTTGACACACTCGTTGCGTTGGCGGACTTTTTCGACGTTACGTTGGATTTCCTGTTCAACCGAGATTAAATCCAAAATCGAACCATACGAAAAACACCTGCAAAGCGCAGGTGTTTTTAATAATTACTGAAGTTATCTTACGATGATTGCGTCGCGTTCCGCGCCGACGGAAACGTACTTGATGTTGCACTCAACCGCTTTTTCGATAAATTCGATATACTTGCGCGCGTTGAGGGGCAAATCTTCGTAGCGGCGGCAATTTGCGGTGGAGCAATTCCAGCCGTCAAGATAAATAACGTTGGGCTTTGCGACGTTGAGAGCTTCGCCTGAGGGGAATTCCGTGACGGTTTCGCCGTTGACGTCGTAGCTTACGCATACGGGGATTTTTTCCATTGTGTCGAGAATATCGAGTTTGGTAAGCGCAATTTCGGTTGCCGCTTGCACCATACAGCCGTACTTCGACGCAACCACGTCAAATCCGCCGACTCTGCGAGGACGTCCGGTTGCCGCGCCGTATTCGCCGCCTGCCTTGCGGAGTTGCTCCGCCTCCTCACCGAACATCTCTGCCGTGAACGGGCCTTCGCCGACGCACGTTGAATACGCTTTCATAACGCCGATTGCGTTTTCCACTTTGTGATTGGGGATGCCTGCTCCCACAGGGCCGTAAGCCGTGATTGTGGACGAGCTTGTAGTGTACGGATAAATGCCGAAATCGATGTCGCGCAATGCGCCGAGTTGTGCTTCGAGCATGACGTTTTTGCCTGCTTTGAGCGCTTTGTCGAGATAGTAACCCGTGTCGCAGATGTAGTCTTTGAGCGGCGTGCCGTACTTGTCAAACCATTCGAGCAAACCTTCCACGGTGTAACCTTGCGCATGGTACGAACCTTCGATCGTGAGGTTTTTCCATTCGACGATGGTTTCGAGGCGAGAGCGCAAATATTCGGGATGGAGAATATCGCCCATGCGGATTGCCTTTTTCATATACTTGTCCGCATAAATAGGAGAGATACCTCTTCTTGTCGAACCGAACTTCTTGTCGCCGAGTCTGTCTTCTTCGAGGCAGTCTTGCGCGACGTTGTAGGGGCAGCACACAACCGCTTTGTCGCTTATTTTGAGGTTTTGGGGAGTGATGACGATTCCGCCCTCTCTGAGTTTTGCGATTTCTTTGCAAAGGTGCTCGATGTCAACGACCATACCGTTTCCCATGACGTTGACTTTGTCCTCGCGCAAAATTGCCGACGGCAAAAGATTGAGCACGAATTTGCCTTTGTCGTTGATGACGGTGTGTCCTGCGTTGTTGCCGCCTTGATAGCGCACCACGACGTCTTGTTTTTCGGAAAGCAAATCGACCATTCTGCCCTTGCCTTCGTCACCCCAGTTGATACCAACAATCGATGTAAGCATACTTATACCTCTAAAATTTAATCCTTATTATATTTCGTCTGTCAGACGTTGATTGCGTTTGTGCCGCCGATGCGGTCTTTGTTGCTTTCAAGAAGAGGATCGACCACTTCGCTTATATACTCTTCGACTTGCTTTTCCGCCCTACCGGTAAAGGCTTTTACGTCGAGGATGGAATCAAGCTCTTCTTTTGAAAGACCGAACGTTGCGTCTTTCAAAATTCTGTCGAGCAAGTCGTTTTCTTTGCCTTCGAGCTTGACGGCTTTGGACGCGGCAACGGAGTGTTGTCTTATCGCCTCGTGCAAAACTTGTCTGTCGCCGCCCTTCTTCGACACGCAGTACATCAAGATGTTTTCGGTTGCCATAAACGGCAATTCGTCACTCAAATGTTTGGCGATAATGCGCGGATAAAGGGTTAAACCCCCGATTATGTTGTTGTAAAGTGCCAGTATTGCGTCAACAGCCAAAAACGCTTCGGGGATTGCGATGCGTCTGTTCGCACTGTCGTCGAGCGTCCTTTCAAACCATTGCGCAGATGCCGTGATTGCGGGATTCATACTGTCGCAGATGACGTATCTTGCAAGGGACGCCATGCGTTCGCTCCTCATGGGATTGCGTTTGTACGCCATTGCGGACGAGCCGATTTGTTTGGATTCGAACGGTTCTTCCACCTCTTTGAGATGAGAGAGCAATCTGATATCGTTTGAAAATTTGGTTGCGCTTTGAGCTATTGAACAAAGCACGGAAAGCACGTTGTAATCGACCTTTCTCGAATACGTCTGACCGCTCACCGCATACGTGCCTTCAAACCCCGTTTTTTGCGCTATCGCCTTGTCGAGAGCTTTGACTTTTTCATCGTCCCCCTCGAACAATTCGAGGAAACTCGCAGCCGTACCCGTCGTGCCTTTGCAGCCGAGCAGACGCAGTCTCGAAAGTTGAAAATCGAGGTTGTCGAGGTCGTTTATAAGATCTTGAATATAGAGCGTCGCGCGCTTGCCGACGGTGGTGGGTTGCGCCGCTTGGAAATGCGTAAACGCAAGCGTCGCAAGAGCCTTGTTTTTCATTGCGAAATCGCGCAAAGTTTTTATACAAGCAAGCAACTCTTCTCTCAGAACAAGCAAACCTTCGCGCATCTGAACGATATCGGTGTTGTCGCCGACGTAGCAGCTGGTTGCGCCGAGGTGAATAATCGGTTTTGCCTTTGGACACGCTTCGCCAAAAGTGAGGACGTGCGCCATAACGTCGTGGCGAACTTCCTTTTCTTTTTGCGCAGCCATATCGTAGTCGATGTCGTCGACGTGCGCTTTCATCTCGTCGATTTGCTCGTCGGTGATGTCGATACCCAGCTCCTTTTCGGCCTCGGCAAGCGCAATCCAAAGTTTGCGCCAAGTGCCGAACTTGAAATCGGGCGAGAAAACGTATTGCATCTTTTTGCTTGCATATCTTTGGCAAAGCGGAGATACGTAAGAGTCCATACAAACCTCAAACAAACAAAAAGTGCTCAATTCTTTTTCAACCGAATGGTTAAAAAAAAATATGAACACTTGCGTTTGCTTATTTATTTTCTAAAACTATATTATCATTGCACGCGCCTTTTGTCAACTTAAATATAGCGGTTGACAAAGCACAAAATCATATTTCGCGGCAATCTTTTTCACAACGCGCAAAAACGGTAAAGTCGCAAGAAACACGGCCTGAAATCATATTTTGCGAAAAGTATAATTTTTGCGGTGTGTTTATAATTTGATATAGTCGATGTATAAATATCCAAATATATTGCATAAATATTGCAAATATTGTGTATGTTTATCCATTTTGTTTATAGTCGAATTTTTTTGTCGAAATCTTTTGACATTTGGAATATTATGTCTATAATCGAATCTATAAAAACTTTTGGAGATGCACTTTTATGTTGATGTCGGATTTGTACGGAAGCATGGTTTTCGACGACAGAGTGATGAGCAAGAGATTGCCCAAAGACACTTATCGCGAACTCAAAAGATGTTGCGTTCTCGATTTGCCTCTCTCAAGAGAAACGGCAAACATCGTCGCCAACGAAATGAAAGATTGGGCAGTTGAAAAAGGCGTAACGCATTTCACACACTGGTTTCAACCTCTCACCGGAATCACCGCCGAAAAGCACGATTCTTTCATAGCTCCGACAAAGAACGGCGGAGTCATCATGGAGTTGAGCGGCAAGGAGCTTATCAAAGGCGAGCCCGACGCAAGCTCTTTCCCGAGCGGCGGCTTGCGCTCCACGTTCGAGGCAAGAGGCTACACCGCATGGGATCCTACCTCGTACGCATTCATAAAAGACGGCATTCTTTGCATTCCGACCGCGTTTTGCTCCTACAACGGCGACGCACTCGACAAAAAAACGCCTTTGCTTCGCTCGATGGAAGCAATCAACAGACAAGGCACTCGCCTTTTGTCCATACTCGGCAAAAAGACCGAGCGCATAAACGTTTCAGTCGGTCCCGAACAAGAATACTTCCTCATCGACACGGCAATGTACGAAAAGAGAAAGGACCTGTTTTACACCGGACGCACGCTTTTCGGAGCGCGCCCGCCAAAGGGACAAGAACTTTCCGACCACTATTTCGGAGCCATCAAACCCCGCGTGGTCAAATATATGAAAGAGCTTGACGAGGAACTTTGGAAACTCGGCATTTTGGCAAAAACCAAACACAACGAAGTTGCTCCCGCTCAACACGAATTTGCGCCTATCTTCACCACCGTCAACGTTGCCACCGACCAAAACCAGCTCACCATGGAAATCATGAAAAAGGTTGCGGCAAAGCACAATATGACCTGCCTTCTTCACGAAAAGCCTTTCGACGGCGTAAACGGAAGCGGCAAACACAACAACTGGTCTATTTCGACGGATTCGGGCAACCTTCTCGACCCCGGCAAAAGTCCGCAAGACAATGCGCAATTTTTGCTTATACTTGCGGCGGTCATCGCGGCGGTTGACACGCATCAGGATTTGTTGCGCATTGCGGTTGCGTCCGCGTCCAACGACCATCGTCTCGGCGCAAACGAAGCGCCGCCCGCAATCGTGAGTATGTTCCTGGGCGAAGAGCTTACCGGCATCATGCAAGCAATCGCAGACGGTCGCACTTATTCAAGACGCGCAAAATGCGAAGTGGAAATCGGCGTACACGTATTGCCGAAATTCTCAATGGATTCGTCCGATCGCAACCGCACCTCCCCGTTTGCGTTTACGGGCAACAAATTTGAATTTCGTATGCCCGGTTCGTCGCAATCGATTGCCAGCGTAAACCTTGTGCTAAACACCATTATGGCGGAGCAGTTCGAACTATTTGCCGACGAGCTTGAAAAAGCAAGCGATATAAATCAAGGCATCACGGATATAATCAAGCGTGTGATGAAGGACCACGGCAAAATCATTTTCAACGGCAACAACTACTCCGACGAATGGACAAAAGAAGCCGAAAAAAGAGGTCTGCTCAATCTTCCGTCCACAATTGACGCACTGCCGTATATCACAAGCCAAAAGAACATCGACTTGTTCAAACGCCTGCACGTTTTCAGCGAGGCAGAACTCAAATCGAGAGAGGACATCTACGTCCAAAACTACTGCAAACTGCTCAACATCGAAGCAATGACGATGCTGGATATGGCAACGATGGACATCATCCCGGCAGTCATCAAATACAAAGGCGACGTTGCGAAATCCGCAAACGCAAGCATTGCGCTCGGCGTTGACGCAGACGAAGAAAAAGCGATTTGCAAAGACCTTGCATCGCATATAAAAGACGCAACAGAGTGCGTCAACGCTCTCAAATCCGCTTTGCAAAAAGCGCACTCTTTGGGCGAAAACGTAACCGGCGGCCGTTGCTATCACGACGAAGTGCTTGTCGCAATGGCAAACCTCCGCAAAGTTGTGGACGAGATGGAATTGCTCACCGCAAAAGAGTATTGGCCCGTGCCTTCATACGGAGACCTGCTCTTCTCCGTGCATTGATAACCTCTCGATTTTACACAAAACAAACTTTTATATATGCAAAAGCGACGGAAAAACCGTCGCTTTTGTTATAATTGCTTTATTATTGTCTTTTGTATTTCGATTGTTGTCGGGGAGTTTTCCCTGCTCGAATCAACAGCTTATCTCTTGTTTTTGACAAGCTCTCTTGCCGCGTCCGCAATATCTTTTGCGGTGAGATGATACTGCTCGCTCAAATACGCGTTCTTGCCGACTTGTCCGAACTCGTCTTGCACGCCCACGAGCTTCATCGGAACGGGAGCGTTTTGACACACCACTTCGGCAACCGCGCTGCCGAGTCCGTTGCACACGTTGTGATTTTCACACGTGACGATCGCGCCCGTTTCTTTTGCACACTTGATTATCGCGTCTTTGTCGATAGGTTTCCAAGTGTGGATATTCACGACTCTTGCGTCAATACCTTCTTGCTTCAATGCTTCCGCCGCCTCGACGGCTCTTGCAACCATAATTCCGCTTGCAATCAAAGTGACGTCTTTGCCGCCCTTTATCTCGACTGCTTTGCCAAGTTCGAAGTTCAACGATTCGTCAAAAACCTTTTCCGCTTTTTTGCGTTGCATGCGGATATACACCGCGCCGGGATAATCGACGATTTGGTCAACCGCTTTTTCAAGCATTGTTGCGTCGGTAGGTTCGAAACACACCATGTGCGGCACGGCTCTCATAAGAGCCATATCCTCAAACGGCATATGAGTGCCGCCGTTGTACTCCGCCGTAACGCCGGGATCCGATCCGACTATTTTCACGTTTTGATGTGCGTATGCCACGGATATGAAAATCTGATCGTAGCATCTGCGAGTTGCAAACGGGCCGAAACTATACGCAAACGGAATTTTGCCCATCGTGGACATGCCTGCCGCTATGCCGATCATGTTTTGTTCGGCAATACCGACATTGACGAATCTTTCGGGAAATTCCTGTTTGAAAACTTTTGTTGCGTGGCAACTCATAAGATCCGCTTCGATGACGACGATACGATCGTCGGTTTTTGCTCTTTGAACGAGTGCGTTTGCAAGCGTCTGACGCATTTCTCTTTCATCTGTCATAGCTCAATACCTCCCCGTTTCCTTTCTCCACATTTCTTCGGAAATACTCATGCTGTGGCAGTTTGCCGCCGCCTCCGCAAAAGACGCGCCCTTGCCTTTTATTGTGTTTAACACAATCATATTTGCTCTTTCGTGTTGAGATTTCGCATTGTCGATTGCGTTTGAAATCGCCTCTATATCGTGTCCGTCGATGCTTTGCACGTAGAAACCGAACGCTCTCCACTTGTCCTCGACGGGAGCGATGTCGTTTATATCGCAAACCGCGCCGTCGAGCTGCATCTTATTGTAGTCCAAAAGCAAAATTAAATTGTCAAGACGGTGAGAGCCTGCAAACATACTCGCTTCCCAAACCTGACCTTCCTGGCTTTCGCCGTCACCGATAAAGCAATATACGGTGGCGGGATTATTATCCGTTTTTGCCGCAAGGGCCATACCGACCGCACACGAAACACCTTGTCCGAGCGAGCCTGCCGTCATATCGATGCCGGGGGTTTTATTCATATCGCAGTGCGATGGAAGATTTGTGCCGTTTTGATTGAGAGTTTTAAGCCACTCTTTTGGGAAATACCCTTTGTCTGCAAGCACGGCGTACATCGCAGGGCCTGCGTGGCCTTTCGACATAACGATTCTGTCGCGGTCAAATTTCTTGGGATTTTTAGGGTCGACGTTTGCTTTTGCATAATAAATGACCGTCAAAGCATCCATAACCGACATTGCGCCGCCGATGTGTCCCGAACCGAATCTGCCGATGGTTTCGATGACGTCGTCGCGGAGCTGTCTTGCCTTGGCGGTCAAAAATTGTTTTTGAGTAGTGTCCATGCTACGCCTCCTGACTGATGACAACAGTATAGCATTTACGACGGCTCTTTTCAAGCGTTGATTGCTTTTTGTTACAATCTTATTCCGATGAGTTCGCTTGCCCTCTGTTTGAGCCTCGCTTTCTCGCCGGGAAGAAGAGTTGAAGAAAAAATTTCTCCCCTTTGCTTTGCAAAAGCAAGCATTTTAAATTCGCTCATTTTCGCGATTTCCGGGAAATCTATGCCTCCGCCCGTCCTGTTTGCCAAATCGAAAAGCAAAATCGCGCATCTTGCCTTTTGCTCGTCTATGCCGAATCTTGCGGCAATCGCCCTGACGTTTTCGCCGCTCTTGTTTGACAAAACCGCCTCTTTTGCAATTTCTTCTTCATAAAATTCGACGATTTCGTCGGACAACAAATCGCAAAGCCCTGCCTGCGCAACCTTGCTCGGAGCAAAGGCTCCGCATATCGCAAACAGTGCTATTACCGTCAAAATTCCGCTTGTCGCCAGCACAATAAGTCTTTTTGAAAGATGCATATTTCACCTCCGCAATAGTTTGCAAAGATTTTTCGAGAATATACAGCGTTTTTACGTTTTTTATAAAAAGTCAAACACGCCTACCGTCAAAATTGATTTTGCATGCATAGGCCTTAAATTGTTTAGATCAAATCTTCTATGCCGAACAGTCCTCTTTCTTTTTTGACGATAAAGCGCATTGCCCTCATTGCGCCTTCTGCATACACCGCGCGTGAAAACGTTTCGTGCACGACGGTTATGCGCTCTTTTCCCGTGTCGATGACGATTGCGTGTTCGCCAAGCGACCGCCCAAGCCGCAAAGAGTGTACGTTTACCTCGCCCCTTACGCGTTCGCCCCCTCTGCCGACAACCACTTTGCCGAAGTTTCGCTCCTTTACTATGCCGTTTGCAATCGACAATGCCGTTCCGCTCGGAGAATCCAACTTTTTTGAATGATGCGCCTCAATAATTTCTATGTCGGCGTCGGGAAAAACCGTCGCCAGTTTTGCGCAAAACGTTTTGATATGCGCGATTGCAATCGACATGTTGCTTGCCATAAAAACGGGTATATCCTCGCTTGCGCACACCGCGCACGCCCTCTCGTCATCGGTATGCCCCGTGGTTGCCAAAACAAGCGGAATATGCTTTCTCAGAGCAAAATTTACAACTTCGTTTGTTGCGGTATGCAAGGAAAAATCCACGATTACGTCCGCGTTTTCTTCAACGTCCGCAATAGTGCCGTACTTCATAATCGCATTTAATCCGCGCTCGGCGCAATCCGTGCGATACGCATTGTCTACGGCAACGACTTCGATATTTTCCGACGCCTGCAAAAGCGCAAGCATTTGCGCCCCCATACGTCCCGACGCTCCGACAAGAATAACTTTCATACAAAAGCATATTTTATATGGTATTTTTTTATACTATTTCACGCAACTTACATGCCGAAAACAGAGAAATCCGCATATTGCGGATTTCCGTTTTTTGTTTTCTTCGTCGATGTTATCTTGTGCGTATTATCAATCGATTTCGTCGGCTAAACGCTTGCAACGTCAAAACAGTCCTACTATTTTGCCGTCGTCGGTCACGTCGATACGCTCGGCGGCAGGGGATTTAGGAAGCCCCGGCATCGTCATAATCTCACCCGTAAGCACAACGATAAAGCCTGCTCCGGCACTGACTTTTACGTTTTTGACGTTGACGGTGAAATGCTCGGGCGCGCCCAAAAGCGATGCGTCGTCCGAAAAACTATATTGAGTTTTTGCAATGCAGACAGGCAAATTCGAAAAGCCGAGTTTTTCGAGGTTTGCAATTTGTTTTTGCGCTGTGGACGTAACGGATATGCCGTCGCCGCCGTAAACTTTGCGCACGATTTTTTCGATTTTTTGAGATATGGAATCGCCATCCTCATACGCAAAAGAGAAATCGCCTTTTTCTTGTTCGCAAAGTCGCACGACTTCTTTTGCAAGCGCTTCGCCGCCCTTGCCGCCGTCCGCCCACACGGTAGACAAAACGGTATTTACGCCAAGCTCTTTGCATTTTGCGATGATAAAATCAATCTCTTTGTCCGTGTCTGTCGGGAAGCGGTTGATTGCCACGACGCACGGCAATTTGTAAACGTTTTTGACGTTTGAAACGTGGCGCAAAAGGTTTGGCACGCCCTTTTCGAGAGCCTCGATATTTTCGTTTGCAAGGTCTTGTTTTTGCATACCGCCGTGCATCTTCAACGCACGCACGGTTGCCACCACTACCACTGCGTCGGGTATGAGATTTGCCTTGCGACACTTGATGTCAAAAAACTTCTCTGCGCCGAGGTCTGCGCCGAAACCTGCCTCTGTAACTGCATAATCGGCAAGATAAAGTGCCGTTTTGGTTGCAATCACGCTGTTGCATCCGTGCGCGATGTTTGCAAACGGGCCGCCGTGAACAAGTGCGGGCGTACCTTCCAAAGTTTGCACGAGATTGGGTTTCAATGCGTCTTTCAACAGTGCGGTCATTGCTCCTTGCGCCTTCAAGTCCGCACAAGTTACGGGCTTATCGTCGTAGGTGTACGCAACTATAATTTTGGAAAGTCTTTCCTTCAAATCGGCAAGCGAATTTGCAAGACAAAGCACCGCCATAACCTCGCTTGCGACGGTGATGTCGAAACCATCCTCTCTCGGCGTTCCGTTCGCTTTTCCGCCGAGACCGTCCACCACGAAGCGCAATTGTCTGTCGTTCATATCCACGCATCTTTTCCACGTTATTTTGCGCGGATCTATGCCGAGAGCGTTGCCTTGTTGAATATGATTGTCAAGCATAGCGGCAAGCAAATTGTTTGCTGCGCCGATTGCGTGGAAATCGCCCGTAAAGTGCAAATTTATATCTTCCATAGGCACGACTTGCGCATATCCGCCGCCTGCCGCACCGCCTTTCACGCCGAACACGGGGCCGAGGGACGGCTCGCGCAAAGCAACCATTGCGTTTTTGCCTATACGTCTGAGTCCGTCGGCAAGTCCTATCGTCGTTGTGGTTTTCCCCTCTCCGGCGGGTGTGGGCGTTATTGCCGTGACAAGCACGAGTTTCCCCTTTTCGCCACCCTTTTCCAAAACAGGCGCATAGTCGATTTTCGCCTTGTATTTGCCGTAATTTTCAATCAAATCGAGGTCGATACCGCATTGTTTTGCAACCTCGCAAATTGGAAGCATTTTTGCGCTTTGCGCAATTTCGATGTCCGATTTATACGTCCCGTTCGCCATATTGTCACCGCCGTGTTTGTAGATATAAAAAGTATAGCACCTCGATCATGTTTTCACAACAAGATATTTCGGATGCGGTTCGGCATGCCTGAAAAACTCTTTCTGTCGAAAATCAAAAACATCTTTGAGTTGCATAAAAACATCTTTGAGTTGCATATACTTGACTTTGTGTCAGATAAGTGATACAACATTCGACGAAAAAATATGGAGGAATCCAAAAATGAAAGATTTTGCAAAAAAGTATATCGATTGGTATCAAGGTCTTGACAAAGTCGTGAAAATTTTGCTCTGCATCCTTTGGGACGTCCCGGCAAACCTCTATCGTCTTGCCAAGAGCGCACAAAAAGACAGCGTGGTGGGCATCGTGCTTGCAATCGTCCTTATGATCTTCGGCGGCTGGGTGCTGTGTGTCATCGACATCGTTTCACTTGCTCTCAAAGACAAGATTTATTGGATCGACGATCTAAAAGACGACAGCGATTGCGATTCGAACTGTTCCCATTGCTCCTCTTCCGATTCTTGCGACAAGAAAGCAGACGATGCAAAAGACGGAACCGTCGAATAAGCAAAGAATTATCGTCCGCCAAAAAAACACCGATTGTAATCGGTGTTTTTTCAAAAATTTGTTGCGTTATCTGACATCTCTTAGTAATATTAAATTGTCCCGGCGCAACGATATGCGCTCCGGTGCGACAGAATAAAAAGAGGTATGACAATGAAAAAACTTGCATTTGCGCTTTGCGCATTACTTATCATCGCAACATGTTTCACCCTTGTTGCTTGCAATAAAGACGAAAACATCGGCGGAACGACGCCCGTCAGAGACGACTCGGCTTGGTTTTCTCAAGAGGAACTTTCAGCGCGCGGATTGGCAAACTTGCCTGCCCCGCGAAACCTCACCGGCAAAATCAATACGGATATAATGTGGCTTAGAAACGGATATTTCTTCTCTCAACCCTGCCCCGATGAAGAAACATTCAATGCAAACGCACAAATATATTTCGACTATTTCAAAACAAACTATGACAAGCGTTTCGGCGTGGCGTCCATAAAGGCCATTTCGGCAGACAACGTCGATACCTGGTATAATATCACACAAAAATCGGAATTGTCCGACTATTTCGATGACAATCCGAGCAAACTGTATAAATTCTACTATGTACAGGACACGACACTCGGAGATGACAATTGCATCGTCAAAAACTCCGTCTATACGTTTGAAATCAGATATGAATTCAGCACAAACAACAACACCTATCTTTTCAAAATGATAATCGAAAGTGCGGATGCGTCCAAAAACGGCACCATGTTATTTCACTATGTTTTGAAATAATCGCCTCGATTAAAAAAGCACGCCTCCGATGCGAAGTCCGAAAAGTCTTACAAAACGTAAGGTGTACGGTTCGCTCGGAGGCGTGCTTTTCTATTTTGAGAATATCAAATGGTCTTTTTCATTCAATTTGTTTTGTGTTTCTTGCTTTTCTTGTGTTTCTTTTTTGCTTTTTGCTCGTCGTATTGCTTGACCGCACTCTCGAAGTCGATTTCTTTCAGATTGCCTTTTGTTGCGAGATAGCAATGCTTTCCGAGTGCAAATATGTATCTGTCATGGTCTATACTGTCGCTATACACGTTTTCCACCTCGACGTTTGGCAAAATCTCGTTAAGGCGGCGCACTTTTTCCTCTTTTCTGCACACTTTGCCAAGCAAATGCCCGTTCTTTTTGCTGTGCGGAGATGCGATGCAATAGTCGATTTTCATACGCTTTGCGATCTCTTCGATGAGAAAATCGGGGCTTGCGCTGATGAGCACGACTTTTCTGTTCGGGTCTCGATTTTCGGGTTTAAAGAAGTCGTAAATGTCCTTTTGATGTTTATCCCAATACTTTTTGACGGTTTTGTCGGTGTTGATAAGGCTTACGAAATTGAACGCTATTTTTTTGAATACGGGAACGGGCAATATCTTTGTGACCATCAAAAATCCCCAAAACAGTTGGAACGGAAAAAGCACCAGCGTCCACGGACAGTGCGCCATGCTCCAAAACCAATAATGCAATGCGCTGTCGTAAGGGATTGCCGTTTTGTCGAAATCGTAAATGTCAACTTTCATTTTGCCGTCGTTTTCCATATTGTTGTAAGTATATCATATATATGTATAAAAAGAAAGACCGTATTTTTAATAAAAAGGGTTTAAATTTAATAAAAGTTTAAGATACAATTTGTAATATAGGTTTGAAAATAGTAAAATACCCTTTTATTTGACGGAGGTGCGTATGAGAATACTGCTTGTAGAAGATGAAAAGGAACTGTCAAGAGCACTCGCTCAAATGTTGATGAAGGACGGCTACGACGTCGATTGCGTATACGACGGCTCTGACGGCTTGAATTTTGCATCGACGGGAATGTACGACATGATTTTGCTTGATGTAATCATGCCCAAAATGAACGGTTTTGAAGTGCTTGCCACTTTGCGCCAAAGAAAACTCGAAACCCCCGTGATTATGCTCACGGCCCTCACCGACGAAAACGACAAAATATCGGGACTTGACAAGGGTGCGGACGACTACGTGTCGAAGCCCTTCTCTTTCAACGAACTTTCCGCTCGTATCCGCGCGGTGCTTCGCAGAAGAGGCAAACTTCTTTCGGACAACAAGCTCGAATATCAAAACGCGTCGCTCGACCTCACCACGTTTACGCTCTCCACGCAAAACGGAAGCATCAACCTCACAGGCAAGGAATTCGAGCTTTTGAGATATCTTTTCGAATACCCCAACTTCGTTGCGACAAAGGAAAATCTTATCCTCAAAGCATGGGGACTCAACAGCGAGTTCGAATCCAACAACCTCGAAGTGTATATGTCCTTTTTGCGCAAGAAGCTCACTCATCTGGGCGCAAATTTCACGATAGAATCGGTGCGCGGAGTCGGCTACAAACTCTCACAATCCAAAATGTAAAATTCAAGGCGCGCACATCGCGCCTTTTAATTTGCGCAAAAACAACTTTTATCGCTTGATTTTGCACATGTAAACACCTTATAATGTGATATATGGAAATCATTAAAAAACAACGTATAAATTACACCGTGACAACCACTGTCATTGCGGCAATCTTTTTGCTTGTGGTGCTGGGCGGTCTTTTCGGCGTTGTGTACGGCTCGAACGATATGTTTATCAACAAGGCTCTTGACAAGGCTCTCGAAGATCCCGAAAACTACAACAATGCCGTTGCCAACGATTTGCGTTGTATCTTTATCTACAAATACGACGACGGGCGCAATCCCTACATCGACGGCAAAGTGGACGTTTACGGCGACGACGCAACGGATATCGTGCTCAAAGCCATCACCGTCGGCGACGGTAAGTTCGAACACAACGACATGCATTTTATCGTTGCCAACAGACAGTATCCGAACGGCACGCTCTATGCGCTTATCGACCGCACAAGCTATCACAAACAGCTTACCAACACTGCCGTCATGGTGACGTTGCTGTATTGTTGCTCCGTCGTGTTCGTCGCGCTTCTTGCGCTGTTGTCGTCCGCAAGACTGCTCTTCCCGGTTGCCTCGGCAATGACAAAACAACGCGATCTTATAGCAAACGCTTCGCACGAGCTAAAAACCCCGCTCACCATAATAGCGACCAATCTGAGCGTCATCAAGAGCGAGCCGGACTCCACCGTCAAGGACAACGAAAAATGGATTGCGTCCATATCGACGCAACTCGTGCGCATGCGCGACCTTATCAACAGCATGCTTGAACTGAGCAAGCTCGAACAGAGCGAATTGCCCAAACAAGACGTGAATTTCAGCGAAATATTCGAGGGCGCATGCCTTGAATTTGAAGCTACGTGCTTTGAAAAAGACGTCAAACTCATCACCGAAATCCAGCCCGATTTGCACGTGTACGGCGAACCTAAATCTCTTGAACGCCTTGCGGTGATCCTTTTGGACAACGCAATCAAATATTCGGGCGACAAAGGCAAAGTCGGCGCAAGGCTTTTTGCGGACGGAAAGCGAGTGCATTTGTCGGTTATGAACACAGGCGAGTGCATATCCAAGGAGGATGCAAAGCACGTTTTTGACCGCTTCTACCGCACTGACGGCGCAAGACAAAACAAAGACAGCCAGAGTTTCGGACTCGGATTGTCGATTGCGGCTGCGACGGTCAAAGCGCATTGCGGTGAAATCGACTGCCACGGTATAGAGGGCAAAGGCACCGTTTTCGACGTGTATCTGCCCACTCTCAAACTCAAAAAAGACGGCACGCCGATCGAGCCGAGAAAGAAAAAGAAATTGTTTGAACTATGAAAAAACGCGTCGAAAGACGCGTTTTCCACTAATAACAGTCAATTTATTATTCAAAAATAAAATACCCTCTTCCTCACGTGTTTCCCCTACCGCCGTTCCCCCTCTTCGCAAACTTGAGGGAACCCACGACGTCCGCTCCGCGTGGGGACACACTCGGCTCTCGCATAGATAGGGACAATTCCCTGCTTATGCCACTGCGCTTTGTGCGCCAGGCATGGCCATCAACACGGCGCAGTCGCTTGTACTTTTCATCAAGCTCGGCGCTCCAAGGCTCGCCGCCATTGCGGCTCGAAATCCGTCACGCTAAAAGTTTTAATGTTAATCTAGCTTTTGATCTCCGAACTTTATTGCGCCTGTTTTGCGCATAAGTTCGCTCACTCCAAACGAGATTGCGGCAGGAAGGATAAACAAGCAAAGCACAATTCCTACGCCCAGTTGCCAGTCGGGTATCACTCCTTTCGATGCGGCTATTGTGCCGAAAATGCCGACAAGACCGCTCGTTCCCATACCGCCGCCCGATGCGTTGCAACGAAGCCCCATAAGCACTGCGACCAGTCCGCAGACCGCACTTGCCACGATTTCGGGCACCATAATTGCAGGTTTTCTCATTATATTGGGGATTTGGAGCATGCTTGTGCCGATGCCTTGCGAGATAAGACCTCCGACGCCGTTTTCTCTGAAACTTGCAACGGCAAAACCAATCATATGCGCCGAACAACCCGCAACTGCCGCTCCGCCCGCGATTGCAAACACGTCGGGGTTGGCAACAGCGGTTGCGCTGGTTGCGATTGCAACCCAAATTGCCGCCGATGACGTGGGCATAGTGAGCAAAATGCCCATAACGACAGCCACGAATATGCCGACGATGATTTTGATCGCCGTGCCTGCCTCGATTGCCAAAACGATGAGCTTTGCAAGCAAATCGATGAGTTTGATAAACGGCCAGGCAAGGAATATCCCCGCAAGGCACAAAAGCATCATTCCGAGCGGAATGAGGATAATATCGAGTTTGGTTTTTCCCGCATAAAGCGACGCGATTTCAACGGTGAGCAACGATACGACATATGCGCCGATGGGATTGCCGACCGCTCCGAACGCAATCGTAAACGATGCGCCACCACAGAGTGCGCCCACGAGATTGCCTGCAAATGCGCCCACAAGTCCCGTAACCGCCGCCGTAAAAATAACAAGCGGTTTTGCGCCGAGTTTGTGAGCGATGCCGATGCCGATGCCTGCGCCCATGAGCATCTTTGCAATGCTTGCGATATATCCGAGCACTTTTGCAAACGAGTTGTCACCGCACCAAGACGCAATTTGCGCAAGAATAGTGCCTGCGATGAGCGTGCAGAAAAGTCCTTGCGCCATGCCTGAAAAAGCATCTATAAAGTAACGTTTGCAATACTTTTTTACAACCGCAAGAGCGATTTTGCCTTTGCTTTGACGCGTAGCGTAGTCGGCAAGAATACCACCCGTTTTCTCTTCGTCGACGTTGTCGACGTTTTTTTCGTCGCAATCGTCGTCAAGTCGGACAATTTGTGCGTTGTCCACGTCCCGTTCGTCTTCTTGAACGCCGTTTTTTTCGTCGAAAACATCGATGTTATCAACGGTTTTTTCTAAATTTTTGTCGTTGTTTTTTTGCATTTTTACATCCGTTTTGCATTGTAAAATGCCGTTTTTATTTTATCGCAAAAATATGCGTTCATTTGCTTTCTACGTCCACAATTTTCATTTCGGACGACGGGGCGACAACCTCAACTTCGTCGTGCTTGTCGTCATCGGGAATATTGTTTTTTGCCATAATCTTCATTGCCGCACCCACACAAAGAGAAAACATATTTTCCAAATCGTTTTTGGTGAGTGATTTTTCATGATGCGCATAATCCTTTGACACAATAGTTGCGGTGGGATTGCCGTTTTTGGCAAACGCATTCGAGATGAAACCGTGCAGCGAATTGAACTTGTGCGCAAACGTATCGTGGGGCATTGTGGACACGGTGATGCCCTGCTCTATCGCGCTTGCGTGCACGCTGGACACGAGGTCGAGAGAAAAGTCGATATTGCGGATTGCGTCGCACTCGGCAACTTGGAAATTGCCGCTCAGAATATCCCCTATTGCAAGCACCTTTGCAGAGGCAAATTCCGGGTGAGCCTCGACGAACGCGCGCGAGCCGCAATGCCCGGCGTTTTCCGCACCGAAGGAAACGTACACAATCTTTGCATCGTCCGCAAGGAGTTCGGGCTGTTCGGCAAAATATGCGTACGTTGCCATTGCGATTGACGTTGCAACGCCGTTGTTTTCGCGCGCAAATTTTTCAAAGGGCGAGAAATGTATCACAAACGCCGCAATACCGAAAATGCCCGATACAAACGGTAAAATGGTAAATGCGCTTATCTTTGCAGCAACGTTTGCACCCTCCGTGCCGATTGCCATTTTCAAAATACAAAATAGCACAAAAATGAACACCGACACAGGTGCAACTATCATGCACAGTTTTCTGACAAGATTGAAATCCTTGACAGGACTGCCGAGCGTTGCGTCGTGATTGTCGCAGACGATGAGAACGTTTTTGGCATTTTTGGCGTCGTTGCAACTTTCGCTGACGACGTTGTATGACACTTTTTTAGGCAAAACCTTGCCGAGTTTGCTATTGCCCAGATACATAAGCAAAAACACGCTGCCGCCGCCGAGGAACATCACAAGGGACAAGAGCGTGAGCATTGCGCCCGTCACCCTGCCGCCTGCAAAAGACACAAAATACATCACGTAGCAAATCGCATACCAAATGCCGATAAGCAAAAACGACCCTCTGCCCAAAAGCGGCGAGGCGTCAAATGCTTCGAGACGAGTTTTTGCATCCGTTTCGTCATGCAAGCGATTGCGGATTGCTCTTGCGCAAGCGGTTTCGTCCTTGCTTGCGGCTATGCGATGCGGATACTTTTCAAGCTCATGCGAAAAGTCCTCGACGAAATCCATCGCACTTTGCATGTCTTCCTTGCTTATTACGCTGTGTTTCTCTTCAAGACCTGTCATGTTTCTATTATAGCATGCTTTTTGAATTTATCAACCTTAATCCCTCACACAAAACGGCAAAAAGAAAAGGCGCGACCGCGCCTTCTCTTTTTATGCCTTTATTTTGCAATTATGTTTTATGCCGCAAAGGTGTACACAAACCAACCGTCTGTTTCAACAGCGGGTGCGAGATTTGTGTATTGTGTTGAATCATAAGCCTTTGCACCGAGTTTGACGGAAACCGCAACGCCTGCGCTTGCGTTTACGTCTGCCTTGACGCCGAGTTCAACGCCGTTTGCTTCGCTGATATCGAGAGTGACTTCTGCGGTGCATGCAAACATTTCGTTGAGGAAGGTCTTAACTTTTTCTGCATCCGCTTTGTCGCCGTAGGTTGTGCCTGCAACTTTGAGTGCGTTTGCAAATACGGGGAGCCAACCGCCTTTGTCGTTTGTGATGAGAGTTTCGGTAAACGGTTTTGCATCCTTAACCCACCAGATCTTGCCGATTGTGGTGACTGCGTTGCCAACGGTTGCATAGTTGCCCTTGAATGCCTTGTTGTCGTTGGTTGCAACAACGAGTTTGCCTTTTGTGGACTTGATGAGAGGAAGCGCTGCAACGACTGTGTCTGCAACCTTGGTGATGATAGGATCGGTTGCAACGGCTGTACCTGCACCGGTCTTGGGCGGGAACATTTTGTCAAGAACGCCTTTTACGAGCTTTTGGAAGCCACCGACGATGTCAACGTTCTTCCATGCCGCGCCTTGGAATTTCGTGTTGATTGTGATGACTCTATCTTGAGGATCAACAACGGGTTTCCCTTCGGCATTTACCGCAACTTGCTCTTCGATGTTGCAAGAGAAGAATTTGGTCGCAAATGCTTTCAAAGCCGCGTCTTCCGCATTGCCCTTGAAGAATGTGGTCTTCACAAAGCTGTATGCATAGTCGCCGAACAGTCTGACAAGCGTGTCGAGGATCTTAACGTCACCGATTTTTGCTTCTTGGTTCACTTTGACTGCCAACGTACCGTTTACAAAGGACGCTTCGACAATATTGACACCCTTTTCCGCACCTGCCGCCTTGTATGTCAACGCCGCCGCTGCGACAGTGCCGTTGTTTTCCTTGTTTTTGAGATCGAGTTTGCCGTTCAACGTGAGTGCGAGAGTGCCGTCGAGAACGATGTTGTCAAGTCCGCCGCCGATTGCGGTGTTGACGTTTGAGAATCTCTTGTAGTTGTCTTTGTCGAAAGCAAGAGCGTTGAGCGTGATGCCTTTGAGGTCGATTGCAACTTCTGCATCGAGAACAACGTCTTGGGTGTAGTTGCTCTTTGCGGTTGCCATGGAGTTTTCGATTTCACCCTTGCTTGCTTTTGCAAAGTCAAGATCGGTGATTGTGATTGCAACGACGGGATGTACGTCAACTACGTTTGCGTTTTCACCTTCGATTGCGGGAAGACCTGCTCTGATGGTGAAAGAATCGATTGCATCGTTCTTGGTTGTGAATTCAAGAGCGAGATCCAAACCGTCGATCACATCGAGGAGTCCTTTGAGGCTCTCGGGAAGGCTGCCGCCAAGCATGCTGAGCATATCGAGAACGGAAGGAGCGAGTTTGGTCACGTAAGTGGTGACACCGTTTTCGGTCGTTGTGGTCGTTTCATCGTTGACAAAGAATTCTGCAACGGTGTCGTTTGTCAAAATGTTTTTGATGTTGATGTTGCCTTGTGCGTCGAACGCGTCGTCTGCTTTGATGCCAATCATTTCAAGCACACCGCTTATCGTATCTTTTGCGGATTTGATGTCGATGTCGAACACTTTCAAAACGTCGCCGATGAGGACGTTGAGATCCCAACTGCTACCCATGTTCTCGGTGAGAGCCGTGATGATTTGAGCAATGGTCTTTCCCTCTTTGGTGACTTGTCCTTTATCGTCTACCTTGTCCTTTATAACCTTGTCTTTGAACACGAAGTTGTAGAAGTTTTTGTTGTAGGTGTCGTTGAGATAGCTGAACGGAATCTGAACGTGTTGACCTGCGTAGTCGATATAGATGTTGTCCACATCGTTGAAGAAGTAGTACGCAGAGAACCAGTTTTCACCGCTGGTGGGATCGTAGAACTTCGCCTTGATCGCGGTGTTGGTGCTCTTGTCGGTGCCGCTTGATCTGTCAAGCACTACGTCGAGCAAAATGCCGAGGTCGATGCTGTCTTTCACGCTTCCGTTGCTGTCTGCGAAATCAAGAGCTACGGTAAGACCGAGGCTGACTTTGAGATCGTCTGTTTCGCCGATCTTTTCGCCGCCGATGCCGGTGGATTTTTCCCAAAGCGTGTTAAAATAGTTCTTCACATTCGCAGTTGTGTCGGGCGGTGTGGGGGGCGTATTGTTGCCACCGTTGTTTCCACCGTTGTCCTTATCGCCGCAAGCGACGAGAGAGAACACCAAAACCAACGCAAGAACCACGATGAGAAGTGATCTGATGCTGAGTTTTTTCATAATTGCCTCCTAATAATTTGCCATCGTTTTAATACGTCCGCACGCACGCATATGCGTAGTATGGATATATTTGTACTTATAATTATATTATAATAAAAAAAGGTTGTCAACACACAAAAAAACTTTCCCGCTTCCTCATGTATTTGTTCTTCCTCTACAAGAGCGTGGCAGCGTGTACTATAAATTAGATGTGCCCCCTCTTTCCCTTTCGGGCTTTTCTCCCGCCACTCAAATAGGGACAATTCTCTACAAGATTATCCGTCGTTCGCGGGGGAGACAGTCGGCACTCGCATAGATAGGGACAATTCTCTCATTATGCCACCGTCCTTTGTGCGCCAGCTACGCAACAACACGGCGCAGTCGGACGGTACAACCGTCAAGCTCGGCGCTCATATTCTCGCCGCCTTGCGGCTCGCACCCTGAATATGCACATTCCGTTAATAAGTACGCTTCGAATAAGTTTTCGTTTATCCGCAATCCAAACATCGTTTGGATATCATCGTGCTTGCACGATATCATCACGCAGTGATATCACCGCCGCAGGCGATATCATTTATTGTTCCACAACTGCAACAAAGTTGCAATATCACTTGCGCCGCCTTGCGGCTCGTGTTCCGTCTTTGAATGTACAATTCCGTTTATAAAGCATCTATTAAAAAACGCGATTCGGTTTTCCGAATCGCGTTGTGTTGTTTGTTTATGCCGTTTCAAGTGGCGGTTCTTGCTCGTCGGGTTTTCCGACGCCGACGCCGTTTTCCTCCGCCGCTTTCGCTCTCAAAATACGATCGCGCGAATCCTCGGTGCGTTTGCGAGTCTTTTCTCCCATATCGCGACATACGCCCGCAGCAATGATGAGCACTGCGCCGATTGCGCCGAAGATTGCCATCCAGTTGCGCAATGACACCACGTTGATGACCGCCATGAGCAAGTTGTCGCTGTCAACCCACGTTGCTTGCATGTAACCGAGCATACCGTAGGGTGCGTTCATCGGGAAGAGATTGATTGCAATCAAACCGTTGTCGATGCAAAGGCCGATGCTGAGTTGCGCTCCGCCCGCCGCGGCTTTGACAACTTCGATAAGGTCTTCTTGCATAAGTCCGCCAAGTCCGTCGATGAGCGTCGGGAATGCATTGAGCACGTTTTGCACGATGCCGTAGATTTGGTTGCCGAGCAAGTTGGCGATGTCAAGCGTGGTCAAAGCCATCGGATCGCCGAGCATGTCGAGAACGAGCCAGGAAAGCGGGCGCTTGGTCACGCCGTTTTCGTACATTTGCCATCCGTCCTCGTTGAAGCCGTACTTGACTTCTATACTGTTGCCGTCCTGATCGGTGATCGTGCCCGTGTATTCAAACTTGCCGCCGTTCGCTTTGAACTTTTCGACGAGTTCGGGATCGTAGAGTTGATACAGGCAGTTGCCGTCCTCGGTGTAAGTGAGTCCGCCCGCTCCGTTGTAAGAGCTTTGAGTGTAGGACCAGCCTTGGTTGAGGATAAGACGCAAGACGATAGGCACTGTCATACGACCGCTCATTTGTGCGTAAAGAAGAAGCGGATCGTCATAAGTGAGATAGCCGTCTTGGTTGAAGCTGTCGTAGTTTTGTTGGAAGAGAGCTTTAAATCTGGGATTGTTGAAGCCTTCTTTCAACATGCCTTCATAATCGTAATACGTGTAGATATAATCGAGTATGGAAAGCGCGACCGCACGTCTTGTGACGTTGTTGTAGAAGCAGAAGTCGTAGTCGTTGAGGACGTATTGATTGTAGATGAACTCGTAAAGCTCATACTTTCTCGCATTGGATTTGAGAGCGTCGACTTCAACTTGAATACCGTTGATGCCCGTCTTTTCGTACGTCTTTTCGTAGGACTTCACTCTTTCGTTTATGAAAGAATTTTTGTATTTGATGATTTTGCCGTTGTCCTCGGTGTGCGCGATGAGAGTTTTGTAGGAGAAATCTCCGTTTTCGGCAATCTTGCCGTCTGCGCCGTAGTTGTTGAGGTTGCCGTTGAGAAGGTTGTACATGATGAGATCTCTCTCGAGTGCGGCATTCTTTTCCGCCTGAGCCGAACCGTTGTAATACAAATCTTCACAATAGAGCGTGTTTTGCGTTGCAAATGCGATGACGTCGGGGAAAACATAGGTCAGAATCAACCCGAATCCCGTCGACAAGCACACAAAAGCGATAAGAACCTTGACCGTCTTTGTGCGGATACTGCCTTTTGATTTCTTTCTGTTGACGACAAGCGCGACCGTCATAAACACAAGTCCGAGTACGCCTGCCAAAATCACGCCGACAAACGGCCAGAATGAATAATACGGCATAAGATTGTAGCACTTTACGCCAAGCACCACCGATACAATCACGATCGGCAGATACGCAAGCACGTGGAGAAGAATTGCCGCCACCGAGAAGAGAACGGAAGTTTTGCTTTGATCTCTCTTGGTGCGATTGCTTACGGGAAATGCCGGAATTACGTTGCCGTTTTCGTCACGATTGAGCATGTCGCATTGTTCGTCTTGAACTGCCTGCTCGTCTTTGACTGCTTGTTCGTTTTGAAGGTCTTGATTCATCTCTTCGTTCATAACTTGTTCACTCATGATTACAGCACCTCCTTGTCAGAATTCAGGTCGGCGGGAATTTGGGTATTCTCCTCCCCGTCTTGTCCGTCTTGCGATTGATCCTCAACGATGTTTTGTTCGTTTTCGGCTTGTATTTCGTCTTGTTTTTTGGATTTTTTTGCTTTTTTCTTCTTTTCTTCGACAACAGCCGTGCCGTTTGCGTATTCGAGTTCCTTCTCTTGCGCAACGAAGCTCAAGAAATAGAACAATACGACGAATCCGCAGAAGAAGAACAACATATCGCGCACCGCGTAAACGGGATAGAATTTAGGCTTGTAGCTCAAATCCGCTTTGAGTTGTCTGACCGCCGTCAAGTTCGCAAGACCGAGCGAGGAAGGATATGTGCCTGCGCCGAGGTTGTCGCCGATGAGCGTAGAACCGATCATCGAACCGTAAAGCGTCGCTTCATAGTTTGCTCTCTCGTACTTTTGATATGCAAGAGCCATTGATTGTTCCTTGTCGGAAGCAACCCATGTGTAGAACTCCCACACCGGCTTGATTGCCGCGGATTGATAGAAATACATGCCTTCGAGAATCCCCGTCAAAATGGAGGACACGTCGATTGCAAAATTATAATCTTCGTCGAGAAGAGGAATTTTGATGCCGCTTATTTCAAGACCGTAACGGACACCGTCGTCGGTGTTGAACGTTTTGATAAGGTTGAGCAAACCGTTGATAGTGCCGATTGCGCCGCCACCGATAACGTCTTTGAGATTGACGTTGAGTTTTTTCATCAAACCGTTGAGCGCAGTGTTGAGGAACGTGCTGAGATGATCGAGGTCGAAATCGTATTCAACGTTGCCGGTTTCCTCGTCAACCTTGACGAAAGCGTCGCTGAAATTGATGTCCAAAAGCACGTCGCCGCCTTCGGTTGCCTTTGCGGGATTCGTTCCCATGACGTAATTGCCGTCCGCATCTTGCGTTCCGTTGTCTTTGACGAGTGCGACGTAGAGATAATCTCTTGTTTCACCCGGATTGAACACGTCGGGTGCGCCCGCATATGCCACGACCAAGAACAAATCGTTGATGGTTGCGCCGTCCGCTCCGAGAAGAGGCTTGATCCATTCCATAACCTTCGCCATCGTTGCGTCGTCCATTTTGAAATCCTTTCTGAAACTCATACCGTTTTGAAGTTGTCCGAGGATAGGAGAAAGAATTGCGCCGATGCCGAACTTGCCCACGACGTCGTCAAGACCCGTGCTGCCGTCGTTGCTCTTGAGCAAGAAGTCGAAAAGATGGTTGTTTCCGAGCAATGCGCCGACTTTTGCGATCAAATAGTCAAGACCGTTGCGCGTGAGGGAGAAATTCTCCGCAAACTCGATTTCTTGTCCGTAAAGGGTTTGCAACCACTCGGGACACTTTTCGCCCGTCGCGGGATCGGCAATAAGACCGGTGTAGTATCTTTCTCTTGCCTTTACCGCTTTGGTGTACATGGATTCGAATTTGGAATCGTACTTGTTTTTGCTGATTTCTTCTTGTGCGGAATAATAATCTTCCAAAATGTCGAGCACGTTGTCAAGGCTGAACACCCAGCCGTCCGAAAGCATGCCGTTTTCGTTGTAAATACCCTTGCCGTACACGCCTTCCGTAGTATGCGTTTTCGAACCGTCCGCATCATTGTATTCCGTGCCGAGAGGCATCAAATCTTTTGCATACCAAACGTAAATCACTTCGCCGGCTTTGGTGGTTTTCTTCTTGTACCAATAGTGCGAATAGGTCTTGCCGTTGATGACAAGTTGTCCGTTGATAGGTTTGAGTCTGATGATTTGATTGTATTCGGGGCTCTTTCTGTAATCGTAAGGATTTTCACTGTCGCTGCTTACGCGATAAGTGCCGTTGAGAATCTTTTTGAGATCGCCGTCGCCCTTAATATTGTTGTTTTCGTCAACGTCGAGTCGATAAAGTCCGTCCTCGCCCTTGACAAAGCTGATGTCGACGCCTTGGTTGCCTTCGTCGTCGATGACGGAATAGTACGTGACGGGTTTGTTGGAGATGTTGCCCGCAACACCGCTCTTGTCCACGCCTTCCATTTCGACGTTATAGACGTTTTTCATCAAATCCACTTGCGCGATAAGGTTGAGCGTATCGTTTTTCTTCAATGCGTTGGAAGAAACCGTGCGATAATAGGAAAGTTGCGTCTTATAATCGTTGACCACAACGCCCGTGCCCTCGTATTGCGCTTGAATCTCGGTGATTTTATTGTCCAACACGGTGTCTAAAACAACGCCCGTGAGAAGCATAACCACCATACAAACCGCAACCACGGAGAACATTCTCACGCGCGGATTTTTCACCGTTTTGCTCAACACGATATGAACGATGGAAATAAACGCCCAGACTCCGAATCCGATCCAAACGCCGTAAAGCGCAGGCGCGGTGATATAGGATTCAGCCTGCTTGAAAAAGCCCAACGCCGTCGTGAAAGTGGTTTCTCCCATAAACGGATCGTGGCAGATGAATCTGACTGCGGTGAAACACACCGCAACCAGGAACAAGGGAAGACCAAGCATGTAGAACACGACTTTGAGAGTGCGGTACAACTTGACCTTTTTGTACTGTTGAGTTTGGCTCATAACTTTCTCCTCATTGATTTGGGATTGCCCTTACACACGTGCGCGAGCGTACCCGAAATATGATTTACTGTACTATCATAGCATATCCGAAAACATATTTCAATACGATTTTCAAGAAAATTTGCCCTCTCAATATCTTGGGCAACGCCTTTTTAAGCATACTATTTGTTGAATTATATGCCGAATTTCGACAAAATATCGCTGCCCGTCTCGTCAAAATCGTCATTCTATCCGTTCCCGTTTGAAAAGACGACGGATTTTGTTTTCAACCGTATCTCTCTTTGCGGGTTTTTCGTCAAACCGACACTTCCGCCGTTTTGTGTGCATATTTATCGTTTTTTTAAATTAATCTTTGAACTGCGCCTTGCGGATTTTTATTTCGGGGTTGATTTTGATTGTCTAAAAGTATATTATTTAATCGCAGATCGGCTTTTGCCGCGACAGGAGGAAAATTATGTCATATATCAGTGAAGTCATTGAACAGACCGAATTGAAAAACCCCAATCAACCTCAGTTTATGCAAACCGTCAAAGAAGTCCTCACCTCTTTGGCTCCCGCAATCGAACAAAACGAGCAGTTGATGCGCAAAAACGTCATTCTGGAGCGCCTTGTCGAACCTGACAGACAAATCATGTTCCGCGTTCCCTGGATGGACGACAACGGCAATTATCACGTAAACCGCGGCTTCCGCGTCCAATTCAACAACGCAATCGGACCTTACAAGGGCGGTTTGAGATTCCAAAAAGACGTCAACCTCGATGCAATGAAGTTTCTCGGTTTCGAGCAAACTTTCAAAAACTCCCTCACCTCTCTTCCCATGGGCGGCGCAAAGGGCGGCGCGGACTTCGATCCCACCGGCAAGAGCGATTCCGAAATCATGCGCTTCTGCCAATCCTTTATGAACGAGCTTTATCGCCACATCGGCCCCAACATGGACGTTCCGGCAGGCGATATGGGCGTCGGCGGACGTGAAATCGGCTATCTGTTCGGTCAATACAAGAAAATCGTCGGCGCATACGAGAACGGCGTTCTCACCGGCAAAGGTCTGAGCTACGGCGGCTCTCTCATCCGTCCCGAAGCAACCGGTTTCGGCGCAACCTACTTTCTCGAAGAAGTGTTCAAACATCAAGGCGAACAACTTGCCGGCAAAACTTTCTGCTTGAGCGGTTTCGGCAACGTCGCATGGGGTGCAACAAAGAAAATCGACGAGCTCGGCGGCAAGGTCGTCACTCTCTCCGGCCCCGACGGATACGTTTACGATCCCGACGGCGTCAGCGGCGAAAAGATCGACTACTTGCTTGAAATGCGCGCTTCCAACCGCAACAGAGTGCAAGATTACTCCGACAAATACGGCTGCGAATTCGTCGCGGGCAAAAAGCCTTGGGGCAACGTCAAAGCAGACGTCTATATGCCCTGCGCAAGACAAAACGAAGTTCTTTTGGACGACGCAATCGCAATGGTCAAACTCGGCGTACCCGTCCTCAACGAAGTTTCCAACATGCCCACCACCAACGAAGCCATCGCCTACTTGCAAGAGCACGGCGTGCTTGTCACCCCGTCCAAAGCGGTCAACGCAGGCGGCGTTGCAACCAGCGGTCTCGAAATGTCCCAAAACAGCGAACGCCTTGCTTGGACAAAAGAAGAAGTTGACGCAAGGCTCAAACAAATCATGAAAGGCATCCACACTCAAATCTGCGACGCACTCAACGCATACGGTCTCGACTACAACCTCGTAAAAGGCGCAAACCTCGCAGGTTTCAAGAAAGTTGCGGACGCAATGATTGCACAAGGCATCAACTAACTGAAAATCGACGCGATTTTGACGAAAGACACGGATTGCTCCGTGTCTTTCTCTTTTTCGCTAGATTTTCAGTTTTCTAATCGCGCAGAAAATCTTTGCTATCAAAACAAAACGGACAAAACTCAAACCGCAATTCCGTGCGAGTGTTTGCTTGGTGAATTGCGCCTGTCGGCTGGATCCCCACGGTCACTTCGTTCCCTCGGAATGACAATGGTGGGACACCCACACCCGAACGGATACATATTCGAAGCGTTCTTATACACGCAATGTGCAACTTCGAAGACGGAACACGAGCCGCAAGGCGGCGAGAATATGAGCGCCGAGCTTGACGAAAAGTACGAGAATGCGTGGCATTCTGTTGCATAGCCGCCACGCAGGCGAAGTGACATAATGAGTGAAGTGTCCCTATCTATGCGAGTGCCGACTGTCTTCCCCACGAACGACGGATAATTTTGTAGAGAATTGCCCCTATTTGAGTGGTGGGAGAAAAGCCCGAGAGGGAAAGAGGGGGCACATCTATTTTAGAGTACACGCACCCACTCTTGTAGAGGAAGAACAAGAAAAAGCCTGTCAACATAGACAGGAGCGTACTCATTGTACGTGACTGTTTATGGGGCAGGCTTTGACAAAGTTATTCGCCAAATAGTGCGTTTTTAGTCTACGCGGAGGGCGTCCACAACATTCTTCCTCGACGCCATAATCGCCGGGATAATACCCGATATCACCGTCAAAAGCAGACTCAGACACACGAGGATGAGAGCATGCAAGGGATGGAAATGCAACAGAGAGCCTATGCCGGTGACAGCCTTGATGACGAGAGATATGAGCGGGCACAAGACATACGTGACGAGTATACCGAAAAGTCCGCTTGCAAGTCCGATGAGCGAGGTTTCGGCAATAAAGACGTTGCGTATATCTTTTTTGCGCGCGCCGATTGCACGAAGAATACCTATTTCACGAGTGCGTTCGACAACGGAGTTGGACGTGATGACGCCGATCATGACGGTGGATACGACAAGAGATATTGCGGCAACCGCTATGAGCATTGCGGACACGAGGTCGAGTATTCCTCTCATATTGACCAAAAGCATTTCGGACATATCGAAATAGCCGATGTTGCCTTTGCCGGACTTCTGCCATGCGGAAATATAGTTGCCGGAATTGGTTTTCTGATCGCTGTCGTTGGGATATACCGTGATATAATACGGACTTCTATCCGCGCCAATTGCACGCATATAGTAAGTATATTGAAGAGCAGGAATGCCTGTAATCGCCGCAATCGACGAACCTGCGCTCGATGCAAAATCAACCGAATCGTTGAGTCTTACTCCATCGAAAACGGTCGGCGTCTTGTTGTTCGAAGCTGCGGAAAGCGCAAGTTGTCTTTGAACAAGTCGGCTGTTTTGCGCACTTTCGAGCGTACTTTCGGCAAGGTCGGACGTGTAACAGATTGCCGATGAAACATATGCGTGTTCGGCATTTTTCTTTGCTCTTATAACGCCGACAACCTTGATTTCCTCTCCCGAGGCATCGTACATTTGTTTGAGCAATGTTTGCGATTCGCTCGAATCGTCATAGCTCCAAAGCAGTTTTTTGCTTTCCGAATCGCTTAACGGGTTGAATCCGCTCGATCCTTCCGAACCGTCGGATTTCGCTTTGCCGATTCCGACATTGTTTTCATACTTGCCTGTTTCTTCGTCATAAACATAATAGGAATCGTTGTCGACAAGTTTGAATGTTTGACCTATAAAATACTCATACGGGATACTTGCCGTATCCATTTTGACAGGTTTGCCGCTTTCGTCTTTTTCAACGTTGCCGTTGGCGTCCTTTTTGTAAGTGTCGATACCGAATGCGCTCAACAAGTCGACGTTGACCGAGTTGTCGGAATTGACGCACAAAAGCACTTCGTTTTTGTTTTGCGGGAATCTGCTGCCCTCACCTATGAAATCATATGAGTTCATCATGATTTCTTCGTTTGCGACAAGCTCTTGCCAATATTTTGCCTGCAATCCGTTTTCGCCGAGAACGGTCGTCGCAATCGCAGTGGTCGTCAAAGGTCTGGGTTGTTGCGAAACGTCCTTGTATGCAACGTTGCCGTCGGAATCAAAAGTTTTTCTGACAAGATTGTAGCGCAAACCGTATGAAATGTTCATAGCCGTATAATACTCTTTCGGCATTGCTTTCATATAGTCGGCAAACTCAACGGTGATGTCGTTTTTCGTCACGCCGTCCATAAACGATTTGACGATTGACAACATCATTTTTGCCATGGCTCCGTCATACGAACTACTGCTCGAAACCTTGATTTCGTCGGAATCGGGATATGACGTTTGACTGTCGTTCGGTTGAGTTTCCATCATACTCGTCATAAGTTCCATCATGGCGTTGTTCGAAACGTTGTATTGATAAACGCCGAGCGGAACGCCCGACAACATCTCGGTTTCCATCTTCGCAAGGTAGATATTAAAGCCGTTGTAAATGGAAAGCACGAGCGCAAGACCTATAATGCCGATTGCGCCGGCAAAAGACGTAAGCAACGTGCGGCGTTTTTTGGAAACGAGGTTTTTCAGACTCAATCCAAACGCCATGCCTGCACTCATGGACGTGGGTTTGAACGCCTTATCTCTCTTCTTTTTCTTTTTGGAAAGGCTGTTGAGTCCCAGCTTGTCGAAAATGGCATTGGATTCCTCTCCGACGTTTCTCATTGCCACTTTGCGCTTGTGGTTCGATGTTTTTTTCTTTTTGTCGGGTTCGCCGTCGTTTTGCACGTTTTGACTGTTTATCGCATTGTTTTGAGCCGATAAAGTGCTTGTTTGTACGCTTTCGACTTTTTCAATATTATCGGTCGTAACTTCTTCGAGGACGATTTTTTCATCGCTTTCTTCGGAAGCTATTTTCTCGATTACCGTTTCCGTTTCTGCCGTTTGTCCTTCGATTTCCGTTTCGGGATCGTAAGGGTTGGTGTCCTCGATAAGTTGACCGTCTTTGAAACGGCAAATACGGGTTGCGTATTGGTAGGCAAGTTCCGCATTGTGCGTAACCATAATGACAAGACGATTTTTTGAAAGCTCTTGCAAAATGTCCATAACCTGAACGCTGAGTTCGCTGTCAAGCGCGCCCGTCGGTTCGTCCGCAAGAATGATTTTGGGGTCGTTTACGATGGCTCTTGCGATTGCAACACGCTGCATTTGTCCGCCCGAAAGCTGGTTGGGCTTTTTATCGATTTCCTCATGCATGTTGACCTTGTGCAGTGCGGCAACCGCCTTTGCCCTTCTTGCTTTCTTTTTCTCGCCGACAAGGCTCAATGCAAGTTCGACGTTTTCAAGCACCGTAAGATGCGGGATGAGGTTGTAGCTTTGAAACACGAAACCTATCGTCGCATTGCGATAAGCGTCCCAGTGCTCGTCGTCAAAATCCGCAGTGGAAACTCCGCCGATGACGAGGTCGCCCGACGTGTATCTGTCAAGTCCGCCGATGATGTTGAGCATGGTCGTTTTGCCGCAACCGCTAGGACCGAGAATAGCCACAAATTCGCTCTCTCTGAAATTGAGCGAAACTTTTCTCAATGCATGCACGGTTGTCGTCGCGGTGGGATAATCTTTTACTACGTCTTTAAGTTGAAGCATATTGCACCTCAAAAAATGCGTTGTTTTATATTTTGTTTAATAACTTGTTCTTTTTTTAAACGACAAAGAGAATGACGGACCGTCATTCTCCTTGCATACGTTTCAAAATTGCTCCCCCTATATATCGAATCAGAGCGCAGTTTGATCCGTCATCAAGGAAATGCCCTTGCTCATTGCGTCCGAAATGTTTTTGCAAAGCTCCTCGAGAGTGAGCGAGCTCTTGTGGTTGAACCAGATTTTGAAACATTCCGTCATGCCGGCAGCCGCAAAAGCAACAATGTATTTTACTTTGCCGATGTCGTTTGTCGAACCTTCGTTTTCTTTGAACCAATGCATATACGCCTCAACGATGCAATCGTTGATTTTGTCCATGAGTTGTCCCGACGTGCTGGATGAAAGGATGTATCTGTTGTTTTGGTCTTGCTTCAAAATTTCGTCTGCAAGCATGCTCAAAAGCGGATACGGATTTCTGATGCTGTTGCGAATATCCGTTTCGCTCATAATTCTGTCAATGCGCGCCATGATGGTGTTTTCGATGTCCGTGCGAACGTCGCCGACGGTGTTGTAGTACATATAAAAAGTGCTACGCGTGATATTTGCCTTTTGCGTAAGCTCGCTTATGGTGATGTCGGACATGTCCTTTTCTTGCACAAGTTGTTTGAACGCCTCGAAGATCGCGTTTTTGGTTTTGATGACTCTTTTATCAATTCCGCCGTTTTTCATTTTCTATGCTTCCTAATAGTATTTATTGCGCTGAATCGCTTATTTTTATTTGCAAAATGTATTGTATCATATGTTTGTGTGATTTTCCACCGATTTATAAAATATTAATGAAATTAATAAATTATTAAGGTTTGCACATTCTATATTAAAATACCTGTAATTTACGGGATTTATACCCAAAGGAGAAACTATGAAAATCAAAAGAAAAAGAACTCGCAATATTCCCCTGTCGCACAGCAATCTTTCCGCGCACGAAAACTTGCGCTCGCGCTTCGATCCGAACGGCAGTTATACGGGCGTACCCGAAAAACACGGTTACCCCGATGTCCCCGACGGCGAAAAGCCGGTTCAGGACGTTGACGACTTGTAAATTGCGCTTTGCGCAGATGATATTGTTGCTTTGCAACAGTGATATCGCGCTGCGCGCGGTGATATCCTCACTTCGTTCGGGTGATATCGCAACTGTGTTGCGGTTGCGGAAAATTTCAGCTTATTCGAAGCATGCTTATACACCTTATTTGTTTGTTCGGAGACGGATTTACCATATTGCGATTAAAAACTAACGAACACTCATTCAAGGGGCACTCATACACGGAATGTGCAACTTCAAAGACGGAACACGAGCCGCAAGGCGGCGAGATAGCGAACGCCGAGCTTGACGGACAGTACAAGCGACTGCGCCGTGTTGTTGCGAAGCTGGCGCACAAAGCGCAGTGGCATAACAAGTGGACGATACCCATTTATGCGAGTGCTGAGTGTTGTCCCCCGCTACGCGGTCACCGTGGGTTCCCTTTTAAGGGGGAACGGTGATTGGGAAAACACGTGAGGAAAGGGGACATGGCATTTAGAGTTCTAAACTCTCACCTCTTGTAGAGTACGAACAAATTTAAAAAATAACAAAAAGCCCTTTTGCGCCTGCTTTGTGTATAGCAGAATCGCAAAAGGGCTTTACCTTCTCGTTCTATTATTTTGTATGCTCTTGGTCTATCTTGTCGATGACGCGGAGCACCACGTCCAATCCGAGTCCCACCGTTTCTGCGGAGAAACGCTCGGGAACGTCGTTGTATGTGTGATAGTAATGACTCATGACGGGGTTTTGAGCGGCGAAAGTGATGGATTTTACGCCTGATTTTTGGAAAGGCGTGGAATCGCAACCGCCGACGGGGTTTGCGATATCGCCGGGATTTTTGATGCCTGCTTCCCTCATGGCTTCCTTGAACATTCGCTCCAAATCTTTGTCGAAGTGCGGGCAGAGCCAGCTGTCGCCGTGGATAACTTCAAAATAATCCTCGTCGGCAACCGAGTCGATGTTGATGTGATACGCATTGTCGAGCATGCCGTCGTTTTTGTGCTTGCGAGTGAACGCAATAGAGCCGCGAAGTCCCGACTCCTCCGCACCGATGTTGCAATTGATGATGCGGCAGTTTTTGGGCATCTTGTCGGGGTTTTCCTTGTAGTATTTTACAACTTGATATGCAATCGAAACGCCGGTTGCGTTGTCCATTGCGCCGGGGGAAGCGATTGCTTCCGTCTTTTCGTTGTACATCGTGAGCAAGAATGCGCAGATGATGACGATAGGCGAAGAATACAACACCATTTGTTTTATGACGTAATATGCCTTTGCGGTATTGACAAGGGTGTCGTAAGAAAGTGTGTCCGTGCCGTAATTGAGCATCATTATAAGAATAAGCATAACGACGCTGACAATCGTGACGGCGGCAACCGCGATTGCACCGAGTGCCAAGCGAAGCACCACTCCCACAAAGCCGAGTTTGTTTTGCGACACGCTGAGTTTGAGCGTCCAGCTGGTGTCGGTGTGCCCGGAAAGGAAAATGGTATAATCGTATTTTCCGTCCTCGGGAAGAAGCTCTGCGTAGGTGTTGTGCGACACTTTGTGCTTAAAGCACCAGTCGAAACAAGTGTGATACTTAAACACGCTCACAACAAGCCAAATCCACGTACAAATCATGTACATCGTGCATACGAAGTGCATTGCAAGTCCGGCGTAAGCGGACAAACTTGCAAGTATCGTTGCAAGCACGGTGAGCACGCAACCGATTATGCCTGCCCAACCTGCATACGGCAATCCGCCGATAGACGCGTGAGGCGCGAACACGAAGCTCTCGGTGACGGGATTGAGTCCCAACTCTTTGAGCTTGTCCGACATATAGTCGTGATACTTCTTCTCGTTGTTCGAGCCGGGAAGACGCGGGCCTATCTCGCGCGCGGCATACTCTACCATTTCGTAGGCTTCATCGCCGTACTTTTTGAGTTCATCTCTCATAATTTCCTCTTTTCCTTATTTTATTTTGCAAAAAGGCAAAGCACCGATGCGCTTTGCCTGAAAACCGTGGTTATTTGGTGATTTTTTCCATGCCGCCCATGTACTTGCGAAGCACTTCGGGGATGGTGACGGAACCGTCTGCGTTTTGGAATTGCTCGACGATTGCAGGAATAAGTCTGCTGGTTGCAAGACCGCTGCCGTTGAGGGTGTGCACAAAACGCGGTTTGCCCGTTTCGCCATCGCGGAAACGAGTGTTGTTTCTGCGTGCCTGATAATCGTTGGCGTTGGAAACGGAGGAACATTCCTTGTAAATGCCCATCGACGGAATCCAAAGTTCGACGTCATATGTTCTTGCCATGGAAGCGGAGCAATCCCCTGCCGCAAGTTTGCTCACTCTGAAATGCAACCCGAGTTGCTCGACGAGTCTGGACGCCTTTTCGACAAGCTCTTCGAACGCTTCTTTGCTGTGGTCGGGATGAGCGTATTGCACCATTTCGATTTTGTTGAATTGGTGACCTCTTATCATACCTCTCTCTTCCGCTCTCGCACTGCCTGCTTCCTTTCTGAAACAAGGAGAGTACGCAAAGAATTTCATCGGAAGTTTGCTTTCGTCGATAATTTCGCCCGCATACATATTGACGAGTGCGGTTTCCGCAGTCGGAAGCATAAAGCGATTGCGTTTTCTGTCCTCGTCGCAGTCGAGCCAATACACCTCGTCGCTGAATTTGGGGAATTGACCTGCGCCGAAGCCGCAGTTGTAGCCGAGTTGATACGGCGGAAGAATAAATTCGTAGCCGTCTTTAAGATGTTCGTCCACGAAGTAGTTGAGCAACGCCCATTCCAGTCTTGCGCCCACGCCTCTGTAAATCCAAAAACCGTTGCCCGAAAGTTTGACGCCTCTTTCGTAGTCGATCATACCGAGATCGGTGCAGATGTCAACGTGGTTTTTGAGAGGGAAATCGAACTTGGGTTGTTCGCCCACGATTTTGATAACCTTGTTGTTTTCCTTTTCGCCGGGGAGAAGATCGGGATCGGGAATATTGGGCATACAGGCAAGCGCGTCGTTGATCTTTGCGATAAGGTCGTTGATTTTTGCGTCGCCGGCAGCGATTTCGTCGCCGAGTTTTCTCATTTCGTCAAAGATAGGTTCGACGGGTTGTCCCGCTTTTTTGAGAACGGGAATTTGCGCCGACACCTTGTTCTTTTGTGCTTTGAGTTGTTCGATTTCGGTTATCGTGGCTTTTCTTTCGTCATCCCATTTGATGATTTCGGTAAAGTCTGCGTTGTAGCCTTTCTTTGCAAGGGCGTCGACCACCTCTTGCGGATTGTTTCTGATTCTTGCCAAATCCAACATAGTGTGTTTCCTCTAATGTCGATATAGTCTTTATTTTTGATTTTATGCTCAAACGCATGGTTTATGTTGCAAAACCGTGTGTTAAAGTTTCATTTATGCGATTATGTTCACAAGTCTGCCGGGGACGACGATGACTTTTTTAGGTGCGGAAGCAAGCTGATCTTTGACCGCTTCGAGTGCGGCTTTTTCGATTTCTTCCTTGCTTGCGGACGTTGCCACGGTGACTTTCGCTCTCATCTTGGAGTTGATTTGAACGGCAAGTTCCACCTCGTCGAGCACCATTGCCGCGGGATCGAAAGTCGGATACGCTTGATTGAATACGCTGTATTTCTGACCGAGCATTTCCCAAAGTTCTTCGCAGAAATGAGGTGCGAACGGAGCAAGCAAAAGCACCAGATCTTTTGCGCAATCCTTGTAAATCGCGTTCTTCTTTGCAACGTTCGCCTCATAATTGTACATTGCGTTGACAAACTCCATAAGTCTTGCAACTGCGGTGTTGAACGAGAACGCGCCCAAATCGTTGGTGACGCACTTTATGGTGTTGTGGCGCACGCGATTGAGTTCTTTCTCCGCCTTTCCGAGAGGTGCGTCGTCAAAGTTGACTTCGTAGCATTTTTTGACGATACGCTCGATTCTGTCGAAGAAACGGCTGATGGATTCAAGGCCGTTGTCGTTCCACGGACCACCCTCGACGTAGTTGAATCCGAACATGAGATACACTCTGAAAATGTCCGCTCCGTACTTTGCGATCGAATCGTCGGGAGATACGACGTTGCCCTTGGACTTTGACATCTTGTTGCCGTCCGGACCGAGAATCGTGCCTTGGTGCACGAGAGAAAGGAAGGGTTCGTCAAAGTTGAGATAGCCCATATCTCTCAGCGCCTTGGTGAAGAAACGCGCATACAAAAGGTGCATGCACGCATGCTCCGCGCCGCCGATGTATTTGTCAACGGGAAGCATTTTGTTTATCCACTCGCTGTCGAACGGCTTATCCGCATTGTGTGCGTCGGGATATCTCAAGAAATACCAGCTCGAACACACGAAGGTGTCGAGAGTATCCGCATCACGCTTTGCCGGACGTCCGCAAACGGGGCAAACCGTATTGATAAACTCATCGCATTTTTTGAGAGGAGATTCTCCGTCGGGAGTAAAGTTTACGCCCAGCGGAAGTCGCACGGGCAAATCCTTTTCCGGAACGGGAACGTCGCCGCAGTGGTCGCAGTGAATTATGGGGATAGGTGCGCCCCAATAGCGTTGACGGCTCACCAGCCAGTCACGCAAGCGATAGTTGGTTTTGAGTCCGCCCTTGCCTTCTTTTTCGAGTTTTTTGAGAATTGCGAGCTTGCCTTCTTCGCTCGTCATACCGTCGAACTCTCCACTGTTGCAGAGAACGCCGTATTCGCAGAAAGGAAGCGAATCGTCAACACCGTCTTTTCCCTTGATGACTCTCTTTATGGGAAGTCCGAGCTTTTGAGCAAACACGAAATCGCGCTCATCGTGTGCGGCAACGCCCATAACCGCGCCCGTGCCGTAGCTTGCGATAACGTAGTCGGCAACCAAAATAGGCACTTCTTCACCGTTGACGGGGTTGATTGCGTACGCGCCCGTCGGAACGCCGGTTTTCTCTCTGGTTGAGGACATACGGTCGATTTCGGTGGCTTTCGCGCTCTTTTCTTTGTACTCTTCTACCGCCGCCTTTTGTTTGTCGGTTACCACGAGGTCGACGAGAGGGCTTTCGGGAGCAAGAACGACATAGGTTACGCCGAAGATGGTGTCCGCTCTCGTGGTGAATACTTTAAACTTGACGTCGCTGTCTTTGACCGAAAACTCGACCTCACCGCCATAGCTTCTTCCGATCCAGTTCTTTTGCATGAGCTTGGTTTTTTCGGGCCAATCGAGTTTGTCGATGCAATCGAGCAATTCGTCGGCGTAAGCGGTGATTTTGAAAAACCATTGATTGAGGTTTTTGTGGGTGACTTGGCTTCCGCATCTCTCGCAAACTCCGCCCTGTGCTTGTTCGTTGGCAAGCACGGTGTTGCAGGACGGACACCAGTTTACGGGAGCTTCCTTGCGATATGCAAGTCCCTTTTTGTAGAGTTGAAGGAACATCCATTGCGTCCACTTATAGTAGTCGGGCATGCACGTTTTGATTTCGTAATCCCAGTCGTACATTGCGCCGATGCGTTTGAGTTGTCCTTCCATCGTAGCGATGTTTTTGAGGGTGCTTTCTTCGGGGTGAATGCCTGTTTTTATGGCATAGTTTTCAGCAGGCAAACCGAACGCGTCGAATCCCATCGGTTGAAACACCTCGTATCCTTGCATGCGTTTGAAACGCGCAAACGTATCGGCAGGGCCGTAGTTGTACCAATGTCCCGCGTGAAGTTTCGCGCCGGAGGGATAGGAAAACATTTCAAGACAATAATACTTTTTGTCTACTCTCGAACGGTCGAACTTGTAAAGCCCGGTGTCCGCCCAAATCTTTTGCCATTTGCTTTCAATTTGCTTATAGTCCATAAGCGTGAGGCACTCCTCTAATTAAAATAATAATATTTAGTTTAATACCAATATAAAACATTGTCAAGCGCGGATAAAAACTCCGCCGCCTCGCAAGGCAAGATTGTGGCGCACTCCGAGCAAAAAATTCGATTTTTTTGTGCCGCCGAAAAAATTTTCCCGCCGATTGCTATTGAATGTACAAACAAAAATTGATATAATCGAACCGATATCCATAAAACGGAGAAAATTATGAGAAAACGCATCCTTGCGGCAATCTTGCTTGCGACAATTCTGGTGTCTGCGTTTGCGCTTTTTGCGTGCAACGACGATGAAAAAACCGTTTCTTTTGTAAAAACCGACGGAGCGAAAATAATCGACGAAAAAGGCAACGCCATCGGACTTTACGGCACGAATCTCGGAGGTTGGCTTGTTCAGGAAAGCTGGCTCGTCCCTACCGACATCGGCAAAGAGTACGGACAAATCGACATGATGATAGAGCTTGCAAACAGGTTCGGCGAGGACGGCATGCAAGAGCTTTTGGACGTGTACGAGAACAACTGGGTGACGGAACTCGATTTTCAGCGCATCAAAGAACTCGGCATGAACTGCGTGCGCATCCCCTTCACATATCTGAATTTCACCAACCCCGTGAAAAAAGTCGGAGATACGTACGAGCGTACTCCGTATGAAGAACTCGTTGTGGACGAAAGCAAATTCGCGCGACTCGACCGGGCAATCGAAATGTGCAAAAAATATTCGCTTTACGCAATACTCGACATGCACGGCGCAGTCGGTTCGCAAAGCGGCAACGACCATACCGGCGACATAGCGTATCCCGGCGGCGGCAGACTCTGGGGCGAGGACGAAACGGGCGAAATATGCCGTCAAAAGACAAAAGACATATGGGTTGCGATCGCAAACAGATACAAAAACGACACAACCGTTGCGGTGTACGATCTCATGAACGAGCCCGGCATCAAGGACAAAAACGGCAATCAGACCACCACTACGAGAACGCACGAATACTTTGACGAACTCTACAAAGCGATTCGCGAAGTTGACGGCAATCATATCGTCTGCATGGAATCGTGCTGGAACTTCGGCAATCTTCCCGATCCGAGCAAATACGGCTGGGAAAACGTGATGTATCAATATCATCACTACAACTGGGCAAGTGCGGGAGTTGCAAACTCGGTATATTACGGCTCACAGATAACGTTTAACAACCTCTCCTCGAAAGGCAAATACAACGTGCCCGTGATTATCGGTGAATTCAACGTGTGGGCGGACTCCCACCCCGACAAAGTCAACGCAACCGGCAAACAATCCTCTCAAACGGAAGAAGAGGCATGGGACGGAGTTATGGAACTCTATTGCGGACTCGGCTGGAACTTCACGACGTGGAATTTCAAGCATGCCGCCGAACATTCCTCGTGGGGACTTTTCAACTACGACAACTCCGTCGATCGCATGTGGGAGCAAGCAAACTACAAAACCATGAGCAAGGACGAGATTGCAACGATCTGGGCAAGACACAACTCCGAAAACTATGTCGTCAACACGTCGCTCGCAAATTGCATAACACCCCGTCTTGCGTCTTTCAACACAAACGGCAACGACAACCGTTCTTTGAAAGAAATCAAAGCGGAAAGAAACTACTATATCCTCACCGGCGAGAAATCGGCGTGAGAGGAATGAGCAACATCGTTGGACAGAACAAATTAATCGTGATATAATATCAAAATCAACAAAGGCGAGGAACAGTATGTTCGTATCATTCGAAGGATGCGAAGGCGTGGGCAAATCCACCCAACTCAAACTTCTCAAAGACTATCTCGAATCAACCAATCAAAGAGCGGTTTACGTGCGCGAACCGGGCAGCACCCACATTTCCGAACAAATCCGCAAAATCATCCTCAACCCCGAAAACGAAGAAATGACGGGCGTAACCGAGGCGTATCTGTATGCGTCGTCGAGGGCGCAACTCGTGCGCGAAGTCATCAAGCCTGCGCTTGAAAGAGGCGAACTTGTGGTGTGCGACAGGTACGTTGACAGCTCCATTGCGTATCAGGGTTATGCGCGCGGACTGGGTGCGGATCTTATAAAGAAAATCAACGCCCCCGCAATCGACGGGCTTCTTCCCGACATAACGATTTTCCTCGACTTGAAGCCGAGCGAAGCGTGGCGCACTTTCCGCATCACCGACGACAGACTGGAGCTTGAATCGGCGGATTTTCACGACAGAGTGTATGCGGGCTATAATGCAGAAATGGCAGGTTCAGACACTCGTTTTGTCAGGATAAAACCCGATTTCGACAAAAACGTGACTTCTCAAAAGATAATCGAAGCATTAAGACAAAGAGGTGCTATAAAGTGAGCGACGTCACCTTTGAAAAAGCGTTGCGCGCATCGCGCGCGTACGGACTTATCCGCAACGACTTCTCTTCGGGACTCGGACACGCATACATGGTCGTGTCCCCCGACGACGAAATCGTCGACGAATTTTTCACTCTCGTAGCGGCAAGCGTCTATTGCAAAAATCACGACGCGTGCCTTGGTTGCTCCGAGTGCAGAAAGGTGATTCACAACAACCATCCCGACGTCTATCACGTGTTCCCCACAAAAGACAAAATCAAGGTTGACGACATTGAGCAAATGCTCGACACCGTGTCGATAAAACCGCTTTCGGGACACAAAATCTACTTCATTCATCGCGCGGATCAGATGAATGCGCAAGCGCAAAACAAGTTGCTCAAAACGCTTGAAGAACCGCCCAAAGACGTGACGATTTTTCTCGGCGTTGCAAACGAAGCGAGCATGCTCGACACCATAAAATCGCGCGCAAGAGCGGTTGCGATAGACGTGTTCGACGAAGACGTCGTGTACAACGCCCTTTTGTCGCTGGGCATAGACAAGGACACTTGCGCGGTTGCCGCGGCTTGCAGCGAGGGACAACTGGGCAAAGCGTACAAGATTGCGCAATCGCCCAAGTACGCCGACCTGTACAAGTGCGCGATATATCTTTTGACAAATCTCAATCGCAGCTCGGACGTCGTCAAAGTGGACGGCATCGTCGCAACCGAACAGGATTTGAGCGGACTTTTGGACGTTTTGAGCATAATCCTTCGAGATATGCTCGTGTGCAAACAAAATCAAAATCTTATGTTGTCCAAACACTTATCGTCGGACATAATAAATTTGAGCAGTCGCTACTCCGAGCGTGCGCTTGCGGAAATTCTGTTCAGAATAAACGTCGCGCGTCGCAAACTGTCGCTCAACGTCAACGTTATGGCAACCGTAGACGACTTGCTCTTTTCAATGTTGGAGGCAAAACATAAATGGCAATAATAGTAGGCATAAAATTCAGAAACACCAACAAGGTGTATTATTTCGATCCCAAAGACCTCGCTTTTGAAGAGGGCGACGGCGTGATTGTGGAAACCGCGCGCGGACAAGAATACGCAACATGCGCAATCGCAAACAAGGAAGTAGGCGAAAACGAAATCGTCCAACCCTTGAAACCCGTCGTGCGCAAAGCCACCGAAGAGGACGTAAAACGCGTTGAAAAAAACCTTCAGGACAAGGAACACGCGCTCAAAGTCATCCGTAAAAAAGTGGCGGAAATGAACATAAACATGAAGCTTGTGGACGCAGAATATACCTTTGACCGCTCGAAGCTCATCTTCTACTTCACGGCGGAAGGCAGAGTGGATTTCAGAGAACTTGTGCGCGTGCTTGCGTCGATATTCAAAGTCCGTATCGAACTTCGTCAAATCTACGAACGCGACGATACCAAAATGCGCGGCGCACTTGCTCCGTGCGGTCGTCCGTGTTGCTGCACCACCCACCTGCCCGACTTTGAAAAAGTGTCGATAAAAATGGCAAAAGTGCAAGGTTTGAGCCTCAATCCCCAAAAGATAAGCGGCGTTTGCGGCAGATTGATGTGCTGTTTGAAATACGAAAACGCATATTACACCGAAACGTACAAACTTATGCCGAAAGTGGGCAGCAAAGTCAAAACGGCGGACGGCGAAGGTACGGTTGAATCAAACGACCTGATAAAGCAAACGGCTCGCGTGAAAGTTATGCTCAAGGACGGCAGCTTCGACGTGCGCACCTACGCCCTCGAAGACATGAAAATTGCCGAGCGTCAAAACGCCGCCGAACTCGACAAAGACGACGATTAAATCAAATTCATTAAAAAACGAACTATTTTAAAAGGTTTTGCCAAAAAGCAAAACCTTTTGATTTTCATTCGAAAATATAGTTGTCCGTGTTCCATGCGTAATAGTCGTATTCCAGCGGCGTCATATCATCTTCCTTTGCCAAATTCGCTATTACTTTTTGAAACAATTCATACTGATACGGTGCGTTGCCTTGATCTCTCGTCAATCTACTCCAACTCACGTTCGCAAGAGCCTTTTTGACGCCTTTCGCATCCCCGCAAACCTTATCGTCCTTTTTCTGCGAATAAAAACTTACTGCGTTTTTTATCATAACGCTATCCATCGGACAATGGCATTTCTCGAAATTCTTCCTGATTGCCTCGTTTCCGTATGATGCAATATAAAAATATTTTGCGGTCATATTTATGAGTTTTTGGCAATTTCCGAATGAAAAACCGTATTTCGAAAGAGCGTTTTCAACCACACTTTCCGTTTCGTAAAAATCATACTCGTTTCCAGACAATATATTGTCGATATACCTGTGCACCGCATTTTTCGCTTGCAGGTTTTGTCTGATATTTTTTCTATCACCGAGAAAAGCAGTACGCATCGTTGCGTCACGCATCGCCATTTCATAAACAAAATCAAATATTCTGTAATCTACGTATTCCATTTTATTTGATTATTGCCTTAAAGTCGCCGCCGTAATTAACTTGTTTTAGTCTCACATCCTCGCCGTAAGACACAATTTTAATTTTTATTGTAGTTGAAGAAGATGCCCATCCGCTTACTTTTTCAAAAGAAACGTCCTCGCCGTAATCGACCATTTTGACTTTTGCATCCTCACCATAGTCAACAACTTGCAATGTAACGGTTTTGCCTTTCAACATTTTGAAATCCGATTTGAAATATCTCATAATATCCCCTCCTTAAAAATTTAAATTTAAAAACATAATCCCTATGCCTTTTACATCATTCTACAAGAAGATTTCTTCTTTGTCAAGATTTTTAAGAAGTTTTCTACTAAAATCACAACTATGAAGATAGCAGAACGATTAAAAGAATTACGACAAGAAAACGGCTTGTCTCAAAGTGCGCTTGCGCAAAAAATCGGTGTAAGCCAAAAAGCTATCGACTATTGGGAAAGAGGCGTCAACGAGCCAAAAGCAACATATATTTTGAAATTAGCTGATTTTTTCGACGTTTCGACAGATTACATTTTGGGGAGAGAAAACTAATACCATCCGTCTGATTGAGATGAAGAACAAGAAAGGCACGGCTTGGCTCAAACCCGTCATAACATGTAAAAACCGCGATTAAATAGATGCATAACGAGAAAGCACCCCTTGAATGGCAACCCTAATTTACTAGTGCGCCAAATATTGAGCGATTAAAAACTTCGATATTTAGATGAAGAACAAGGAAAAGCCCCTTGCCAAGCAACCCTAACGTACAAGTCGTACGTGAGTTGATGGACAAGAAAAGTTAATAAGAAGTTTTATTTGTTAAAATCGTCTGATTGAGATGAAGAACAAGAAAGAGGCATTTGCGGTGGCAGCCTAATTTACTAATGCGTAAATGACTGTCAGCACAAATGCCTCTGCCGTAGTTATTCGCTCAATCAGGCGATTTTACTTGCAGTTTTTGCAATCGGTCATCTCACCGCCGCTCTTTTTCGCGCGAGATTTCGTTGTTTTGCTCGTTTTGGGTTCGTCGCAATGACATGCGCCGCTACGTTTGGTTTGTTTGGTTTCGGATTTTGCCATAAATTTCTCCTTTTGGGGCTTTTCGCCCGTATTTTGTTTATCCTTGCGGACTAAAAGTAGTATGGCAAAAAGGTTGCGTTTATATACCTTGCGCTGTGAAAAAAATGTGGTATAATATGGATATGGTACACATCGGCAACAGTTGGGACGAAATTCTCAAAGAGGATTTCAACAGTGAAAATTATCAAAATTTGCGCAAATTTCTTGCATCGGAATATCGCTCTCACGTGATATATCCCGATATGCACGACATCTTCAACGCACTCAAATACACGCCATACGAAAAGGTGAAAGCGGTGATTTTGGGGCAAGATCCCTATCACGGCGCAGGGCAAGCTCACGGCATGTGTTTTTCGGTCAAGCCGAACGTGCCCGCTCCGCCGTCGCTTGTCAACATATTCAAGGAAATCGAAACGGACGTCGGTGTAAAAAACACGTCCCCTTATCTTGTCAACTGGGCAAAACAAGGTGTGCTTCTTCTCAACACCGTTCTCACAGTGCGCGAGGGGCAGCCCAATTCGCACAAAGGACACGGTTGGGAAGTGCTGACGGACAGCATAATAAAAAAACTCAACGCGCGCAAGGAGCCTATCGTGTTTATGTTGTGGGGCTCAAACGCACGCTCCAAAAAGGCTTTGATAACCAATCCGCAACATTTGGTTTTGGAGTGTCCGCACCCCTCGCCACTGTCGGCATACGCAGGGTTTTTCGGGTGCAAACACTTCTCAAAATGCAACGATTTTCTCAAACAACACAACGAAACGCCCATAGACTGGCACACAACACCGGAGGCATAATATGCTAAACATCAAAAGAATAAACGAACTTGCCAAAAAAGCAAAAACCGTCGGACTTACCGACGAAGAAAAAGAAGAACAAGCAAAACTTCGCAAAGAGTACGTGCAAAGCGTGGTGGGAAATCTCCGCGCGCAACTCGACAACACGTATGTTCTGGACAAGGACGAAAACAAGGTGAAACTCACCGCTTACAACAACGTAAATCCCGTGGGCGACGGCAAAAAAGAGGATTGACGCGCCCCTGTTTTTTATTGAAAGAATATTCTTTTTTGTCTTGAAAATCGCGCGCGTATATCATATAATATACGGGTTGCAAACAACAAATACAACACCTCGAATCCGAGGAGGATAAAATGGACAGAATCTATACAGTTGATATCAAAGGTTTCAAAGCGGACCTTCCCGTGCTTCCCCTTCCCAACGGCATAAGCATTTGCTTTTTCAATCTTCACGGCGACTCGGCCCTGACGGAGCATTGCGGAAAGGAACTTGCCAAACTTCTCGACGGCTGCGACGTCGTCATCACGGCGGAATCCAAGGGCTTGCAACTCAGCCACGTCATCGCGCGCGAGCTTGGACAAAGATACTACGCCGTATGCAGAAAATCGAAGAAACTGTATATGCAAGACGGCATCCAAACGAGCGTGAAATCCATAACGACGGGCAACGAACAAACGCTGTATTTGTCAAAGCACGATGCAGACCTCATCAAAGGCAAAAAGGTTGCAATCGTGGACGACGTCGTATCGACGGGCGGCAGTCTCAGAGGACTTGAACAAATCGTCAACCTCGCAGGAGGCATAATCTACAAAAAGGCATTCGTGCTTGCAGAGGGTGATGCGGCAGAGCGCGACGACATCGTGTATCTTGCAAAAATCCCCATCATCACGGACTGAACAAGGCAAATATGTTATTCACAAAATCGGCATTTTATAATGCCGATTTGCATTGATAAAGGGTTTGTTTTGTCGTTTATCAATGTTTTATAAACAACGCATAGACGACTTTCAAAACGGTTGCGGAGCAAAAATATGCTTGAACTTCTTATGCCGGCAGGCAATCTCAAAAAACTGAAAACCGCTTTTCACTTCGGCGCAGACGCCGTTTATATCGGTGGCAAAGCGTTTTCTTTGCGCGCATTTGCGGACAATTTTTCAAACGAAGAAATCATCGAAGCGGCAAACTATGCTCACGCACTCGGCAAAAAAGTTTACGTCACGGCAAATATTTTTGCAAGGAACGACGACCTCGACGCATTGAAAAACTATTTCGTGTTTTTGCAATCGGCAGGCGTAAACGCCGTGCTTATAAGCGACGTAGGCCTTGTTGCGCTTTGCAAAGAAGTTGCTCCGAAACTCACGGTTCACCTCTCCACACAAGCCAACACTACAAATTTGCTTGCCGTCAAATTTTGGCAAAGCATGGGCGTAAAACGAGTTGTACTTGCAAGAGAGTTGGGACTTGAAGAAATAAAACAAATCCACGCCGCAGTGCCCGATATGGAGCTCGAAGCGTTTGTTCACGGCGCAATGTGTATGAGTTACAGCGGCCGCTGTTTGCTGTCCACCTACTTTTCGGGGCGTAGCGCAAACAAGGGGGCGTGCATACAGCCTTGCAGATGGGGCTACCGCATCACCGAAACCGAACGCCACGCATCCAAGCCGCTTGACGTCGAAGAGGACGAAAGAGGCACGTACTTTATGAACAGCCGCGATTTGAGACTGCTCGAACACATACCCTCTTTGGCGGAGTGCGGCATAGTGTCTTTAAAAGTCGAAGGACGGATGAAGAGCGAGTTTTACGTTGCAACCGTCGCAAACGCCTACCGCCACGCGATAGACGAATACTTGCAAACGGGCAAAATTCAAAACGCGCAAAAATACAATGCCGACCTCGAAACCGTGGCGCACCGCACTTATACGGACGCGTATTTCGAAGGCGACAATCTCGACACCGTTTGCCTTGACGAAGGACAATCCCCCGAAAAGTTTATTTTCACGGCGGTCGTGCTCGAGTGCAAGGACGGCGTCGCAACCGTCGAAATGCGCAACCGCTTCAAATCCGGCGAAACGCTTGTCGTCCTCTCCCCCGATTGCAACGACGGCAAAACTTTTGAAGTCGGACAAATCACTCACGTTTTCGACAACGCAATCACGGACGATGCAAAACTCGTGCAACACATCTATTCTTTTGTATGTCCGTTCGACTTGAAGTGCGGAGATATATTGTTGAAAGACAACAAAACCGTATAATGCCTATATTCCAAAGAATGATTGCCTGGTGGAGCGTGCTTTGCACGCAAGCGGATACTTGAAAATTTTGTACGCTATACTTGCGATAATTTACATCATTTCCCTTCCGGGAGATTGCCACGCTTACGCTCGCAATGACAAAAGAGTGGGGACACCCACACCCGAACGGACATTTGTTTGGAGCGCACTTATTAACGGTATGTGTTTATTCAAAGACGGAACACGAGCCGCAGCGGCGGCGAGAATTTGAGCGCCGAGCTTGACG
>ENA-ORPK01000163-ORPK01000163.1-human-gut-metagenome-genome-assembly--contig:-NODE-163-length-64945-cov-7.937741_pt1 | contig 64945 bp, 52 predicted proteins | sample MGYA00242139_ERZ509068 | MGnify/ENA primary metagenome ERZ509068 (study PRJEB26280, sample SAMEA2338687) | human gut metagenome | biome: human gut; feature: human-associated habitat; material: faeces...
AACTACCGTGTAGAGCCTTGCGATTGAGGTCCTCCTTTGTAATCATTTCGGTTGCGTTGGTGGGCTTCTTTACTTCGATGATAACGCCAACCGGGTCTGTAACATTGACTCCCAGGTGAATGGCACAGTCTATATCCCCATTGGGAGAAACCTTATAATTCTGGCTGTAGAACGTGAATTTCAAGAAGTCCATCAGGTCTCCTTTGAGCTTTTCTTCCGTATCAATGGAGGAAATCTGCTTGTAGTAGTTACTGAGTTGGGCTTTGAAGATGTTAAAGACTGGCCGTTCCACAGGGACCTGGCGATATGCTTTATTAAGCGACTTTGCTATAGTTAACTCTGCCATATTATTTTGTTTCAGTGGGATCTTTTTTCAAATTTAATGTTTTTTTGACAAACTGGGCTGAAAGTGTGTGATAATAAACAAGGTGAGGAAAGGACGTTGCACTTGAATCAATGCGCGGAAGTGACTCCTTCGTGCCTAATCTCAGCAGGGAAGACAGAAATCTTTTCGATAAAATGAAAGAAAATTTCTAAAATAATTTGCAGAATCAAAAAAAGTACGTACATTCCTGTCTTTGACACTTTGATTTTGTAGAAACAAGTATAATTCAAGGCTCCAGACCGCTGAGTTGGCGATTTGGGGCCTTTGGATTTTTTCTGGCTTTGTAGTAGACAAGCCCTTTCGTGGTCTGCGGCCGAGGGACTTCGGGCCGGTACGCACCTGTCGGTGCTATCCCTCCCGCGCCTTAAGCGCGGGCCCCTCCCGTTCACGAAGCCACGGGCGGCTACGCCGTCCGAAGTCCCTCGGCCATCCGTCCCTAGTGCTTGTCGCTTCCGTCATCATCTTTCTCGCGTTTCTTGGTCTGGGCGATGATGCCCCTCATCTTCTGTCTTGTGACTATCTGCGTGTCGGTTCTGAACCCTGCGCTGCCGTGCAGGTGGTTTGTGAGGTCCGTTCTGGTATATGCCGGGACATATCCTTCACCGGCGATGCTGAGGAAGTCCATTGAACGCAACGTGCCCACTATCTCCTCCGTCGTGAAGTGCCTGCCTCCCCGGTTGACCTTCTTCTCCAGATACTTGTATATGAGCAGGGCAAGGAAGCAGGTGAGGAAGTGGGCCTTGATGCGGTCGTCCCTCCTAACGTAGACCGGCCTTGCGTCAAAGTCCGTCTTCATGATGCGGAAGCCGTTTTCTATGATCCATCGGCCGCCGTTCAGTCTGATGATGTCCGGCGCAGGATCCCAAAGGTCAGTGCACAGGGCATAGAAGCCGTCGAAGCGGGCCTCCTGGTCTATCATCTCCTGATTGAGTGAGTAGCTTTCTATCTGCGCGAGCTCACCGTCCGCGGTGCAGTGCTCGGCCTTGATGAAGCGCTTGGCGTCATTCGGGCTCTTGCGCCTGGACGTCACGCCCTGCCCTTTCTGCAGCAGGGCGACCGCACGGCCCACCTGCCGTTCGCGCACATAAGAGAGGTACGCCTTGTACTTGAATGAGAACGTGACGATGATGCGCTGCTCCAGCGTCTCTCCGGTGGACATCTTGGTGGGGTCCCAACGTTCCTTGTAGAAAAGCGTCTCGCAATGCTCCTTGGAGTCCAGGGTGCTGATGTCGTATTCCCTGTCAGAGCCGGCCGTACGCCACCCCTTGCAGTCCAGCGCCCATTCCTGAAGATATCCCTTGAGCTTCTTGAGGGACTGCACCGTAACGAATGACCTGTCGCCGGCGCTGTCGTTCCTGCGGTTCTCGTACGAAGACAGTCCGCCGTCGGTGCACACCACCAGCTTCGACAGGCCGAACTTGTCCTTGAGTATCTGCTCCATAGGCTTGAGCGTGCCGGTCTCCGCCTTGTTTCCCGGCTCGACGCACATCGCCAGCGGAAAGCCGTCATGGTCCATGAACAGTCCCATCTGCACAATTGGCAGCGGACGGCCCTCCTTGCAGTGTCCGAACTGCACCAGGCCGCCTTCCTCCTCGCACTCGAAGAAGTAGTTCGTCAGGTCATAGTACACCACCTGCGTGTTGCGCTTCCCAAGTTTCAGACTACGTTTATACACGTCCGCCTGGATTTCATTGAACTCTTCGGCAAGCAGCGACAGCGCCCTGTACACCTGCTCCAGAGTGCACCCGGGCTGCTCGAAGAACTTTCCGGCATCCTCAAGAGAGGACCGCTTTGATCCCGGATACAGTATCCTGGTATACACAAGCATGGAAAGGATGCCGTTCAGGTCATACCTGAGCAGCTTGTGCTTCTTCGCTATCTTCTTGCAGATATAGTCCAGCCCCAGCTCATAGTATATCTTCTGCAGGAACAGGTAGCCTCCGTTGTAGCTGCGCCGTTCGCCCTTCTGTATGTACGCCTTCGGGTTATATTCCACGACGACATTCTGGTTCTCTTCTTTTTCGGCGGCCGTCATCTCCGCGACTCTGGCGCGCGCCCACTCAATGGGGTCCTCGCCTCCCAGCTTCTCGCGAAGCTCCTCGACGGTCCCGAACTTCTCGACGACCTTGGTCGTGCACCTTCCGTCTTCTTTTCTGAACGATTTGATTGCGTACAAGTAGGTGTGACTGCCGCTTTTCTTCAATTGGAGAGTCATATTTGCATCAAAATATCGTAATGTCTAACACTATCTAAATACAAATATAAGAATTAAATTTGACAAAAAAAAAGAGTTCAGAACGAACTCCATCAAATATTTTTAACTTTTTTCGGATTTTAAAGTGTCAAACTACCGCGCTATCTTCCTTGGAAGAAGCGGTCGAAACTGAAGTTTTTCACTCTCAAACCTTCAAACAAACAATTCAAAACAGCTTCTTAAACTTAGTCAACAGACATATAGTTCCCGGAATTCAAACCGGATTCTGAGATTTTGATTATATTTGTTATTATTTAAGGTAATTTGAAAGATTATGGGCTTTTTTACTTTTCCTGGAGAACAGGAGCATAGGAGATTCAACTATAAGCCCCTCTACTACGATAAGGAGGAGGAAGAGCGCCGGCAGAAGTTCGGAAAGGTTGACGGCACTTTTGAGAAAGAAAAGGAGAAAGGTGAATATGTACCTGGCTCCTACATCCGCGGGTCGCTGCGTGAAGGCAACTACGCGAGAAGGACAACCGTGGCCACCAAGGCACAGAAAATCATCGGGATGGTCGGATTGGTCCTGCTCGCTGTGGTCCTGATTTATTTCACGAAATTCTATTCACTGCTTTAGGATGGAACTCAGGATACTGCCTGGAAACATAGCGAATATGATCGCCGCGGGAGAGGTTGTGCAAAGGCCGGCTTCCGTGGTGAAGGAACTTGTGGAGAATGCCGTAGATGCGGGGGCGGAACAGATCTCGGTGATAATCAAGGACTCGGGACGGACTCTGATCCAAGTCATAGACAACGGCAAGGGGATGAATCCGGACGATGCCGTGCTCTGTTTCGAGAGGCACGCCACATCGAAAATCGCGACCGCGGAGGATCTGGAGGACATCACGACCTTCGGATTCAGGGGCGAGGCGTTGGCCTCGATCGCGGCGGTGGCTGAGGTGACGCTGAAGACCCGCACGGAGGATGAGGAGGTTGGCTGCCAGGTCGAGTTTGCGGCGTCGGTCCACAATTCCACGACAGAGATCGCCACTCCGAAAGGGACAAACATAGCTATCAGAAATCTTTTCTACAATGTGCCGGCCAGAAGGAAATTCCTGAAGTCGGACAACGTGGAGTTCAAGCATATTGTCGAAGAGTTCACGAAAGTGGCTCTGACGAGGCCTGAGATTGGGTTCTCGCTCAGTCACAACGGGAAGGACGTTTTCGTTCTCAAGCCGGCGAAATCCTTGAAATACAGGATTATGGATCTTCTCGGGGCATCTGTCACCGGAGATGTTGTTGATGTCTGCGCGGACACCTCCGTGGTAAGCCTGAGGGGTTTCGTTGGAAGGCCGGACACGGCGAGGAAAACTTTGGGAAACCAGTTTTTCTTCGTCAACGGAAGGTATTTCCGGAGTCCGTACCTGCACAAGGCCGTTATGAAGGCCTACGAGGGGATGATCGCTGACGGAGTCACTCCATCCTATTTCATCTATCTGGAAGTGGATCCGCACAGCGTGGACGTGAACATCAGCCCGACTAAGTCCGAGGTGAAGTTCGAGGACGACTCGTTCATATTCCAAGTCGTCTATGCTTCGGTGAAGGAGGTGCTGGGGAAAAATGCGTTCGCGGGAGGGATTGATTTCAGCAATCCGGAGGCTAACGACATGCCGGTGCTCGGGTCTCATTTCTCTGAATATCAGCCAGAGAGCATTCCGCAGGTGGCGGTTGACGGTGGGTACAATCCGTTTGACCCGGTCACTTCGGCAGGATCTGCGACGGATGAATATGGTGCCGTAGGGAGGGGCGCTTCGACAGGCTCAGCGACCGAACTTGGCGGCCCGGCGAATGAGTTTGGCGGCCCGGCGGGCAAAGGATATGGCTCGGCGACCGGATGGAAAGACTCCGGAAACGAAAGATTCGGGCAATATGTTGACCGGCGGGAGGACTATGGCAAACTTTTCGAAGAGAAAACGCTGCCGGTCACACAGACCATCATCCTCGGCGGAAAATATATCGTCGCCCCGGCAAGGGACGGCCTGATGATTGTGAACGTCAGAAGGGCCAGAGAACGAATACTTTACGACAGGGCGTTGGCAGCCCTCACAAAGAACGAGCACGTCACGCAAGCGAATATGTTCCCGGTGAAGGTAGAGGTCGGAGCCGCGAACAGAGCCGTTTTCGACGACAAGGCCGAGCTGCTCGCCAGACTCGGTTTTGACATCTCACCGTTCGGGACAGACACGATTGTGGTCAACGGGGTTCCGGAAGGATATTCGTGCGAGGCGGGAAAGATCCAGACGATGGTCTCTGACCTGCTGCTGATCCTCTCGGATGACAGTTCATCGCTGCCGGGAGTGATGGAAGCGGCTATGGCTGAGAAGATTGCCCTGCTGGGAGCGTCAAGCTGCGACCCGCTGGCTTCCCCGATGGAGGCACGGCACCTGCTGGACACCCTGCTTTCAAGCAGCAACCCCGAACTGACCGGCAATGGCAAAAGGATCATGGCGATCATGACCTCCGCTCAGGTGGAAAAGTTATTTTAATTTTTTGAATATTATAGGATTATGCCCTACTACTACGATGACAGGCAATCAGGAATAGGCGGATTCCTCAACAGGTTCCCGCCGGTCACACGGAATATTCTGTTGATCAATATCGTGATGTACATCGCCACGGTGATCAACCAGAACTTTATGGTCAGCACATTCGCGATGTTCTACCCGGCCTCCCCATTCTTCCGCATCTGGCAACCAATCACTTACTTGTTCATGCACGGAGGGTTCTGGCATCTGTTCTTCAACATGTTCTGCCTCTTGATGTTCGGTTCGGCACTGGAGAGGACGATCGGTTCAAAGAAATATCTCATCTTCTATTTCGTGGCCGGACTCGGAGCGGTGCTGACCCACACTGTCGTGGAATATTTCCAGATGGAGGCAATGGCGTCAGCCAATTCGGGAATCCTCTCCGCAGGACAGATCAATCTTCTGCGCACCCCTACGCTCGGAGCCTCCGGAGCGATCTATGGAATCCAGATCGGCTACGCTATGCTTTACCCGAATGACATCTGGACATTGATATTCCCGCCAATCTCTCTGAAGGCCAAATGGTTCGTCCTGATATTCATCGCCATTGAACTCTTCACCGGCGTGACCGGGACAATGGACGGCGTGGCGCATTTCGCCCACCTCGGAGGAATGCTGTTCGGCTTCCTGCTACTTCTCTACTGGAAAAAATCCGGAAAACTCTGGCAAAGGTGACAAACTGATCTGGGATGAGCGGGAATTCACATGAGACTTCGTTCAGCGGCATCATGGCGAGATTGCTGATGTTGATTTCGGCTTTCCTGCTTCTGCTCAGTTACGCCTCGATGGTCGTGAATCCGGCAAAAGCCTGGTATATGACCGTCTTCGGGCTTTTGTTCGTGCCTATCGCGATCCTGAACGGGATATTCCTTGTCCTTGCGATCAAAAGAGGCTCGAGTTCGTTTCTGATTCCACTGCTGGCGTTGCTCCCTTCGCTGATATTCATCGGCCGGTATTTCCAGTTTTCATCCGGTGCGGCGGAAAGAGGATCAGAGACAGTCAAAATACTGACTTACAACGTGGGGCACTTCGCCTTGGGGAGCGCTCAAGAGTTCAAGGAAGAAGGCGGCAGGGCGGCATGCGCCGACTCGGTCGTGAGGTTCATCATGGAGAACGATGCCGACATCGTGTGCCTTCAGGAAGTCAATCTGCCTGGGGAATATGATGTGGCGAGGTTCTTCGAGAAGCGTTTCCCCGGGTACCATGTTGGTTACTTCATGTTCGTGACAGACAAGGGAAGTTACGGCAACGTGACACTGAGCAAATTCCCTATTCTGAACAAGGGGAAACTGATGTTCGACAAAAGCTCGAATCTTGCGATATTTACTGACCTGAAAATCGGAGAAGGTGCCGAAATCCGGGTCTATAACTGTCATTTTGAGAGTTATAACGTGTCGTTGTCACGGCTCAAGAAGTCTGTGGCGGACAAGGACGGAGAACTGATGTGGGAGACGGAGGAGAAAATGAAGAAGTCCATCAGAAGGAGGCCGGAGCAGGTGGACAAAGTGATGTCGGACATCGAGGACTGCACGCTGGAGGCCATCGTGACGGGAGATTTCAACGACAATCCGATGTCGTACACCTACAACCGTCTAAAGAAGGGCCGGGACGACTCCTTCGTGGAAGCCGGCAAAGGCTTCGGAGCGACATATTCATTCCTCTGGCCTTTCATCCGCATCGATTATATTCTTTACCCGTCGCATTTCACCGCCGTCTCCCATTCCGTCCCCCGCGTCCGCTACTCAGACCATTATCCCGTCATTGCGGAGATTAACCTGAAATAGCACACCGAAGACTTTGTGACGGAATATAGGTTTGAACCATTCGGACAAGTTAGCCCATAGGCAAATACCCCTCTCGACCCAAGAATTTTGGTAACGTGCAAAATTCTGGTTGAGAGGGGTATTGCCTATCCTTTAGTACTACTGAACAGAATTAATGTCAATGAGATTGTTGAGGATCGCATAGACGGTGAGACCGGCGACGGTCTTGATGCCGGTCTTGCGCGTGATGTTCTTACGATGCGTGATGACAGTGTAGATGGACAGACTGAACTTGTCGGCGATCTCCTTGTTGAGCATCCCCTGCGCCACACACACCAGAATCTCCTTCTCCCGCGCCGAAAGCTCATCCCCATCGGAAGCCACGTCAGGCTGCCGAGAATCATCCGCCGAATGAATCTTCTTCAATATCCCCACAGAATCATCATACAACGAAATAGCCCCGTCATACTGCTTCAGAACATCCTCCGTCACAGCCGGCCCCTCCAACGCGATCACGGAAGCGTCGCAAAGCTCGGCGATCGCCAGACGCCCCTCCTTCCGACCCTGGAAATCAAAGACAGACGGGTCAATGATGATGATGTCCGGAGCCAGATTGCGAAGCCTCGCCTCGCTGGCCCTTGAACAGTCAACCAGATTCTCCTGAACCTGAAACTCACCGTGTTCAGAAAGAATGCTCTCAAGCCCCCTGGCGACAATGTCAGACGGCACGATCAATGTCACAGTCTTCCTATTTTCCATCACGCTCAAACCCGCTTACTATCGGCACAAGAATATTATTCTCAACGTAGGTATGCCTCCTCAGATCATCGTGCAGATGATAGATTGACAGTAACACCATAATCTTCAACTCATTGGAGCAGTCCCCCGGAAGATATTTCATCACGATGTTCTTCATGTCCTCCAGCTTCTCCTCCACATTCTCGTGATGTTCCTCGAACTGTTCGATGGAATAGTCAGAGTCTCCCGCCGCGCCTCGCAGCAGGGACTCGACATACGGAAAGACCACCTCCTCCTCGTAGGCGAAATGCTTGTCAAGCTCATCCCTGTAGTCGTTGAAGAATTTCAGGACAACCTTCTTCTGCTTCTCGTTGAACGGAGCCACAAGCTTGTCGAACGAGTTCTCCAACACACGGAGAGCCCGCCCCATATAATAAAGGTGCGAGCTATGCAGGTAGTCTATGATGTTCCGGATGTCGCCGCCGGCCAGTTCCTCCTGTGACGGAATTTGATCCGGAAATGAGTAAACGTTGCAGATCAGGATGAATGTGTCCGGGTCGATGCCACATTTGCGGCAGGCCTCGGCCACCGGCAGCCCGGCGTACTTCAGGTCAAGCCCCATTCTGGAGATCACCTGGAGCAGACTGTAGTCGATGTCGATCAGGTCCGACACGGACATCTCTATTGTATATTTCTTCATATTCAGATTCATTTACATTCCCTCAAGCCTTCGCGCCTTCACCGAAAGCGGAGGAAGAAGAAACTCCCCTACAAATATATTAAATATTCCTCAATAGCCTCTATATCAGCAGTGCGGTGATGCGGAAGCCGATGAAGGCGGCGAGCCAGGCGACCACCATCGTGTAGGCGCAGACGGCTATGGCCCAACGCCATTTGCCGGTCTCGTTCTTGATCGCCACAAAGGTAGCGATGCAAGGGAAATAAAGCAAGATGAATATCATATAGGCCACGGCGGCAGGCAGGGTGACCGAGCGCGCCAATGTGCCTTGAAGCTGGGTGTCGGCGGCAAGGACATCCGTGTCGGCGGCCTCGACAGCTTCGGAGACAGCCGGCTCGTCCGAAGCGTACATCACGCCCAAAGTACTGACAACCAACTCCTTCGCGACGACTCCGGTCAAAAGGCCAATGTCCATCTTCCAACTGAAACCGAGCGGATCCAAAGCCGGTGAGACAGCCTTGCCGAGCTGGCCGATGTACGAATGTTCCTGCTGATACTCAGCGCCTTTGTCGGAGCGCGGGAAATAGCCAAGGCACCAGATCACGACTGAGCCGATGAGAATCGTGGTGGCCATCTTCTCAAGATACTGCTTTCCCTTCTCCCAGGTGTGGCGCCAGATGGCCTTGCCGGTCGGTACCCTGTAAGGAGGCAGCTCCATCACGAACGGGAGGTCATCCTCCTTGATGAAACGGCTCAGCACGACCGCCGACAGAATCGCCAGCAGGACTCCGAGGAAGTATATTCCTAAAAGAGCGAGGGCGGAATTGTGGGGGAAGAAAGCCCCGGCGAGCAGGACGAAGATCGGCAGCCTACCGGCGCAGGACATAAACGGGATGATGGCGATCGTGATTAGGCGGCTCTTGCGGCTCTCGATGGCTCTGGTCGCCATGATCGCCGGCACGTTGCAGCCGAAGCCCATAACCATCGGGATGAAGGATTTCCCGTGAAGACCGATGCGGTGCATCAGCTTATCGACGATGAACGCGGCGCGCGCCATATACCCGGAATCTTCCATTATTGAAAGGAAGAAATAGAGAATCAATATGTTAGGCAGGAACACGAGGACGCTTCCCACGCCGGCGATCACGCCATCCACGAGAAGATCCTTGAACCAGCCGTCCTTCATAAAGTTCGCGACGAAATCCCCGAACTGCCCCACCAGCCAGTCGATCCAGTTCATCGGATAGTTGCCCAAGGTGAACGTGGACTGGAAAATGAGGTAAAGCAGGAGTATGAAGATCGGGAACGCGGCCCATTTGTTCGTGACGACAGCGTCAATCCTGTCGGTGACGGTCTTCCGCGGCCTGGCTTCGACATGCTGGGTGTAAGTCTCGGCGAGGGCTCCGTGGATGAATGAATATTTCGCATCGACGATGGCGGACTCCGGACTCGTGTGGATCAGGTTCTCGATGCGGGCCGTCTCCTCGGAGCGCACCTGGGCAATCTCGCCGGCGTTCGGCAGGGTGGCGATCACCCCGTCGATCTGCTTGTCGTTCTCCAGATACTTGATGGCCAGATAGCGGGTGGAGTACCTGTCCCGGATGTCCTGGTTCTTCTGGATCAGGAGCTTGATGCGGTCGATGCTCTTCTCCAGTTCAGGGCCGTGGTTGATGTGGATGTGTCTGGCCAGCCTCTCGTCGTGCTGCTCGTAGATTTTGATCACGGTGTCCAGCAGCTCGGGGATGCCGGTCCCGTCACGGCTCACGGTCGGACAGACAGGCACACCAAGAAGATAGCCAAGTTGCTGGGTGTCAAGGCTGTCTCCCCTCGCCTTCAACTCATCGTACATGTTCAGAGCCATCACCACACGAAGGTTCATGTCGATAACTTGGGTAGTGAGGTAGAGGTTCCTCTCGATGTTGGAAGCGTCCACGACATTGACCACGACATCAGGCACGTTCTCGACCAGGTTCTTGCGGACGTAGAGTTCCTCAGGGCTGTAGGCTGACAATGAATATGTTCCCGGCAGATCCACGAAGACGAACCTGTAGCCGCCATATTCAAAATGCCCTTCCTTCGCGTCCACTGTCACGCCGCTGTAGTTGCCGACGTGCTCGTGGCTGCCGGAGGCGATGTTGAAGAGGGATGTCTTTCCGCAGTTCGGGTTGCCGACGAGGGCGACGCGGATGACGTGGTGCCTCTCCTTTGCCAGACGGGCCATCTCCAGATTCAGCGCGGCGACCTCGTCGCAGTCCACGTCGCAGATGGACGTGAAGTCCTGCTTGGAGTCAACGGAGGCCTTGGCCTCCTCCTCGCTGATCACGTCGATCAGTCCGGCTTCGGAGCGGCGCAGCGAAACCTTGTAGCCAAGTATTTCATATTCAATAGGATCTTTAAGCGGAGCGTTCAGCACGACCGCAACACGCTTTCCGGAGATGAAGCCCATCTCGATGAGCCTCTTCCGGAACCCCCCGTGGCCGTTCACCTTGGCGATGACTCCGACCTCTCCAGTCTTGAGTTCAGAAAGTTTCATATACCTTGTCTCCCGCAGACAAGTGATTGCCTGCTGTAAAAATTATCTCTCAGTTGCCACCAACACCGCCGGCATCCCACTCCTCCAGCATAGTAACACCTTCAAATTACGATACAAAAATATTCATTTTGTAAGATTTTCACAATCGCTAACTGTTGGTATTCGCCAGCGTGGCAGGCAAGAAGTTGATTATCAACTATAAGAGCCATCTCCTGGTGTCAAATCCAAGACCAGGATATCGGTCATTTAGCTATAAAACAAGCAGTTAAGTGCCACGGCACTAAAAAGAGAGGGCGCATCACCGTGCTGGTCACCATCACAAAGAGTGGTTAAGAAGCGGGAATATTTTCCCAATTTATTGGCATTGACCAAAGATTGGTTTGACTATAATTTTGCAGCCTGAAAAAAAGGAAAATCAAAAAGTGTTCGAGGCAAAAATAAAGTCACTAACCATCATCGTGGCGGCGACGTTGCTGTCTATCAGCGCGTTCGCCCAGGTTGGCGGCACCGTTGTCGATCAGGCGGACGGTTCGCCGGTCGCCGGAGCCGCCGTGACCATAAAAGGTAACCAGGCGGTCTGGGATGTCACTGACTCTTTGGGGCGGTTCAAGCTGAAGGCCACCGGCGGGACGCTTCAGATCACTTGTCTTGGTTACAAAACGCTGACCACAGCGGTAAGGAAGGACGGAAGATATTCATTAGCCCAAGATTCATTCGCCATCAACGAGGTGGTGGTGACGGCGACCGAGAGCCACGGGCTGACAAGCTCGTCACGGATCGGGCAGGACGCGATCGCGCATATCCAGCCGTCAAGTTTCGCTGACCTGCTGGAGTTGCTGCCAGGCGGACGCTCCGTAGATCCTTCATTCTCAACTCCGAAGACCATAGATTTGAGAGCTGTTTCGGTCTCCGGTGACAACTACAACACCTCATCCCTCGGAACACGTTTCCTCATCGATGGAGTTCCGGTCAACAACGATGCGAACCTCCAGACCACACCGGCCTACAGTAACTACGGATCATCATTCGTCAACGCCGGAGTCGATATGCGCACAATCACAACCGAGGATGTGGAATCCGTCGAGATCATCCGCGGAATCCCTTCAGTTGAATATGGCGACCTCACCAGCGGCCTTGTCAACATAAAGCGGCGCAAGGGCGGCAACGACACCAGAGCCCGCTTCAAGGCCGATATGAAGAGCAAGCTCTTCTACCTCGGCAAGGATCTGGAGTGGGGCAAGACCGACAAGCTGACGATGAACTTCAGCGGTAACTTTCTGGATTCCAGGGCGGATCCAAGGAACACGAGACAGAACTACAAGCGTCTGACCGGAAGCTACAGGATCGGCAAGACCTGGACCGGGGAGCTTGTCAGAACCCTCAGTGGAAGCCTGGACTACACCGGTTCGTTCGACAACCAGAAGTCCGACAAGAATCTGGACTTCGGCGACTGCGGTCCGATCGAGACCTACAAGTCCAACTACAGCCGCTTCGCGCTGGGCGGGGAATATACAGTCCGGAGCAAGAGCCTGAAATCGTTCTTCCAAAGCCTCGACATCACAGGGTCCCTGACCTACGAGAAAGACCTGATCGACAGATGGAAATTCGTGGAATATAGTTCACCGATGCCGCTTTCGACCAGTCTGGAGGAGGGCGAGTTCGATGTCACGATCGTGCCTTACAAGTACGAGGCTACCCTGAAAGTGGATGGAAAGCCGTTCTACGCCTACCTCAACGGCACAGCGAAGTTCCGCAAGGACTTAGGGAGCATCTCAAACACATTCAAGACCGGTGCCCAGTGGAATGTCAACAAGAACTTCGGCAAAGGCACCATATTCGATCCCGAGAGGCCGTTCTCCGTGGATATGAATGTCCGCCCGAGAGATTATTCCTCAATCCCGGCCACACACCAGATGTCGGCTTTCATCGAAGACAATTCCGTCTGGACTTTCGGAAACGGGTTCAAGGCCGAATGGCTCGCCGGAGTGAGGGTGGCGGCGATGGCGGGAGCCGGAAAGGAATATTCAGTGAATATGAAGCCGTACTTCGACCCGAGGCTGAACCTCAGGCTGGAGAAATCCCTCGGCAAGGATGTCAAGGTCGGACTGTCCGGAGGAGCCGGATGGCACACGAAGTTCCCGACGATGGATCAGCTTTATCCGGATCCTATCTATTACGATGTCACTCAGATGAACTACTGGCCTGTCGAGGAGAATCTTCGCAGGATCAACGTCTATGTGCTGAAGATAAATCCGACCAACTTCGGTCTCAAGGCGGCGAGGAACTTCAAGTGGGAAATCGCCGCCGATGTGCAGGTCGGCCGGGAGTTCTCGTTCAACATCGACTATTTCAGGGAGGATATGACCTCCGGGTTCAGGTACGCCAGCGAGTTCACACGGCTCATCTACAAGGACTACCAAGAGGAGACGATCGACAAGAGCACCCTTACCGGTCCGCCTTCCGCGGAGACGACCCTGTGGGTTCCGGACACACTTCTGGTGGGATATTCATTCAACACGAACGGCAGCCGCACCCTCAAGGAAGGCATCGAGTTCACCTTGTCCGCTCCGAGAATCCGCCCGATAAGGACCAAGGTCACCGTCAGCGGCGCCTGGTTCAGAACGAGGTACAGCAACAGCCAGCCGACATATTACAGGCCTTCGGTGGTCGTGGCCGGCAAGACCTATCCTTACGTCGGCTACTACAAGGACACGGACGGTTTCCTGCGCGAGGTGTTCAACACGAACTTTATGTTCGACACCCAGATCCCGAAGCTTGGGATGATCTTCTCGACCTCGTTCCAGTGCCAATGGTTCACCGGAAGCCAGAACACGGCGAAAGACGCCCGCCCGATATCCTACATCGACAAGAATCTGGAGAGCCACCCTTTCACGGACGAATCCGCCGCGAACGGAATCCTGGCGCAGATGATCCGGGAATATACCCCTTCGATGTCCATCTATTTCAGAATCCCGTTCAGTATGAACATCAACCTCAAGGCCACCAAGAAGATCTACCACGACAAGATCTCCTGCGCCCTGTTCGTGAACAAGATTCTGGATGTCTCGCCTGACTACAGGACGAATATGGGCATCCTCGTCCGCCGCTCCGTCCTGCCGTACTTCGGAATGGAGCTTAACTTCAAACTTTAATGAATATGCTGACACACAAAACCATACGAAATATTCTCCTGATGCTTTCGGTCGTCCTTTGCGGCTGCGAGAAAGACTCCGGCCAGAACGTATTCTCGATTGTGACCCTCAACGTGACCTGCCCGTCCGTCAGCGCCGGAATTGAAAGGGTCGAGGTGGACAATTCCCTTGACGGGTCATTCATCCGAGACCTCAACACGAGGCAGGAATATGATATTCCGACATTTCAGGTCGGGACCGCCACGGTCAAGCTCAGGAAAGGAATATATATGATCTCCTTCGACGGCAAGGCTGTGTTCAGCGACGGTCAGCGCAAGAAGGTACGTTTCGCGGGTTACAACTCGCCGATGACCTCCGTGACCTTGCTGAACGACAAGGAGACTTTGAACCTTGAATTGACAGTACTGAAATGAACAGGATCGTCTGCATAATATTCACAGTTCTGGCGGCCGTGACACCGGCCCGTGGACAAGATAAATCTGATGTCAACTCGGCCTCGGAGAGATATCTGTCCCCTGTCCGTGCCTTGGGGCGAAGCGAGATCGCCGGCCACAACGCAGGCAGTTTCCTGCTCTGGGACATCCCGACATATTCAGAGATCAAGGCGGTCTATGACTTGCGCCGGGAGGATGACGCTCTACTGCCACAGGAAGGCGACGGGCTGGATCAGGGTTCGGTGAAGGTATATTCATTGATCAGATTGCAGAACCATTCGGCGGTCAGGGCCGGGGCGGAATATTCAAGAGGGGTGAAAAGGAACGTCCTTTGGAACTCCACATCGGATTTTGAGCTGCTCTACCCGGACGTGATGGTGGACACGATCGGCGGCAATCTCCAGAAGGAGCAATATTCATGCTACGGAGCTTGGTCCAGGCTGATCGGGAAGGCGCACATCGGGGTTTACGGTGGTTACAGGGCACTGCACGAGTTCCGTCAGGTGGATCCGCGTCCAAGATCGGTCACATCCGACCTGAACGCAGCGCTGACCGGTGGAATCGCGGCCAAAGGCTATGTCTTTGACCTTAACGCCGCGTTCAGGGTTTACAAACAGTCGCAGGATGTCAGTTTCTATGATCCGCTTGGGGCGAACACCTCGGAACTGCATTTCACAGGTCTGGGAAGCCATTTCGCCAGATTCGACGGTGCGGGAGACTTTACCTCAAGCAGGTACAATGGCCACGGTTGGGAAGTCTCCGCGACGGTCACGCCGGGCCATCCCGACGGTTGGACCGGATTGCTGTCCTACAACAGTCTTGGCATCGAATGTCTGCTGGTCGCCAACAATGAAGTGCCGATCACGGATCTGTGGATTCAGAAAGTGGACGGTCTTGTCGGTTACAAACGGCTCAGCGGCTCCGTGAAGTGGAATATTCTCGCAGGGATAGGCTACGAGCTGCGGCAAAGCACGGAGAACATCATCGACACGGGCAAGAACAAGGAATATGCTGTGTTAGGTTCCCTGACTATGTACCGGAGCCGGATTCTGTCCGCCAATCTTAAAGGCGCGGTGGAGATTCCGTCAGCCGCAGGAACGATCAGCGTGGCGCCGGACTTTGAATATTACCAATCGTCCGCCGAATACATATTCCCGAAAAGGGAGATGGCCTTCGGATTCGCGGAGGCGGGTTTGAACGCGGGTTTGAGGAAGTCGCGCAAGGAGTGGCTGTTCAGCGCCGAGGTGAGGTTCAACCACGCATTCGGGATGGCCGGGACGCTTTCGATTCCGGCGGAGTACACTGAAGCGAGGGTTCTGGAACATTACGAGCATTTTCATTCGATGATCACCTCGGACCGGACGACAGCCGGACTGAGCCTTGGAATCCAGCGCAAGGTAGGGCAGAACACCGCCGTTTTCCTCCGGCCGGATTTCACGTTCAGAGCCATCGACGGCTTTGGGCACGCTGGGTTTCTGACCGCCGCGATAGGACTGGCGTTTTAGAAAAAGAATTCAATCATTGTTAACAACTAATAGATTATGAAAAAGTTACTTTTGATCCTTTCGGCAGCGCTCGCGCTTGCGGCCTGCAAAGATGAAAATCCGGTCTTCACAATTTCAACCGAGGAGTTGAAGTTTGACGCCAACGGAGGCGAGCAGAAAGTTTTCATCTCCACCAACAGAGACTGGACGGCACAGGTGCCGCAGACAGACACTTGGTACACGGTCTCGGCTCTCAGCGGAACTTCCGACACTGAGGTCACCGTCACGGTCGAGCCTTACGAGGACGCTACCCCGAGAACCTCTACGCTGACATTCGACACGGCTCTCGGACTGCGATCTTTCAAGATCACCCAGAACGGTCCTGTTCCGCCGGAGCAGCCTGAGTCTTCCGCTTTGAAGGTCAGAGGCAAAGGTGGCAGAGTCGCTTTCCCTGCCGTTCAGGGCTATGTGTATGAAGTAGGTGAGACTCCGGAATGGATTTCCGTGGCCGAGACAAGAAAGGACAGTGTCGTCCTTCAGCTTGACACCAACAGGACCGACGCTTACCGTACCGCTGATGTTGTTCTCAAGACAACCGCCGGAGCGGAATTGGAGAAAGTCTCTCTGGAGCAAAGCTGGAGAAACATCGAGCCGGGCGAGGTTCTTATCGAGGAAGTGTTCTTCACCAGCAACGCTCTTCCTACAACCGGCAAGCCGGACAAGTTCCACGGGGACCAGTATTTTAAGATCACGAACAACTCCGACGAGCTTCTCTATCTTGACGGCCTTATGATCTCAGAGGCAAAGTACCCTTCTTCCACAAAGACTCCGTTTGAGTTCCTGGATCCGATCAAGAAAGAGGCCTGTGGTGTGGGAACCGTCTATGTCATTCCTGGCGGCGGACACGATGTTCCTGTGGAGCCTGGTAAATCCCTGATCATCGCGAACAACGCGCAGAACCATCTGGCGACCAATCCGAACTCATTCGATCTGAGCGGCGCTGATTTCGAATGGTATGACAAGTCCACCTCATCATCCAACCAGGATGTGGACAACCCGGATGTGCCGAACCTTGACATCTGGTTTACTTACACACTTTCAATCTGGGTTCTCCACGACAGAGGATTCGAGGGTTACATCATCTCTATGCCACCTTACGGTGTCACAAAGGAATCCTACCTCGCCGGCTATAAGTGGGAAGGCAAATACATCAACCACTCCCTCGCCGGAGACTTTGAGATGAACATCTCCAGAGCCTACAAGATTCCTAACACTTGGGTTCTGGACGGCGTGAACACCGCCATCGAGGAGAACTTCCAGTACACCAGTTGGGATGAGTCCATCGACGCCGGCTGGACACACTGCGGCAAGATCGACAAGGACCCTGAGCGCTACGGCAAGTCCGTCCTCCGCAAGAGAGGCAATGACGGCAAGCTGACCGACACCAACAACTCCACCAACGACTTCACCCCGGACTCCACACCGTCGTTGAAAAAATAGGACGATTGGTCAAAAACAGGTAAAAACGGCTATCCCGGATTTTGTGACATACAAAATCCGGGATAGTTGTTTTTTTATCACTTTTTATGCATTTTTTTCCATTCCAATGATAGTTCCAACATGCCATTCACCCCATCTCCAATCAACCTGAAAGTCGCCGTTTCCATGAAAGGACACGCACAGGGGGGGGTAACCGCCTCATTATTAATCACTTATGGATATAAAAGATGAACGGGGTTTGCTGTCGCAGCAGACCCCGTTCGCAATTCTAACCTAAAACTTAACCTATGAAAAAACTATTCGTTGCAAAGGTATATCTTTTTTATAAAACAAGCAAGGTTGGATGAATTTAATTTGTTCCAAACTACTGTTTTTCTGCTCCAAAAGGCGGAAATGATGTTTTTTGCCTTTTTTGCTATTGTTATTCTGCATCTTTTTCCGTTTCCGATGCGACCTCTTCAGTAATCTGCACCTTCGGCAAACAACTTTCGTCAAGTTTGATTGTCTTGATGCGGACATCCATCAAAGGTTTGTCCTTCTGATCGGTAGCCACCTGCGCTATTCTGTCAATCACATCGAGGCCGCTGACCGTCTCCCCGAAGACAGTGTAGGCACCGTCAAGCTGAGCACAGGCATTAGCGTCCTGCACAATGTAGAACTGTGAGCCGGATGATTCCTTCTTCGGGTTGGCCACATCGCCTCTGCGAGCGGCGGCGAGAGCGCCCTTCTTGTGGGTATATTCAGGAACAAACTCCGCGGGGATCGTGTATCCCGGACCTCCCTGGCCGTACTTAGCCACAGCAGCGGCGGAAGTGTCACGCGTGAAAGGGTCGCCTCCCTGGATCATGAACCCGTTGATGACCCTGTGGAAGAGAAGGCTGTCATAGTAGCCTCCCAAAGCCAGTTTCTCGAAGTTCTCCCTGTGCAAAGGAGTCTTGCTGTATAGTTTAACCTTGATTGTACCGAGATTGGTCTCGATGTCAAAAACCGGCTCTTCCGGCAAAGTGGCGATTGTCTCCATGATTGTCTTTGCTTTTGCGGCTTCCTCAGCGGCCGCGATTGAATCCTGGCGGGCCTTCTCGGCGGCAGCCTCGGCGGCGGCTTTCTTGGCTCCGCTGCCACAGCCGAACATCATGGCCGCGGTGATGGCACATGCCAGGATAGTGAAAATGTTCTTTCTCATATTCATTGAAAATTAAAATTTGCGGTAGTTGTAGCCCAGGATGTCGAAGATCTTGAAGGACTCGGCCTGAAGAGCGGCTTTGTACCTGTCAAGATTCTTGTCCTCCGGCCTGCACCACTGCACCTCACTCAATGCGGTCATACGAGGCAGGAGCATGTACTCCAGATGCTCCGGCGTGGCGACATATTCAGTCCAAAGGTTGGCCTGGACGCCAAGGATGTGCTTCCGCTGCTCCGCGTCAAGCCCCTCAAGAGGCTCGTAGCCGTAAACTTTCTCAAGCGGAAGATCTCCGCCGATGCCGAAAGGCTCCTTGTCCATGTCCTGGGACTGGTAATAGTCAAAGTAGCAGTAGGTGTTTGGGGTCATGATGACGTCAAATCCCATCGCGGAGGCCTTGATGCCGCCGTCCGTGCCTCTCCATGACATCACGGTCGCACCCTTGGCGAGCTCGCCCTCAAGGATCTCGTCCCAGCCGATGATCTTGCGGCCGTGGTCGTTGAGGAACTTCTGGACACGTGCCGTCACATAGCTCTGAAGGAACTGCTCCGCAGTGTGACGCTCGTCAGCCTTGATGCCAAGGGCCTTGATCCTGGCCTGGCAGGCAGGGCACTTCTCCCACTCGGTCTTCGGGCACTCGTCGCCGCCGATGTGGATATATTCAGAAGGGAAGATGTCCATCAGCTCCGTGAACACATCCTCAAGGAAAGTGAACATTCCATCCTTACCGGGGCAAAGGACCTGATCCGAGATGCCCCATCTGGTCCAGACCTCGTAAGGGCCACCGGTGCACCCAAGCTCCGGATAGCCGGCCAAGGCACCCATCATGTGGCCAGGAAGGTCAATCTCCGGGATCACCACAATGCCCAACTTGCCGGCGTAGGCGACAATGTCCTTCATCTGCTCCTGAGTGTAGTAGCCACCGTAGCGGACGCCGTCATTACTGCCCCAATCCTTCTTGATGACAGTACCGTTTCTGAACGCGCCTATCTCCGTGAGTCTAGGATATTTCTTGATTTCAACCCTCCAACCTTGGTCATCAGTCAGATGCCAATGGAAGCGGTTGAGCTTGTAAAGCGCCATGATGTCCAGATACTTCTTGACTTCCTCGACGGAGAAGAAATGCCTCGAGCAGTCAAGGTGCATGCCTCTGTAGCCGAAGCGAGGCTTGTCCTGGATCTTCACGCAAGGGAAGAGGAACTTCTCCGCCGGGTTCGGCTCATTACCAAAAATATTGACGCTCGTGAGCTGCTTCAGCGTCTGGACAGCATAGAGGAAGCCATTGTACGAAGAAGCGCGGACGATGCAGTTAATCTTGCTGACGGCGATGGAATATTCCTCCTCCGCGAGACTCACGTCATTAAGGAATATGAAGCCCTTCACCTTGTCGTAGTCCTTGTCAAGTCCCATCGGAGTGGCGTAGGAGCATATTCTTCCGCTGACGAATGTGATCTTGTCGGCGAATTCCTTGATGATCTCCTGACTCTTGGCATCAATGGCCTGATCGCAGTTGAAATTGGCGCCGGCACCCTTGAACGTACCTTTCCCAACCTCGACGCTTTGAGGATAAGGGATGACATTGATCGTTGTTTCGGATTCCTTCGCCTTCATTGAACAAGACGCGAAGAGAAGCGCGAGAGCGATGATGTTGATGACTTTTTTCATTTTTGAATATTTTAACGTTGATTCATGCACAAAGTAATCCTTAAAAATACAGGCAAATCCTTTCAAGTTTGCCGGCAAACGCTAAAGATACGAAATTCTTTCGGTTATCAATACAGCAGCAAGCCCAGAATGCCTCCCGCGATGATTATCCTGATCGGTCCGATCCTGAAGACCATAGATGCGACGACGGCCGCCGCGAACAGCCCCCAGCTGATCCAGTCCGGGAAATTTTCCTTGACTATGCTGATTTCAGGCACGAGCCCGTTCCAATCCACGGAGAACATCAGGATCAGGGCCGCGGCTCCGATAAGGCCGGCAACGGCTGGCCTGAGACTGGCGAGAACGCTGGCGAACACCCTGCTGTTCTTGAATTTCGTGTAGAACTTGACTATCGCCAGAACAATCATGAACGAGGGAAGAATCACGGCGAACGTGGCCGACAGCGAGCCGAGGATCCCGACAAGGTGACTCGCACCGGCCTGGTGCAGTACCTCATAGCCGACGTAGGTGGCGCAGTTGATCCCCACCGGACCCGGAGTCATCTGGGAGATGGCCACGATGTCAGTGAAAGCGCTCTCGGTCAGCCATCCGTGAGCCACAACGACCTGTGTCTGGATGAACGACAGCATAGCATAGCCGCCGCCGAAGGTGAACAGACCTATGACAAAGAAAACCCAGAAAAGCTGGAGGATAAGAGCAAGCTCAGTCATTTTTCGCCTCCTTTTTGTTTTTGATGACAGCAATGCTGGCCGAAACCACGATCAGTACAAGCAGGATGTAGATCGGAGAGAAGCTCAGGAACGCCACGAGGAAAAGTGTCACGATGGAGATAGCCCAGGCCCACCAGGTCTTGTTGTTCTTCCTCGCCATGTTGATCATCGGCACGGCGATCAAAGACACCACCACCGGACGGATGCCTTTGAATATTCGCTCAACCACAGGATTGTCCCGAAAGTTTGTGAATATCATGGCGATGAGCAGAATCGTGATAAATGACGGAATCACCGATCCGAGGGTCGCGACAACGCTGCCTTTCACTCCGTGAAGCTTGTGGCCCACGAAAATCGACATATTCACCGCAAGCACTCCCGGGGCGGACTGGGCCATCGCTATGATGTCCGGGAGTTCCTCATCGGTCATCCAGTCCCTCTTTATCATCTCGTCCCGGATCAGGGGGATCATGGCGTAGCCTCCTCCGATGGTGAAGGCCCCGATCTTGGCGAAGACCGTGAAAATCTGCCAAAGGGAGACTTCTTCCTTGGAGGCATTCAGTGTTTCTTCCGACATATTCATTGATTATAATTAACCATAGCGGCCACGACTTCGCGCGAGGTTCTGCCGTCTGGGCCATGGGAGGAGGAGTGAAACTCCTTGCACCCGGTTGATGCCTCAAGCCGGGCGATGTTCCCCGGCCTCACTCCTGAGCCGGCGAGGATGATGATTCTGCCTGCTGCCTTTTCATTCAGTTCCTTGAGAGTCGGCTCGCCATCATTGACATTTGAGGCGTGTCCGGCGGTCAGCAGCCTGTCGCACCCGAGAGCGATAATATCCTCCAACGCCTTGAACGGGTCGGCACACTCATCGAATGCGCGGTGGAAGGTGACATGAAGCCCCCCAGCCTCGGCCATCAATCTTCTGACAGCCTCGGTGTCTATGCTTCCGTCCTTTCTCAATGCTCCGACCACAACACCGTTCACCCCCAGTTCCCGGCACATCCTGACAGATTCAATCATCGTATTGATCTCATCCTCATCATAGACAAAGTCGCCACCGCGAACCCTTATGAGCACGTTCACCGGGATATTCACAGCACTTAATGTCGCCTCAATGTCGCTTCGGCCTGGGGTGACACCGCCACAGGACAGATCCTTGCAAAGCTCTACTCTCCCCGCGCCCCCTTTCATAGCCTCAACGGCCTCAGCCACATCCGAGCAGCAACATTCCATAAATCGTTTGTTTTTCATACTGCAAAGGTATACAAAATCCGGAATATGGACCGGAAAAACAGCGCTGGATTTTCCGGTTAAGTGAGAGCGCCAAATTACATTTATTTGTAACATTCAACTACAGAGCCGCTTACAAAAAGCATCCGTCTCAAAACGTCTGGCATCTAATGAGAAAGATTTTGACTTTTGTATGTGTGGCACTGCTGATGGCAGGGCTGTGCGGATGTGAGAAACCGGATATGAGCAAACTGGAGGGCACCTGGTCTGAGCAGTATGCCCCCTCGGTCTTTGCGATGGATGGTTCCGTGGAATACACCTTTGACAGGAACAATAATTACCAGCTCCACACTTATGATGCGCTGGGTGGCGAATCGCACGATTACAGCGGCAGGTATGCCATCGACCTGATCAATAAGGGCACCATCACGATTAATCCGCAGATGTCGGACTACAGCAATGTCACCTATACGCTCGTCAAATTGACATCCAAGGAGATGGTCTGACAGAAGGAAGGGACGACGTATTCCGTGGGGACGTGGGGGTCTGAATATCGGCACTTTGTGAGGGTCAAGTAGAATTCGGGCAAATTGACTGGATAATAGAACTGCCGCCACCTCAACGAGATGACGCAGTTCTTATGCCAAAGGTTCCGGCCCTTTATTTTTACTGATTATCAATCAATTACGCGCAAATAACCGTTATTTCAGCTCTGTTATTGGTCCTTTTTCTGGTCCTTTACCTGCTTGCTGATTTCATTAAGACCAATCTCGACGGCTTTGGAGATCAATGCAATCTCAGTCTCGTATCGTTTGCTCAATGAGTATGTCCGCATTTTACCTTCTCCGGTATAAGCGAGCATCCCATTTTCTACAAGTTTCTCAATATAGCTTCTAATCTGCTTTCTCGTGAGGTGGCCGACAAACAGATTGGCAAAATCACCCATCTTGGCCGTTTTGTTCTTCTTCAGGAACGACGCGACGATTGACAAGACCTGGTTTTCGTCCCAATCTGTGAGAGTGAAATATTCGGACATTTTTCCGGACAGTTCATAGTAATCCTTCCCCAAAATGTAGTAGGTTCCACTCGTCCGTCCTCGCTGTTCAATGTATCCGGCCTTAAGCAGTTTCGTGACAATCTTCTTGTCCAAAGACTGACGGTTTTTAGTCTGGCGGATTGTATTCAGCGTTAGAATATCATAGACGTTCAGTTTTGCGTCATCCGGGAGAGAATCTTGAATGGAGTTGATAAACTGAGAAAACGCGGCATCCTCGATCTTGGAGGACAGAATGAGCGTAACGCAGAAGTCGTCAGTCTTGCTATAATCAGGTGCCGGCTTACCTTCGGAAAGAGTGTCCAAGAATATATTGTCTACACCTTGTCCGGAACGTTCTACCAAACCGGTCTTTGAGAGGACATCTGCAAGAAGCCGGTTTCTCGGGGTACTCTGAACATAGAGGATATTGTCAATGGTGACTCCGTGCGGAAAGCCGCCTGGATTGACGAATATCATCTGCGTTGGGTATTGTTTCACGACAATCTCTCCCTGAATATCGTAGGCACGATGAGCGATGGCGTTGTTTAATGCCTCACGAATGACGTCTTCGTTGAAAAGAGGAATGTCGTAATCCTTATATATGCCGTTACGGACCGGAACGGAACCATTCCGAGAGTTAATTGCAGCCCAAAGCTTGTCAATCATGATATAGTAAGGACCATCAAAAAACTCACGGGCGTCAAAGTGGATGTTGGACTCACCCGTCCGGTATTCAAGTGATATTTTTGCCTGAGGGTACTTGCTGTTGATGATGTCTTTCTTGCCGACAAGGATAACGGCCGCATTCGTCACTTTCCCTTGAAAGATTAGACCTAAATCAGAAAGTGCCTGATAGTTTTCCAAAGAGCGGAAGGAGGGATTCTTCTGCTTCTTTGCATACTTATCCTTCAGAATCTCTATGGCCTCATTGTCTAAATCGTCGATCGAAACACCTTCGCAAAACTGCTCGGAGAAATCCGGCTCCTGTTCCTGAATGATGCTGAGATATACTTCATCTGACATCGGTTTCAGTTCTTCTCCTACTCGCATAAGCGGCACATCTTCGAACTTGAAGATTCTTCCCCTGGGGCGTGAAGGAACATCTATGACCAACACGCGCTTGTCATTCTCGTAAAGCTCGTAGATGTCTGTCCTGATGCCGGTATCATTATAGATCCTGGACTCGAGCAGACCGACGCCGTCCTCGTTCTGCTTCGTTCCAATAACCGTGTGAGGATAGGAATCATGCATTCCTATGACCAGTGAGCCGCCTTTTTCATTGCAAAGAGCGGTGACATAACCCAAGATACATTTGCGCCTATCGGAAGGATTGACCTTGTTTCCTCCGCTGTAGGAGACATTCCCTTGCTCGCCTTTCTTGAACTCTACGTGATCTTCGGTCTCGCGCATCGTCTTGAGTTGCTCAATCGTCTTTCTCATTATCTGGCCCTTTAATACCTGAATTATATATTGATTGTTAACACCTTATACTTAACATGCTTTACTAATCTCTGCAAATATAGTCATTTTTTCTGGCCCTTCAAAAGGACCAGAAAATCTTTTGTATAAAACAGCGGAATTATTCTTCCATAGTTTTCGTAGCGTAGCGGCGGAGGCTTTTTGGTAGGTTCAGTTCGGCTTCGACATGGGCGAGGATTTCGCGGTGCTTCTGTGCTTGTTTGCGGGCGAATTCGTGGTTCTCGCGGCGGATGGAGAGGTAGTGCTCGTATTTGGTCTTGGCGGCCTACAAATCGGCCTCTATGCGCGTGATGGTGGCGTCAAGATTCTTCTTCGAGAGTTCGCATTCCCCTACGGCGATGACGGTTCTGGCGAGGGTGTCGAGGCGCTGGGCGTTGAGTTCGTCGCAGGCGATGTTGCGGGCCACTTTCTCGCGCCAGAACTGCTCGTTGGTCTTGGGAACGGTGTACTTGGTGCAACCCCGGTGGCCGTGCCAGAAGCAGCCGTTGATGAAGATGTCGGCGCGATACTTAGGCAGGACGAGATCGGGGTAACCATCCGAAATAAGCCGTCAGCCGTTAACTGAAAAAATCTCGCGACATTACCCGCGAGATTCCTTGTAGTAGAAGGGCAGCATCATCTTTATCTGTTCCGGTGTAGTGTCGTCACGCAGGTTCTCGAGCACATGGTTCATCCACTCCAGAGGGTTGACTGCCACCATATCACAGGTCTCTATGAGGGAATAGAACACTGCATTGTCCACGGCGCCCGCGTCGTTCCTGCTGAAAAGGTAGTTCTTCCTGCCGAGCACTGATGGTCTCTGTCCGCGCTCGACGCCGTTATCCAAAAGTTTTGATAACGCCGCTTATCCAAACTTTTTAGTTATCCAAACTCCTTCAGCTATCTGCGCTTAAATCAAGCTTTGACATTTCAAGAGTTTGGATAATTGATGGAGAATTCAGTCCACCTTAATACCAAACATGGCGGCCAGTGAACGATTGTCCGGCATAGTCCATTTCTTTTTCATTGTCTGCGTTACATTGTTTTCAAGTGATCTTATTGCTTCCCTCTTCTGCTTATCGGTAACATCCTGATAGACCATTGTCGATGTCAAACTGGCATGTCCCATCAACTCCTTGATTTCCACGATATTTATCCCATTTTCACGCCAGTGGCATGCGGCTGTATGGTGCCAAAGATGCGCATGCATAGGACTGGGAACTTCATAGCAAGTGAGTCTTGCCTTGTCAGCATGAAGTTTCATCATTTTGCTTACAGCAGGCTGGGTCAGCTTACAATCTAGTTTAACCACCCAAAAGTGTCAACCTTTTCCAGAGAAGGTCACTCCTCCGATCCTGTAAAGAGTCTGACGGCGAAAGCCCCTGGATTCAATGGATCAAAGGCTTACACCGAAAACCCCGGGAGTCAATGACTTCCGGGGTTATCATATTCATGGCCATCTTTGCGACGGCGACTGTGCCATACTAGTCGCTGAGGGAGAACCTCTTGAAAGCAACCACTTTGGCGTCCTTGTCAACAGACTTGATGTAAGCGGCGACAGAAACCTTCTCGTCAGACTGAACGAAGTCCTGCTCCTCAAGAGTCTGCTCCTTGAAGAACTTCTGGATACGTCCGTTGGCGATGTTCTGGATCATCTGCTCAGGGAGGGAAGCGGCCTTCTCGGCAGAGACGGTCTTGATGATCTCACGGGCCTGCTCAGCCTGCTCTGGAGTGATCCAACCCTTGGCGGTGTTGGACTCGATGTGATCCTCGCTGTCAACGTGGGCAGGATTGATGCCGACCTTCTTGAGAGCGGCCTCGACAGCCTTCTGAACCATCTCGTCCTTTGTCTTCTGGACAGCGAGCTCGCGCTCCTTCTCAACCACCTCAGCAGGGCAGTCGGCCGGAGAGACAGAGACAGGGTTCATAGCGGTGACCTGCTGGGCAACGGCCTTGCCGAGCTCGGCAGGAATCTCCTTGTTGAAAGCGACAATGGCGCCGAGCTTACCGTTGAAGTGAACATAGTCACCGATGTACGGAGCCTCAAGAGCGGCATAGTAAGCGAGAACGTGCTTCTCACCGGTCTTGCCGGTCTGGGCGGAGATCTCCTCCTCGACAGTGTGACCGTTAGAGCACTTGCTGGCCTTCAGGCCTTCGATGTCGGCAGGGAATGACGCGATAGCCGCGTCAGCGATCTCTGCGGCAAGAGCCTTGAAGTCAGGGGTGGCGGAAACGAAGTCAGTCTCGCAGCCGAGACATACGATAACACCCTTTGTGCCCTGGATGCGGACGAGAACCGCACCCTCGGAGGTCTCGCGGTCGGCGCGCTTGGCGGCGACGAGCTTACCCTTCTCACGGATGATGTTGACTGCCTTCTCGAAGTCACCCTCAGCCTCGGCGAGAGCCTTCTTGCAATCCATCATACCAGCGGATGTCATCTTGCGTAATTTCATTACGTCTTGTGCTGTAATTGCCATAACTCGTTCTCCTTTATTATTCAGCCTTTGGTTCCTCAGCAGCCGGAGCCTCAACCGCAGGAGCGGCCTCAGCCTCTACGTCAACTGGCTTGGCGCTCTTGCGGGCGCGGAGCTTCTTGCCTGTAGGGTTTGCGAGAGCCTCACCCTCGGCAGCCTCCTCGTTGGCCTCTTTCTCCTTCTCAAGCTTTCTCTCACTCAGTCCCTCTTCGATGGCCTTGCAGAGAACAGTCATGATGGTCTCGATCGACTTCGTAGCGTCGTCGTTTGCCGGTATCACATAATCAATCGGGGTAGGATCGCAACAAGTGTCAACCAATGCGAATACCGGGATGTTGAGGCGGTTGGCCTCCTTGACGGCGTTGGCCTCCTTCTGGATGTCAACTACGAAGAGCGCGGACGGGAGACGGCTCATGTCCTTGATGGAACCAAGGTTCTTCTCCAGTTTCTCTCTCTGACGGTTGATCTGCAGACGCTCTCTCTTGGCGAGCTTCTCGAACGTGCCGTCCTCCTTCATCTTGTCGATGGTGTTCATCTTCTTGATAGCCTTGCGGATGGTCGGGAAGTTGGTAAGCATACCACCAGCCCAGCGCTCGGTTATCGATGGCATATTGACTGCCGCAGCCTTCTCGGCAACGATCTCCTTAGCCTGTTTCTTTGTGGCTACGAAGAGAATCTTGCGACCTGAACGCGCAAGCTCTTTCATTGCATCGGCAGCCTCGTCTATCTTGACGATGGTCTTGTGCAGGTCGATGATGTGAATCCCGTTCTTCTGGTCAAAGATGTATGGAGCCATCTTAGGGTTCCATTTCCTGGCCAGATGTCCGAAATGTACACCTGCATCAAGAAGTTCTTGGAAATTTGTGCGTGGCATTTTAAAATTCTTGTTTTTTGTTTAAACTTTCCTCCAGACCTTTTGCCGACAGCCTGAAGGCTCTTTTCTTCAATCCCGGAGCAGTGGTCCTCGACCAGTCTCTGAGATTTTCCGCAGTCCCGGCAATCCCCGGTAGTGTTCATCGGATTCTCATCCAGCGAAAAGTCCGCGGGATTTGAAGCACCGGACTGTGCTTTTTCATAAACCAGCTTATGCCGCTGACAATCCAGACAAGACTAACGCTTGCTGAACTGGAAGCGTGCACGTGCGCTCGGCTGACCAGGTTTCTTTCTCTCGACTTCGCGGGAGTCACGTGTCAGGAAGCCCTCAGCCTTGAGAGCCGCGCGGTAAGCCTCTCTATCCAGATCGCTGAGAGCGCGGGATATTCCGAGTCTGATCGCTTCGGCCTGGCCTTTGGTGCCGCCGCCGACAACGTTAACCTTCACGTCAAACTGACCTTCTGTCTTCGTAACCGCGAAAGGCTGGTTCACAATGTAACGGAGAGCGTCAGTCTTGAAGTACTCCTCAACACTGCGGCCGTTGATTGTGACATTGCCTTGTCCAGCTGCGAGATAAACACGAGCTACGGCTGATTTACGTCTTCCAAGGGCGTTTTTCTGTTCCATTTGCTCTGTTAGATTTCGTTCAACTTAATTTCTCTAGGGTTCTGTGCCTGGTGAGGATGCTCAGGGCCTGCGTAAACGTGCAGGTTGCCTATGATCTTGTCACCAAGACGGGTCTTAGGGAGCATACCCTTCACTGCTCTCCTGACGAGTTCAGCAGGTCTCTTCGCGAGGATCTCCCTCGGAGTCGTGAAACGCTGTCCGCCCGGATAACCGGTGTAGCGAACGTAAACACGATCAGTCATCTTGCTGCCTTTGAGGATGACCTTCTCGGCGTTGATGACGATGACGTTGTCACCGCAGTCAACGTGAGGGGTGAATCCCGGTTTGTTCTTGCCACGGAGGACAAGAGCGACCCTTGAGGCAAGACGTCCGAGTGCCAGATCCGTGGCATCGATGACAACCCACTCTTTCTGTACAGTAGCCTTGTTCAAGGAGACTGTTTTGTAGCTAAGTGTGTCCACTGTCTTGATCTTTAATGGTTTAACATAAAATATTGCGATCCCTACACAACATAGGGACCGCAAATATAGGCATTTTTTCTGAAATATTCAAACCTATTCTTTTATAGGTTTCGGCCAGACTTCGGCAAACCTGGTGACCGGAGGCCGTCAGGTTGATTGATCCGCCGGACCATCGGAGACGGTCGCTTCAGAAAAAAACTGAAGAGAAAGCGGACACAAGTAGGAATATTCAGATATTTTCCCCAAATATGTCTGCCGATTTTGCCAGACACACCGGCGCCGGTTCAGCCACAAAGTTGAATATGACACCTATAAGAATTGTACTGACAAATATATTCCTTCTGTTCACCTTGTCCGCATATTCGGAGAATGTGGTGGACTCACTTGTAACGGCATTCAATCACCAAAAAGGCTCTCAAGCCGCGCGGACAGCGGAAGCATTCTTTAGGTATCTGGCCGAAAGCGGATTCACCGAGAACACTGTCGAGTTGATTCCAGGAAGCGAAGCGGACAGTGTCAAGGCTCTGACTTTGTACTGGGCGGGAGAATGGTACTATGACATCCAGGATTATGACAGATCCATTGAATATTCAAGCAAGGCGCTGAGCCTCAGCCGTAAAGTGTCCGCCAAGGAAATAGAGTGCGATTGCGACAACATCCTCTCCATAGCGTACTTCCGGAAGTCAGACTTCCATAAGTCGTTGGAATACGCGAAAGCGACCCTTGCGCTGGGACGTGAGCTTCAGGATGAGGAGCGGATCACATATTCATTGAACACCTTGGCTGGAATCTGTCTTGCGTCGAAGCAGCCGGCGGAGGGCGTGAAATACGTTCTTGAGGCTATCCATTTCGGCGATCAGCCTTATGTCTTCTCTGAGAAGGACAGCGAAAGGATCTCCAACGAACTGTTCAAGGAGGAATGCCAGGTAGACACCACACTTACTGTCAAGGTTCAGAACAATGTGATCAGCTTCGGCTCCAATTCCGGTACTCGCAGGTCGGTGATGTGCGCGTGACCTTCACAAAGGTCCTTCCGGGAGAGGTATCCCTTATGGCTCAGGTCAGCGGCGACACGTTCGTGCCATTCACGGCCAAGAACGGCAAGTCTTTCAGCGTGCTTGAGATGGGTGTGAAGTCCGCCGACCAGATGTACGAGGGTCAGCACTCGGCCAACAAGATCTGGCTCTGGATCCTCAGAATTCTGGGTATATTCCTTGTGATCGGAGGTCTGAAGGGCATCTTCGGCTTCATCGAGACTCTCGCCAAGGTGGTTCCGTTCATCGCCAACATCATCGGGGCCGGTGTCGGTCTGGTCTGCTCGATTGTCGGCTTCGCCTGGTCCTTCATCGTGATCGCCATCGCTTGGCTTGCCTACAGACCTGTTCTGGGAATATCCCTGATCGTGATCGCCGTCGCGCTGGTCATCTTCCTTGCGCGCGGAAAGAAAAAGGTGCAGACAGCGTGAGTGGTCTGATAGGGTTACTTACGTGTGATGATTATTATCAAATAGCATAAAATCAACAAATTATGAAAATTCTATCAAACATGAGGAAAGCGTTTGGCCTGGCTCTGGCCTTTGCTCTCGCATTATCCTTGAGCGCTCCGGCCCAGGGGCAGAGCGTCTTGAACCAGATCGGCAAGCGTGCCAAGAACGCGGTCAAGACCAGGACTACCATGGGCGCTGACAGGGCTATCCAGAAGACATTGGACAAAGCGGAGAACGCTATTGAGAAGGGAGTGACCAACGCGGGAAGAGGACGTTCCGGGAAGGGAAACGCTCCGACTGTCGGTAAAGGTTCGGCTGCAGGCGGCGGAGCCGTGGCTGGCAATGGATCAGTGGCCGGCAACGACGAGGAACAGAAGGGTCAGCCGGCCGGTGTCGAGACCACCAAGATGAATCCTATCGGATCCAAGGGAATGGGCGGTGCGGATCTCTCCAACCTGGAGACCTTCACGAAAGAGACCTGCATCCTTTACCTGAACAACTCGAACGTGGATCTCACGGTTCACGACTGTGCGTTCATCAACGCTCCCAACCATGTGATCCTTGGCCTTTTCAGGGGTAGCCTGACGATTGACAACAACATATTCGTGAACTGCAGGATGGAGGCTATGGATGCCCGCGGCTCGGATCCGAAGGAGAATTCCAGGATTGACTTCACCAACAACACGGTGCTGTTCATGTGGTCGTTCAAGCAGAACCTTGAGACCCAAGGCTATGGCTTCCGTTTCCGTCCTGGCACGGATTGCTATCTGGCCAACAACATCTTTGGCTGCTCGATGTTCACGGCGCTTGACTACACGCACATCGACAGCGACAAGAACCGTGAGGCCACCCGCAACACTGTTGTGGAGAACAACGTGTTCTTCCTCAACAGGATGGGCGACCTTTCTATCCCTGGCGGCGGCAATTTCATCAACATCAGCAGCGCCGATTTCTCTGACGTTGAATACATCGACTCCGAGAGCGGCAACACGACGGTTCAGGACGCGAACATATTCAAGGGCAAGATTGACGAGGCCTATCTGAAGGGATTCCTCAATGCGTCGTACACGGCTGAGATGCAGCACAACCCGAATTCGGCGGTGAACACCTTCCGTTCGGCGCTCGGCATGAACCAGATCGGCACAATGACCTCCAAGGTCACGATGTACGCCAACCGCTACAACTGGGAGAAGGCCCTCCTGATCTTCGGCGCGATGCCAGGGTACGGAGCACAGATGCCTCAATAGTTGTGTGTTATGTATGAATATGGCGGCCTACACGCTTCGAGCGCCCTGTCCGGGTGAATGGCCGCCGCGGCCTCACCGTCACCGGAACTTCCATTACAGTTCGTAAAACAAGCACAGCCGGACATATTCATTCTAAAAAAGAGAGAATACATCCTGCCATGAAGTGCCATGCGGTGACATACAGGGGCGTGGCACTTAAATAGCTGACTGTCAACAATAAAAACATTGACCTTGTGCCATAATCAGCACCAGGTCAATGCTTATCTAATTAATATTCAACCTCTTACCTGCCACGCGGCCCACAGAGTGCCCAAAATCGTGGAAGGTGCCTCCACAGTGTAGCTCATGACTTATCTGCCACGCGGCCCACAGAGTGCCCAAAAGGAGACAATGACAAAAAGAACAGCGTCCCGGCCTTGAGCGGAACGCTGCGAAGGAGGCTAAATGGACAGGACGGCCAGAACGTTGATGAGTTCCTTGTCGATCGGTTTATCCAGTTTGATGGCCTTTCCGACAGGAACGTAAACAATCTCGTTGTTGGAGACACCGACCATGATGTTCCGCTGGCCCTCCTGCAGAGCCTCGATGCTGGCGTAGCCGAGGCGGCTGGCGAGGATCCTGTCGTAGGCGGAAGGGCATCCTCCACGCTGGAGATGGCCCAGGATGGTGACACGGACATCATATTCAGGATACTCCTTCCTCACCCTTTCGGCGTAGTGCATCGCTCCCCCGTCCTTCGGGCTTTCGGAGACGAGCACGATGGAGCTGTTCTTGCTCTTTCGGCAGCCATGGCTGATGAACTTCTCAAGCTGGTCGATGTCGGTCTGGTCCTCAGGGATGATGGCGGCCTCGGCACCTGCGGCGATGGCTGAGTTCTGAGCGAGGAAACCGGCGTCACGGCCCATCACCTCGACAAAGAATATGCGGTCGTGGGATGTCGCCGTGTCACGGATCTTGTCCACACACTCGACGATGGTGTTAAGCGCCGTGTCATAACCGATTGTGGAGTCCGTGCCGTAAAGGTCATTGTCAATCGTGCCTGGCAGACCGATGATCGGGATGTCATATTCCCGGGCGAAATCCTGCGCCCCCGCAAGGGATCCGTTGCCTCCGATAACGATCAACGCGTCAACTCCGAACTTCACGAGATTGTCGTAGGCCTTCTTGCGTCCTTCCACCGTCATGAACTCCTCGCTGCGGGCGGTCTTCAGAATCGTTCCGCCCCTCTGGATGGTGTTGCTGACACTTTCTGTCGTAAGTTCCTTGAAATCACCGTTGATGAGACCTTCGTAGCCGCGATAGATACCCATAACCTTCCATCCGTTGTAGATCGCCGCGCGGGTCACGGCCCTGATGGCCGCATTCATTCCCGGAGCGTCTCCGCCTGACGTCAAAACTCCGATTGTCTTTATCTCTTTCATAATACTTGTTAACTGAATTAATTCTTTATACTATCATGCAAAAGTAGTAATTTTGCAGATATTTAGCATCTTTCCGCAAGGAAAATGCCAATCGGAAATAAAGTCAAAGAATAACGACATTATGACAATAGGCGACATAGATCTTGGAGTAAGGCCCGTGCTTCTGGCTCCGATGGAGGATGTGACAGACGCTTCCTTCAGAGGGATATGCAGGGAGCAGGGAGCGGACATGGTCTTCACTGAGTTCATTCCGTCCGAAGGGCTGATCAGGGACGCCAAGAAGGCCTACGCCAAGCTCAAGACTTCGGACGACGAGGCCCCGGTCGGCATCCAGATCTACGGAAGCGACCCTGACGCGATGGTCGAGGCCGCGAAGATGGCGGACCACGCCCCGGAACTTGTGGGCGGGCACGGATGCGACGTGATCGACATCAATTTCGGCTGCCCTGTGAGCAAGATCGCTGGCCGTGGAGCCGGCTCGGGAATGATGAAGGATCCGGACAAGATGGTGATGATCACGAAACGGATAGTCGAGGCCGTCGGCAAGCCGGTCACGGTCAAGACCCGTCTCGGCTGGGACGAGGGCAGCAAGATCATCGTGGAACTGGCCGAGAGGCTTCAGGACACGGGCATCAAGGCACTCACGATCCACGGTCGGACGCGCTGCCAGATGTACAAGGGCGAGGCCGACTGGACACTCATCGGGGAGGTCAAGCGGAACCCGAGGATGCATATTCCTATAATAGGTAACGGCGACATCAACTCGCCCCGGAAGGCAAAGGAGGCGTTCGACCGCTACGGCGTGGACGGGATAATGGTGGCCAGAGCGTCCTTCGGCCATCCTTGGATATTCAAGGAAATCAAGCACTTCCTTGCCACGGGAGAGGAACTTCCGCCGCTTGGGGTGAGGGAGCGGGTCGAGCTTGCGAAAAGGCAGATGCGCCTGTCGCTGGATCTCAAGGGCGTGCCGACCGGAGTTTATGAGATGCGCCGCCACCTGTCCTGCTATTTCAAAGGACTGCCCGACTTCAAGGAGACCAGAATGCGGCTCGTGACGGAGAATGACCCGGCGGAAGTGTTCAAGATTTTGGAATATATAGCCGAAAAGTGGGGAAACACTGAAATTTCAGAGGCGAACAGCGTCTATGGCTTATGATTTTTTGTATCTTTGCAGTCTATGCTTGACAAGATTCTTCTTGCACCATATTATTTGACGCTGAAGCTGAGGCACGCTTGCTACGACCACGGCATCTTCAAAGTCGGCACCTGCGAGGTACCGACCATATGCGTCGGCAACATCACGGCGGGCGGCACAGGCAAGACTCCGCACACCGAGATGATCCTGCGCACCCTGCTGCGGAGCGACGACTGGGCGTTCCGCAACATCGCTGTCCTGTCGAGGGGACACAAGCGCAACAGCGGCGGCTTCCAGCTGGTCGAGAAGGACGGGAAGGTCAAGGAATATGGCGACGAACCTCTCCAGATAAAGAGAAAGTTTCCTGGCATCACCGTGGCCGTGGACCGTCAGAGGATCAAGGGATGCGACATTCTCTGCCATCCGGAGAAGCTGAAGACCGAAAGGCGGGCCCGCAAATGTTCCGGCTCGTCGATCCCGCCGGCGGATCTGATCGTTCTGGACGACGCGTTCCAGTACAGGACGCTACGGGCGTACTTCAACATCGTTTTGGTGGACTACAACCGCCCGACCTACAAGGATCAGCTCCTTCCTTTCGGAAGGCTCAGGGATCTGCCCCAGAGGCTTCACTACGCCGACATCATCATCGTGTCGAAGTGTCCGGCCTATCTTGAGGACGGGCAGAAGATCCAGTGGGCGGAGTCGTTCGGTCTCAAGGACTATGACCTGAAAACCTGCACGGGTACCGACAGGAAAGGTGCCGTCAAGACGCTTCTGTTCACGACGACGTGGTACAACTCCATGCAGCCGATCTTCGAGGAGGGCGATCCGAGGTACGCCTACTCCCAGAAACTTATCCTTTTCTCGGGAATAGCGAACGACACTCCGCTTAGGATGTACCTCAGTGACGAGCACAAGATCGTCAAGCGGTTCAGCTTCATGGACCACCACAACTACAACCGTTTCGACATCAAAAAGATAATGAAAGCCGTGAAGGAGCATCCTACGGCGGTTGTGGCGACGACGGAGAAGGACTGCCAGAGGATTCTGGACTACAAGAGAATCCCCGAGCAACTGAAAGTCAGGCTATTCCAGGTGCCGATCGAGGTCGGGTTCCTGTCAGATCACGAAAAAGCGGTCTTCGAGAACACTCTGATGACCGCCCTTCGCAATTTCACTCCGGAATATTAATTCCTGACTATCCCTAACTTCTCCAGCAGCGCCTCCGGCTCAGGATCGTGCCCGCGGAAGCGACGGTAAAGCACATCCTCGTCCTCGCTGCATCCCTTCGAGAGAATGTTGTCACGGAACGAGTGCGAGACCTCGGTGCTGAATATTCCTTTCTCCTTGAACAGACTGAACGCGTCCGCCTCCAGCACCTCGGACCATTTGTAGGAATAGTAGCCGGCGCTGTAGCCACCCGAGAATATGTGGCTGAACGAGGTCGAGATGCAGGCCTCAGGGATTGACGGAATCACATTCGAGCTCTTCAAGGCAGCCTTCTCAAAGGCGATGGTACCCAGTTCCTGCATAGTTTTAAGGTCACTGAGCCTGTCGAAGTGACCTGATTCAGAACCACCCTTCAACGTGTGCCAAGCCATATCCAGAATCCCGAACTGAAGCTGACGCACCTGTGCGTAGGCGGCATTGTAGTTCTTCGCCTCCACAATCTTGTTTATCAGAGTGTCCGGCAGCGCCTCCCCCGTCTCGAAATGACGAGCGAAAGTGTCCAGAAACTCCGGCTCGAACGCCCAGTTCTCCATGATCTGCGAAGGCAGCTCCACGAAGTCACGCGAAACATTCGTCCCGGTGAGCGATGAATATCTTCCCTCTGCGAGAATGCCATGCAGACTGTGCCCGAACTCGTGAAGCAAAGTCGTCAGCTCATCGTGGGTCAGGAGCGCCGGCTTCCCGGCAGTCGGTTTCGTGAAGTTGGTCACAAGACTGATGAACGGACGTTTCTCCACACCGTTCACGATGCTCTGGCCACGGAACTCGGTCATCCAGGCACCGCCCCTCTTGCTGGCGCGAGGGAAGAAGTCAGCGTAGAACAACGCCTTGTGCACACCGTCAGCGTCCTTCACGTCATAGACCTTCACATCCGGGTGATATACAGGAATATCCTTCCTCTCCTCGAACGTCAGGCCATAGAGTTTCCCAGCCAGACCGAAAGCCGCGTCGATGCAGCTCTCCAGACGGAAATATGGCTTGAGCTGCTCATCATTGATGGAATAGCGGGCGTCCTTGAGTTTCTCCGACCAGAATCCGAAGTCCCAAGGTTGGATCTCAGAGTCCTCGAAGCCGTTCGCACGGGCATATTCATAAAGTTCCTTGACCTCGGCCTTTGCGGCAGGAAGCGAAGGTTCCAAGAGTTTCTGAATGAACTCGTTGACAGTCTGAGGATTCTTCGCCATCCTTTCCTCAAGCGCATAGTCGGCATAAGTCTCGTAGCCAAGGATATTCGCTATCTTCAGGCGCGATTCGGCTATCTGGCGGCAGAGTTCGATATTGCTGTTCTCCCCTTCCGTGGCCCTTGTGTTGTAGGCCATCCACATCTTCTGACGAAGGTCGCGGCGGGTGCTGTACTTCATGAACGCACCATAGCTCGGGGCCGAAAGGTCGAACGCCCAGCCCTCCATTTCCTTGGACTTGGCCGTCTCCACGGCAGCCTCACGCACGAAATCCGGAAGCCCCTCAAGGTCAGCCTCATCGGTAAGGTTCAGCGTGAAAGCGTTGGTCGCGGCCAGCACGTTCTTTCCATACTGGAGGGTCAGCAGGGAGAGCTGCTCGCTGAGCTTGCTGTAGGTCTCCTTGTCCTCCGCACCGAGGTTGGCTCCGCTGCGCACGAACGACTTCCAGGTCTTCTCCAGAAGCCTCGCCTGATCCGGCTCCAGCCCCTCTGCGCTCTCGTGCACGGCCTTGACACGGGCGAACAGCGGCTCGTTCAGCGAGACGTACATTGAATATTCAGTCATCATCGGGGAGACTTTCTCCGCGATGTCCTGCATCTGATCGTTCGTGTCGGCCTCCATCAAATTATAGAATATGCCGGCGGCATCGTTCAGACGGCCCCCTGCCTCGTCCAGAGCGGCGATCGTGTTCTCGAAAGTCGGCGCGTCCGGATTGTTCACGATAGCGTCAATCTCGGCCTTGGCCTCGGTGATGGCCTGCTCGAACGCAGGCAGGTAATGCTCAGTCTTGATCTTGTCGAACTGAGGCGCGCCATACGGCAGCGTGGAATCTGTAAGCAATGGGTTCATTTTGTTGTCACAGGATGAAAGCAGGCACAGGATCCCTCCCGCGGCCGCAAGGATTCTTTTGTTCATAATAATATTTTTCAATGTTATTCAGTGTCAAATCAACGCTTTATCTCAGTTAATGATTGTTTGCCTGTCCCTTCCCTATGCGAATGATTCCCGAATATAACCCCATAGCCTGGCCAGACAAGTCTATCCTACCAGTTTATCCAATCACCTTCCAGCCGTCGATGCGTCGGTTTGCGGTGGAGAAGTTCACGCCGACTCTGAATATCCTTCTGCGGTCGTCGGCGAACGGGCGGGCGTAGCCTTTCTCCTCGATCTGCGCGAGGGCCTCGTCCGGGGTGGAGTCGGTCTTGATCTCGATGATGTAGACGTAGTCCTTGGTCTTGATGAGGATGTCGATGCGGCCGTTGGAGGTCGTGCGCTCTGTCTCGACATATTCCCCCATCAGCTCGATGATGATGTACATCGCGTACTGGAAGTCTTTCTCGCAGTCGCCCTGGATCTGGTAGTTTGTCCTGGCGAAGAGGGCGTCGAGGCGAGTCATGAAGACATCGGCCTTGCCACCGCGCAGATCCTTGACCATCCGTGTGATGAGCATCATAGGGGTTCCAGCCCCGACAGGCGTGTAGTACGGCATCAGGTAGTTCAGGAAGCCATGCCTAACCTCCAAGTTAGGGAATCCGAGATGGTAGATCTGCATTTCCGGCTCAAAGCCCTTGATGGTAAGGTAGCCGCTCTGGAAAAGGAGAGGGATAGGGTTGAGGAACGCCGAACTGATGTCGGTCAGAAGGGAAGAGTCTGCCTCCTGATCGGAGAGGCCCGTGATGTCATACGAGGTCTCCCTCATCACCTTGACAAGGAAGGACGGAGTGCCTGTCTCGAACCAGTACTCCCTGAATTCATTAACCTTAAATGTGTTGAGCAGACTGAAAGGATTATAGACACCGACGGCTTTCGGATGAAAGTGGTAGCCGTCATACATAAGGGCAAGCTTGCGGTAACAGTCCTCTTCCGTGAGGTCATTCGCCTCGGCGAGTTCCCTGACGCTTACATCGAAATAGTTCTTGAGGTCAGACTCCGAGACCCCGCAGATGTCGGAATACTCCCTGTCCATCGAGATGTCCTGAGGGTTGTTCAGGTCGCTGAACACGCTCATCTTCCCGATCTTCGTGACCCCGGTGAGGAAGCCGAAGCGGATGAACGCATCCTTGGACTTCATCACGCCGTAGAAGCCGCGGAGCGTCTCGCGCAACTTATCCTGCAGTTCCGGACGGTCGAGGTTGTCGATGACCGGCTTGTCATATTCATCGACAAGGATCACCACCTGGCGGCCGGTCTTGTTGAAGGCGCACTCTATTATGTTGTCGAAGCGGACAGCAAGCGTTTTGTATTTCTTGACAACGCCGAATCTCGACTCCAAAGAGTCTAGTTGTCTCCCTAATTTGTCATTCAACGAGTCCATGTCCGCATAACTGGCTCCACCAAGATCGAAGTGCAGGACCGGGTACTCAGTCCAGTCCTTCTCAAGAGAAGCGACAGCCAATCCGTCGAAAAGTTCCTTTTTCCCTTGAAAATATGCCTCCATAGTCGAGAGCAGAAGGCTCTTGCCGAAACGCCTCGGACGGCTCAAGAAGTAGTATTGACCGGTCTTGGCAATCTTGTAGATGAGATCGGTCTTGTCGACATAGACATACCCGCCCTGGCGGATCTTCTCAAAACTCTGTATTCCAATCGGGTAAAGCATACACCTGTCCTTTTTAGTTCATTACTTGCAAACTTACAAAAAATTCCGCGGTTTTCCGACAGCCCCTAAAGCAAGACAGTGTGTTTCATTAGACAGATAAAAAACTATTACCAACACCAAGATGGTGACTTCGGGGCATTTATGAATCACACATCCATTCGAACACAAAAAGAGGGGAGCGACTGATGTCGTTCCCCCACTTAATATATTGACAAGCTATCTATTCGGCTTTTTCGCTTCCGCCTCCGATAGCCTTGTTGTAGAGGGTCTCTCTTTCAGGGAAGACATAAGTCCATCCGTTGTTCTCGTCAACACCGATCTGGATGGCGATGGAGTCGTGGATGTTGCCGCCCTTGCTGAGTCCCTTTCTGTTGATAGGAAGCTTCCAGCGCTTGTAGTCGCTGAACCCGAAGCCTTCGCCCCAGAGTTCGAGCTCGCGGTAGTTCCTGATGTCCTTGAGCAGGGCCTCGCCTGTGGTGGCGCAGTTGTAGGTTGTCCTGCCGGTCTCGACGTTCAGTTTGTTGAGGGCTGCCTGTGCGGCGCTTTCGTTGCCAAGATAGTAGTTCGCCTCGGCCTCGATGAGAACCATTTCAGAAGTCCTGATGAAAGCTAAGTAGCCAACACCAGGGGTTCCGAAAGTGTAGTACTTGAGGTGGTCGCCAAGCCTGTAGTAACCTGGTGCGTAAGGAGCTGTGAGCCCTGTGACGGCCTTGCTGGCGACGTATGCCTTGACCTCTGCGTAAAGGTCTTCGTTCTTGACCACTTTCTCGTTGTTCTCCACGGTGAATCCGAGATAGCCTTGACCCTTGTCAACATCGCCGTCCTTGTAGGAAGGGAACTTGTCGGTTGTCAGGAACAAAGCCTTGCGGACATCGTTGTTGTCGGTGATCTGGTCAGTAAGTTCGGTGTTGATTCCACCGGCTCCGTTGGAGGATGCGGAAGCGTAGTAGCCGTTACAGGAGAACTGTGTTCCGTAGGTCCAGTACCACTGGTTCTCGGTCTCGTCTCCGAAACTTCCGAAAAGCCATTCGCTGTTAGGTCTGCAGAACCCATCGTTATAAGCCTCGCCTTTCACAAGAGGATGGCCTTCCTCCGCAAGTTTTGCCTCTGTGAGAGCTTTTTCATAGTCCTGTCTGGTGAGAGCCGCTCTTGCATAGACGGCATGGGCTACATTCACGTCCGGAATCCAAACATCGCCCTCTCCACGGGTCACACTTGTCTTTCCGAAGTTGGTGATGGCCTCCTCGCAATCAGCATAGATCTGAGCGTAAACCTCAGCCTGGCTGGAGACCGCAAGATCGCCCGTTGACTCATCAAGTCTGAGCGGAACTCCGTCTGAGGATCCGTTGTTGGAGTCCACCCAACGCTTGGCGTAGTATTGGAGAAGTTTCTGATAGCCATAGGCCCTGAAAGTCAAGGCTGCACCCTTGATGAATGATTTCTCCTCGTCAGTGGCGGAGCTTGCGTCAATCTTTGCAAGAATCGTGTTCGCCTGACCGATGATGTTGTAGTAGTAGTACCAGGCATACATCGCATACTTGGCTGTCTTGCTGTTGCAGAAGCCCATATTGTGGACCGTAGACCAACCTGAGGCGTAGGCGTTGTAGGTGTAGTCTTGGCTCGGGTAGTTCTCGTAGAGCCTGATCACGGCGTTCTCTCCGCAGTCTCCCTGGCTTCCCATATACTGCTGGGAACACATTGTCTGTGCGATTCCGTTCAGTGACGCGTAGGCGTTCTGGAAGTTGACGACAGCGAGTTCCGCACTCACGGAGTCTGTCGGAGCGGTGTCGAGATAGTCCTTCCCGCATCCTGACACGATGGCCGCTCCGGCTGCGAATATACCTATAATTTTAACTAAAGATTTCATATTCAATTCTTTATTTGATGGTTTAGATTAAAGATCAAGAGTTACACCAAGGTTGAACACACGCGCTGTTCCGTAAGTGTCATCGGATGATCCGGTGAAAGAGTACTGAGGGTTCATACCCTTGAGGGATGTGATGGTGACAAGGTTCTCCACGCTGGCGTTGAGGAGGATGCCTTTGACATTGATCTTGTCGGTCAGTCTCTTAGGGATGCGGTAGCCGAGGTTGATGTTCTTCACGACAAAGTAGGAAGCATCCTGAAGCCAGCGCCTGCCGGCGGCGTTGTTGAACTTGCTTCTCTCGAAATCAACGATCGGAATTCCGTCAGGATCGATCCTGTTGGCTTCTGTCATTCCGGAAGGCTGGGCTGTCCAGGACTTGAGGATGTCCTTGTGGTTCTGGCTTGCGCTGGATGCGCTGCCGGTGGACATCAGGCTGGAGTAGGAGCTGTCGTAAACCTTTCCGCCGAGGCTGTAGGTGAAGAGTGCGCTGAGGGTGAAGTTCTTCCAAGAGAGTGAGGTGTTGAACGAACCGTAAGCCCAAGGAATAGCGGATCCGCACCAGTCGCGAAGCGCGTAGTTGTAGTCGTAGGTGTAGTCTGTGCCGTTGATGGTCACAAGCTCGTTGGCCGCCTGCGCTTTCTCTTTCATCTCAGGGTCGATCTTATAGAGTGAGTAACCGTTGGTCTGATCGACTCCGACGAAGTTGTAGGCGTAGAACTCATAGACTGAGTGTCCTTCCTCGTACCTGCGGATGCTGCTGACTGTGATTGGCTCGTGGTCAGGGAGGGTGATGATCTTGTTCTTGAGGAATGTGGCGTCAAGACCTACGTTCCAGAGCCAGTGGCCGTTTCTGATGACATCAACATCTGTCGAGAACTCGACTCCTCTGTTGGAGACAGATCCAATGTTTTTGCTGACAGACAAATTCCAACTGTCTTCCTGATGTGACCAAGAACCTGCGGATAGCGGAAGCGGCACGTTGAAAAGAAGATCCTTGGATCTCTTGTCGAAGTAGCCTAAGCTGAAGTTGACTCTGTCGAACGCGCGCCCTTCAACGGCAACGTCGATTGTCTGGGTGGTCTCCCAGCTGATGTCGTTGGCTGCGAGGCTCTTCTTCATAAGGGATGTCTTTCCACCGTTCTTGTCAATCTCGTACAGAGCCTGGTAGCCGTAAAAGCCTACTCCCGCGTCATTGCCGACCTCTCCGAACGCGGCGCGTAGCTTGAGGGCGTCGATCTTGTCCACGTTCGCCATAAAGCTTTCCTTCTTGATGTTCCAGTTGGCACCCACCGAGAAGAAGTTGCCCCAGCGGTTGTCCGGATGGAATCTTGATGAGCCGTCACGACGGAATGAAGCGTCGAAGAAGTACTTCTCATTGAAGTTGTAGCGGACGCGGGCGAGGTAGGACTCTACCCTGTAGGCGTCGTTGAAACCGGTCGTGTAGGAATCGGTGAGGAAGTTGCCCATAACGATGTTCCCAGGAACGGCCATATTCGTGTTCATCGAGCTCTGGTACTTACGGAGGTAAGAGTAGTTCTCGTGACCGGCGAGGACATCGACGTGGTGCATTCCGAAGTCACGCTCCCAGTTCAGCATCTGTGAAAGGGTGTAGTCGTGGTAGCGGTAGTGGGTGTCGGTGTAACGTCCGTTGTTTGTCGCTCCGTCGCCGATCTCAGGGTTGTTGTATGCCTCAGTGGCGTTTGTGGAGTGGTTTACGATTCCCTTCACCGTGGCGGAGAATCCGTAAGGCAGGGTGATTGTGGCGAACGCCTGGCCGCCGAGCACGTTACGGTGTGAGTTCTGCTTGTCGGTTCTGAGCTCGTAGGCGATGTTTCTGTTGTCCAGATAGTCGGATGAGGTGTCGTACTGCTTGTTACCGCTGGCGTCGAGGGCGAATGTGCCGTCGGCGTTGTGAAGATAGTAAGGGTAGATAGGTGCGGTGTATCTCGCGATGTAGAACGGGTTGCCGTATGCGTTGCCCGATGCTTTGTCGTTGAAGTTCCTCTCGGAGACGGTTGCGTTGACGTTTACACCTGCCTTGAACCATTTGTTAGGCGTGAAGGTGGTGTTGATACGTCCAGTCATTCTCTCGTAGTCGCTGGCGACGATGTATCCCTGCTCGTTGGTGTAGCCGAGGGAGGCATAGACATTGAACTTGCTGGAGGCCACACTACCGGACACGGAGTAGTCCTGACGGTAACCTGTGCGCTCGATGGCGTCGAACCAGTTGAGGTCGTCATAGACGTTCTTCCTCTTGGCGACGAGCTTGCCGTTGGCATCGAACAGTGCCGTGTTCGCTCCGTCGTAGATGTTCAGCTTGGCGTAGTCGGCGATGAGGTGCTCTGTGGCGTAGGTTCCGGCGGCGGCAGCGTCAAGCTTGAGGGAACTGTGCATAGCGTAGTTTCTCATAGCTGTCCAGGACACCTCCATCCACTCGTCAGGGTTGAGGGTCTCATATTCCGGAAGACCACGGGTGTAAATACCTTGGTTGATCTTCACAGTGATGGATGGGTCTGTCGAACCACGGCCGCTCTTTGTGGTGACGAGAACGACTCCGTTGGCGGCGCGGTTGCCGTAAAGCGCGGAAGACGCCGCATCCTTCAGGACGGAAATGCTTGCGATGTCAGCAGGATTGATCTCAGCGATGTTCCCTTCAAACGGAGCTCCATCGACAACGAACAGAGGTTCGTTGGATCCGTTCACGGAACCGAATCCGCGGATTCGGATTGTCGGGGCGGCTCCAGGCTCACCGTAGGTGTTGTTGACCTGCACGCCAGGTGCGGCTCCTTCCAAAGCTCCTGTGGCTGAGGTGGTTGCGCGGAGCTCAAGTTTCTTCTCGTCGATCTGGGAGACAGATCCGGTGATGGACTCTCTCTTCTGTGTACCGTAGGCCACAACGACAGTCTCATTGATCGAGTTGGCCTCTGCGAGCAGTGTGATTGACACATAAGGGGCGATCTTGACGGTCTGGGCCTTCATTCCGAGGAAAGAGACCTCAAGTTGTGTAGCGTTGGCCGGAACGTTGGAAAGTGAGAACTTACCGTTTGCATCGGCGTAGGTTCCGATGGTCGTTCCGGAGACGATGATGGATGCGCCGGCTACCGGCTGCCCGTCATCCGCGTTCACGACTCCAGAGACATTCTGGGTCTGGGCCCATGCTGCACCTATGCTGATGAACAGGCACAGCGCGATTGTAAATAATTTTTTACCCATAAGCTTGAAACTTTTGTTAAACTTAGCTTTTTATTATTGAATATTGAACTAGTATTCCAATGTCTTTTATATATCAATTTTACTCATAACTTCGTTCCTTCGGGGCTGTTTGCTCCAACCTAAAACGAATCTGTCACAGAACCAAATGTTAAACCCGCTTACAAACTAAATAAAATATTTTGACAATTCCAACAGTTGTGCAAACTTGCTTTGGTGAATTAATATTTAATGTTTATCGTTTTACCCAATCGTTATATTCAATGCTCAAAAGATTGCTCTGACTAAACTGTTAACAAAATTAGGGTAAAACTAACAATTTAACACGTCATAAAAAAATAACTATATCATTTCAACGGTGCGGATGATATAAAACACAACCCCAGAGACCACCGGAATGGCGGCAAAACTTATCTTTCATCTTGTAACAATCCGTCATATACAATCAATTTTAAACAAACTTAAACAAACCTAAACAAACTTAAACAGTGAACGCGGTCTCCTCCGTTCATTGGCACTGGCTCAGCGCTGAGATAACACGAAGACAGTCAAAGTTGACCGAGACCATGAACTTTTGACAAGATAATTACATTTTCTCGAAATAACAACAGATTCGCGATAATATTTCATAAAAACAGGCGGGATTACTTTATCGTTATAAGTTTTTAAGACATAATTGTTGGCCCTCTTAAATATTTTGAACCAACATTATCATTAAATTCATTGTTTGATCTTTTTTAACTTATAAATTTATTGAGCAATGACACAGATTTCATTTCACGAAGTATGCAGGTTGTGGAAACAGGAGAAAAAAATGTATGTCAAGACATCCACAATGGCTGCATATTCGCTTATCATTCAGAATCATCTTGAACCACAATTCAAGACTCTGAACGAAGTGACGACTCATTCCGTACAGAAAATGATTGATCGCAAACTAAAAGATGGACTGAATATGACGACCATCAAAGGAATGTTGATAGTCTTGAAGATGATTGTCAAGTACGGTGAAAAACACGGCCGGATCGAACATAGGATCATAGAGGTCAGATTCCCCACCCCAAGGATGAAGCCAAGGTTATATGTCCTGACGGTGAGCGAGGAGCAGCGTATGCTTGAATATCTCACCACTCATCCCGACCGCTACAATCTTGGTCTGCTGATCTGCTTGTACACCGGCATAAGAATAGGAGAAGTCTGCTCCTTGAAATGGGGAGATGTGGACTTTGATTCGGGAACAATCCGAGTGCGCAGGACGGTACATAGAATTTATAAGATCGATGGCGGGGATAAGCATTCCGAACTCACAATCGACTCGCCAAAGACAGCCGAGTCATGCCGGGACATCCCGATAACAGGTGAGCTGGCCACTGCCCTCAATGAATATGCCGGCAGCGTGCCATGCAACCGTTTCGTGATTTCAGGCCTCACTCATCCAACCGAGCCACAGACCATGAGAAACCATTTCAAACGTGTCGCCGCCACCCTCGGGTTGTCAATGCGCCGTTTTCACGGTCTTCGCCACACCTTCGCGACCCGATGCGTTGAAAGCAAATGTGACTACAAAACATTGAGTTCCATTCTTGGTCACTCAAACGTGAGCACCACGCTGAATCTCTACGTTCACCCGGGAATAGAGCAAAAGCGGAAGTGCGTCGAAGACATGATCCGGTCCATCGTGTGAAATCATGGTGGCGGATAATTTGTTGATATTTAGCAATATAGTCCATAGTCTTGCGCCGATGTGAACGTAAGACATGTGTCCATATTCAACATATTCAATGACTTATCCTCCACCACCCATGCAAACGCACGCATTGATGACTTTGAAATTAGTGGTCTATAACAATTGATAGTAAGCGAAACAGCCTGAAATTCTTGCTAAAAGCTAAGTTTAACAAAAGTTTCAAGCTTATGGGTAAAAAATTATTTACAATCGCGCTGTGCCTGTTCATCAGCATAGGTGCAGCATGGGCCCAGAACACTGTGACAGGTACCGTTACGGACGAAAGCGGCCAGCCGTTGGCCGGAGCGTCCGTGCTGGTCGCCGGGACAACAGTCGGGGTTAACACCGATCTGGATGGAAACTACTCGGTGACTGTCCCGAAAAATGGGATTCTTGTATTCTCTTTCATCGGCTTTGAGGAGCAAAGAATTAATCCTGAAGGTCGCAAAACTATCAATGTGGTCCTTGTTGAAGACAAGAACGTGCTTGACGAGACCATCGTCGTCGCGTTCGGAACGACAACCAAAGAGGCCTTCACGGGATCCGCTTCCGTCATGAAGTCCGAGCAACTCCAGAAGAGACAGACCTCCAACGTCGCCAACTCTCTCGTAGGTAATGTCGCCGGTCTCCAGATGAGAGGTGCGTCCGGCGCTCCTGGCGCTGGTGCGGGTTCGATGAACATCCGCGGTATCGCTTCCATGTACGCCTCAACAGAGCCGCTTGTCATCGTTGACGGCGCCACATATTCCGCATCCCTGTCCAACATTCCTCAGAGCGACATTGAGTCTGTCACCGTCCTTAAGGACGCTGCTTCCGCCGCCCTGTACGGAGCGCGTGGAGCCGCCGGTGTCATCATCGTCACCACCAAACGCAGCAGGAGCAGTGACGCCATTGTCAACTTCGATGCAAGATGGGGTGTAAACAGCCGTGCGACGCAGGATTATGAGACCATCACAGACCCTGCTGAATACTATGAGGCATCCTATGCCCAACTCTTCAACAATTATTATTACATCACAGGAATGTCAGCTGAGGCCGCCAACGTGAAAGCCAATCAGAGGATGATTGAAATTCTTGGGTATCAGACATTCACTGTCCCAGAAGGGCAGCAGCTCATAGGCATTGACGGCAAGTTCAATCCTAACGCCACCCTTGGATATGCCATCAAGTCGGGAGACGAGACATACTGGCTCCAGCCGGACAACTGGAAAGACTTGGCTTACAAGAAAGCCATGCGTCAGGAATATAACCTCAGCATCAACGGTGGCAACGACAAGGCTTCAGTTTACGCAAGTCTAGGCTATCTCAACGAGGATGGTATAATTCACTACTCTGGGTACAACCGTATCAGTGGCCGCCTCAAGGCGGACTACCAGGTCAAGAAGTGGCTCAAATTCTCAGGGAATATCGGCTACGTCCATTCCAAGACAGAGTCGAACCCTAATATGGACACCACTCTCGGATCAACCAACCTGATGTACTATACCACTCAGATTGCCCCTATCTATCCGGTTTATGTCAGGGTTCTCGACTCTAACGGAAATCCTGTCATCAGAACAGACGCCAACGGAAACGAGCAATATGACTATGGTGTACCAGGGAAGGACTATCCTGTAGCCAGAGCGTTCCTCCAGACGGGTAACCCTTTGGGAAGCAACCGGTACAACAAGCACTATACCATCGGCAACCAGTTGAACGGCACATTCTCTGCCGACGCCGACATCACTTCCTGGCTCAAGTTCAACGCCACATCCACCATAAACTGGGGCGGCACGCTTTATCACCACTATGACAATGCCCTCTACGGCCCGAAAGTCGGTGTTAACGGTGAACTCACCAAGTCTCAGAACACCGGCTTCCGTACAAACCACACCCAAACTTTGACATATCACAACAAATTCGGGGAACACAACGTGAACGTTCTCGTGGGCCATGAGTACTATAACACAAAATCCTACTACTTGGAGGCAAATGCCAGAGGTCTTTTCTCTCCTGACATCCAGGAAATCAACGCCGCAGCGAACAAGTACAATTCAAAGGGGTACAAGACCGAGTACAATGTCGAAGGCTATTTCCTGAGCGCCCACTACGACTACGCCCAGAAGTATCATGCCTCTTTGTCGTACCGTCGTGACGCTTCCTCAAACTTCATGAAGAAAGACGGCAGGTGGTGGGGCGATTTCTGGTCAGTCGGCCTGGCTTGGATAGCATCCAAGGAGACTTTCCTTGCAGATGCCAGCTGGATTGACATGCTGAAGATCAAGGCTTCGGTTGGACAGCAAGGCAATGACAGCATCGGCAGCAACAGGTACACTGATATGTACACCCTTACACCATCCGGCACGTATTCAATGTCCCCTACCTTCTCTACAATAGGTAATCCAAACATTACTTGGGAGACCACAACCAACATCAACGTCGGCACAGAGTTCAGTTTCTGGCACGGACGGCTCTCTGGCTCCCTCGATGTTTATGACAAGATCGCGCAGGACCAGTTGTTCTGGCTCTCTGTCCCTGAACATTCCGGCTCACGCGGATATTACGGAAACATGGGTGACATCCAGAATCTCGGTTTCGAAATCGTACTCAATGCGGCTATAGTCAGAACAAAAGCCATAGACTGGAACGTGTCCATAAATGCGTCCCACAACTCAACCAAGATCCTCAGCCTTCCAGAGACGAAGATGCTTGATCCGGACAACGGGTACAAAGGCTTCACCGAGAATAACCGGTGGTACAAGGTAGGCGGCCCTCTTTACAATGCATTCCGCCACAAATATGCCGGGGTGAACGAAAACGGAGAGGCTCTCTACTACGTTGACAGTTCCCTTGACGGAAAAACCGACAGGCCTGGCACTCTTACCGACAAAGTCACCACAAATCCTAACGATGCGACAAAGTACGAGCTTGGCTCAATGCTTCCTAAACTCTTCGGAGGGTTCAGCACTGACCTCAGAGTCGGGAATTTCGATTTCTCCGCCACATTCGATTATCAGCTGGGAGGCAAGATGTATGATACACGCTACTCAGGTTTTATGGGGCCATGGGAAAACACTGGCGCCGCAGGTTCCACCTTCCATAAGGACTGGAAAAAGGCCTGGTCTGTGAACAACACTTCCAGTTCCATTCCAAGATGGTATTACGGTGACCAATATTCCACCGGTGATTCAGACAGGTGGCTCACCAGCTCCAGTTACCTTAACTTCCAATCGTTCACGGTTGGTTACACTCTTCCTAGGAATCTTGTCAAGGGCATCTCCAAGGCAAGAGTCTATGCGGCAGGCGAGAACCTTTGGTTCTGGTCAGCCCGAAAAGGTCTTGATCCTCGTTACTCTTACTCAGAGAATACCACAGTCGCTGTCTACTCACCAGTCCGCACTGTTTCAGCAGGTATTCAGTTGACATTCTAATTATTTGGAGGAATTGAACATGAAAAAAATCATCAAAGCTTTTATATCAGCAGCCTGCATCGTTCCATTGGCTTCCGGATGTATTCAGGAGATCGAGCCTCAGAGCGACAGTGTCACATTGGGGCAGGCGGCAGCAGCCCCTGGGGCTTACGACAACTTTGTCGACGCCATCACAAGTTCCCTCACCGGAGCGTTCACTTACGGCGGCGAAGACAAGAAGTACCCTTGGGATTTCGGTTACCCATCCTTCTATCTGCAAAGGGATGTCATGGGGAATGACATCGCTTGCGAGGACGCTGGCAGCGAGTGGTACTCCACATGGTACGGTTGCGGCACAGGGCTGGGACCGGGGTATGCTGTCTGCCAGCTCCCATGGACATATTATTACAAATGGATAAAGAACTGCAACACTGTTCTGTCCATGTACAAGGCCACCCCGGACGAGTCCAAAAAGGTCGGAGCCGGTATCGCGCTGGCCATGCGCGCGATGTTCTTCATGGACATAGCCCGTATGTATTCGGAAAAGACTTACGCAGAAGACAAGTCCGCGATCACGGTTCCATTCATCACGGATGAGACCCTTGTCGAGGATTGCATCCACAACCCTCGGGCAACCAACGAGGTGATTTTCGGTCACATCATTGATGACTTGAACCTCGCCGAGGAATATCTTGCCGGCTATACCCGTGCAGACAAGTTCGTTCCTGACCAGTCTGTTGTCTATGGACTCAAGGCACGTGCGTATCTTACCATGGAAGACTGGCCTAACGCCGAGAAGTACGCCAAGCTCGCACAGCAAGGTTACACTGAGATGACCGCTGACGAGTACACCAATCAGAAGACAGGCTTCAATACCCCTAACGGCTCATGGATCTTTGGCTTGACCTACAAGCCGGATGACAAGAACATCACTGTCAACGACGGCGACTCATCCTGGGGGTCACAGATGATTATAGAGGTCTCAGAATCCGAATGCGGCTATTCCGCGAACTATGTCGGTCCTAAACGAATCGACTCTCACCTGTTCTCCACTATCCCGGCCACCGATTTCCGCAGAATGTGCTGGGTGGATCCCGCTATAGACGCCCTTGGCTCAGAGGAGGAGAAAATCGCCGCTCTCGCAGCGTATTCGGATTCGCCTGGCGGCCTTTACAACACAGGCTACAACGTTTCGGCAAGAAAATCCGTAGGCGGAATTCCTGTCAAGTTCCGTCCTAAGAACGGAGAACATAAGGATCAGTATGCAGCGTACATAGTTGCTGTGCCAATCATGAGAGTCGAGGAGATGAAACTAATTGAGATCGAGGCAGCCGGAATGCAGGACGAGGGGCGTGGAAAGACTCTTCTCACAGAGTTTGCCAAGAAGCGTGACCCTAATTTTGAATATGGCACTCATCATGACGCTTATTATGCCACAAGAGCCAACACTTTCCAGCAGGAATGCTGGTGGCAGCGCCGAGTGGAGTTTTGGGGCGAAGGACTCGCGACATTTGACATCAAGCGTTACAACGCCGGCATCATCCGCAGTTATGCCGGGACAAACCACCCGGAAGGGTATCGTTGGAATGAGACCAAAAATCCTCAATGGATGACCCTTTGCTTCGTTGGAACCGAATCCGACTACAATCTGGATCTCGTCCAGAATCCTACCCCTATCAAACCTACCGAAGACTCCAAAGAGTTTGTATGGTAAAATATATATTGATTATGAAAAGATATTTATATGTATTAGCAGGTCTTGCTCTCGCTGCCACTCTGGCTTCATGCGAGAAAGACAAATACGGCACAGACGCAGGAAATGATTCGACCCCGAATATCGTTATTAAGGCATTCTCGGCCGAACTGCCAAATGACCCAGATTGCGATGTTGTAATTCGTTTCGCAGCGAACAATGCCACAACAGACGTCTACTACTTTGCGGAACTGCAGTCCGAAAAGGAAAAACGTAATCTTTCCGATGAGGCTTATGCGGACTATGTGGTTGAAAACGGAACAAAACTGTCGATGGATAAGTTTGATTTCGACGGGTCATTTGTCGCCGATGCTGTTGTGAAGAATCTGTACTCTGACAACGTCATCTCCGCGGTTGCTGTCGGAAAAGGGTCAAAGTCCATTTCATCAGTCACTTTCACAGGCATTAAATGGAACACTCTCTGCACCGGTACGTACACTTTTGTCAATTCCTTCTCAAAAGGGCTCGTTGGCGCCACGAAAGACGATGTGATACTTCAGCAGCAGGATGCCGACAAGACCCAGTACCGGTTGAAGAATCTTTTCGGACTGGGGCAACACCTCAATTTCTTCACAATTGACAAAACAGCCACCGATGAACAGGGTAAATATCAATTCGCCCGCATCCCGGCTCAAGGCACAGGGTTGACACACAGCAAATATGGCGCAATCAGCATCAGAGATTACGGCTACTGGAAGGGTGATGACTCATTCGTGACCACCAATAGCGGTGTCGAAAGCCGTTTATACGAAGACTATAAATGCATAATTTATGGCCAGTACTACGTGACAGGAGGAAATGCCGGACATCAAAAGGAATATTTCGTTCCTAACAAATAATCTGTCTCACGCAAACATTTGAATGAGGAGGGTGAAACACACCCTCCTTTTTGTTTATGCTCGAATTATACCGTGCGCCAGATAATTTCATGTCGCTACACCTTATGTGTCCATGTCCAAAAAAGTTCCTATCTTTGCAAGTAATGGACAAAAAGGACAGGCCGTATGCTTTACCCGATTGGAATACAGAGTTTTGAGAAGATCCGCCAGGGCGGGTATGTCTATGTCGACAAGACCGATCTTATCTACAAGATTGCCAAGACCGGCCAATACTACTTCCTGAGCCGTCCGAGACGGTTCGGAAAGAGCCTTCTGCTCTCGACGATGGAGGCATACTTCCGGGGAAGGAAGGAACTCTTCGACGGGCTTGCGATCGCCTCGCTGGAGAAGGACTGGACGGAGTACCCGGTGCTGCACCTGGACCTTGGCGGGGCCAATTACGCCGACATGGACGCGTTGAAGGAGAAATTAGGGAGACAGCTGAATGACCTTGAATCAGAATATGGGGTCGTCAGGAAGTACAAGACGCTTCCCGTACGCTTCGAGACCATAATCGAGGCCGCCTACCGGAAGACGGGCCGTCAGGTGGTGATCCTTGTCGATGAATATGACAAGCCCGTCATCGACAACCTTGACCGCCCGGAGCTTCAGGACAAGATGCGCGAGACGCTCCGCGGCTTCTACGGCGTGATGAAGTCCAAGGACGGGCGCATCCGCCTGGGCTTCCTCACCGGTGTCACCAAGATTGGGAAGATGAGCGTGTTCAGCGACCTGAACAACCTCAAGGACATCTCGATGGACGCACGCTACACGGACATCTGCGGAGTGTCCGAGACAGACCTCACGGACTGTTTCGCGGAAAGCGTCAGGGAACTCGCCGAGGCCAACGGACTATCAGAAGAGGAGTGCAGGCAAAAGCTTGCCCTGATGTACGACGGATATCATTTTTGCGAGGATTCAACCGGGGTCTACAACCCGTTCAGCCTTCTGAACACCTTTGACAGCCTGAAGTTCCGGGAGTACTGGTTCGAGACGGGCACGCCGTCCTTCCTCGTCAAGGTGATGAGGAAGACCTCCTATGACGTGACCCGCCTGTCGAGCGACCTCGTGGGTTCCTCCCTGCTGAGCGACGTGAACACGGCGTTCCTCAATCCCGTCCCGCTCCTTTACCAGAGCGGCTACCTCACCATCAAGGGCTTTGACCCGCGCTTCAACCTCTACACGCTCGGATTCCCGAACATGGAGGTGAAGGACGGCTTCCTTAACTTCCTGCTGGGATACTATGCCCCGATCCAGAGCGACTCCACCAACACCCTCATATCCCTCATGTCGATGGATGTCGAATCCGGCAACCCAGAGGGCTTCATGACCCGTCTGGACGCCCTCTTCGCCAGGACAAACTACCAGATCCAGGGCGACTGCGAGAAGGACTTCCAGTACGCGATGTACATCATCATCGAGCTGATGGGGGAATATGTCGAGACAGAGCGCACGACCTCCAACGGCCGCATCGACATCCTCATCAAGACCAAGGACTACGTCTACATCATCGAGATCAAGACCGACTCCACCCCGGACGAGGCCCTCGCGCAGATCGAGGAGAAAGGCTACGCCCGCCCGTTCGCCGACGACCCGAGAAGGATATTCAGAGTCGGCGTGAACTTCTCCACCGCAAACCGCCGCATCGACGGTTGGAAGATCATATGACAAGGGTTTTGTAGTAAAGTCGCTTCGACAGGGCACTGATTGAAAATAGACTGTCACGGCTAAGATAATCCTGGAGCCTACCGCTCCGTAATAAACGCTGAAAATCAGCAAATTGCAAAACAAACACCCAATTTTACACCCAAGAATGTAAAATTGGGTGTTTTTGTGTTATTTAAGAAATCGTGTTCTTTGTGCTTATAAGAATTTGTGGCGCATGACAAAATTTGTCAGTTCCAGCTTGTTTGCCCTATACTTCTGTATTTTGACTATTTCATATCCCTTCTTCTCAAAGAACGGTCTGGCTGTCAGGCTTACTTCGGATGTGATTTCAACAACTCCCAATTGCTTGGCAATGCGTTCAACTTCAGGAAGAAGTTGTGTGGCCACACCTTTGCCTTGCCAGTCCTTGTGTACGAACATGGAATGCAGATAGCCGTCCTTATTCATGGATGAAAAGCCTACCATGCGGTTCGCATTATCAAAAGCACCTATAAAATGATTGTGTGACAGAAGCTCTTTCCAATGCTCCACACTGTCACCACAAGATGCCCAATCTTCTACTTCTTCTTTTGTATAATCTCTGATATTAACATGTAGCACGGTCGAGCGGAATAATTCCTGCATTTCGGGAATGTCCTTTTCTTCGAGTGGGAGAAGCCTATATTGAGGGTTTAACCATCTAATCACTTTGCATGGATTTCCAACGGCAATACAATCAGCCGGAATAGATTTAGTCACTACACTTCCGGCACCAATCACACTCCCTTTTCCGATAGTGATTCCTGCAAGAATAATGCTGCCGCCACCAATCCATACATTATCTTCTATTGTAATAGGTAAAGCCTTTGTCCTGAAAAATAGTTTCCTTGAATTCTCCTCCCAATTTTCCACAAACCGTTCCTCAAAACTTATCGGATGAGTAGCTGTGTAAAATTGCACATTTGGAGCAATCAAAACCCTATTACCAATATGAATCAGATTTTCATCCATCATTGTACAGTTATTATTGATAATGGTTTGTTCACCAATAAAGATATGTTTTCCGCATTGGCAAGTAAAGTTCTGTCCTACACTTGAATGATTACCAATGCTTCCCAACATTTTGGAAAGAATTTCTTTCCTTTCATATTCTACCGTCTTTATGTCATTTAAGACACATAAATAGTCTTTTGTCCTGTTTATCATCGCTAACACTTCTGTATCCAAACAGTTACAATATTCTCCTGACAAAAAACGTTGGTAATTGCTTATTTCTTTATTCAATTCATTTACCATTATAAATTCGCTGTATGAAACATATTAAGTTTAATTGCGGTGATGTATCAATCCAAGATGTGTGCCGGAATGGGTGCATTGCTTAATGCTCCTATAATTTGATAATCAGTATCGGGAATTATCAGTGTCATAGACATGTCGATTGATGCTGGACTTTTGGTCTGTACTTCATCAATTAGTTTGTCCCACTCTACCCCTAAATAAGTTTGAATAGTGTTGAGTACATATTCAGATGTCGGTTTTATCTGAAAATCATAAGAAGCTGTGGTAGCATCATTATCTGTAATATTTAGATGTAAACAAGGAATAACATAGAACTGAGAGGTGGCATTGTCAGATGGTGTGACAAAAAACTCATAGCTTCCTTTTGCTATTGGCTGCTCATATAATTTTCCGTGAATATTGTCTTTAGCATATCCGGTTGAGTTCGCCGTATTGGGGAATCATAATCTGTATTTCTCCTGCCATATACGCTTGGTTTATGGATTTTTATCTTTATCAAGAAGGGAAGTCAGTTCTTCCTCCACTTCTTCTATACTTGGCAGAGCCGATTTTAAGTTTTCAGGTATAGCCTTGCTCAGTTGGTAATCGCTGATGCCTATCGGCTGGTCGTAGCCTGTCAATGCGTATTGTGCTACAACTTCGTCTTTCCCCTTGCACAGCAACAACCCGATAGTCTTGTTGTCATTCTCTCCCCTCAGTTTGTCATCCACCACATTGATGTAGAAGTTCAGTTGCCCTGCATACTCCGGCTTGAATGGGGTTGCTTTCAATTCCACTACGATGTATGCGTGCAGGGGGATGGAATACAGAATCAGGTCGGCATAGAAATCGCTGTTCCCGACTTGAAAATGTTTTTGCCGGGCAACAAAGGCAAAGCCATTGCCCATTTCCAGCAAGTAACGGGTGACGTGCTTAACCAGCTGCTCTTCCATGTCCCTTTCGTCCGCCTTTTCCTTCGTTCCAGCCAAATCAAAGATGTACGGGTCTTTCAGAAGGTAATTGGCAAGGTCGCTTTGAGGTGCAGGAAGCGTGGCAGTAAAGTTATTTACTTTGTTGTTATTAATTTGTCTGGTATACAGATTGGTTTCAATTTGTATTTTAAGAACATTACTGCTCCAGCCCATTTCTACGGACTGTTTCATGTACCAATATCCTATTCCTAACGGTAACGAGCCATCAAGTATAACCATTTGGCTTGCCCAGTTTATTCTGGCGACAGGGGAGTTCAAGAAAATTTTTTCTATCTCCCTAATCCCCATTCTGTAAATGGCAGAAACGGTTTTCTCTACGTCCTGAATTTGCGCAGGAGCTTCCTGCGTAAATTCTAAAGACTGACAATCAACGGATTGTATTTGCGCAGTAAGTTCCTGCGTAAATTGCTTGTCGTTCAGTTTCAATACTTCGTTTGTCACATTCTGTATGTTTGGAACAGACAGTCTTACATCCGTATCAATGAAACTTCTTAGCACACTCAGCGGATATGTCCGTGCGAATTGGCACATATAAGTAAGGTTGCGTTCCGAATAGCCTTTCTTTTCGGGATAATTGAACCGGATAGCCTTTGCCAGTTGCTTGATGATTTTACTTCCCCATCCATATAAGTTTTGATAATAGAGGATATAGTTGCCCATTTTCCAATAATGGAACAGCATTTGCGCATTGGCTGCGGTAATCAGCCGTACTTGCGCCTGTTGTATTTCCGAACCGACAGCGTGTATGAACGCATTTAAGTCCGTTTTTTCTATGTTGGATTCCTTGTTGTTCATATTGTGATAATGGTTTCCTGTACCTCAAACTCCTTGAACACGTTTTGCATTTCGGCATAGTATTTCAGCAAGTCCGTGTTGATTTCGGATGCGCTTTGTTTCAGTTTGTTGGTGCATCCGTTCTTCTTCCGGCTCTCCAATGCAAAAATGATGTTACGTTTGATATTCATATTTGGGTGCGTTTGAATTTCTACACCCAAATATACACCCAAAAATTGAAATAGCGAAAGGTATTTAGAAAGATTTAGATTTACTCTGCATCGTGGATAGTGTATGATTATCAGTGATTTGCAATTTTATGATATTTTCTGAAAGCGTAGGTTCGAGAGCCTACCGCTCCAGAATCCTGTTCTGTTCCGCGACTGAAGCATCGTGGATGGCGGTGAAAAAGGCTGTGATGAACTCCTCGGAGAGGCCGTAGTCCTTGCCTTTCTCTATCATCGAGGATAGGATGCTGTCCCAGCGGGCGGCCTGGACAATGGCGATGTTGTGCGCCTTCTTGAACTCGCCTATCCTGCGGGAGATCTCCATTCTGGAGCCAAGGGCCACAAGCAGGTTCTCGTCGATGATGTCAATCTGGGAACGGAGCTGCTCGATGCCTTCGTTATATTCCTTGTCATTGGAGACCTTCTGACGGACGGTCAGGCTCTCAAGCAAAGCCTTCAGATCTGACGGAACCAACTGCTGTTTGGCATCGCTCAACGCGCAGGAAGGATCGCAATGGGACTCGATCATCAGGCCGTCCAAGCCAAGATCCATCGCCCTCTGTGACAACTCTTTGAGATACTGGCGTGAGCCCCCCATATGACTCGGATCCGCAAAGAACGGAAGCTTAGGGTAACGGGTGCGAAGCTCAACCGCCATCTGCCAGCCCGGAAAATTTCTGTAGGGGATTTTCTGCGAGGTAGAGAATCCGCGATGGATAACGCCCAGTTTTCTGATCCCCGCCCGGTTGAGTCTTTCGAGAGCCCCGACCCATAGATCAATGTCAGGATTCACCGGATTCTTGACCAAGACCGGAATATCCGTGTCCCTCAACGCGTCGGCGATCTCCTGCACGAGGAACGGATTAGCCGTAGTCCGTGCTCCGATCCAGACCATGTCTATGCCATATTTCAGACATTCATAGACGTGCTTCTCATTGGCTACCTCGGTGCAGACCTTCATTCCATATTCATTCTTCACCTTCTGGAGCCACTTAAGGCCTGGTGTGCCGACACCCTCGAAGGATCCGGGATGGGTGCGGGGCTTCCATATTCCCGCGCGGAAAACATGGATGCCGAATTCGTGAAGGCCTTTGGCGGTCATCATCACCTGCAGCTCAGACTCGGCGCTGCAAGGACCGGCGATAACGAGAGGGGGAATGCTCTCGTCGAAAAATCCCCACTCGGAGACGGGGATGATGTCAAGTGTACGTTCCATAACTATCTCAAAATCTTTTTAATCCTGTTTGCTTCGTGGATGAGTTCCGTGATCCGTCCGCCGTCATAGTCAGCGATAGCGTCACGGAACAGCCTCATCTTTTCCAAATATGTGTCAATGACGTGCAGCACATTGTCCCTGTTCTGCTCCAGAATCGGGGTCCACATCTCGGCGGAGCTCTTGGCCAACCGGACGGTCGAGGAGAATCCACCCGACGCAAGGTCGAAAATGTGCTTCTCGTCTTTTTCCTTGTCAAGAACCGTAAGTGCCAGAGCGAAAGAGGTGACGTGAGAGATATGCGACACGTATGCGGTGTGCACATCGTGGCTGTCGGCGTTCATGAAAAGCGGTCGCATATTCAACGCATCATACAGTCCCTCAACCACCTTGACCGCCTGCGGATCTGAATCCTCGGTGTTTGCGAATATGCAGGCGCGGCCATCAAAGAGGTTCGGCATCGCGGCCCAAGGCCCTGAATATTCAGTGCCGGCCATCGGGTGTGTCGCCACGAAGCGGCAGCGGAGGGGATGGTAGTGCGCCGCGCGGACAATGTTGCTCTTCGTGGAGCATGTGTCTATCACGATCTTCTTCCCGTTCCCTTCCTCTTTGAATATGTCGAGTACCTGCGGGAGCATCTTCACAGCGGAGCCGACCGGTATGGCTATCACAGTGATGTCGCTCCTGCGGACGCACTCCTCGAACGGGACGATCTCGTCCACAAGTTCCATCCTTTCGGCCGCGGCGGCGTTCACCGGGTCAGCCTCCACCCCAAGAACTATCCGGGAGAATCCTCTTCTCTTCAGGTCGATGGCCATCGAGCCGCCTATCAGACCTAATCCTATAATACCTACTATCATAAAATATTCTTTATTACTTTTTCTATTTTTTTGTTCGCCCGGTCAAGCACCTCCGGCTTGGCGCAAAGCGAAATCCGGATGTAGTCATTACCATTCTTTCCGAATATGAAGCCCGGCGTGATGAACACACCTGCCTGCCGCAGAATCCGTTCCGAAAGCACTTCCCCTGCCGTCATCCCGTTCCCAGCATATTCCGAAGGCACCCTTCCCCAAAGGAACAGCCCCGCGGTGTCGTGGTCATAAACCGCCCCCAGAGTCTTGAATATACGACCCGCGGCGACACGTCTGCGGACATATTCAGAATTAAGTTCCTCAAACCATTCAGGAGACTGGTTAAGCGCCTCGACCGCCGCGAGTTGCAGCGGCTTGAACATCCCCGAGTCCATCTGGCTCTTGACCTTCAGCACTTCGGCGATATATTCCGGAGCGCCGCCGACCATCCCGATTCGCCAACCGCTCATATTGTGCGCCTTGCTAAGCGAGTTCAGTTCCAGGCAACACTCCTCCGCCCCTTTCGCCGCCAGAATCGACAGCGGCTTTCCACAAAGGATGAATGAATATGGATTGTCATTCACTATCAATATCTTGTGCTTGCGCCCGAAATCCACCAGCCTCTGATAAAGCTCGGGAGTAGCCTTGGCTCCGGTCGGCATATTCGGATAGTTCGTCCACATAATCTTCACACCCTCAAGATCCATCCTCTCCAAAGCGTCGAAATCCGGCCACCAATGGTTTTCCTCCGTCAGATCGTACGTGACAATCTCGGCTCCAACAAGTTTAGATGCCGAAGTGTAGGTCGGATAGCCCGGATCCGGAACCAACACCTTGTCTCCCGGATTGACAAATGCCATAGAGATCAGAAGGATTCCCTCCTTGGATCCGACAAGCGGCTGGATGCCCCCATCCGGATTCAGCGTCACTCCGTAATATCTTGAATACCAATCCGCAAAGGCTTGTCTCAACGCTGGAAGCCCCTTATAGCTCTGGTAGGCGTGGTTGCCTGGCTTGCGGGCAGCCTCGACCAAAGCTTTGATAGCGGCCTGTGGCGGCATCCCGTCCGGAGCGCCTATTCCCAAATTGATTATCCTGTCTTCCCCGCGAGCCACACGCTCCGCATTGAGCGCGTCCATCTCTTTAAGTTTGCGGGAGAAGTAATATTCCTGAACAGATGATGTTCTTTTTGCCGGTTCAATGATCATGATTACATCGAAGATTTATATTCGCCTAAAATGTTAAGTCCTTCCATCAGAGGTCTGACCGCCCTGAGTGCCTGACGGTAGCGTCCGTAGGTCGCGAACTTGATGTCTGCATAGAAAAAGTACTGCCATTCCTGCCCGGGGATCGGCAGGGACTGGATTCTGGTGAGATTCATGTCGTAGAACGAGAGAATCGTAAGCACCTGCGCCAAAGAACCCGGCTTGTGAGGCAGGGTGAAGCAGAGGGACGCCTTGTTGATTTCACGGCGGGGAACCGTGATGGCGTCGTCCAGAATCAGGAAGCGGGTGAAGTTCTGCTTGTAGGTCTCGATGCTGCGGGCCAAGATCTCCAGCCCGTTCTGCTCAGCAGCAAGCTCTGAAGCCACAGCCCCTACTCCCCTCAAGCCCTCAGCAGCGATGTCGATTGCGCTCTTGGCCGTGTCCTCGGACTCCACCATCGTGATCCACGGGCAGTTACGCTCAAAAAACTGACGGGTCTGGTTGATGGCCATATAGTGCGTCCGAACCTCCTTTATGTTGTGGATGTCCTGTCCCGGAAGAGCCATAAGGTTCTGATGTATGGGGATATACACCTCACCCTTGATCTTGTAGGGGTTCGACCTAAGCAGCTCGAAATTCGGGATGAGACCTCCGGAGATCGTGTTCTCGATGGCCATCACCGCCGCCTGTGCCTCGCCGGATGCCACAGCCTTGAACAGTCCCTCGAAGGTCGGGCATTCCACGATGGAGATCTCCTCCCCTCGCGCGGAATAGAACTCCCGTGCCGCCTGCTCGTGGAAGCACCCTCGGTAACCTTGTATCGCGACTTTTGTCATATTCATCATCATTTCACGTCACCCTCCCCTTATGGGAGGGACTTGCTCTCACCGCAGCGGTGAAGAAATCAACCAAATAAAAAAAGCTGCCCGGAAAAGCACCGGACAGCCGCATATTCATCTATCTTTTTTCCTGAATATTCCTGCACACGCTCGTCCGGTCCTCTACCTGCCGCGGTAAAAGAAATAAAATCCGAAAGAATAAAATCGTGTGCTCATCATCATAACGATGCAAAGATAGTAAAATCGGAAGAAAATGTTCCTAAAAATTTAATGAATATACCAAAATAGCGGATGAACATTCATTCAAGCCGCCTCAAGGCTTTCATTAGACGGTCAGTATCTCCTTCTCCTTCGCTGACACGAGCTCGTCAACCGCCTTCACTTTCGCATCGGTGACCTTCTGGATCTCGTCCTCACCTTCCTTGCGCACGTCCTCGGAGAACTCTCCGGCCTTCTCGGCCTTCTTCAGAGCGTCAACTCCATCGCGGCGGGCGTTGCGGACAGCGACCTTGATGTTCTCGCCGGTAGCCTTGGCCTTCTTGATGAGCTCCTTACGTCTTTCCTCTGTGAGAGGCGGAACAGGGCAGCGGATGACCTCACCGTTGTTTGAAGGGGTGAAACCAAGGTTGGCGTTGATGATAGCCTTCTCGATCACAGGGATCATATTCTTCTCCCAAGGCTGGATGGCGATGGTCCTGGCGTCAGGAACAGTCACCGAAGCCACCTGAGGGACAGGTGTCGGAGTTCCGTAGTAATCCACGGTCACATTGTTGAGGATGGACGGATTGGCCTTTCCGACACGGTAGGTCTTGAGGTCTTCCTCAAGGAACAGCACTGAGTCTTCCATTTTGGACTTCACTCCGCTGATGATTTCTTTCGCTTTGTCTGTAAGCATAGTGTATTGTGTTAATTGTTATTTATCAATCTTTTGTGGTCGTACCCTTGTCCGTTTCCAACAAGACTATTTATGGACAAGCGTCCCGACCTTCTCTCCGTTGACCAGTTTCAGCAGGTTGCCCTCGCCGTTCACATCGAAGACGATGATCGGCATATTCCCGTCATTGCATAGGGCGTATGCGGTCTGGTCGAGAACCTTGAGATGCTTCGCCATCGCCTCGTCAAAGGTCAGTTCATCGTACTTGACAGCGGTAGGATCTTTCTCTGGGTCAGCGGTATAGACTCCATCGACACGTGTTCCTTTCAGCACGACATCGGCCTTGATCTCAAGAGCCCTGAGAGCCGCGCCGGAATCAGTAGTGAAGAACGGGCTGCCCGTTCCCCCGGCGATGAGGGCAACGCCCCCCTCCTCCAGCACCTTGACGGCGTTGTCACGGTTGTAGTAGCGCACAAGAGGCTCCATCGGGGTGGCGGAGAAGACCTCTGCCTTCACGCCTTCGTCCTTGATGAACTGACTGAGCGCCAATGAGTTTATCACCGTAGCCAGCATTCCCATCCTGTCTCCCTCGACGCGGTCGAATCCCTTGTCAAGACCCTGAAGACCTCTGAATATGTTGCCCCCTCCGTTGACAATGGCGATCTGCAACCCGGCCTTCGCCGCCTGCGCGATCTCCTTTGAATATTTCCGCAGACTCTCCGGATCTAGTCCCTTTCCAACGGACCCGCCCAGGCTCTCTCCGCTCAATTTAAGCAAAACTCTCTTGTACATAGTGCTTTCCAGAATCTTAAATGGTTAATCAAGGCCTCCTCCAATCGGCATCCTCGCCTCCCGAAGCCATCCCGATTCACAAATATACAAAAAATAATAAGTTATAAGCCTAAGACATCGGAACTAAATCCCCTGAAACGCACCCCCGGAGCCTTGACCAATCACGACGGCCGCATTTTCTCCATATAATGCCACCGTCGTATGCGTTTTTGTCTTTGACAAGAGCAAAACCATCCATTTATGCTCCTTTGATCGTTCCAGAATCCTTCCGCGCCACTCCAAGACGACACTCCAGGGCAACGCTTTTGGCACTTATCGTCGCCCGAGAGTGCAGCGAGGCACGCTTGGGCGACACTTTCGTACCATTTTGTCGCTCGGTGGTGCAGGGCAGAATTACGTAAGTAAGGATGACGGGACTCTTCGGTGACAACACACACTCTTCGTCGCCCAGAAGCACAGCGGCAGACCCTTTCGTGAGCAGAACGCGGCTTTTCGCTCACGAGACAACCTCGGAAGACCCTTTCGTGAGCAGATCGCGCCGTTCCGCTCACGAGGCAACCTCGGCAGACCCTTTCGTGAGCAGAACACGCCGTTCCGCTCACGAGACATCCTTGGCAGACTCTTTCGTGAGCAGAACGCGCCGTTTCGCTCACGAGACATCCTTGGCAGACTCTTTCGTGAGCAGAACACGCCGTTCCGCTCACGAGACAACCTTGGCAGACTCTTTCGTGAGCAGATCGCGCCGTTTCGCTCACGAGGCAACCTCGGCAGACCCTTCCGTGAGCAGAATGCGCCGTTTCGCTCACGAGACAACCTCGGAAGACCCTACCATGAGCAGAACACGCTGTTTCACTCACGAGACAACCTCGGAGCTGTCATGCGCTACGGGGACTCTACGGGGACTCTACGGGGACTCTACAGGAACTCTACGGGCGCTCCTCGATGCCGCCGAGGTGAGACCAGAGCCAGTGCGACTCATAGAGAGACTTGGTGCCTTTCGGGACGGTGACCTTGACGGCTGAGCGGTCTGTGCGGAAGAAAAAGAAGCTCGAAGGATCCGACTCTATCGTGGAAATCCTGTCGATGTCCTCTTTCGTTCTCCAGTTCAACTCGATCTCAAGAGGGGTTTTGGAGTCATTAAAGAATTTTGTCCCGATATACTTTACTGATTCCGGGATGATGATCTTGTCGATACCCGTGAAAGTAAGCGAATAACGATCAATAACCTCCACGCCATCCTTGATGGCGAACGCGCCGGTGGTCTTTTCAGGAAGCCAGGAGAGTACTTCTGTCTCTCCAGTATCTGATGAATAATAGCAGTGCCTATACAACGCCCCGTCGTGGGTGTAGAAATAATTCAGCTGGCTTTCCGAGGCCTTAGGTGTTGTGACTATCTCGAGTTTCGGACAGCGTTCAAACACCGGATTGCCAGTGTCGAACGAATTCATCGTGGAGGAGAATGTTATCCTTTCGAGATTTGGGCAATTATAGAAAGCCCAGGCGTCAATGAATTCAATCCCTTCGCCAAGGGTCACTGACTTAAGATCTGCACACTCGTAGAACGCGCGGCTCCCTATTTGATAGACCGAATATGTGATCCCGCCATATTCAATCTGTCCGGGGATGGAGATATCCCCGCCGTATTTGATTCCGTCAGGATCGGGAATCACCCTTGCCAGGTTTGGACCATAATAATATTCATACCACAGTCCGCCAACCTCGAATTTTGATTCCGCTTTTTTCACGGTGACGGTGCAGTAGGACTTGAAGCCGCCGTCTTCGGTTGTCACGCAGATCTTCGCCGTTCCGGCGGCGACGCCTTGCACGTTGCCTTCGGAATCGACTGTCGCGACGGACGGTGATTCTGACTCCCATTTCACATTCTGGTTGGTCGCGTCCGCCGGTCTGATCGTGCAAGAGAGTTTGGAGGTGCCGCGTACGGACAGGGTCACCGCCCACGGATTGACCTC
>ENA-ORPK01000175-ORPK01000175.1-human-gut-metagenome-genome-assembly--contig:-NODE-175-length-62542-cov-8.778898_pt1 | contig 62542 bp, 61 predicted proteins | sample MGYA00242139_ERZ509068 | MGnify/ENA primary metagenome ERZ509068 (study PRJEB26280, sample SAMEA2338687) | human gut metagenome | biome: human gut; feature: human-associated habitat; material: faeces...
AAAGCAATAGGTATCTCACCTTCAGAATACAAAAATTATCTTATGATGCTTTAATGTAAAAACAGCATTGAATTTTTTAGGTCAAATCGACATTGCAATGTAGATTTGACCTTATTTTTATGATACTAACTACCATATGAATCTGGTTATAATAGGGGAATATTGTATAGAGATATATACCAGAGATACAATAGATACTATAATCATGTATACTTTCATACTAAGGTTAGCTATCAGAATGTATACTATCGAACTAGGTTAAACTAGGGAAACGGAAATCTTTTTTTATCTTTTTCTTTATATTAGGGAGCTGGGAGGCCTTGTGGCACAAGGGATAAGAGAATGTCACTGCACCTCCTTAGAACCTTTTGAAGGTGCGGTATGAGGTGCGGAAACAGGAACGATAGCAAGTAGCATTCCACAGTCTGCACCTTTAGAAGGAACAGTATTGGGAACTATAAAAATTGATAAAAGAAAAACGCTGAAATATACTAAAAATGAGTATACTCCAGCGTAAGAAGCACAATGTATTATATTTAGAGCAAAGCAAGGTATCATGGCCTTTTCAGGGGATAGATTTAGATTACGCATCAATTCCGTTATAGACTCAATTTTACCTTTAGCTTTGCCTTTATTGTAACCCAAATCCTGTATTTCTTTTAATTGAGTATTATCCTTGAGAGAGGCAAGGCTATATATTTCATTGTTAGCATTTTTCGAGGCAAGGTGAGGATTTTGAAGCAAAAAACATATGCAGGGAATTAGATACTCACTAAATTTTTGAACAAAATCAGGAGTTAGCTTGCAATAGCCAGCAATTCTTTCCCAGCATTGTTTTTGGTCTTTTAGATCAAAAAATGTCGTTCTATAAAATCTAGGCTGCGATTATCGTCAAAAATGTAATGAAGGCAATTGTCATTCTTTAGGTCATCCCAGTGATTTTCCAAATAATTATCAGAAAGTTTCTGAACTGGATTAAGTGCAATGAAAGATGTATATCGTGAAAAATCCCTCATTTCACTGTAGTATCGTTCTAAAAATGCTTCGTCCGTGGGCCATGTGTTCATAATAAGACACATGGCATTTTTTTTGTTTCTAGGTTCGACAGCATTGTAAATAATCTCAGGCATTTCTGGATCATAAAAAATAATTTCATCATTGCTTAATATCTCTAGTAGATCGTGGTCATTCATATATTTATCAATACTATATATAAAATCTGTATTCTCTAGTTCTAGTGGAGAAATTTTATTAATATCGCATGCTTCCCAATTGACACTCCCCATGCCTAAAGGCAGGGGATTCTTGGTTCCATGAGCACTGCATATAGGCCGTGGCCTATATGTCTTACACGCTCTCCCCAAGCGTAGATTTCCGTGTGTCCCACGGTATTTTATTCTTTAGCTTATGCTGATTTTTGCATTTCCAAGGCTTTTCTCAAAATATTCCTAGCGGCGTTTACATCCCTGTCATGCTGGGTATTGCACTGTGGACAAGTCCATTTACGAATACCAAGATTCTTTGTAGCCTTATTCTGATAGCCACAGCAGGAACAGGTCTGGCTTGACGGATAGAAAGTATCCACCTTCACTACATCACAGCCATATAGCTTGGCCTTGTATTCCAGCATACGGAAAAATTCAGCCCAGCTTACATCAGATATTGCCTTGGCCAATTTGTGATTTCTCAGCATATTCTTAATCTTTAGGTTTTCTACTGCAATCAGCTGATTTTCCCTTACAAGCTTAGTTGATTCCTTATGCAGGAAATCCTTGCGGATATTGGCTATCCTTTCTTGTAATCTGGCTACCTTAATTCTAGCCTTGTTGCGGTTATTACTGCCCTTGACCTTTCTGGACAGGCTTCTCTGCAGACGTTTTAGCTTTTTCTCCATTCCTTTCAAAATGCGTGGATTGGCTACGGTATTTCCTTGGTCATTGGAATAGAAGTCCTTTATACCAACATCAATGCCAATCTGCCGACTATTGTTTCGTCCCAGTAGCAACTCAATATCCATCTCTACGCACAATGAAACAAAGTATTTTCCCGATGCGGTACGGCTGACTGTGGCATTTAGGATGCGCCCCTCAAATTCTCTTGATAGCTTGGTTTTCACTATGCCGATTCTGGGGAGCTTGATATTGCCATCAATGATACGGATACCCCCTGACTGGTTTCTGGTACGATAGGACTGATTGTGGCTGTGCTTAGACTTGAATTTTGGATAGCCAGACTGCTTTTTAAAGAAATTCTGAAATGCCCTGTCCAAATTTCTCAGGGCTTCCTGCAAAGCCATACTGTCAACAGATTTCAACCATACAAAATCTGGATGGCATTTCAGCTCTGTCAGCAAACGGCTGGACTTTACATAGGTCACTGACTCATGTTTTTCCTGCCAGCTATCCTGTCTGACAGCAAGAAAATGATTATACACAAAGCGCGCACATCCTAATGTCTGATTTATGATTTTTTGTTGCTCTGCATTTGGATATATTCTAAACTTGAAACCCTTTGCGTACTTCATTTTCTCACCTCTTTCAGAAATTATGTTTGTATGTATATTCTATCATATTTACAGAAAACATACAATCGAACAGTGAGAAAAATCATTAGCATTTTTATTTTGTCCACTGTCAATTGCTTACGCAAATCAGGTGGACACGCCTTATATCCCCATGTCTAAAGACAGGGGGTTTACGGCGTTTTCTGATAATATCTAAATTATCTGATTGCTTTTCAGATTGTTTGCATATTATGTTACAAGCATCTGAGGCCATGGAATACCAAGTTGAAATCTTGTTGTGGCCCCATAGGGCATTTAGATAGCTGTTATTCAGCAAATCTTCTAGTGGCAGAATATCTGCATGTTTGATGAGAAGGCCTAGGGAAACGGCTTGATTCGAGGCAATAGAACGAAATCCCTCTTCTAAGTTTAGAAGGTTTGCGGTTATTTCTTTTATTTGTTCTGTGGTAATATTGTCCCTTCGCCAATCCTGGCATTTTTTAATTTGTCACCTTCACGAATCCGTACATCCTAAAAGTAAATTATTATGTTTCGGTATCCATAATGCCTTTTACGTTTGCTCGCAATAATGCATTACCCCTGGCCTATATCTAGCCTGTAGGTTTCTTCGGTGATATTTTTGTAATATTTTAATTTTACCATAAAAGGATTTCTTTTGTATTTGCTTGTTGGGTGAATATAAAATTAAAATATATAGATATTTGGTCTATTTTGCTGCACAGTGGTACAAGGTGTGGTAGGCAGAACGAAATTTTTTGGCTGTATATAATACAACATGCTATAATAATAATTAAGATTATTTTTGAGGTGATGTAATGATTACAGGTGAGTTGAAAAACAAAATAGATAAAATTTGGGAAACCTTTTGGACTGGTGGCATTACCAATCCATTGGATGTTATTGAGCAGTTTACGTATCTTCTGTTTATCAAGCAGCTGGATGAGGTGGAAACTCGTCGTGAAGCTGATGCTATGATTTTGGGCTTTGAGCCAGATAGAATTTTTTCAGAAGATGAGCAGGAATATCGCTGGAGCAGATTCAAGAATCTGGGGGATGCAGATATAGTATACAAGCTGGTTCAGGAAAAGGTATTTCCGTTTATCAAGGGACTTCATAGCGATAAGGATTCCGCTTATGCCAGGTATATGGGGGATGCTATCTTCAAAATTCCTACGCCGGGACTGCTTAGCAAAATTATTGATGGTATAGATGGGTTGAATATTCAGGAAGCTGCCGAGGGAGGAGATAGCAAAGGAGATTTGTATGAGTACCTTCTCTCCAAGGTGGCTACTGCAGGTACAAATGGACAGTTCCGTACGCCAAGGCATATTATCAAAATGATGGTGGAAATGGTTAAGCCAAATCCAAGTGATACTATTATAGATCCGGCTATGGGCTCTGCGGGATTCCCTGTGTGAGGCTCAGTTGTATTTACGGGAGCATCATAAGGATATGCTGTTGGATGCTGAGCTGCGGAATCATTTTAACAATGAGATGTTTTATGGCAATGATATGGATACAACCATGTTGCGCATTGGTGCCATGAATATGATGCTTCATGGGGTAGAAAATCCGAATATTAGTTACAGGGATAGCCTTTCAGAACAAAATTCAGATGAAGAAAAGTATTCCCTGGTTTTGGCTAATCCTCCTTTTAAGGGAAGTTTGGATGCAGAAAGCGTATCCGCTAGCCTGCTAAAGGTCACTAAAACCAAGAAAACGGAGCTTCTTTTCTTAGCTTTGTTTTTGCGTATCTTGCAGAAAGGTGGCAGGGCTGCTGTTATCGTACCAGATGGTGTATTGTTTGGCAGCAGCAAGGCTCATAAGCAGATTAGGCAGGAACTGGTGAACAATAACAAATTGCAGGCAGTAATATCTATGCCAAGCGGTGTGTTCAAGCCTTATGCTGGTGTATCTACTGCAATTTTGTTCTTTACAAAAACTGGTGCTGGTGGTACAGACAAGGTATGGTTTTATGATATGAAGGCAGATGGCCTTAGTCTTGATGATAAAAGACAGGCTGTGGAGGCAAATGATATACCTGATATTATTAGCCGATATGAAAATCTATCTGCTGAGGAAAATCGTCAACGGACAGAGCAAAGCTTTATGGTTCCTGTGGAAGAAATTCGGGAGAATGGCTATGATTTGTCTATTAATAAATATAAGGAAATTGTTTACGAAAAAGTGGAATATGAACCAACATCTGTGATTTTGGGAAAAATTAATGCTTTGGAGTCAGAGATTCAGCAGGAATTGGCTGAACTGCATAAAATGTTGAATGAATAAAAAAACTTTGTTAGTATAGTTTGATGTTGGTTGGAGGATGCTGGTACAAAAGGAGTTTGTATCAGTATGCAAAAAAGAATAGTTACCGTATTGAATGAAATGTCAGAATATCTTTCTTTGACACAAATGAAGAAGCTGCAGGAAGTAATGCTTAGGGAGCTGGGCGGCAACAGGCCTGATATTGAGAATTTGTCAAATGAAGATTATTTGACAAAATTTTTGGAGGCAAAGAGGGTTGAGGGCTGTTCAGGTCGAACTATAAAATATTATCAAGCTACAGTGGAGCATTTGCTAAAGGATATGGCCAAGTTTTCTATTCGCAAAATGACCACAGAAGATATTCGGACATATCTTATGGAATATCAAAAAATTAATGGCTGTAGTAATGTGACAATAGACAATGTTCGTTGCAATCTATCTAGTTTCTTTAATTGGCTGGAGGAAGAGGACTATATATTGAAAAGTCCTATGCGGCGGATTCACAAAATACGCACGAAAAAAACTGTCAAAACCACTATATCTGATGAGGGTATGGAAAAATTGCGGGATGGTTGTAATAATCTTCGAGATTTGGCTATGATAGACTTGCTGTATGCTACTGGGATTCGCGTAGGAGAGCTGGTAAATCTGAATATTGATGATGTGGATTTTGATGGTCGGGAGTGTGTGGTATATGGTAAGGGGGACAAGGAGAGGAGAGTTTATTTTGATGCCAAGGCCAAGGTGCATCTAAAAAAATATTTGAAATCCCGCAAAGATGGTAATAATGCGTTGTTTGTAACTCTGGATGCGCCATATGATAGGCTAAAAATTAGCGGAGTGGAAATAAGACTGCGACAAATGGGGCGCAAATTGAATTTGGATAGAATCCATCCTCATAAATTTAGACGAACTATGGCTACCAGAGCTATTGATAAGGGAATGCCTATAGAACAGGTGCAGAAAATATTGGGACATTCTCAGATTGATACTACGATGCAATATGCTATGGTTAATCAGAGTAATGTTAAGGCAGCCCATAGAAGGTTTATGGCTTAGAATTGTTCTTTTAATACAGCCTGCGGTCATAACGACTTTTGCTCTGTCCGACTTAATGGCCCTACCTGGGGCTTTATCCTGACGCAGTAATACCGCTTATCGCTGAGCCAATTCACAGAAGCCGTAATGCTAGAGAGTGCCTTCGGGGGCATTTTTGCTTCGCAAAAGCGGGAAGCCTCCCGACGCAAAAGTGTCATGCCCCTCCGGCTGTTGGCGAATCATATTGCCTTATCGGTATATATGGCCAAAAATACGACCTTGCAAATCTGTCAATTCGGATTTGCGAGGGGTTTATAAATGAAAGTAAAGCTTGGAGATATATTTGAAATAGGTTCTGGTGGAACACCTACAAAGTCTCATCCAGAATATTATGGAGGAGATATACCTTGGGTGAAAACAGGTGATTTAAAAGTTGAATATATATATGAAGTAGAAGATTTTATTACAGAGGAGGGGTTAAAACACTCTTCTGCAAAAATTTATGAAGAAGATACAGTGTTACTTGCAATGTATGGCGCAACAATAGGAGCTACTTCCATTCTTAAGATATCAGCGTGTACTAATCAGGCATGTGCTGCATTTAAAAAGAATGATAAGGTGATTCCAGAGTACTTATATTATTTTCTTAAAAGTCAAAAAAAAGATTTATTAAGGATGGTGTTGGTGGAGCACAGCCTAATATATCGGCAAGTTATTTGAAGAAAATAGAGATGGAATTCTTGGCTATTGAAGAACAGAAGAGAATAGTTGATATTCTTAATAAAGTATCAAATATTATTCGTAAAAGGATAGAGACGATTAATTATTTAGATAGTTTCATCAAAGCCCGATTTGTCGAGATGTTTGGCGAAGAAAAAAATAAAGTCAAAATGGTAGATATTTGTTCAATAATTACAGATGGTACGCATGAATCGCCGAAATTTGTTAATGAAGGGATTCCTTTTATTTTCGTGTCAAACATAAGTGATAATAAAATTATGTATGATGCCGATAAATATATTGATAAAGCAACATATGATGTATTAATAAAACGTACGCCAATAGAAATTGGAGATATTATTTTATCAACAGTGGGTTCGTATGGCCATCCAGCAGTTGTAAAAAGTGATAAGAAATTTTTATTTCAAAGACATATTGCATATTTAAAACCTAAGAGAGAAATGGTTAATAGTGAATATCTACATACAATGATTATGATGGATTATGTGCAACATCAAATAAATTTAGAAGTAAAAGGCATTGCCCAGAAAACACTAAATTTATCAGCGATAAAATCATTAGATGTATTAATGCCATCATTAACACAGCAAAATGAGTTTGCTTTTTTTTAAAATCAAGTAGACAAATCAAAATTGCAAGTGTATCAGTATATGGTAGCAAATTGGCTGAGGGTATAGAAAAAGCAGAATGATTCGGCAACAGCCGGAGGGGCATGACACTTTTGCGTCGGGAGAATCTTGCTTTTGCGTAGCAAAAGTGGCCCCAGTGGCACTTTCTATCATTGTGGCCTCTGTGAATTGGCTCAGCGACAAGCGGTATTACTGCGTAAAATTAACCAATCAGGTAGGGCCATTAAGTCGGACAGAGCAAAAGTCGTTATGACCGTAGGCTGTATCGCGAAAAATATGATGTTCTTTATCAAGCATAAAATATAGATATAGGTATTGTTAAATTATAGAATGTAGGTTAGTATTTTAGTATAGAAAAAATTCGGATTTGCAGAGGGGTATAAATGAAAAAAAAGGTAAAGATTAAAGATATAGCATTATATTCCAAAGGAACTCAAATTAATGGGGATGAATTATTGGAAGAAGCAAAATTTGATTACCTGAATGGGGGAATTAAGCCGTCTGGTAAATGGGATAATGCGAATTGTGTAGCCAATACAGTTACTATAAGTGAAGGAGGTAATTCCTGTGGCTATGTAAATTTTATGAAAAATCCGTTTTGGTGTGGAGCGCATTGTTATTTTCTTTATGACACAAAGATTGATAGTAAGTATTTATACTATGCTTTAAAAAGTCAGCAAGTGTGGATAATGAAGTTGCGTTCAGGTGCTTGTATGCCGAATATAAAAAAGACGGATTTGGGTAATTTTGAATTTGTTTGCGATGATAATTCGATAGAGCAAAAAAAGATAACACATATTTTAGATAAGTTAGAATGTGTTATAGAACAAAGAAAAAATGAAATTCAAGTATTTGATGAATTAGTGAAAGCCCGATTTATCGAGGTGTTTGGTGATCCAGTGACTAACTCAATGAGGTGGTATGAAACAACTGTAGGTGATGAATGTTTTTATATAAAGGATGGTCCACATAAATCATTGACGGATATTGGAAAAGAAAATGGTGGACATCCATTTATTTCAGTTAGGAATATAGTAAATGGATATATAGATTTATCAACCGCAAGATATATATCAGATGATGACTATGCTGAAGCTATAAAAAAATGTCATCCGGAAAAGGGGGATATACTTTATAGTAAAGGGGGAACAACTGGAATAGCAAAATTAGTAGATATAGATGAAAAGTTTGCAAATTGGGTGCATGTGGCAGTGCTGAAATTTGATAAGACAAAATTAAATGGTGTTTTCCTTGAAAATATGTTAAATGGGGCATATTGCTATGAGCAGTCACAAAGATTAACCAAGGGGATAGCAAATAGAGATTTAGTATTGAGCGCAATAGCTAAAATAAAACTTTATAGACCGCCTATATATTTGCAAGAAAAATTTGCAGATTTTGTAAGGCAAGCCGACAAATCAAAAGCTGTTATAGAAAAGAGCCTAAAAGAATTGGAAACCTTGCAGGCCTCTCTGATGCAGAAGTATTTTTCCTAAGGGGTGTGGTAATATGTTTGGTATATCTACCTCACAATGGAAAATAATCTTTCGTATTTTTCAGGAATATCAGAATGATATTCAATGGATTAAGCTCTTTGGTTCCAGGGCACGGGGGGATGCCAAGAAAACTTCCGATGTTGATTTGGCAGTGTTTGGTACAGAAGGTGCCATTAGAAAATTAGCAATTGCCTTGGAGGATAGCAATGTACCCTATACCTTTGATGTAATTGACTATGAGCGGCAGGTTAATGAAAATTTGCAAAAAGCCATTGACCAAGAGGGAAAATTGCTTTTTGTAACAGCAGGAGGAAAGTATTCCATGACAATAGCACAGCTACAGATGAAATGGGAGGACTATCACAAGGCTATGAAACGACTGCGGATAGCTGCCAATAGCCAAGCAGATGCAGATGGTCTTTATCTGGATGCCACGATTCAGCGGTTTGAATTTTGTTTTGAACTGGCTTGGAAGCTGATGAAAGCTATGCTGGATTATGAAGGCATTGAGGCCAGCAGTCCACGCAGTTCTATTCGTGAGGGGTGGAAGCAATCCCTGATTGACAGTGCCGAGGATTGGTTGCAAATGCTGGAACAACGCAATCTTTCCTCCCACACCTATAATGAAAGTACAGCACAGGATATATACGAGAAAATTTGCAGTAAATACATTGATTTATTAACAGCCTTTGAGCAGGAAGCCGCTGAGAGAATAAATCCCCATAGCTAACGGGGAATAGGCTGGAGAGATGGGAGTGGTACAGATGGCATCGAATTTTGCCTATTTGTTGGATAAAAAAGGATATTCAGAATTTGCTCAGGCAGCCGTGGAGGCAGAAAAGGCGCTGGCTATTTCGCCTGCCAGTGTGGCTATTCATGCCCGCAAGGCCTTGGAGCTGGGAGTTAAATTTATTTATTCTGTGGAGCCAAGCCTGACTATTCCCTACAAGGATAATCTATCAGCCTTAATACACAATTATTGCTTCAAGGATATGATAGGACTGAATTTATTCCACCTTATCAAATTTATTGTGCGACTGGGAAATGTGGCGGTACATTCAGGCAGTCCTGTACAGGCAGAGGATGCAATTTTGTCTCTTCGTAATCTTCATAGCTTTTGTGATTGGATTGATTATTCCTATTCTGAGGATTATCAGCAGGTAGAATTTGATGTAAATATTTTGCCTAAGCCAGCTTCGGAAAGTCAAAATAAACAACAGTTACAAAAAATGGCCGATGCTTTGGACAAGAAGTCTCAATCTCTGGAGGAACTAAAAAAATTAAATGAGGACTTAATGAATCAGCTGCAGGAGTTGAAGCAGGTCAATATCCAGCAGAGAGTTTTTCGGGTGGACGAAATCAGCGAGGCAGAAACCAGAAATCGCTATATAGATTTGGCCTTGATGGAGGCTGGCTGGCGGATTGCTGGTGCTCAGGTAAAGCTTCCTAATTGCTATACCGAGGTGCCGGTGGCAGGAATGCCTAATAATAGCGGCAATGGCTATGTGGATTATGTGCTTTATGGTCAAGACCAGATGCCTTTGGCGGTGGTGGAGGCCAAGAAAACATCTGTAGATGCTATGGCAGGCAGTTATCAGGCCAAGCTTTATGCAGATTGCCTGGGAAAGCAGTATGGTCGTAGACCTTTGATTTTTACCACCAATGGTTTTGAGATTTTTTATACCAATGATTTTCGTCAGGAAGCAAGACGGCAGATTTCTGGTTTTTTGACTCAGGATGAACTGCAGCTAGAAATGGAACGCCGGAGAACTAGAAAGCCTCTATACCATATTGAGATTGATGAAAATATTACCAATCGCCCTTACCAGAAGGAGGCGGTTATTACTGCCTGCGAAGAAATAGAAAACCACCATCGCAAGCTGTTGATTGTACAGGCTACCGGTACAGGGAAAACTCGCGTCAGCATTAGCTTGGTGGATGTATTGCTAAAGCATAATTATGTGAAGAACATTTTGTTTTTGGCAGATAGGACGGCATTAGTAAGGCAGGCCATGAGAAACTATGTGGATTTGCTGCCAAATCTTACCTGCTGTAATCTGACAGAAAACAAGGAGGATCCTCAGCAGTGTAGAATGATTTTTTCTACCTATCCTACCATTATGAATGCCATAGATAGCAATCGGCTAAAGGATGGTAGACGGTTGTTTACGCCAGGGCATTTTGACCTGATTATATTGGATGAGGCTCATCGCTCTGTTTACAACAAATATCAGGATATTTTCCAATATTTTGATGGCATGCTGTTGGGGCTTACGGCTACCCCAAAAAGCGAGATTGACAAGGATACCTATGGCGTATTTGATTTGGAAAAGGGCAATCCTACCTTTGCTTATGAATTGGAGCAGGCGGTAGAGGAAGGTTATTTGGTAAATTATACAACCTTGGAATATAAGGATGCCATTATGGAAAATGGTGTTCATTATGATGAGCTGTCAGAGGAGGATAAAAAGCATTTTGAGGACACCTTTGCTGAAGATCCTACGATAAGTGTTACTAAAAAGGTGCCTAATACGGCGGTTAATAAATGGCTCTTTAACCAGGATACCATTGACAATATGTTAAAGGAATTGATGGATAAGGGACTAAAGGTGTCAGGAGGAGATGTTCTTGGCAAAACCATCATCTTTGCCCGCAGCAGCCTCCATGCCAAAGCTATAGTGGAGCGGTTTAATAAGCTGTTTCCTGAATATGGAGGGGAATTTATCAAGCAGATTGATTACAGTATCAAATATGCTGATGTGCTGTTGGATGATTTTGGTACAAGGGATAAATATCCGCAAATTGCTGTATCTGTGGATATGTTGGATACAGGTATTGATGTGCCAGAAATCCTTAATCTGGTATTTTATAAAAAGGTAAAGAGCTATGCCAAATTCTGGCAGATGATTGGCCGGGGGACTCGGTTGTGCAAGAATCTGTTGGGGAAAGGGCAGGATAAAGATAAGTTCCTGATTCTGGATTTTTGTGGGAATTTTGACTATTTCCGTGTTAATACCAATGGTCAGGATAATGGCAAACAGGTCGGCTTGACAGAAAGAATTTTTAACACCCAGGTGGAGATTTGCAGATGTTTGCAGGCTGGGGAATATACTCAGCAAAAGGAGTATGTTGATTTTCGGCAGAATTTGGTAGAAAAGCTGTGTCACGAGGTAATTTGTCTAAATGATGATAGCTTCCGTGTGAAGCTGCGCAGAAAATATGTGGATATTTATCGGCAGATAGAAAACTGGCAGGATTTGGACACCAGTAAAATTGCTGATATAAAACAAAATATTGCTCCCATTGTTCCTGTGACAGACAAGGATGAGCTGGCAAGGCGTTTTGATTATACTATGTACAGTATTATATTAGGCACCTTGAATCAGACTAATATCAATAGATTTGCTGTTATGGTAAATACCAGTTGTCAAAAGCTGGCAGGAAAGTATACAATTCCCCAGGTCGCAGCTCAGCGACAGCTTATTGATAGGATAATTCAGGATGGGTATTGGGCCGAGGCAGATATTTTTGCTTTTGATCAAGCCAGAGAGGCACTACGGGAGCTAATGCAGTTCTTGGATAGTGAGATTCAGTCTATTTATTATACTCATTTTGATGATGAGCTGGTGAATATTAGTGTAGGAGAGCCTTTGGGTGGCGGTTTTGGACTGAAGCCCTATAGGGAAAGAGTAAAGAGCTATCTCCATGAACACGAGGATACCTTGGCGGTGTATAAGCTGCGGAATAATAAGCAGATGACTACCACTGATTTGGCAGTGCTGGAGAAAATTTTGTGGCAGGATTTGGGTTCCAAGGAGGATTATGTTAAGACCTATGGGGAGAAGCCGGTAGGGATGCTGGTGAGAGAGCTGCTGGGTATGGATCAGCAGGCTGTAAATGAGGCCTTTAGTGAATTTATTACGGATAGCAGCTTGAACAGCAGGCAGATTGATTTTGTTAAAATGATTGTTAGCTATATTGTGAAAAATGGCAATATAGTAGATGTAAAATCCACCTTTAGTCAACAGCCTTTTACAGAATTTGCTGGAGGTATAGGCAGTTTGTTTAGGGATAATATGTTAGTGGTGCAAAGAATTATGGGAAAGGTATCTGATATTAGAAAAAATTCCCAGGAAATTATCTAAAGATGAAGAAGCTTTGATTTACCTTGTGTATTTCTTAAGAATATGATGATTATTAATTGCATATATCCACAAGGAAATATGGACATTTGGTCTATTTTGATGTACAATAGTACAAAATTGACAATATAGGAGAGTTGCAATATGAGATCAGATGTTGTAAAAAAAGGCGCTACTAGATGCGCTCATCGTTCTTTGTTTAATGCTATGGGATTTGGCCCTGAGGATTTGCAGAAGCCGTTGATTGGTATCTGTAATTCCTTCAACGAGGTTATTCCTGGTCATATACATTTGAGAGAGATTACCGAGGCGGCTAAGTTAGGTGTTGCTGCTGCTGGTGGTACTCCTATGGAGTTCCCTGCTATTGGTGTTTGTGATGGTATTGCTATGGGCCATACCGGTATGAAATTCTCTCTGGCCAGCCGTGAGCTGATTGCAGATTCCATTGAGGCTGTAGCTACTGCTACTGGCTTTGATGCTTTGGTGCTTATTCCAAACTGCGATAAGGTTGTACCTGGTATGCTGATGGCTGCTGCCCGTCTGAACATTCCATGTGTGGTTGTTAGTGGCGGCCCTATGCTGCCAGGCCGTTATCAGGGACATGATATCAGCGTTAGCCAGTCCTTTGAGGCTGCTGGTGAATTTGCTGCTGGCAAGATTACCGAGGCTGATATGACCTCCATTGAGGCTGCTGCCTGTCCTGGCTGTGGCTCTTGCGCTGGTCTCTTTACTGCTAATACCATGAACTGTCTGACTGAGGCTCTGGGTATGGGCCTGCCTGGCAATGGTACTATTCCGGCTGCTTATACTGGTGCTCGTCGTCAGCTGGCTAAGCGGGCTGGTCATGTAGTTATGGAGCTTTTGAAGAAAGATATTAAGCCAAGAGATATTCTTACGGAAAAGGCCTTTGAGAATGCCATTACTGTAGATATGGGTATCGGCGGCTCTACCAACACTGTTCTTCATTTGACTGCTATTGCCCATGAGGCTGGTATTGAGCTGCCAGCAGCTAGATTTGATGAAATCAGCCGTAAGACTCCTTATATTGCTAAGCTGAGTCCTGCTGGTACTCACCACATGATTGATTTGAATGAGGCTGGCGGTATCAATGCTGTTATGAAGGAACTGTCTAAGAAGGGCGTTATTCATACTGATGCTATGACTGTTGTAGGCACTGTGGCTGAGAAGATTGCCAATGCCAAGATTCTTCGTCCTGATGTTATCAAGACTGTAGAGGAACCTTATCGCAAGGAAGGCGGATTGGCTATTCTCTCCGGTAATCTGTGCCCTGAGAATGCAGTTGTCAAGGCTTCTGCTGTGGCTGAGGATATGCTGGTATACACTGGCAAGGCTAAGTGCTTTAGCTCTGAGGAGTCTGCTGTTAATGCTATCATGGATGGCAAGATTGTTGAGGGTGATGTGGTAGTTATCCGCTATGAGGGACCAAAGGGTGGCCCTGGTATGCAGGAAATGCTGAATCCTACTGCAGTTATTTCTGGTCGTGGTCTGAAGGTTGCTCTGATTACTGATGGTCGTTTCTCCGGTGCCAGCCGTGGTGCCTGCATTGGCCATATTTCTCCAGAGGCTATGGCCGGCGGTCCTATTGCCTTTATTGAGGACGGGGACCTGATTGATATTGATATTCCAAATCGTAAGCTGGAGCTGCGGGTTAGCGATGAGGAGCTGGCCAAGAGAAAGGCTGCCTGGGTAAAGCCTGAGCCAAAAATTAAGACTGGCTATCTGTCCCGTTATGCCAAGTTGACTACTTCTGCTTCCCGTGGTGCTGTAGTTACTGCTGACTAAGGAGTCTGGCTATGCATATTGTATTGATAGAGCCGGAGATACCGGGGAATACTGGTAATATTGCCAGATTGTGTGCTGCTACAGGTATTGAGCTGCATCTGGTAAGCCACTGGGGTTTTCCATTGATGATAAGCATCTGAAAAGAGCAGGCTTGGACTATTGGCATTTGGTGAAGGTTCATGTTCATGAGAATTTTGCTGAGGTACAGGAGAAGTATCAGGGGCATAAATTCCATTTTTGCAGTACCAAGGCGCCAAGAGCCCATTCTGAGACTACTTTCGGTATGGATGATTTGTTGGTATTTGGCAAGGAAACTGCTGGTATTCCAGAGGATATTTTGAAAGCAAATTGGGAGGACTGCATCCGCATTCCTATGATTGAGGGAGCCCGCTCTCTCAATCTGTCCAATTCCGCGGCTATTGTAGCCTATGAGGCTATGCGGCAGTTGGATTATGCTAACCTGCAACAGGTTGGTCCGGGTACAAGAACTTGATATAAACATAAAATTGAATTGATTTATAGGAGGAATTGTTTTGAGTAAGGTATTTGTTACAGGTCACAAGAACCCTGATACTGATTCTATTTGTTCCGCATTGAGCTATGCTGCTTTGAAGCAGGCTAAGGGTGTAGAGGCTGTTGCTGTGCGTCTGGGTGAGGTAAACAAGGAAACTCAGTATGCCTTGGATTATTTCCAGGTAGAGGCTCCTGAGCTGATTGCTTCCGTAGAGGAGAAGCAGGCTATTATGCTGGTAGACCACAATGAGCCAGCTCAGTCTGTTGATGGTTTGGACAAGGCAGAGCTTCTGGAGATTGTGGATCATCATCGTCTGGGTGGCCTCAACACTGCTAATCCTATTTTTGTCCATATTGAGCCAGTAGGCTGTACTGCTACTATTATTACCAAGATGTTTGACTGTCAGAAGGTAGAGCTGCCAAAGAAAATTGCTGGCCTTTTGCTGTCTGCTATTGTATCTGATACTGTTCTCTTCAAGTCTCCAACCTGCACTGAGCAGGACAAGGCTGCTGCTGAGAAGCTGGCTGTTATTGCTGGTGTAAATCTGAAGGAATATGGTATGGCTATGCTGAAGGCTGGTGCTGATTTGGGAGATTTGACTCCTGCTCAGATTGCCAAGACTGATTCCAAGCCTTTCTCCTTTGGTAAGTACAAGGCTATTGTGGCTCAGATTTCTGTTATGGATACTGCTGATATTCTGGCCAAAAAGGCTGAGCTGGTTGCTGCTATGCAGGAGCTGTGCCAGAATGAGGGCTATGATATGTCCCTGCTGATGGTTACTGATATTATGGAGGAGTCCACTGAACTGGTATTTGTAGGTGAGCCAAAGCAGTTGATTGCTGATGCTTTCGGCAAGGATGCCAGCGGTGATTCCATCTATCTGCCTGGGGTTATGTCCCGCAAGAAGCAGATTGTACCTCAGCTTACTGAGGCTGCAGCAAAGCTGTAAATAGTATTATTCAAGGGCTGCTGATGTATGACAGTAAAACACATCGGCAGCTCTTTTTGAGTTTGTGGGGGAATGAGTCTTGGATATTTTTTCTGGTTTGAATCCGGCCCAGCAGGAAGCGGTGGCCTGTCTGGAAGGCCCTTTGCTGATTATGGCTGGAGCTGGCTCTGGCAAGACAAGGGTACTGACACATCGTATTGCCAATCTTTTGGAGCATGGAGCAGCTCCCTATAGCATTTTGGCTATTACCTTTACCAACAAGGCAGCGGCAGAAATGCGGGAACGTGTGGAGAATATGATTGGTCCTATGGCCAAGGATATCTGGCTTAGCACCTTCCATTCCTTTTGTGCCCGCTTTTTGCGCCGGGAAATCGAAAGCACTGGTATGTACAAGAGCAATTTTGTTATTTATGATTCCGGGGATTCTCAGACCGTAGTAAAGAAGGTTATTCGGGAGCTGAATCTGGACGAAAAGCAGTATAATTCCGGTGGTATCCGCAATGCTATTTCCAATGCCAAGAATCAAATGCTGGGGCCTATGGCCTTTGAGGCTCAGGCTAGTGATTTTTATCAAAAAAAGGTGGCCGAGGTTTACAAGGGTTATCAGAAGCTGCTGAGGGAGAACAATGCTCTGGATTTTGATGATCTGCTGTTGGTAACAGTTTCCTTGTTATCTGAAAATGAGGAAATCCGCAGTCGGTATCAGCGTCGCTTCCGTTATATTCTGGTGGATGAGTATCAGGACACCAATGGGGCTCAGTATCAGCTGACAACTTTGTTGGCTGGGGGCTATCGCAATCTTTGCGTAGTAGGTGATGCGGATCAGTCCATCTATGGTTGGCGTGGTGCTGATATTAGCAATATTATGGATTTTGAGCAGGATTATCCTGATGCCAAAACCATTATGCTGGAACAGAATTATCGATCTACCAAAACCATTTTGGCGGCGGCTAATGCAGTTATCGAAAATAACTCGCATCGTAAAAAGAAAAATCTCTGGACAGATAATGTGCAGGGAGATAAAATCACCACCTATATGGCTAGTGATGAGCGGGATGAGGCTAGATTTATTACGGAAAGCATTAGCAAGCAGCATGATATCTACAAAACCTCTTATGGTGATATAGCTATTCTCTATAGAACCAATGCCCAGTCCCGTGTGTTGGAGGATGCCTTTATGCGGGTAGGTCTGCCTTATACAATGGTGGGGGGACTGAAATTCTACGACCGTCTGGAAATCAAGGATATTACTGCCTACCTCCGGGTGCTGTACAATCCTATGGATTCGGTGAGCCTCATGCGGATTATCAATGTGCCTAAGAGAGGCTTGGGCCAGAGTACCATTGAAAAGCTAATGGTCTATGGGGTGGAAAACAATCTCAGTCTTTTTGAGGTAATTGCCAATGAGGAGCTTTTGGAGCAGGTGCCTGGCTTAACCGCCCGGAGCAAAAATCCTTTGAAGAAATTTGCGGAGCTTTTGTTTACGCTTATGGAGCGCATGGACAAGTTGGCCGTTTCTGATTTGATTCAGGAGGTTATGGATACTACCGGCTATCTTGAAGCCTTGAAAAATGACAAAGCGGAGAAAAAGCTGGAAAATGAATCCCGAATTGAAAACCTGCAGGAGTTTGTAGGGGTAGCCAAGGATTTTGAGAAGGAAGAGGAGGAAGAACCAAATCTGGAAAACTTCCTTAGCAAAATGGCCTTGCTGTCAGATATTGATAATTCTGATTTGGAGGAGGAGAGGGTTACTCTTATGACGCTTCACTCTGCCAAAGGTTTGGAGTTCCCTGTGGTATTTATGACTGGTATGGAGGAGGGAATGTTCCCTCACAGCCGTACCCTGATGGAGCCAGAGGAGCTGGAGGAGGAGCGCCGTACCTGTTATGTAGGTATTACCAGAGCCCAGCGCAAGCTGTATATGACCTATGCTTCCATACGCACCATCTTTGGTCGTACTGAGGCTCATGAGCCATCCCGCTTCCTGTATGAGTTCCCAGAGGAACTAAAGGAGGAGCTGGCTTTCCGCCGCAAAAGAGAGGACAGCTTTATTGGCTTTGGCGGTAACTATGATGGCTGGGGCAGTATTGGCGGTGGCGGTATTGGCAGTCGAAATAATCTGGGTAATCAGGCGGGACGATATGGGGGCTACGGAGCAGGAAGTTATGGTTCTCGTGGTTCCTCTGGTTCTGCTGGTTATGGACAAAATGCGGGTGCTCAATCAGGAAGTATGAGGCCTAATATGTCTGCAACTAAGCCTTCTCCTAAAGGACAGCCTATGTCTGGCTTAGAGGCGCTCAATGCCCTGCGCAGTGCCAACCCATCCTTGGCAGGCTCTGTGAAAATGGGCACCAAGAGTCTGAATCGGCCGGATATGTCTATTCAGTGGAAGGTGGGAGATAAGGCTTCCCATTCCAAATGGGGCACTGGCACTGTGGTGAAGGTGGCAGGCAGCGGTGAGGAAACGGAAATTCAGATTAATTTCCCAGGTATTGGCCTGAAAAAGCTGATGCAGAGATATGCGCCTCTAAAAAAGGTGTAATTGGAGGATGAAGATGGACATAAAAGAGGTGAAAAAGGAGCTGAACCGGCTCCGGAAGGAAATCCGTCATCATAACAATTGCTATTACAATAATGATGAGCCGGAAATCTCTGATTATGAATATGACCAGCTTATGTTACAGCTGAAAAAGCTGGAAGCAGATTATCCAGAACTGGTTACCAAAAATTCCCCTACCCAGATGGTAGGGGGCAATGCCCGCCGTGAGGCTGGTGTACTGGTGGCTCATGATGTGCCTATGCTTTCCCTGCAGGATGTTTTTTCTCGTCAGGAGGTAGAGGAGTTTGTGACCTCTGCCATAGAGCAGCTGGATAATCCAGAGTTTGTGGTAGAGGAAAAAATTGATGGCTTGTCCCTGGCTCTGCGCTATAGAGATGGTATTCTTGTTCAGGCTATTACCAGAGGTGATGGCATTATTCAGGGTGAGGATGTTACAGATAATGCCAAGGTTATTAAGGATGTTAAGGAAAAGCTCAAGGAGCCATTGCCTTATTTTGAAATTCGTGGCGAGGTTTACATGGGTCGGGAGGCTTTTGCCAAGGTTAATGCTCGTCAGGAGCTGTTGGGGCTGAAGCAGTTTGCCAATCCCCGGAACTGCGCGGCAGGAACCCTGCGGCAGCTGAATAGCAAGGTGGTTAAGGATCGGCAGCTGTCCATGTTTGTCTTTAACTTGCAAAGGGTTGAGGGCAGGGAGTTTGCCAGTCATACTGAGGCCTATGAATTTATGAAGAAGCAGGGCATTAAGGTAATTCACAATTATCAGGTGTGCCACACTGCCAGCGAGGTTATGGGGGCTATTGACAGGATTGGCGCTTCCAGAGGAGAATTGCCCTATGATATTGATGGAGCAGTGGTAAAGCTGAATAGCTTTGCTCAACGGCAGGCTTTGGGTGAAACCTCCAAGGTGCCTAGATGGGCAGTGGCCTACAAATATCCTCCTGAGGAAAAGGAAACCCAATTGCTGAATATTGAGCTGTCTGTGGGCCGTACTGGGCGGATTACCCCAACGGCAGTATTTGAGCCTGTACAGCTTTGCGGTACCAGGGTAGAGAGAGCTACTCTGCACAATCAGGATTTTATTGATGGCTTGGATATTCGTATTGGTGATACTATCAAGGTATTCAAATCTGGGGAGATTATTCCCAAGGTGCGGTCTGTGTGCCATGAAAAGCGTCCTGTAGGAACAGTGCCTTTCCTGATAGGGGATACCTGTCCTGTCTGTGGCCACAAGGCAGTGCGGGAGGTAGATACAGCAGATATCAAATGTACCAATCCTTCCTGTCCTGCACAGCTGGAAAATCATATTATTAATTTTGTCAGCAGGGATGCTATGGATATCAAGGGCATGGGAGAGCAGAATATTCATGCCTTGATTGAAGGGGGATATATTCAAGATATTGCGGATATCTTTAATCTTGCGGTGCACCGGGATGAATTGATTGCCAAGGGTGTTATTGGCAAGGAAAAGAATACCGACAAGCTGTTGGCTGCTATAGAAAAGGCCAAGGAAAACGAGCCACAGCGTCTGGTAACTGGCTTGGGCATTGCCGGTATAGGCAAGGCAGCCGCCAGAGAGCTGATGCTTCACTATGGCTCTATAGATGCCTTGGCAGAGGCTGATGTGGAAAGTATTCAGCAGGTGCGGGATATTGGCAGTATTGGCAGTCAGGCTATCTATGAATATTTCCGGGATGATGTGAATGGGGATATTCTTAGAAGATTGAAGGAATATGGTGTAAATATGGAGCTGCAGGATACTGGTATTGTGGATGATGTTCTGGCAGGTAAAACAGTGGTGGTAACCGGTACATTGCCGACTCTGAGCCGTAATGATGCCAAGAATCTGATTGAGGCTCATGGGGGCAAGGCGGCAGGCTCTGTGTCCAAAAAGACGGATTATGTTCTGGCGGGAGAGGCGGCAGGCAGTAAGCTGGTCAAGGCTCAGGAGCTGGGCATCACCATAATTGACGAGGCTGAATTTTTACAGTTGATTGGCGCCAATTGAATCTAAGGCTGGCAGGCTATAAAGGCATAGCCTGTTAATACAGGAAGGAAGTAGTAAAAATGAGCAAAATACTGGTAATGCATGGTCCAAATCTGAATATGCTGGGTACCAGAGAACCAGAGATTTATGGCAGTACGACTTTGCAGGATATTAACGAAATGCTGGCTCAGCAGGCGGCGGAGCAGGGAGTGGAGACAGAATTTTATCAGTCCAACTACGAGGGCGGTCTGATAGATATGATTCAGCAGGCCCCGGCCAAGGGAGTGGATTTTATCATTCTCAATGCGGGAGCCTTTACCCATTACAGTATTGCTCTGCGGGATGCCATTGCTTCTGTTAATGTACCAGTTATTGAGGTGCATATTTCCAATGTACATACCCGGGAGGAGTTCCGCCACAAATCTGTAATTGCCCCTGTGGTTATGGGGCAGATTTTGGGCTTTGGTACAGACAGTTATAGTGCAGCTATGTATGTAGCCATGAAGAAAATCAAGGCACAGAGGTAAATGCTATGGATATGTATAAAAATCGTTTGAATCACCTGAGAGAATTTTTGCGGGACAAAGGCTTGGACGGAGTTGTTATTAGCAAGCTGGAAAATCTTCATTATTTTAGCGGTTTTACCGGGGATGATTCCATGCTGGTTATCGGCATGAATAGCGCCCAGCTGATAACGGATTTTCGCTATATTGAGCAGGCGGAAAAGGAAGCCCCGGATTTTCAGATTCGCAAGCAGGAAAAGGGCTTACTCCGGCGGGTAGGTGAGCTGATAAATGAGGAAGGCTTGCAAAAGGTTGGTTTTGAGGGCAGTAATCTGTGCTTTGATTGGTATGGCAAAATTGCTCAGCTTTTGCATGACGCGGATTTTACTACCTCTGTAAGTCTGGATTCTCTGCGCCAGATAAAGTCTGCTGAGGAGCTGGCCTGCATTCGCAAGGCTATGGCCATAGGGGATGAAGCCTTTGCTTATATCCTTACCTACATCCGGCCAGGTATTAGTGAAAATGATGTGGCAGCAGCCTTGGAAAATGTAATGAGAGCCAAGGGATCCCAGTGTCCATCCTTTACCACCATTGTAGCTTCCGGCAAAAGAGGCAGTCTCCCTCACGGAACTGCTACAGAAAAGTTGATAAATCTTGGAGAATTTGTTACAATGGACTATGGTGCTGTATATAGGGGCTATCATTCTGATATGACTCGTACCATTTGTGTAGGATCTCCTGATGAAAAACAGAGGAAAATATACAATCTGGTTCTGCAGGGACAAAAGCTAGGTGTAAACCTGGTAAAGCCCGGAGCATCTGGCAAGTCTGTAGACGCTGCAGTTCGTCAGCTGTTCAGGGAGGCTGGCTATGATAAGTATTTTGGTCATGGTCTGGGCCACAGTGTTGGTCTGGAAATCCATGAAGAGCCAAGACTTTCACCAGCTAGTACCTGTGAAGCGTTGGAAGAAAATATGCTGGTTACAGTTGAGCCCGGCATCTATATTCCTGATTGGGGTGGTGTCCGCATTGAGGATACAGTTGCTGTTACCCCGGATGGCTGTGAGATTCTTACTCATAGCAATAAGGAATTAATTGAACTATGTATTTGATACATAGAAATTAAATTGTAAATTATTTTTTGGAGGTTTTTATTTATGATTACAAGTACCGATTTCCGCACTGGCCTGACTATTGAGATTGATGGTGGCGTTTGGCAGGTTGTTGAATTCCAGCACGTAAAGCCAGGTAAGGGCGCAGCTTTCGTTCGTACCAAGATTAAGAATGTTGAGACTGGTGCTGTAGTAGAGCGTACTTTCAACCCTAACGAGAAGATGCCTGCTGCTCATCTGGAGACTGCCCGCATGGCATTCCTCTATGAGGCTGATGGCATGTATACTTTCATGGATAATGAGACTTATGAGCAGACTGAGCTGAACAAGGAGCAGCTGGGTGATGCACTGAACTACCTGAAGGAGAATATGGAAGTTGCTATTCAGTCCTTCAAGGGCCGTGTTATCGGTATTACCCTGCCAAACTCTGTAGATCTGACTGTTACTGAGTGTGAGCCAGGTGTTAAGGGCAACACTGCTACTGGTGCTACCAAGATGGCTACCTTGGAGACTGGCTATGCAGTACGTGTTCCTCTGTTCATCAACGAGGGGGATGTACTGAGAATTGATACTCGTACCGGCAACTACATTGAGCGTGCCTAATCTGGAACATTGATAAATTAATACTGCACAAAAAGGGAGACTGTTTTTGGGGCAGTGTCCCTTTTTTTATACATTTTTGCAAAAAAACTTGTATAAAGTCTATATGTTTGGTAAAATGATATATAAAGGATTGCATAAGCAGTCCCTGTAGTGGGCAGATATGCATGGTTTCCCAATGGGGATGGATATATGTGTATTAAACCCCGGTTAAAATTGCAAGGGAGGTTTTTTCTATGGCAAACGAAAACATTAAACTTGATGAGGGTATTGGTTCTGTACGTATTGCTGATGAGGTTGTTAGCATTATTGCAGGTATGGCTGCTACTGAGGTAGATGGCATTGCAGGCATGAGCGGCGGCTTGGTAGGCGGTATTGCCGAGATTCTTGGGAAAAAGAATCTGGCCAAGGGCGTCAAGGTAGAGGTTGGTGAAACCGAAGCTGCGGTGGATTTGTATATTATCGTTAAGTTTGGCGTGCGGATTCCTGATGTGGCTTTGAATGTTCAGGAGAAGGTTAAGAATGCCATTGAATCCATGACTGGCCTCTCTGTTGTAGAGGTTAACGTTCATGTTCAGGGTGTGGGCTTCCCTGAAACCGAAGCAAAAGAGGAAGAAGTTCGTGTGCGTTAAGCAAAAGGGTGCAGTATAATGGGGATTTTTAACAGAGGCCTGTTATTTATCTATACCCTGTTAGTTGGAGCTTTTTGTGCAGGCATAGTGGCCCTATGCCTGCATGCTGTTCCTGACAGGGTGCTTTTGAATGAATACGAATATTTTGTCAATCAGTGGCAGACAGCAGCGGCAGCAGGAGTAGGTATCCTGCTGAGTTTACATTTGCTTTTGTGCAGCTTTGACCGCAGTAACAAACAGGTTAATGCCAAGGATCTTTTGCTGATTAACGGCGGAACAGGACAGATTAGTGTTAGTCTGGCTGCTATCCGCAATATGGCAGAGTCTATGGCTATGAAGATTCGTGGCGTACAGCAGGCCAAGGTCAAAAGCAGAGTGGAGCATCGCAAGGAGCAGGGAGATTTTTTGAAGCTGGAACTTTCCTTGGAGGTTAGTCAGGAGCGGAATATCCCAGAGCTTAGCGACGAGCTGCGGCAGCAGCTTGCCAAATATCTGGTAGAGGTTGCTGGCATTGATGATGTTGATATAAAGATTTCAGTGCAAAGCATTGCCAGTGGCGTTACTGTGAAGAAGCGCCGGATTAAGTAACAGGCGGTGATTTGGGTGTTAAAGGATAGCATTGCAGCCTTTGGCCAGCATTTATGGGAAAGGCATCCCGGCAAATGCGTCTGCGGTACAGCAGGAATATTGCTGGGAATATGTATTCTGATATTTGGGTTTTGGAATATGCTCTTCATTTTTTTTATGGGGGCAGTGGGCCTTTTTGTAGGTATGAATGTGGATCGGGAAGGAAATACCTGGCAGAATATTAAGGATTGTATTCCCAGGGATATTCACCGATTGAGATAGTTTTATAGATTTGAGAAAGAGGAATAATATATATGAGTAGACGACAGGCTCGTGAATTGGCTTTACAGGCCTTGTTTCAGTTGGATTTTAATTCGGATGCAGAGACCATAGCCAGCCGTGAGGCCCAGGAAAAGGCTATTGAGGCAGCAGTTGCTGAGCTGGAGAATGGGAATATAACTGCCAGAGATAGAGGATTCATTGAAAAGCTGGTTTTTGGCACCATGACTTTCCGTGAGGATATTGATGCCATGATTAACGGTGCTGCCAAGGATTGGAAGGTATCCCGCATGGCTGGTGTGGATCGTAATATTGCCCGTATGGCGGTTTATGAGCTGAAATTTGATGAGGAAAAGACTGATGTGGGTGTAGTTGTCAATGAGGCTATAGAGCTGGCCAAGAAGTATGGCACTGATGACTCCAGCCGCTTTATTAATGGTGTTTTGGCTGGTGTAAATAGCAAGGGCTGAAAGAGCTGGGGAGAAGGCAGGTGACAATGTGTCTAAGGTTGTAGCTGTGGGAGAGCTGACCAGATATTTGGCTAATTTAATATCTGGGGACAGGGCTCTGCGGAATTTGGCCGTTAAGGGCGAAATATCTAATTTTAAGCAATATGCTTCGGGACATTGTTACTTTAACCTAAAGGATGCCCAAGGGATTATTCCTTGTGTCATGTTTAGAAGCAGTGCTTCCCGATTGCGCTTTAGGCCGGAGGATGGCATGGCGGTAATAGCTGCTGGTTCTGTTAATGTCTACGTAGAGGGCGGTCGTTATCAGCTTTATGTAAATGATATGCTGCCTGATGGGGTGGGAGATCTGGCTATGGCCTTTGAACAGCTTAAGGCCAGATTGTCTCAGGAGGGCTTGTTTGACCAGGAGCACAAAAAGCCACTGCCAATCTATCCTGCTACTATAGGTATTGTAACCTCTCCCTCAGGAGCAGTTCTGCGAGATATTTATCGCGTTTCCAAGAGGCGCTTTCCCGGTATTCACTTGGTGCTAAAGCCGGTACAGGTTCAGGGCACCGGGGCAGCGGAGCAGATTGCTCAGGCGGTGGATTTTTTTAATGCCCATTATCCGGTGGATGTATTAATCGTAGGCCGAGGCGGTGGCTCCTTGGAGGATTTGTGGGCCTTCAATGAAGAAGTAGTGGTAAGAGCTATATATAATTCTGCAATTCCAGTTATATCTGCCGTTGGTCATGAAACGGATTTTACCTTGGCAGATTTTGTGGCAGATGAAAGAGCGGCTACGCCATCGCAGGCTGCGGAAATGGCCGTAAGGGATGGCCAGGAGATAGCGGCTCAGCTTCTAAGCCTGCAAACTAGACTTAGGAACAGTGCTGTCCAGCAGTTGGATATTCGTCGCAAGGGTATTGTGCATCTTTTAACCCGGCCTGTGATGGAAAATCCCCATTTGATGCTGGAACAGCGTATGGAGAGGCTGGACAATTTAGCAGCTAGGCTGGGCCAAAGCGGCAGCCAGCAGTTAAAACAGCAGGTACAGCATTTGACACATTTAATGGACAAGTTGGAATTGATGAATCCTATGAATACTCTAAGGCGGGGCTACGGCATGGTGCGGAGCAAGGACAACCGGGTTATTGCCACCATACAGGAAGTTCAGGCGGGAGATAGGATTCAGGTAGAGCTGCAGGACGGCATTATTCATGCTCAGGCTGTAGCATTGGAGGAGGTATAATATGCCAAGAAAGAAACAGGCTTCCTTTGAGGAGAATCTTCAGGAGCTGGAAAATATTGTTGTTCGTCTGGAAAAGGGCCAGTCGCCCTTGGCGGATATTGTGGCGGATTATACCAAGGGTATGGAATTGTCTGCCAAATGTATGGATGCCTTGAAGCAGTCAGAAAAGAAAATGGATATTGTGCTGCAGGAATCCTCTAAGGGAGAGATTGTGGAAAAGCAGCTGATCATAGAGGGGGAGCAGTAATGGACAAAAAGCAGTGGAATGAGCGTATCAAGCTGATTGAGGAAGCTTTGGTAAAGGAGCTGGGCAAGGATAAGGCATTGGTGCCTGAGTTGGCAGCTTCTATGGAATACAGCCTTACTGCTGGAGGCAAGAGATTGCGTCCTATTCTATTAATGGCGGCAGCAGATGCTGTAGGAGCCAAGGGAACTGATTTTGTTCAGGCTGCCTGTGGTATAGAAATGATACATACCTATTCCTTGATTCATGATGATTTGCCAGCTATGGATAACGATGATTATCGTCGTGGCAAGCTGACCAACCATAAGGTTTATGGTGAGGCCATGGCCATTTTGGCGGGGGATGCCCTGCTGACACAGGCTTTTGAGGTTATCCTTCGTCAGCCTAATGTATCTGCGGAGCTTTTGCTGCAGGTTGTAAAGGAAATGAGTATTGCTGCCGGCCCTAATGGCATGGTAGGGGGACAGGTTATTGATATGCTGTCCGAAGGAAAACGAATTTCCATGGAGGAGCTGCGGAAAATGCATATGGGCAAAACCGGTGCATTGTTCAGAGCGGCTATCCGCAGTGGTGCTATTATGGCTCAGGCTGACGAGAAGCAGCTGGAGGCTTTGACTACCTATGCTGATTGCTTTGGTTTGGCGTTCCAGATTACCGATGATATTTTGGATGTGGTAGGGGATGAAGCTGTTATTGGCAAGCCGGTAGGCAGTGATGAGCGCAATGACAAGTCTACCTATGTAACCCTGACCTCCTTGGAGGAGGCTCGTCGTCTGGCTGCGGATACTGTGGCTCAGGCAGTGGAGGCCTTGGAAGTATTTGGGGACAAGGCATCTTTCCTGAAAGAGTTGGTAGAGATGCTTTTGGAACGTAATAAATAAAAAAGGGGAGAGCTTTTTGGAGCAGATACTGGATGGGATAAAGTGTCCCGGGGATATACAAAGATTGTCTCTGTCCCAGCTAAAGAATCTGTCAGGTGAGCTGCGACGGATGATTATAGATACCTGTGCCGATAATGGGGGGCATTTGGCACCAAGTCTGGGAACAGTGGATTTGACACTGGCATTGTACAGTGTATTTAACCCTCAACAGGATAAGATTATCTGGGATGTGGGGCATCAAGCCTATTCCCATAAGATATTGACTGGTCGTAAGGATAGATTTCATACTCTGCGCCAGCTTCATGGTATAACTGGTTTTCCTAAGCGTAAGGAATCCGATTGTGATGCCTTTGGTGTTGGTCATGCCAGCACCTCTATTTCTGCTGCCGTAGGTATGTCCATTGTCAGAGATCTGGAAGGCAAGGACTACAATGTTATTGCCATTATTGGGGATGGGGCTTTAACTGGCGGTGAGGCCTATGAGGGACTTAATTCTGCTGGTGCTTCTGGCCGTCGTCTGGTGGTAATCCTTAATGACAACGAGATGTCCATAGACAAGAATGTAGGGGCCCTGTCAGAATACCTGTCCAGAATCAAGCTGGCTCCTCAGTATGCCAAGGCGAAAAAGGATATTGAGGGATTTTTGCGGAATATTCCTCGCATAGGGGATACTGTTTTCAAAACAGCAGAATGCTTGAAGGATGGCGTGAAAGCAGCTATCAGCTCTGGCAGCTGGTTTGAGGAATTGGGCTTTAACTATATTGGGCCTTTGGATGGGCATAATATTCAGGCTATGCAGGATGTTTTCCGCCAGCTTCCCCAGGTGGAGGGACCGGTGCTGGTTCATGTCCGTACTCATAAGGGTAAGGGCTATTTGCCAGCTGAGGAAAATCCTAATAAATTCCATGGTATCAGCCGATTTAATAAGGCTAATGGCCAGGTAATTAAGAAGCAGGATGCTCCGCCATCCTATACGGATATATTTAGCCAGACCATGGTAGAGCTGGGCTGGCAGAACCATGATATTGTGGCTATTACGGCGGCTATGCCTTCAGGAACAGGTTTAAAGGCCTTTGCCCAGCAGTTCCCAGAGAGATTTTTTGATGTGGGTATTGCTGAGGAGAATGCAGTAACTATGGCAGCTGGGATGGCTGCAGCAGGCGCCCATCCTATGGTGGCCCTGTATTCTACCTTTGCTCAGAGAGCCTATGATCAGGTAGTTCACGATATTTGTCTGCAGGAGCTGCCAGTAACCCTGTGTCTGGACAGAGCAGGTCTGGTAGGAGCGGATGGGCCTACCCATCATGGGGTATTTGATTATTCCTATTTGCGGCATATACCTCATATGGTGATTATGGCTCCTAAGGATGAAAACGAGCTGCGGCATATGCTGTATACAGCCTCTCAATATGAGGGGCCATCGGCAGTGCGTTATCCAAGAGGCAGTGCTACTGGTACTCCTTTGGAGGGAGAGCTGGAGAAGCTGCCTATTGGCAAGGGAGAAATCCTTTCCGGAGATGGCAGCGGGGTAGTGCTGTTGGCTGTGGGTAGTATGGTGCTAAAGGCCGTGCAGGCAGCAGAAATCCTTAATATGGCTAATATCAAAACCACTGTAGTAAATATGCGGTTTGTTAAGCCATTGGATAGGGAACTGTTGGAGCAGGTTTTGACCAAGCAACCAAAGCTGTTGGTAACTCTGGAGGAAAATGCATTGGCGGGTGGTTTTGGTTCTGCTGTGCTGGAGTATTTGGCAGATGCTAATCATATGCTGCCTACTCTGCGTTTTGGTATTCCAGATGAATTTGTGGAACAGGGTTCCTGCCCTGAGCTTTTGGAGCTGTGTGGCTTGTTGCCACAGCAGATTGCAGATAGAATTGTAGAAAAAATTGGTGGTATAGATTGATGGCTAAGGAAAGACTGGATGTGCTGCTGGTCAAGAGAAATCTTGTCCAGAGCAGAGAGCGGGCAAAAACCACCATCATGGCTGGCTTGGTGCTGGTGGATGGTCAGAAAATAGATAAGGCAGGCACTATGGTTAAGCCAGAGGCAGAGATTCGCCTTTTGGGTAATGACCTGCCTTATGTAAGCCGAGGCGGCCTGAAGCTGGAAAAGGCCATTAAGGAATTTGGTGTGTCCCTGCAAGGCAAGGTGGCAGCAGATATTGGAGCCTCTACAGGGGGATTTACTGACTGTATGCTGCAAAATGGGGCCATCAAGGTTTTTGCCATTGATGTAGGCTATGGACAGCTGGCCTGGAGTCTTCGTACTGATGAACGGGTGGTTAATATGGAGCGCACTAATGTGCGCAATGTTACCCCTGAACAATTGGGGCAGCCAGTTGATTTGGCATCCATAGATGTGGCATTTATTTCTTTGGAGAAGGTATTGCCAGCGGTGAAGGCTATGCTGCAGCCTGCTGGTGAAATTGTAGCTTTGATTAAGCCTCAGTTTGAGGCTGGCCGGGAAAAGGTTGGCAAAAAGGGCGTTGTAAGGGATGCCAAGGTACATGAGGAAGTTATTTTCCGGATTGTATCACTGGTGCGCCAGCTGGAGCTGGTGCCTATGGCCTTGACATTTTCACCTGTGAAAGGCCCAGAGGGCAATATTGAGTATCTAATCTGGCTAAGCAAGGATGCTGCTGCGGTAGATGGTGTTACCGATGAGTTAGTATTGTCTACAGTACAGGCAGCTCATGGAGCATTGGACAAATGAAAACAATAGCTGTTTTTCCAAATACAGAAAAAATAGAATCTGCTGGCGTGTTAGAACGTATTACGGATTTTTTTGCTGATAAGGATGTTCGGCTGGTTATGCTGAGGGAGCCAGCAGAAAAGTTTGGCTATCCGGAACTGGCAGTTAAAAATAAGGATATCCAGAATGCGGATATTGGTTTAAGCATAGGGGGGGATGGCACTCTGTTAGGAGTCTGCCGTCAGCTTTATGCCAAGGATATTCCCTGCTGTGGTATTAATATTGGCAATGTGGGTTTTTTGGCGGATATTGAGGTGCCAGAGCTGGAAAGCAGGCTGCAAAAATTGCTGGATAACCAGTACTATATAGAAGAACGCACGGTTATTTCCAGCTCTCAGTATAGTCGTGGGGAAAAGAAGTTTTTGGGACATGCCCTGAACGATATTGTTATTGGCAAGGGTGGTGTGTCCAGAATGCTGCATCTAGGTGTTAGCGTGGATGGCTGCCGCATGACGGATTATAAGGCAGATGGAGTTATTGTTTCCACGGCAACAGGCTCCACAGCTTATTCCTTATCTGCTGGTGGTCCGGTAATCAATCCTGCCGTGAAGGCACTGCTGATTACGCCTATCTGTCCTCATACTTTGGAGGTGCGTCCTATGGTTATCTCCGATGAGGACTATGTACGGATACATATTGCTGCTGTACATCAGGATATTCAGATTACTCTGGATGGGCAGGAGAGCTATCCTTTGATGCCAGGGGATGAGATAACTGTCCGCAAAGCAAAAAATGCCGCCAAGATTATTAAGTTTGAGGACAGAAATTATTACTATACCCTGAAGAATAAATTGTGGCGCAGCTTATGATTAGAGGATAGTAAGATTATATAAAAGAATGTAAATGAGCCGTAAGGCAAAATGTGGTTTGACGGGGTGAAAGCAGTGAAAAATTACCGACAAGCAAAAATCAAGGCGATTGTAGAGGCCCAGAGCATTGAAACGCAGGAGGAGCTGGCAGCTATTCTGCGGGAACAGAAAATAGATGTTACCCAGGCTACTGTATCCAGAGATATTAAGGAGCTGCATTTGGTAAAGGTGCCATGTGGACGGGGCAAATACAGATATGCTTTTCCAACAGATTTGCAAAGAGCTCATTCTGAGGTGAAGATGAAGAAAATTTTTCAGGATGTGGTAACCCATATAGAGTCCAGTGGCAATTTGATTGTTATAAAGACTCATCCTGGTGCAGGTGGGACAGTGGCTTTTGCCTTGGATAATGCTCATTGGCCAGAACTGATTGGCACTGTGGCAGGAGATGATACAATTTTGGTAATCGTAAAGCAGGGTGTGTCTGCCCAGGATGTGGCTGAGCATATGAGAAATATGATTACCAGCGAGTGAGCCAGAGTAGGGGACTTTTATGCTTAATACATTGACTGTTTGGAATTTTGCTCTGCTGGAGCATGTCCAGATTGAATTTGATAAGGGATTGAATATTCTCACGGGTGAAACAGGCGCTGGTAAATCCATTCTTATAGATGCTTTGGGGGCTATGCTGGGCCGAAGGCTGACTACGGATATGATTCGCACCGGTTGTGAATGGATGCGGGTGGAAGCTGTTTTTAGCTTGGAACAGCAGCCGGCAGTAAAGGAATATCTTCATCAGCAATTGATAAATACTGATGGGGATGAGCTGATTATTACCCGACAGATAACCGCTGCTGGCCGAGGCAGTATTCTCATTAATGGCAGTCATACTACCTTGGCTGTTTTGAAAAAGCTGGGAACGCTGCTGGTGGATATTCATGGTCAGAATGAAAACTTGTCTCTGTTAAAGCAGGAGAATCAGCTTGATTTGGTGGATGGCAGCAGTCAGGAGCTGATGAAGGCTTTAGGGGAATATAAAAAGCTTTATGCCGCTTATCGTGAGGCTAATCAGGCTTTGGAGGACAAGCAGGCGGCTTGTCAGGATTATGCTCAGCGTCAGGATATGCTGCGGTGGCAGCTGCAGGAAATTGAATCCGCCCAACTGCAGGAGGGTGAGGATGAGGAGCTGCAGCGCCGTATTGACAAAATGACCAATGGGGAGAAGATTTCCCGTTATGGCAGTAATGCCTGTCAGCTTTTATATGGCGGTGGCGCTAACGGCATTGGGGTAGTCAGCGGTCTGGAGGAGGCTGTGGAAAGCCTGCGAGGACTGAATCGCTTTGATGATTCTCTGGAGGGAGTTATTGAAATCCTTAGTGAGGCAACCGTGCAGATTAAGGAAGCTGGCTATGAGGTAAGGGATTATATGGATTCCTTGGAATTTGATCCTCGCCTTTTGGATCAGCTTCAAAGCCGTATGGATGTTATAGACAAGCTGCGGAAGAAATATGGTGCTGATGTTAAGGCTGTACTGGCTCATGGGGAAAAATGCCGTCAGGAATTGGACAGCATTGAAAACTACGATGAAGATATAGCTCAGTTGCAACAGGAGCTGGAGGCGAAAAAGCAGACTGCCGCCCAGAGGGCAAAGGAAATTTCTGCTCTGCGCCAAACTGTAGCAGGTAAATTATCTCAGGGGATAGAAAAGCATTTGCAGGCCTTGGGCATGGCCAATGCCAGATTCCAGATACAGGTGGAGTCAGGTCAGGAATTGTCTGCCAATGGCTGTGACAAACTGGCCATTCTCTTCTCAGCTAATCCGGGGCAGGAGCCTCGTTCCATCCAAAAGGTGGCCTCTGGTGGCGAGCTTTCCCGTATTGCCTTGGCTATCAAGACTGTTACGGCCAATAGAGATGGTTCACCAGCCAGCATGGTATTTGATGAAATAGATACTGGTATTGGTGGTCGAACCGCCCAGATGGTGGCAGAGAGGATTGCTATGGTGGCTGCTCACCGTCAGGTATTGTGTATTACCCATCTGCCACAGATTGCCTGTATGGCAGATACCCATTTATATATTAGCAAGCATGTTATTGACAATCAGACCTCAACCGTTATTCATCCTCTAACCACTGGGGAGCGGGTTAATGAAATTGCCAGAATGGCTTCTGGGGCTAATGTGTCATCGGCATCTTTGGATAATGCCAGAGAAATGATTGCCTATGCAGGTGTTAAGAAAGAGGAGTATAAGAAAAATGGATGAAGATTTGATTGAAAAAAAGTTAAGCAGTGAGGATATTTTTGATGGTACTTTGCTGCATGTAAAAAGAGATTATGTGGAGCTGCCTAATGGCAATAAATCTGTGCGGGAGTGGATAAAGCATCCCGGCGCAGCTGCTGTTTTGCCGGTGCTGCCAGATGGCCGGATGATTTTTGTCCGTCAATATCGTTACCCTATTCAGCAGGTAACCTTGGAAATTCCAGCAGGCAAGCTGGATGCTGTGGACGAGGAGCCTTTGGTGTGCGCTAAGCGGGAGCTTTCTGAGGAAACCGGCTATGAGGCAGATAAGTATCATTTCCTTACTAAGTTGGCTACAACGGTGGGCTTTTCTAATGAGTTTATCTATGTTTATTCAGCAGATGGTTTGACCCCGGGCAAGCAGCATACTGATGAGGATGAATTTATCAATGTGGTATTGCTGACTATGGATGAGGCTATGGCAAAGGTAAAATCTGGAGAGATTTGTGATGCCAAGTCTATAGTTGCGATTTTGCTTTATAGAGAGCTGCAGAAATAAGCAGAAATCCAGACTGTGTCCAGCGGTATATGGGTGGTCTGGAAATGACAGGAGGATTTTATGTTTGATTTTAGCCTAACAGGGCTTATAGCAGGTCTGCCGGGCTTGGTAATTGCTTTGGTAATACATGAATATGCCCATGCTAAGGCAGCAGATGTTATGGGTGATTTTACCCCTAGAATGACAGGGCGGCTTACCCTGAATCCAATGGCTCATATAGATCCCATCGGATTGATTATGTTGTTGGTAGTCCGCTTTGGCTGGGCTAAGCCTGTAATGATCAATGCCAGAAATTTCCGCAATTGGCGACAGGGGGAGCTGCTGGTGGCATTGGCAGGCCCAGTAGCTAATCTGCTGGTGGCCTTTATTTCCTTACTGGCCATGGCGGTACTGTTTAAGCTGGGGATGTTTTCTGAGGGAGTACGGCTGGTATTGTCCATGATGGTACTGTTTAATATTAACTTTGCCATTTTCAATATGCTGCCATTGCCACCTTTGGATGGTTCCAAAGTATTGATGGTGCTGCTGCCGGGTAGGCTGGCCTATAAGCTGATGTCATTGGAGCGGTACAGTTTTATAATTTTAATATTTTTGATGATGACACCGTTTTTGACCATGATTTTGATACCATTGCAAAGACTGGTGTTAAGTGTATTTAATCTGATTATAGGGGTTATAATTTAAAAATGGCTAGTCTGGGCCCTTTGTCGATAGTATAAAGGAAACTATAGCAGACTACAGATGGGGAGGATTTTCGCAAGATGAAAAAGATTATTTTAACAGGTGACAGACCAACAGGCAAACTTCATATGGGACATTATGTAGGTTCTTTGAAGCGGAGAGTTGAGCTGCAGAACTCCGGCGAGTTTGATGATATTTATATCATGATTGCTGATGCACAGGCTTTGACGGATAATTTTGACAATCCAGAGAAGGTTCGTCAGAACATTATCGAGGTAGCTTTGGACTATCTTTCTGTAGGACTGGACCCAGCAAAATCTACCCTGTTTATTCAGTCTATGGTGCCACAGCTTACAGAGCTGAGCTTCTACTACATGAATTTGGTTACTGTTTCCCGTGTTCAGCGTAATCCTACCGTAAAATCTGAGATTCAGATGCGTGGCTTTGGTGGCAGTATTCCAGTAGGTTTCTTCTGCTATCCTATCAGTCAGGCGGCAGATATTACTGCTTTCAAGGCTACTCTTGTGCCAGTAGGTGAGGATCAGCTGCCTATGCTGGAGCAGACCAAGGAGATTGTACGCAGCTTTAACCGTATTTACAATTCTGATGCCTTGGTGGAGCCTGATATTATGCTGCCAGACAATGATATTTGTCGTCGTCTGCCAGGTACGGATGGCAAGGCCAAGATGAGTAAGTCTCTGGGCAATTGTATTTATCTTTCTGATGATGAAAAGACTGCTCAGCAGAAGATTATGAATATGTATACAGATCCTACACATATCAAGATATCTGATCCAGGTCATCTGGAGGGCAATACTGTATTTACTTATTTGGATGCTTTCAGCAAGCCAGAGGATTTTGCTAAGTATCTGCCAGAGTACAAGAATCTGGATGAATTGAAGGAGCATTATACCCGTGGCGGTTTGGGGGATGTAAAGATTAAGCGTTTCCTGAACAGCATTGTGCAGGCTGAGCTGGAGCCTATTCGTGCCCGTCGTCGTGAATACGAGAAGGATATTGCGGCTGTATATGATATTCTCAAGGTTGGCAGTGACAAGGCTAGAGAGGTGGCTGAGGCAACTCTGCAGGATGTTAAGAATGCTATGCAGATTAACTATTTTGCTGATAAGGACTTGATTGAGGCTCAGGCTGCCAAGTATCGGGGCTAAATAGAAAAATGGAACAGTATTCCATCAATCTGGAGTGTTTTCAGGGGCCTATAGAGCTCCTGATGCACCTGATTGACAAGAATAAAATAGATATTTATGATATCCCCATTGCTTCTCTTACGGAGCAGTATATAGAGTATCTGGATAGGTATCGCAGTTTTAATATTGAGATAACCAGCGAATTTATTATTATGGCGGCTACTTTGGTGCAGATAAAATCCCGTATGCTGCTGCCTCGGCCTCCTAAGTCCCAGGAGGATGAGGAGGAGGTAGATCCTCGTCAGGAGCTGATTGAAAGAATCCTGGAGTATAAGAGATTCAAGGAAGTCAGCAATGTTATGGAGGAAATGCAGCAGGTTCAGGGACGGTGTCTCACCAGAGAGCCTATGGATATACCGGTTAGGCATTTGGCTCCTAGACAGTTGTCCCTCCATGAGTTGGTGGAGGCCTTTGCCAATGTTATTGCCGTAAGGCAGGAGCTGAAGCTGTCGCCAGTATTGGTGTCCCATGAGGAATATACCATTGAAGAAAAAATGGAGGAGTTGATTTCCAAGTTGCATCAGCAGGGGGGCAAAATGAACTTTTTTGCTGTCTTTAGCGGTCATAGCCGCAGTGAGCTGATTGCTACTTTTTTGGCGGTGCTGGAGCTGATAAAGCTGAAAACTATTTCTGTTTATCAGCAGAATCAGTATGGGGAAATAGAGATTGCGGTTCATGTAGGAGATAAAGCCTCTGCACATGGAGAGGCGGAGCCAGAGGAAGTCATGAAGAGGGAGGTACAGCATGGATAGGCTGGTGGGAGCTTTAGAGGCAGTGCTTTTTGCTAGTGGCGAGCCTGTAAGTCACGGAGCCTTGCTGGAAATTCTTCAAATTGATGGTCCAAGGCTGGAGCAGCTGCTGGATAATTATCGTCAGGAGCTGTTGGAGCGTCACAGCGGATTGCAGCTGCAGCAGATAGCTGGTGGCTGGCAATTGGCTACCAATATGGATTATTATGACTATGTACAGCGCTTGGGGGAGGAGCGGGACAAGCATTTGTCTCAGGCAGCTATGGAAACCCTATCGATTGTTGCTTTTAAACAGCCTATTACTAAACAGGAAATAGAGCATATTCGGGGGGTTCGCATTGAGAAGATTATGTCCCGGCTTTTGGAAATGGAGCTTATTAGAGAGCTGGGCCGTAAGGATACCATTGGCCGGCCGATTCTCTATGGTACAACAGATACTTTTCTGCAGTGTTTCGGCCTGAAAGATTTGGGGGATTTGCCAGAGCTGCCGGCACCGGATACCAACTCTCTCACTCAGGAGCAGATGATATTGTTTCAGGAACAGTCAGAATGATGGTGAGGTATTTTACAATGATGTGTAGATTAGGTTATCGTGTGATGGCATATGCCTTTGTTTTTGTGTTGTTTGTAGGGATGGCATTGATGCCAGCCAGCAGGGCCTTGGCGGCTTGGCCTTCTACGGATTTTGGCAGTCAGCAGTATAGAATCCATATTCACAAGCTGCCTCATACTTTGGAGCTGTTTGAGAAGGGCAATAACCAGCCTATAAGGGTATATCCTATTGCCACAGCTATGAATTCTGGGGATAAGGAGCGTCCGGGGGATCATCGCACACCTATTAGCTGGGGGTATATGGAGTATTCCATCCCAGGGGCAGGGAACTGGGTTCCTTCTGCTACTATTCCTTTTGTGGTAGAGGATGTTTATTATGCTGGCAATTGGACTCATGACTTTGGGGATGGCAATGGAGAAATTGCTGGCGCCTATGGTCCTTGGTTTATTTCTCTCAACACAGGCTGGGATGGTATAGGCATTCACGGCACCCATGATCCTAACAGCATTGGCACCAATGCTTCCGAGGGTTGTATCCGTATGTACAATCAGGATGTGGCAGAGCTAAAGGAAATCATCTGCCAGTACAATGGTGGTATCGGGGTTAATGTGGTAATTACCGAGGATTAAAATTTAATATGCTTTAAAGCTATCATCTTTCTAGAAGGGTGATAGCTTTTTTAATAAAATTATGTTATTGGTATAGCATTATGGTATTTATAAATATTGGGAACATCTTCAATGGTATTATAACATATAAACATGGAAACTATACCAATAACAAATAATGTAATAATTTGTCTAATGATAGGATAAAGTAATTGACAATAATACATTATAGCTGTAAAATATAGTTAATTTCATAGTTAAGGACAGGTGTCTGTGTATCAGACTTAATAGAGAATCCGGTATAAGCCGGAACGGTCCCGCCACTGTAAGGAAGAGTGAAGCACAATTATGTCACTGGGGAAGCATCCCTGGGAAGGCGTGTGGAGCAATGAGGCCAAGTCAGGAGAACTGCCTGTTTTATCGTCACCGTTAGCAATATTTGGTTGTACAAATTAGTCGGCTCTTTATTGCTTGGACCTGCGAGCGATGGGTAGGGGATGGATTTAAACGCAATCCGTCTGCACATTCTGGCAGATGGATTTTTTAGTTGAAGGAGGTTGTTGTATGAGTGAAGGAGAAATGGATCTTCAGGCCATTCTGAAAAAAGCAGAACAGCAGACTGTTTTTCCTGATGTTCCTTTGGATGAGTTTGCGCCACCTACCTACGAAGAGTGGAAGGATGCCTGTATCGCCTTGTTAAAGGGAGCACCCTTTGACAAGAAGATGTACACCAAGACTTATGAGGGGATTACCTTTTCCCCTATGTATTTCAGGGCCACCACAGAGGATATTCTGCCTAAGGATTCCTTCCCAGGTATGGATGATTTTCTGCGGGGAGCATCTCCTAATGGTTATATCAAGGCCCCTTGGGGTATTGCCCAGTCCTGTGATTTGACCATGCCTCAGGAGAATAACAAGCTGTTGATTCATGAGCAGGAAAAGGGTTCCACGGTTTATAATATCCGCTTGGACAAGGCTACTCTGGCCTGTCAGGATGCCAATGAGGCAGATAAGCCTGGCGAGGAAGGCTGCAGTGTAAGTACCCTGGATGATATGCACACCTTGCTTTCGGATTTGAAGCTGGATAAATATCCTTTGCATATTTACACAGGTGCCTCTGCTCTGCCCACGCTTTCTCTGGTTATGGCAGCAGTTCAGTCCTCTGGTATTAAGCCGGCAACATTAAAGGGTGTTATCGGGGGAAATCCTGTTATTGAGCTGGTGGAAAAAGGAAAGAATGTAGAGAATCTCTCCGACCTTTATGATGAGGCCTATGCTGCTGCTAGATGGTGTCAGCAGAATGCCCCAGAGGTGAAAACCTGCTTGATTCGCAGTGATGTTTTCAGCCGTGGCGGTGCCAATGATGTGCAGGAAATCGCTTATTGTCTTGCTGTAGCCACCGATTATATGCGGGCCATGATGGAAAGAGGCATGACGGCAGATGAAGCTGCCCAGCAGATAATGTTTGTCTTTTCCATGGGTGCCAACTTCTTTATGCAGATTGCCAAGCTGAGAGCTGTCCGTCCTATCTGGGCTCAGATTGTGGAGGCTTTTGGGGGCAGTCAGGATGCCCAGCGGATTCATGTCCACGGCAAGCCAGCTCTGTTTTTCAAGACCAAATATGATCCATATGTAAATATGCTGCGGAACACTTCTGAAATGTTTTCTGGGGTAGTTGGTGGGGTAGAGTCCTTTGAAAATGCCACCTTTGATGAGCCTATTCGCAAGGGTGATGAATTCTCCCGCCGTATTGCCAGAAATGTTCAGATTATGCTGCAGGAGGAATTTGGCCTTTTACAGCCTATAGATCCTGCGGGTGGTTCCTGGGCGGTGGAAAGCCTGACCAAGGAAATCAAGGAAAAAATCTGGGCTGAGTTCCAAGCTGTTGAGGGCAAGGGTGGTATTGTACCAGCTTTGGAGGAAAAATATCCTCAGCAGCAGATTGCAGACATTTTGGCTCAACGGTTCAAGAAGCTGGAACTGCGTCGTGACCGCATTGTAGGCAGCAATATGTATCCTAATATGACTGAGAAACGGCTTGATGCAAGACCAGAGGATTTTGCAGCTAACAAAAAGGTGCGCAGTCAGGCTATTGCTGATTATGAAGCTGATATGGACAAGGATTTCCAACAGCAGGTATTGCAGAAGATTGGCAAAGAGGGCTGTATGGTTTGTCAGGCTATAGATGCCTTTAAGGCTGGTGCTACCCTAGCTATGGTGCGTCAGGCATTGAATAATAACACTGCCAGCGAAGTAGTGGAGTCCATTGCTCCTCACCGTTGGAGTGAGCGCTATGAGGCTCTCCGCATGATTACCGAGGACTATAAGGCAGTTCATAATGATAATGTGAAAATCTTCCTGGCCAATATGGGGCCGATTCCTCAGCACAAGGCTAGAGCAGACTTTACCACAGGCTTCCTGCAGGTAGGTGCTTTCCAGGTTATGGGCAACAATGGTTTCCAGACCGTAGAGGAAGCAGCTCAGGCAGCTAGTGAATCCGGAGCAGATGCAGTTGTTATCTGTTCTACAGATGCTACCTATCCGGAAATTGTGCCTGCCTTGGCACCAAAACTTCATGAGGTATTGCCAAATGCTATTGTGTTCCTGGCTGGTGCGGCACCGGCTGATTTGGCAGAAACCTACAAGGAAGCAGGAATTGATGAATACATCAATGTTCGTGCCAACTGCTACGCTATCCTGCAGCTTTTGCAGAAGAGGAAGGGGATGATTGAGTAATGGCTGCTTTTCCTGATTTTAGCAATATGAATTTGAAGGATGTTCCCGGCCACAGCTCACAGGATTGGCAAAAGCTGTTTGAATCTGCAGCAGGTGCTGGTTTTGATGCGCTGACAGGCAAAACCATGGAGCATATTCCTATCAAGCCTATATATAACCACGATGAATATGACCATATGAATCATTTGGACTTTGCCAGCGGTATTCCACCTTGTCTACGTGGTCCATATTCTACCATGTACGTATTCCGTCCTTGGACAGTTCGTCAGTATGCAGGTTTCTCCACCGCAGAGGAATCCAATGCTTTCTACCGCCGTAACCTGGCTGCTGGTCAGAAAGGTCTGTCCATTGCCTTTGACTTGCCAACCCATAGAGGCTATGACTCAGATAATCCTCGTGTACTGGGTGATGTAGGTAAGGCGGGCGTTGCTATTGACTCCATTCTGGATATGCGTATTCTGTTCAGTGGCATTCCCTTGGACCAGATGTCTGTGTCCATGACCATGAATGGCGCGGTACTGCCTATTCTGGCTTTCTATATTCTTTCCGGTGAGGAGCAGGGCGTAGACAAAAAAGTTATGGCTGGTACTATTCAGAACGATATTCTCAAGGAATTCATGGTGCGTAATACTTATATTTACCCACCAGAAATGTCCATGCGTATCATCGGTGATATTTTTGAATATACCACCAAATATATGCCTAAGTTCAACAGTATTTCCATTTCCGGCTATCATATGCAGGAGGCTGGTGCTACAGCTGATATTGAGCTGGGCTACACTTTGGCTGATGGTTTGGAGTATATTCGCACCGGTATCAAAGCTGGTCTGCCTGTAGATGCCTTTGCCAAGCGTTTGTCCTTCTTCTGGGCTATTGGCAAAAACTACTTTATGGAGGTTGCCAAGATGAGGGCAGCCCGTGTGCTGTGGGCCAAGATTGTAAAATCCTTTGGTGCTCAGGATAATAAATCCATGGCTCTCCGTACTCACTGTCAGACTTCTGGCTGGTCCCTGACAGCTCAGGATCCATTTAACAATGTATCCAGAACTCTAATGGAAGCCATGGGTGCCGCTCTGGGACATACCCAGTCCTTGCATACCAACGCCTTGGATGAGGCTATTGCCTTGCCTACTGATTTCTCTGCCCGTATTGCGCGTAATACCCAGTTGTACATTCAGGATGAAACCAGTGTGTGCAAGATTATTGATCCATGGGGCGGTTCCTATTATGTGGAGGCTCTTACCAATGAGATTATCCGCAGGGCTTGGGCACATATTCAGGAGGTTGAGGCTCTGGGCGGTATGGCTAAGGCTATTTCCAGCGGTTTGCCTAAGATGCGTATTGAGGAAGCCGCAGCCCGCCGTCAGGCTCAGATTGACTCCGGCAATGAGTCTATTATCGGTCTGAACAAATATCGTTTGGATAAAGAGGATCCTCTGGAGATTCTGGCTATTGATAACACTGCTGTGCGTCAGGCTCAGATTGAGCGCTTGGAAAAGTTGAGAGCAGAGCGTAATGATGATGATGTACGCCGCTGCCTGGAGGGCATTACCAAGGCCGCTGAGTCCAGAGATAACGGCAACCTGCTGGAGGCTGCAGTAGATGCAGCTAGAGCCCATGCTTCTCTGGGTGAGATTTCTGATGCAGTGGAGAAGGTTTCCGGCCGTTTCCAGGCTGTTATCCATACTATTTCTGGTGTTTATTCCTCAGAGTTTACTGACAAGACGGAGCTGGAGAAGGCTCGGGAAATGGCAGATGAATTTGAGGAGCTGACTGGTCGTCGGCCTCGTATTTTCGTAGCCAAGATGGGACAGGATGGCCATGATAGAGGCCAGAAGGTTATCGCTTCTTCCTTTGCGGATATGGGCTGGGATGTTGATGTAGGCCCATTATTCCAGACTCCAGAGGAAACTGCTCAGGATGCAGTAGATAATGATGTTCACATGGTAGGTTTCAGCTCATTGGCTGCTGGTCACAATACATTGCTGCCTCAGCTGGTAGAGGAGCTGGCTAAGCTGGGCCGTGAGGATATTATGGTCTGCATTGGAGGGGTTATTCCAGTACAGGATTATGATTTCCTGTACAAGAGCGGTGCTGTGGCTATCTTTGCTCCTGGTACCAATATTCCAGAGGCAGGTATCAAGCTGCTGACCTTGTTGATTCAGCGTGCCAAGGACGAAATGGCAGAGGAAGATTAAAGGCAAGGAGTGTGAGTTATGGCTGAATATACAACATCAAAGCCCAGCTGGGTTCCAGAGGAGCCTAATGAGAAGTTTGCCTGTAGTGTTATGGGAGGCATTGAGGGCATCAAGGATACCACTGTAGGCAATATTAATCCCATGCTGACCAGTGGCAAGATGAAGCCTAAGCGGCGCCTTATCATGTCAGAGGATGAATATGTAAATGGCGTTTTGAAAGGGGACCGCATGGTGCTGTCCAGAGCCATAACTCTTATTGAAAGCAACAGCTCTAAGCATTTTGCCAAGGCTCAGCGGGTTTTGCAGAGACTGCTGCCTCACACCGGCAAGGCATTGCGCATAGGAATAACCGGCGTGCCAGGTGCAGGCAAGAGTACAATTATAGAGGCGTTTGGCAATATGCTTTGTGATGCTGGACACAGAGTAGCTGTACTTTCTGTAGATCCTACCAGCTCTGTGACTAGAGGCTCTATTCTGGGGGACAAAACCAGAATGGGTACCCTTTCCCGCAGGAAGGAGGCCTTTATCCGGCCTTCCCCTGCGGGAGGGACTCTGGGCGGTGTGGCCCGGAAGAGCCGGGAAACCATGTTGATGTGCGAAGCGGCAGGGTATGATATTATCTTAATCGAAACCGTTGGTGTAGGTCAGTCAGAAACCACGGTCAGGTCTATGGTAGATTTCTTTATGCTGGTGGTACTGACTGGTGCGGGGGATGATTTGCAGGGCATCAAAAAGGGTATTATGGAGTTGGCAGATGCCATTGTTATTAACAAGGCTGATGGAGATAATCTTCTCAAGGCCAAGGTGGCAAGAGGCGAATATGAACGGATGATAGAATATATTCGCCCGGCCACTCCAGGTTGGCCAACCCATGCCTATATGTGCTCAGCCTATACCAAATTCGGTTTACCGGAACTATGGAAGGTGATTCAAGCCTTCAAAGAGATGACTACAGATAGCGGTGTGTTTAAGAAACGGCGGCAGCATCAGCTGCTGGAGTGGATGAACAGCATGATTGATGAGCATCTCCACAGTCTTTTCTTTGAGGATCCTGTGATTACCGGCAGGATGCCAGAGGTAAAGGAGGCTGTGCTGAAAGGGATTGTTTCTCCAACTCAGGCGGTAAAGGAGTTGGTAGGGATGTTTGATATAGAAAGAGCTGCCTACCGAAGCCGGGACTTCCTGCGTATGGAGGATAAGAAAACCAAATAAGAAAGAAATTCCGTCATTACTGATGCTGCCCCTGATGTAATGGCGGAATTTTTTTGCCCAGGTATTGTAAACCAAAAGAATGCTTGTGTTATATGCTGATTTGTGGTATTATGTTTTGGTGTACTATGGTTAAGAATGGGAAAGCTGTGCTCTTGCATGGTATTCCCAACACAAATATTATTCAGGAGGTCATTTGACACAATGGAAGTTAATGTAAAGGAATTGGAAAACTCTCAGGTAGAATTGGAAATTACTGTACCAGCTGCTGAGCTGGATAAGGCTTATGAGGCTGCATACAAGAAGGTTGCTGCCAAGGTTAACATCCCTGGCTTCCGCAAGGGCAAGGCTCCTAAGAAGATTGTTGAGCGTACTGTAGGTCAGGAGTACATTCTGGACGAGGCTGTTGAGGCTATTGCTCCAAAGAAGTTCTTCGAGGCTATTAAGGAGAAGGAGATTGATATCGTAACTCGCCCTGAGTTCGATGTTACCACCAAGGAGCTGGGCAAGGATCTGGTATTCAAGGTTACTGCTACCAAGAAGCCAGAGGTTAAGCTGGGCGACTACAAGGGTTTGAAGGTTGATGTTAAGAAGGATGAGGTTGATGACGAGGCTGTACAGCTTCAGCTGACTCGTATGCTGGACCGTCAGGCTGATATGGTTGAGGCTGAGGAAGGCGCTGCTGTTGCAAAGGATGATTTCATCACTTTGGATTTCAAGGGCTTTGTTGATGGCGAGGCTTTTGCTGGCGGCGAGGGCAAGGATTATCCTCTGCAGATCGGTTCCAACAGCTTTATCCCAGGCTTTGAGGATCAGCTGGTAGGTGCCAAGGTTGGCGAGGAAATGGATGTAAACGTAACCTTCCCAGAGGAGTATCATGCTGAGGAACTGAAGGGCAAGCCAGCAGTATTCAAGTGCACTGTAAAGAGCATCAAGAGAAAGGTTCTGCCTGAGCTGAACGACGATTTCGCTAAGAAGGCAAGCACCTTCCAGACTCTGGATGAGCTGAAGGCTGATATCCGTTCCAATTTGGAGAAGTCCGCTGAGAGCAAGTTCGAGGCTGAGAAGCGTGAGGCTGTAATCAAGCAGGCTACTGAGAATGCTGAGGTAGAGATTCCAGAGGTTATGATTGAGAACCGCGTAAATGTTATGATTCAGGAGCTGGCTCTCCGTCTGGAGCAGCAGGGCATGAAGCTGGAGATGTATCTCCAGTATGCAAATACTGATATTAACAAGCTGCGTGAGACTTATAAGGATACCGCTGCTATCAACGTAAAGACAGATTTGGTTCTGGAGGCTGTTGCTAAGGCTGAGGGTATCAAGGTTGAGGCTGAGGAGCTGGATGCAGAGGTTGAGTCCATGGCTAAGGCTTATGGTGCTACCGCTGCCGAGGTAAAGAAGATTATTACCCAGCAGGGCCGTACTGTAGATTTGGTGGAGACTGTTCTCCGTCGCAAGACTGCTCAGATGATTCTGGACAGCGTTGCTGAGTAATTAACGCCTATATTGCTGGTTGGTCAGCGATTACTATGAGGTGATTTTCATGAGTTATGTTCCTATGGTTGTGGAACAGTCCGGTCAGGGAGAGCGTGCCTATGATATTTACTCTCGTTTGTTGAAGGATAGAATTATCTTCCTTAGCGGCGAGGTAGAGGACAATATGGCCAATACCATTGTGGCTCAGATGCTTTTCCTGGAAGCGGAAGATCCTGACAAGGATATTTATTTATATATCAATAGCCCCGGCGGTGTAGTAACCGCCGGCATGGCTATCTATGATACCATGCAGTACATCAAGCCTGATGTATCTACTATCTGTATCGGACAGGCTGCCAGCATGGGTTCCCTGCTGCTTACCGCAGGTGCCAAGGGCAAGCGTTTTGCTCTGCCAAATGCTAGAATTATGATTCATCAGCCATTGGGCGGTGCTAGAGGCCAGTCCACCGATGTACAGATTCAGGCCAAGGAGCTGCTGAGGATTCGTCAGATGTTGAATGAGATTTTGTCTCAGCGCACTGGCAAGTCTATGGAGCAGATTGAGGCTGATACAGAGCGTGATAATTTCATGAGTGCTGCAGAGGCTGTGGAATACGGTTTGGTAGATAAGGTTATCGTCAGAGAGGCAGACAGCCGGGAAGATGATAGCAAATAACAGGAGGTAGTAGCATGAGCGTAGATCATCAGGACGGGCTTGTCTGCTCCTTTTGTGGCAAATCTGAGGATATGGTACGGAAGCTGGTAGCAGGCCCAGGGGTTTGCATCTGTGATGAGTGCATTGATATTTGCAATTCCATCATAGAGGGTGAACTGAATGATCAGGAGAACAAGGAAGATGTTCTTCAGGGACTGCCAAAGCCAAAGGAAATCAAGGCATCTCTTGACCAGTATGTTATTGGTCAGGAGGAGGCTAAGAAGTCTCTGGCGGTAGCAGTTTACAACCATTATAAGCGTATCAGGGCAGATGTGAAGCCCCATCAAGTAAAAGATGTGGAGCTGCAAAAATCCAATATTCTGATGCTGGGACCTACCGGCAGCGGCAAAACCCTGCTGGCCCAGACCTTGGCCCGGATACTGAATGTGCCTTTTGCTGTAGCTGATGCTACCACTCTTACAGAAGCAGGCTATGTAGGCGAGGATGTGGAAAACGTTCTTTTGAAGCTGATACAGGCTGCGGATTACAATATAGAAAGGGCCCAACAGGGAATTATCTATATTGACGAGATTGACAAGATTGCTCGCAAGGGTGAGAATACATCCATTACCAGAGATGTTTCTGGAGAGGGTGTGCAGCAGGCATTGCTGAAGATTTTGGAGGGCACTGTGGCATCAGTACCACCTCAGGGTGGTCGAAAGCATCCACATCAGGAGCTTTTGCAGATTGATACCACTAACATCCTGTTTATCTGTGGTGGTGCCTTTGCCGGTATTGACAAGGTTATTAACAAGCGTATCGGTAAAAAGAGCATGGGCTTTGGAGCGGAAATTCACTCCAAGCAGCAGTTGGATATTGGCCAGCTGTTGCAGAAGCTGGTACCAGATGATTTGATGAAGAGCGGTTTGATACCGGAATTTATCGGACGTCTGCCAGTTGTTGTAACCCTTGCTCCTTTGGACGAAGCTGCTTTGGTAGAGATTTTGACCAAGCCAAAGAACGCTTTGGTTAAGCAGTATCAGCACTTGCTGTCTTTGGATGGCGTAGAGCTGGATTTTGATAAGGAGGCTCTGGGAGCTATTGCTCAGGAGGCTCTCAAACGGAAAACCGGTGCAAGAGGACTCCGCTCTATTATTGAAAAAATAATGAAGAATGTCATGTACGAAATTCCATCTATGGAGGGTGTTAATACCTGCCATGTAACTAAGGATGTTGTACAGAAGGGCATGGAGCCTGAATTGTCCTATGGGGGACAGCAGCGGGAGGCATCTGCCTGATTACATCAGGTAAAATATGGGAAAGATATAGGCGTTGCCTCCGGGTGGCGTCTATATTTATATATACCTATAACTTCTACGGAGGTGAATTTTATGAGTGAAAATGAAATTTTGCGAACATTACCGATTCTTCCCTTGCGGGGGATGATGGTATTTCCATATATGATGGTACATCTGGATGCAGGTAGAGATCCGTCTATTTCTGCTCTGGAAAAGGCCATGTTGCAGGAGGAGCATCATGTATTTTTGCTGGCTCAGCGGGATGCAGATGTGGAGGAACCTGAGATAAAGGATCTTTACAATGTAGGTACTGTGGCAGAGATTAAGCATTTGGTTAAGCTGCCTGATGGTGCAGTACGAGTGCTGGTAGAGGGCCTTCATAGAGGTCAGATTGTTGAGGTCAATCAGGAGGAAAGCCAGTTTATAGAGGCTCAGATTCGTGAATACGAAGATCCAATTGTCAAAACCACCGAAATGGAGGCTTTGGTAAGGGTTGTGGTTCATGAATTTGAGCAGTGGGTAAAGTCCAGCCAGAAGATACCGGCGGAGGCTATGGTGTCAGTGTCTATTATTGAGGATGCCGGTCGTTTGGCAGATATGATTGCCGGCCATATCAACCTAAAGCTGGAGGATAGACAGCGGATTCTGGAGGCCATAGATGTTAAGGCTCGTTTGGAATGCCTCTACGGCTTTATCAAGCGGGAGCGGGATATTCTGGAAATAGAGCGTAAGATAGGCAGCCGGGTTCGGAAGCAGATAGAAAAAGTTCAGAAAGAATATTATCTGCGGGAAAAAGTAAAGGCCATTCACAAGGAGCTGGGAGATCAGAATGGTATTCAGGGTGATATTGAGGATTTCCAGCAGCGCATGAAGGATGGCAAATATCCTGACTATGTGGTGAAAGCTGTAGATAAGGAGCTAAAGCGGCTGGAGCGCTCTCAGAGCGCCTCTCAGGAGGCGGCAGTTATCAGCACCTATGTGGATAATCTTTTGAGCCTGCCTTGGGAAATAGAGTCCAAGGACATTAATGATATTAAGAGTGCTCAGCAGGTTCTAAACAAGGATCACTATGGTCTGGAGAAAGTAAAGGAGCGTATTCTGGAGTATTTGGCTGTGCGTCAGCTGACAGAGGGACAGAATGCACCTATTCTTTGTCTGGTAGGTCCGCCGGGAGTAGGTAAAACCTCTTTGGCTGGTTCTGTGGCTAGAGCTTTGGGACGGAAATTTGCCAGAGCTTCTCTAGGTGGCGTACGGGATGAGGCGGAAATCCGCGGTCATCGTCGTACCTATGTAGGAGCTATGCCGGGCCGTATCTTGGAAGCCCTTAAGAAAACCGGTACCTGCAATCCTGTTTTCCTCTTGGATGAGGTGGACAAGATGGGCAGTGATTACAAGGGAGATCCTACCTCTGCTCTGTTGGAGGTGCTGGATCCAGCTCAGAATAATACCTTTAGCGACCACTATATTGAATTGCCTTTTGATTTGTCCAAGGTGCTGTGGATTGTGACTGCCAATGATTTAGGCGGGATTCCAAGACCATTGCTGGACCGTATGGAGGTTATTACCCTTTCCAGCTATACCCAGCAGGAAAAGCTGGAAATTGCCAAGCGGTATCTTCTGCCTAGACAGCGCAGCAAAAATGGTTTGTCTGGCAAGCAGATACGTCTGGGGGCTGGCGTCCTGCAACAGCTTATTGATGAATATACCAGGGAGTCTGGCGTTCGTGAGCTGGAGCGGGTAATTGGTCATCTTTGCCGTAAGGCAGCCAGAAAGATTGTAGAGGGAGAAGAGGAGTCTGTTTATGTCAGCACCAAGAACCTTACAGATATTCTAGGCAAGGCAAAATTCCCTCACAAGAAATCTCTGCGAAAGCCAGAGGTTGGATTATGCACTGGCATGGCCTGGACTCAGGTAGGAGGGGATATTCTTCCTACAGAGGTAAATATTTTCCCAGGCAAGGGACAGTTGATTCTTACTGGCAAACTAGGGGATGTAATGAAGGAATCTGCTCAGGCAGCCCTTTCCTATATTCGCAGTCGTCAGAGCCAGTTGGGCTTGAAAGAGGATTTCTACGAGAAGCAGGATATCCATGTACATTTTCCAGAGGGAGCAGTACCAAAGGATGGTCCATCTGCTGGTATAACTATGGCTACGGCTATGGTATCTGGCCTAACCGGCCGAAAGGTTCGCAGTGATGTGGCTATGACAGGTGAGATTACCATTCGAGGCAATGTACTGCCTATTGGAGGCCTTAAGGAGAAGGTATTGGCTGCTTATCGGGAGGGTATCAAGACCATTATTCTGCCTATGGAAAATAAGCGGGATATTGAGGATATTCCAGAGAATGTCCGAGAAAAGCTGGAGTTTGTGCCGGTGGAGCAAATGGATCAGGTATTGACCAAGGCTCTATTGCCAGCAGGAAAGGAGTAAAATGGGAGAAATGACGAAGGATGCCTCTCAGGAGGTTATTATTACTCAGGGCACCTATTTGGCTTCTGCGGTGTGCAAGGAGCAGTATCCAGAGGTTCCCAGGAAAGAAATAGTCTTTATTGGCCGCTCCAATGTGGGGAAGTCCTCCTTGATAAACTCCCTTACCAGAGTAAAGAATCTGGCTCGTGTTTCCAGTCAGCCTGGTAAAACTCAGACCATTAACTTCTACGAAATAGGAGCAAAACTGCCCCAGGTGGAGGAGCGACAGGATTTTTATCTGGTGGATCTGCCTGGCTATGGCTATGCTAAAACTGGGGCAAAGCGACGCAAAATCTGGAGCAAGTTTATTAATGAATATCTTCTGTCCTCCCCTAGGATTCAATTTGTCTGTCAGCTTATAGATGTCAGACATGAGCCTATGGCTTCTGATGTGGAAATGTTCCGCTGGCTAGTGGAGAACAATCTGCCAGTATTGGTAATAGCCACCAAGGCTGATAAGATTGGCAAGAATGCTGTAGCCAAAAATGTAGCAGCTATTAAGCGGGGCTTAGGGATTCCAGATTTGGATGTGCTGCCCTATTCTTCCTTGAAGAATCAGGGACGACAGGAGCTGTTGCAAGTTATTGCTGATTGCTTAGGGGAAGCTGAGGAATAAGGTGCATGATGAAGCTAACAAAGTTGGATAAAGAAATTTTGAATCTGCTGCAGGGAAACCTGCAGCTGGAGCCAAGGCCCTTTCAGCTTATAGGGAAGCAGCTGGGCCTTAGTGAGGAACAGGTTATCAGCCGTCTCCAGCAGCTGAAGGCAGGAGGCTATATTCGCAAGATAGGAGCCTTCTTCAATTCGGATAAGCTGGGCTATCAGGGAACCTTGGTGGCCCTGCGGGTAAAGCCTGAGCTTATGGAGGAAACCGCCATCTTTATCAATCAATTTCCGGGGATTACCCATAATTATCAACGGGAAGGGCGGTATAATCTCTGGTTTACTTTGATTACCCCTAATGAAAGATTAAGACAGGATATTCTGACTCAGATACGGCAGCTTCCGGGAGTAGAGGATGCTATGGATTTAAGTGCCCGTCGCAAATACAAAATCAATGTGCAGTTTAATCTGCGTTAGGTTTTGGCCCTATGGCAAAGGCTTGGGGATAGTAATAAATAATATTCTGAAATAGAGGTAGAAGATGGAAATAACAGAGCTGGATAAAAAAATCGTCAGAGCCATGCAGGACGAACTGCCTCTGGTGGCAGAGCCCTTTAAGCTGATTGCTGAGGAAATCGATAGTACAGAGGAGGAAGTCTTGGCCAGGCTGAGGCTTATGAAGGAGGATGGTGCTCTGCGCAAGATGGGAGCTGTGCTCAGACATAGAGAGGTGGGCTTTAAAGCTAATGCTTTGGGTGTCTGGGTGGTGCCAGAGGAACGGATGGATCAGGTGGCTGAGATAATGTGCAGTCATATGGCTGTAACTCATTGCTATGATAGAAATGTCATGCCGGATTGGCCCTATAATTTCTATACCATGATACATGGCACCAGCCGGGAGGACTGTCAGCAAATTGCTCAGGATTTGGCCAAGGAAACTGGTATCAGTCAGTATGAGCTGTTATATACTGGCCGGGAATGGAAAAAAACATCCATGAAATACTTTGTATAAATTTCCACAGCAAAAAAGACTCATGCAATGCCGCATAGGGCATCCCATGAGTCTTTTTTTAATTCTTAAATAAATCCTTATGCATATTAATAACTTCCCCGATAACCATTTTGCCACGAATATCCGCATGCAAGCCATCATTAGCCCATTCTGGTGCCATAATGGTATGGGTGCTGTCATAAAAATAAGGCTCCAAATCAATATAGTATTCTTGCTGGCGAATATAACGATTAATTTCCTCCAGCTTGTTGCGCCAATTAGGATCTGTTGGCGTGTGGAAGGCCAACATGATATTATCAGGATTGATAGGAGGCAAGGTCATAAGAATAGGCCGAATATCATTATCCTGACATTTTTTTACAATCTGCTTTAGATCATTGATAACCATTTGGCTAGTGATATGGGTAGCTCTAAGACTGTTGGAGCCAGTCATAATCAAGAGATTTCTAGGTCTTAGCGGCAGGACATCCCTATCGAATCTGGCCAAGGTAGTGGTGGAGGTATCTCCACTGCGACCTAGATTGATACAGGGTTCATCCATATAGGTGGTGTAGCTGTATTCCAGACTGGCTGGGGAAAAGGAAACCGCACCGCCACCGTGGGTGATACTGTCTCCAAAGGCAGCCACTAAAGGACGCGTGATATGATTTGGCACCTGAAAGCTATCGGTATCGGAATAAACCCCTACTGTATTGCCATTGGCATCCAGCCCTCGAACCCGCCAATAGTAGGTACCAGCATAATATCTGGCATATTCATCGTAGCAGCTAAAGGAGTTGTCCACAGTTTTGGCCCAATAGCGGTCTGGGGTAGGGGCCGTATTGTTTTCCTGTGTCGGTGGTTTGGTTAAAAGCTCCACCTCGTAGCGTTCTGCTCCCAGCATAGGAATCCATGTAAATACTGGATAGATAGGCTGGCTAAAATCAGGCATTCTATCAAATTTGTTCAATACAGGCTTGTTAGGAACAGCCTTGTGAGCATCCATATAGATAGGCTCTGCCGCGGAATAAACTCCTAGAGGCTCATGACGTAGGTTTAGGGCACGAACCCGCCAGTAAATAACTGGCAAATTGCTGTAGGGAGTTAAATCAATCTGTAGGCCATTGGTAAATACCTGTCTGGTGCCATAAAGATGATTTACTGTTGAAAAGCTCTGGGTGTTTTCCGTATCTGGTGGTCCAGACAAAAGCTCCAGCTCATAGAGCACCCCGTCAGGAATACTATGCCAAATAAGAAATGGTTTCAGACTGGCAGGCTTATCGGCAGGATATTTGGTAATGGGAACTGGACGAATTGGCTCCCGGTAATTCCCATTGGGAATCAAGGTTTCATCATCAGAAACCTTGCCAAAGATGCCATAAGCTGTAATCCTGTAATAGGCAGGAATAGCTGTAGGAGGTACCACATAGGTATCGTTCATGGTATAGGCTGAGGCAACCTTGTGGTATTCAGGTTCTCCTTCCACCAGACCTGTAGTTTTGTAATAAGTATCTACCTGGTAAAAGCAGGGATATGGATAACGGCTCCAGGATAGCAGTGTATCTCCATTTTCTTCTGTAAAGCTGGCAGAAACACGGTAATTCTTCAGGTCCAGCAGGTCAGTTTTTTCCGTGAGAAATATGCATAATATAGTAAAACAGCAAATAATAGTTAAAAATGAGAAAAAACAAATAAAAAGTTTTCGCATAAATACAAACTCCAGTAAAATAATTACTTTTATTATACATTAATTTGTCAGGTGTAACAATAATACCTTTTACAAATGTATGAAATATTAGTATAATTATTGGTACTGACACAACTTTTTTGCAGGTGTGTATTAGTGAATTATTATGAAATTATAGATAAGGAAATGATGATATGTCGTTAAATCAGGATTTTATTAGAGAAGCCAGTGCTTTGCTAGGGCAGGAGCAGTTTTTCGTTAGTGAGCCTATGAGCAAGCATACCACCTTTAATATTGGCGGGCCGGCAGATTATTTGCTTTTCCCTGCTAATATGGAGCAGCTTTCCCAGATATTTGTGTTGTTAAAGAATTATGATATTCCTCATACTATTTTAGGCAATGGCTCCAATGTGCTGGTGCTGGATAAGGGAATCCGAGGAGCTGTTATCAAGATGCACGCTCCTATGAGCTACAAGCGCTGTGAGGGAAATAGAATTATTGCAGGGGCAGGTGCCTATTTAAAGCATGTATCCCAGTTTGCCGCGGAAAATGGGCTGACAGGCATGGAATTTGCCTGTGGCATACCAGGCAGTCTTGGTGGGGCAGTATTTATGAATGCGGGTGCCTACGATGGTGATATGTCAGGTATTGTGGTGCAGGTCAAGACTGTTACCCACAATGGCAAGATTCTTACCTACGAGAAGGATGAACTGGATTTTGGTTATCGTCACAGTGTTTTCCAGCATAATGGACAGGCAATTTGTGAGATTACTCTGGAGCTGGCTTCGGGAGACAAGGAAGCTATTCAGGCCAAGATAGATGATTTTACCCAGCGGCGGGAAAGCAAGCAGCCTTTGGAAATGCCAAGCGCAGGCAGTACCTTCAAGCGTCCTCAGGGATATTTTGCTGGCACCCTTATTGACGAAACCGGTCTGAAGGGCTTGCAGGTAGGCGGGGCGCAGATTTCCACCAAGCATGCAGGCTTTGTGGTAAATTCTGGCAATGCTACAGCAGCAGATGTATTGAATCTTATTAAAGAGGTGCAGGATAGGGTTTATGCCAAAAATGGCGTGAAGCTTTTCCCAGAGGTTAGAATCATCGGGGAGCAATAAGCAAAGATTAAAAGGGGGCATGAAGGTGGCCAAGGAGATTGAGCGTAAGTTTCTCATTAAAAGGGAGCTGTGGCAGCCTCAAAGTCCGGGGGTGGAGATTCGTCAGGGCTATCTTTCGCTAGATCCTGAGCGGACGGTACGGGTGCGTACTAAAGGTGCTAAGGGCTATCTTACCATAAAGGGAAAAAATCAGGGCATATCCCGTACAGAGCTGGAATATGAAATCCCCTATGAGGAAGCCTGTCAAATGCTGGAGGAATTGTGTCTCCGTCCTTTGGTGGAAAAGACTCGTTATCTGGAGCAGCATGGACAGCAGCTTTGGGAGATAGATATATTTGCTGGAGATAATGAAGGGCTGGCTGTGGCAGAGGCAGAGCTTCCCTCAGAGGATACGGCTCTGGCTTTGCCTATTTGGATTGACCGGGAGGTTTCGGGGGAGGCTAGGTATTACAATTCCAACCTGATAAAGCTGCCTTACAAAAATTGGTAGGACAATGTTACAGTTGTTACACTTTTATTGGAGTGTAAACACAAAAGTCTTATATATGCGGAATAATGTAATTTCCTAGTGGAAAAAAACGCAAAAATAGAGTTTTGTGGATTAATAAAAGACGAAAATCCAATCAGAAAATACAAGGTGTAATATTTATTTACAGAAAAGGTTGACAAATTACTAGGAATGAGTGATAATAGACAAAGCTCAACGAAAACTTGTTAGACAAAATTCTTGAGCAGATGGTATAGGAGGGATTTTCTTGAAGCACGTATTGTCTGTTCTGGTAAAAAATAGGACCGGCGTTTTGGTTCGGGTAGCTAGTATGTTTTCGCGTCGGGAGTTCAATATCGACAGCTTGGCTGTAGGTATTACAGAATCTCCTGAATTTTCCCGTATCACCTTGGTGGTACATGGAGATGAGTATCTGGTGGATCAGATGATGAAGCAGCTGGAAAAGCTGCCGGAGGTTGAAGCTGTCCAGCGTTTGGATGACGGAAGTTCTGTTTATCGTGGTATGACCATGATAAAGGTTAAGGCTGATGATACCAACAGATTAGATGTGTTAAAAATGGCTGAGCTCTTTAGAGCTAGAGTCATTGATGTGCAGCCCACTACCTTGATTTTTGAGGTTACTGGTGATGACGACAAGGTAACGGCCTTTACCCGCCTCTTGAAGCCATACGGTATTTTGGAAATCATTCGAACTGGTCTTATTGGACTGGAGCGGGGGGAGCACACCATACAAGAACATTGTGAGGAGAGAGATTACTATGGCAAAAACTTATTATGATCAGGATGCAAATTGGAGCCTCATGAACGGGAAGACCGTTGCCATTATTGGTTATGGCAGCCAGGGACATGCCCATGCACTGAACCTGAAGGAAAGCGGTGCTAATGTTATTGTTGGCCTGTATGAGGGTTCCAAGTCCAAGAAGGTTGCAGAGGAGCACGGTCTGAAGGTTTGCAATGTAGCTGAGGCTGTAAAGCAGGCTGATATTACCATGGTTCTGATTCCTGATGAGAAGCAGTCCGATGTATACAAGGCTGAGATTAAGCCAAATCTGAAGTCTGGCAGCGCTCTGGCTTTTGCTCATGGTTTCAATATTCATTATCAGCAGATTATACCTCCTGCTGATGTAGATGTATTCATGGTAGCACCAAAGGGACCTGGCCATCTGGTACGTCGTACCTACACTGAGGGTTCCGGTGTTCCTGCAGTATTTGCTGTTTATCAGGATGCTAGCGGTCAGTGCTTTGATCTGGCTTTGGCTTATGCTAAGGGTGTTGGTGCAACTCGTTCCGGCGTTCTCCAGACTACTTTCCGTGATGAGACTGAAGAGGATCTCTTCGGTGAGCAGGCTGTACTGTGCGGCGGCGTTTGCCAGCTGATGCAGACTGGTTTCGAGGTTCTGGTTGAGGCTGGTTATCCACCTGAGATGGCATATTTCGAGTGCTTCCATGAGATGAAGCTCATCGTTGACCTGTGCTATGAGGGCGGCTTCACCAAGATGCGTAAGTCTATTTCCGATACTGCAGAGTATGGCGACTATATGGTTGGTCCTCGTATTATTACCGAGGAAACCAAGAAGGAAATGAAGAAGGTCCTGAAGGAAATTCAGGATGGTACTTTTGCTCGCAACTGGCTGTTGGAGAACCGTTCCGCTGGTCGTGCAAACTTCCTGATGCAGCGTCGTCTCCATGCAGAGCATCCAATCGAGAAGGTTGGCGCAGAGCTGCGTAACATGATGCCTTGGCTGAAGAATGGTGCAGACCTTTCCAAGGACTAATCCAAGCAAATTAAACTAGAAATTTAGCGAATAGGCTTATGCTATAGTGGCATAAGCCTATTTGTAGCATAATGACGAGGTGTATGTAATGGGAATGAATATGACAGAAAAAATCCTGGCCAAGCATGCTGGTTTGGATTCTGTAACTGCTGGACAGCTTATTTTCTGCCAGCTGGATATGGTATTAGCCAATGATGTAACCGCTCCTCCTGCTATCAAGGAGTTTGAGAAAATCGGTCGTCCAGTATTTGATAATACTAAGATTGCGCTGGTGCCAGATCATTTTACTCCTAACAAGGATATTAAGGCAGCAGGTCTGGCTAAGACTGTGCGGGAGTTTGCCAAGAAGCATCAGATTAAGAATTACTTTGAAATTGGCCGGGTAGGTATCGAGCATGTTATTTTGCCAGAGAAGGGTATTGTAGGCCCTGGTATGCTTACCATAGGTGCAGATTCCCATACCTGTACCTATGGCGCAGTCAACGGTTTCTCCACTGGTGTTGGTTCCACTGACCTAGGGGTGGCTATGGCTACTGGTCAGGCTTGGTTCAAGGTGCCAAAGGCTATCAAGGTTGTACTTACTGGCAAAAAGCCAAAGTACATCTGTGGTAAGGATGTCATTCTGACTCTGATTGGCATGATTGGCGTAGATGGTGCACTCTATAAGGCAATTGAATTTGCTGGTGAGGGTGTAGCAGAGCTGACTATGACAGACCGTCTTACAATAAGCAATATGGCCATTGAGGCCGGTGGCAAGAACGGTATTTTCCCATTTGATGAAATTACCAAGGAATATGTAGAGGGCAGAGTGCAGCAGCCATATGAGGCTGTAGCTCCTGATGATGATGCCAGCTATGAAAAGGTAATCGAGATAGATCTTTCCAAGCTGACACCAGTGGTGGCTTTCCCACATCTGCCTGGCAACACTCATCCAGTGTCTGAGATTGACAAGATAAAGATAGATCAGGTGGTAATTGGTTCCTGTACTAATGGCCGTCTGGAGGATCTCCGTCAGGCGGCAGAGGTGTTGAAGGGCCATAGTGTACACCCAGATGTACGCTGCATTGTAATTCCAGGTTCCCAGCAGGTTTATTTGGATGCAGTTCATGAGGGACTGGTAGATATCTTTATTAATGCTGGCGCAGCCGTCAGCACACCAACCTGCGGACCATGTCTTGGTGCCCATATGGGTATTATGGCAGCAGGTGAGAAGGCTGTTTCCACCACTAATCGTAATTTCCGTGGCCGTATGGGCCATGTTGACTCCGAGGTATATCTGGCTGGCCCATATGTAGCAGCTGCCAGTGCAGTTCTCGGCTATATTGCAGTTCCAGAGGAGGTAAAGTAAGATGAGCTTAGAAGGAAAGGTTTGGCGCTACGGCGACAATATTGATACAGATGTAATTATTCCTGCCCGCTATCTGAACTCCTTCGATCCCAAGGATTTGGCAGCTCATTGCATGGAGGATAGCGATGAGCATCAGGAGGCTCCTTTTGCTGCCAATGTGGTAGAGGGGGATATTCTGGTAGGTGGCAAGAACTTTGGCTGTGGCTCCTCCCGCGAACATGCCCCTGTAGCTATTAAGGCTTCTGGTGTGCCTGTGGTAATTGCAGCAGATTTTGCCCGTATCTTCTACCGTAACGGCATTAATATCGGTTTGCCACTGCTGGAAATCGGCGATGATGTGGAGAAAATTCATCACGGTGACAAGCTGCGGGTAGATACTTCCACTGGTGTGATTGAGAATCTTACCACTGGTGATGTATTCCACGCTCAGCCATTGCCAGGCTTTGTACAGGATATTGCCAAGGCCGGCGGGTTGATTAATTATATCAAGGCCAAGGGCTGATTGATTAGAAAAATAATACCGACCTGATAAGGGACTGAAATCTCCTTGTTCAGGTCGGTATTTTGTGTTTATTAGGGTTTAAACGTAGATATATTCTGCCATAACTGGCTGTAAATCATGATTTAGCAGGCTTTGATATACATCGTCAACAGTGCGGGTATCAGAGATTTCAAATTGTGCATCTCCTTTGTCCTCTGCTTCAGTGCAATGCTCACCAATGGCCGTGCTGACACCGGCAGATATTTTGGTAGCAGCAATTTTTACCAGATTGTCCCGGACTCTGGCACATTCTCTGGTGGAAACCGTTATGCTGGCAAAGGGCATAAAGAGCCGATAGGCACAAACCACCTGCAGAAGCTGGGCTTCATGCACATCCATTGGATTGATTTTGTCGTTGTTGATAATAGGCCGCAAACGAGGGCAGGAAAAAGCAATTTCTGCCTGGGGATATTTTTTTTGCAAATAATAGGCATGCATACCAGTAGCCAAGGCATCCTTGCGGAAATCATCTAGTCCCAGCAGAGCAGCAAAGCCTACACCTCTCATGCCACCCTTGAGGGCCCGTTCCTGAGCATAAAAGCGATAAGGGAAAATACGCTTGTGACCTGCCAAATGGAGAGTTTCATATTTGTCGGCATGATAGGTTTCCTGAAAAACTGTTACATAATCAGCGCCGCATTGGTGAAGATAGGCATAGTCTTCACTGTTCATAGGATAAACCTCCAAGCCAATAATTCGGAAATATTTCCGAGCTATCTTGCAGGCTTCTCCAATGTATTCCACCGTGGACTTTTGACGGCTTTCACCAGTGAGAATCAGGATTTCCTGTAAACCGCTTTGGGCAATGGCTGCCATTTCCTTGTCAATCTCCTCATAGGTAAGCTGGGCTCGACGAATGTGGTTGTAGCGATTAAAGCCACAGTAGATGCAGAAGTTTTCACAGTAATTAGCAATATAGATAGGGGTAAAGAGACAAATGGAATTGCCAAAATGCTTTTCTTTTTCCAATTTGGCCTGCTGAGCAATTTCTTCCAAAAATGGCAGAGCGGCTGGAGAAAGGAGGGCACGGAAATCCTCTGGTGTTTTACGGCTGTGCTGTAGAGCCCGCCGTACATCCTGAGCTGTATAGCTATCGTAATCATAGCTTTCCATATCCGCCACAACTCTGTCTAGCAAATCACTGTCCAGTACCTCCATATCCGGAATATATTCCATATGGTTGCTGCGGTTTTCCTTGGCTAAAAAGGCTTTGGCCTCCTGGCTGATAATACTTTCATTAAGATGTTCATCCTTGCTCATATTCACTTCTCCTTAGTCCCGTAAGTATCCTGTCAGAGGGGAAGAGGCACTACCCTTGTCCTGAATCCGTCCCAGCTTTGCCTTGTAGGCCAGGTGACCTGCCTCAATAGCTAGGCGGAAGGCCTCTGCCATAGCTGGAATATCGCCAGCAGTGGCAATAGCGGTGTTGGCCATAATGGCCGCGGCACCCATTTCCATAGCTTCACAAGCCTGAGATGGTCTGCCAATACCAGCATCTACAATAATTGGCAATTCAATTTCATCAATGAGAATCTGAATAAATTCCTTGGTGTACAGGCCTTTGTTGGTGCCGATAGGAGCCCCTAAAGGCATAATGGCAGCTGCTCCTGCATTGGTCAGGTCTCGAGCTACATTCAAATCAGGGTACATATAGGGGAGGACAGTAAAGCCTTCCTTGGCAAGAATTTCCGTAGCCTTAATGGTTTCCTGATTATCAGGCAGGAGATATTTGCTATCCCGCATGATTTCGATTTTTACCAAATCGCTGTGACAAAGCTCTCTGGACAAGCGGGCAATTCGCACCGCCTCGTCGGCATTTCTGGCCCCAGAGGTGTTAGGCAAAAGGGTGATATGCTCAGGAATATAATCAAGAATATTGGCCATGCCGCCATCGTTAACTCGACGGAGAGCCAAAGTAATAATATCTGCCTGGGCATTTTCCACGGCAGCCTTAATCAGATTGAGGGAATATTTGCCGGAACCTAAAATAAAACGGGATTTGAATTCATGCTTGCCTAATTTCCAAGTCATTTTTCTGCCTCTTTTCCTAAATGTTCAATAATTAATTCTGCCACCATATTTGCCTCATGTCCTGCGCAAATTGCTACTCTTGGGGCCATGAGGGGCTGAGCTTCATTGCTGCTGATATTGTCCCCGCAAAGGTAAAATTTGGACATGATAGCCTTGGTTTGAATCAAATTGCTTTTGCCATAGCCTGCCATGCCATTGCCGGAAACAAGCCATTTATCTGGCAGCTGCTCCAAAACCGTATTTACCAGCATAGCCTTGTTCTCTGGTACATCAAAGGCTTCGCAAATAATGTCGGCATCTGAAAATAGAGTAGCTACATTGCTGGCTGTAATTTTCAAACAATCTGTACTTACCCGAATATAGGGATTGATTTCCAGAATCTGTTTTTTTAGGGCCTCTGTTTTGTACTGGCCTAAGTGGTGGATAAAGTAATGCTGTCTGTTAAGATTGGTTAAATCTACCCGGTCAAAATCCACCAGATGAAGCTGTCCTACGCCTATGCGAGCTAGTCCAATAGCAATATTGGAGCCAAGGCCTCCCAGACCTGCAATGGCAACCTTGGCCTTCTGCAGCTTATCCTGCACTGCCTTGCCATGACGCTGGCAGAGGGCAGCATAGATTTCCTCCTGTGATGGCATAGTATCAGCCTCCTCCTACAAAGGACACTATTTCCAGAGTATCCTCAGCTTTGATTTCCTGTTGCCCATAAGCACTTCTAGGTACAATTTGTCCATTTAGCTCTACTGCTACTCGGTCTGTTTTATGATTTTGCGCCTGTAGGAACTGTTGAATAGTGGTTTTTTCTGCCAAATCCACTATTTGGCCGTTGATTTTGGCTTGAATCATTATTTTCACCTCCAAACAAAAAAAGAGTTCACAAAGAAGTACACCCGCGGTGGTGCACCCCTTCATGAACTCCTGTTCAATCACTTGGTCAACTCTATAAAAATATTGAGAAATAAATACTAATATGTCTTCATTTCATAATAAGTGTAATGTTTTTTGCATATATTGTCAAGAAAGAGATTTTTTCTAGTGGAATATTGACACATATATCGTAATATTGTAATATATGAAACAAGAGGTGAGTGTTATGATAGAAAATAAGGATTTAAAAGAGCTGCAGGATATGGCAGAGGTGCTAAAGGCATTGGCTCATCCGGTTAGATTGTGTATTGCCAGAGGCTTGTGGCGTAATGGCAGCTGTAATGTAACTCATATGCAAAATTGCTTGGAGGCGCCTCAGTCTACTGTATCTCAGCATGTTGGCAAGCTGCGTCAGGCAGGTATTATTGAGGGACAGCGAAAGGGGTTGGAGATTACCTATAGTATAAAGGATAAGCGAATAGAGAAGCTGCTGTCCTGTTTGTTTGCAACAGAGGAAAAACAGGAGGAATAATATGGCGGTAAAACGAAAGGCAAGAATACCTCGGAAAAAATGTGTCTCCTGCGGCAGCTGTTTGGAGGTATGTCCTAGAGGTGCTATTTCCATTTTTCATGGCTGTTATGCTCAAGTAGATACATCTTTATGTGTAGGTTGTGGACTGTGCAGTAGGGAATGTCCTGCTGGTATCATTCAGGTGGAGGTGATTTCATGAAGCAGAAGCATTGGTATCATTATCTGTGGATTTGGTCCATTCTGTATTTTTCCTTGGGCTTTGTGAATATCCTCTTTGCCTGGCTGGGATTAATCAGCTTTTGCTTGCCATTGCTCTTTGCTATTGTTGGCGGTAATAAGCTGTTTTGCAATCGTTATTGTGATAGAGGCCAGTTGCTGAGATTTTTGGGCAGTCAGCTAGGCTTTTCCAAAAGACATGATATGCCAGCATGGATGTATGGCAAGGCCTTTCGCTATGGCTTTATGGTGTTCTTTTTTGCCATGTTTGGCAATATTATCTATACTACATGGCTGGTATCCAGCGGGGCAGCCTCTTTGCAGGAATTTGTGACATTGTTCTGGACTTTTCAACTGCCTTGGCACTGGGCTTATAGTGGCAATGTAGCTCCAGCAACAGCTCAATTTGCCTTTGGGCTATATAGTCTGATGCTAACATCAGAGATTATGGCATTGGCAGCTATGCTGTACTATCGCCCGCGAGCTTGGTGTGCTTTCTGCCCAATGGGCACATTAACCCAGGGGATATGCCAGATAAAATGCAAATAGGGATTTTCCGAGTTGCCTATCTCTCCCTAGTATCATAAATATAAGTCATTATGTCAGCGATTTCCGAAATACAGCCTGCGGTCATAACGACTTTTGCTCTGTCCGACTTAATGTCCCTATCTGATGGTTTATCCTTACGCACAGATACCGCTTGTCGCTGAGCCAATTCACAGAGGCCGTAATGATAAAAAGTGCCACCGGGGCCACTTTTGCTGCGCAAAAGCAGGAGTCTCCCGACTCAAAAGTGTTATGCACCTCCGGCTGTTGTCGAATCATCAAGGCTTATCGATATTGTCAATCCCAATAATCCTGCTATCTTCGTAAAAAATAGGTCGCTCCAAATTGTGCCAAAGCAGGAAGGCGCAATGAATACACAAAATAGAAGGCATGACATATACCCTTAACAGGTATATCGAT
>ENA-ORPK01000183-ORPK01000183.1-human-gut-metagenome-genome-assembly--contig:-NODE-183-length-61449-cov-4.956657_pt1 | contig 61449 bp, 53 predicted proteins | sample MGYA00242139_ERZ509068 | MGnify/ENA primary metagenome ERZ509068 (study PRJEB26280, sample SAMEA2338687) | human gut metagenome | biome: human gut; feature: human-associated habitat; material: faeces...
TCAGATCTTTCAGATCCATGACGTCACTGCGCAGCAGCGGACGCGGCATATCCTCACGCGGATCTCTTGCCGGTTTTTCCAGCTCCTTCAGGATATCGTCCAGTGTCAGCTCACCGATGCCCAGTTCCTTTGCCAGCGCTTTCTTATCCCCAACCTTCTGCATCAGAACGGAAGTCGTTGCCCGGGGCTGTTTATTTTCTTTATTATCCTCTGCCAATGTGACAGAGCCCATTGCCTGTGCCAGTGCCCATGGCGGTACCGGTATTGCGGATCACAACCTTCTTTTCCTTCTTCACCGGCTGTTTCTTTACCGTCTGTTTTACTTTTTCCTGTTCTTTCGCAGACTGTCTGATCTCTTCCATCGTAAGTCCCGTTTTGGTCAGAAGCTGTTCTACCGCACCATAGGATTCCGGATGCACACTTGTTGCATCCAGCGGATTGTCCCCGCCCTGAATCCGCATAAAGCCCGCACACTGCTCATATGCTTTCGGACCGAGCTTGGCAACCTTTAAAAGCTGTTTACGGTTTGTAAATCTGCCGTTTGTTTCTCTGTAATCCACAATATTTTTGGCAACCACCTTGGAAATACCTGAGATATAAGAAAGCAACGGTGCAGAAGCCGTGTTCAGATCAACACCGACTTTATTCACACAGTCCTCTACAACACCTGTCAGTGTTTCAGACAGCTTTTTCTGGTTCATATCATGCTGGTACTGTCCGACACCGATCGACTGCGGATCGATCTTCACAAGCTCTGCCAGCGGATCCTGTAATCTTCTGGCAATGGACGCTGCACTTCTTTGTCCCACATCAAACTGCGGAAACTCTTCCGTTGCCAGCTTGGAAGCCGAATAAACAGATGCGCCCGCCTCATTGACGATCACATATTCCACCTTGGTATCCAGCTCCTTCAAAAGCTCTGCGATCACCTGCTCGGATTCTCTTGAAGCAGTTCCGTTTCCGACAGAGATCAGGGATACGTGATATTTTTTGATCAGCTTTTTCAAAATTTCTTTGGATTCTTTTACTTTGTTCTGTGGCTCTGTCGGGAAAATAACCGTTGTGTCCAGTACCTTTCCGGTCTCATCCACAACAGCCAGCTTACAACCGGTACGGAATGCCGGGTCCCAGCCAAGCACGACTCTGCCTGCGATCGGAGGCTGCATCAGAAGCTGCTCCAGATTTTTGCCAAAGACAGTGATCGCACCGTCCTCCGCCTTCTCTGTCAGCTCATTTCGGATCTCACGCTCGATCGCCGGTGCGATCAGTCTTGTATATGCATCTGCAATAACCTCTGTCAGAACCGGTGTTGTCACAGGATTATCCGCTGTAATGACCTGTTTTTCCAGATAACGCAGGATACGGTCTGTCGGTGCTTCTATCTTTACGATCAGCATCTTTTCCTTCTCGCCGCGGTTGAGTGCCAGAATACGATGACCGACCACTTTTTTGATTGGCTCCTCATAGGCATAATAATTTTCGTATACGCTCTGTTCTTTTTCATCCTTGGCAGTGCTGACAATCTTTCCTTCTTCAAAGGTCAGATTACGGATGTAAATACGGTAATCCGCTTCATCGGATATCTGCTCCGCAATGATATCTTTGGCGCCATCGATCGCTTCTTTGGCGTCTGCAACGCCTTTTTCCGCATCCACGTAAGTCTGTGCTGTCTCTGTCAGCGGTGTGGCCGCATTCTGCTCCAGAATATAGGCTGCAAGCGGCTCCAGACCCTTTTCCTTTGCAACGGAAGCTCTGGTTTTACGCTTCTGTTTATAAGGGCGGTACAGATCTTCCAATACTACAAGCGTTTCTGCCGCTTCAATCCTTGCTTTCAGTTCTTCCGTCAGCTTGCCCTGTTCCTCAATACTGCCCAGAACACTCTGCTTTTTATCCTCCAGATTGCGGAGGTAAGTAAGACGCTCATAGAGATTACGCAATATCTCGTCATTTAATGCGCCTGTCACTTCTTTCCGGTATCTGGCAATGAAAGGAATTGTATTCCCCTCATCGATCAGTTTGATCGTTGCCTCTGCCTGACTTTTTTTGATATTTAATTCTTCTGCTAGTTTTGCACTGATATCCATTTTATTTCTCCATCTTTATTTCATAATACCCGCAAGCAGATAGATCAGCGGTGAATTCCAATAGATCGTTACCTCGTTGCAGGAATAGCTCTGTTCATTATCTGCATAGCATTTTGCTGCTGCCTGTCCCTTCAGGGTCGCTTTTGCATACGGATCTTCCAGATTGGAATCCGGTCCGCCGACAAGCATACCTTTCATAGTTTCTCCCAATGCCTGGGATGGCCTGTGATGTGTATGCTGCGGTGACAGTGATCCATAGCCTGTCACAAAGCAGTAGCTGTTCGCATTTGTACCCAGCAGATAAGAAAGCTGACGCTGTGCATTGGAAAGATTTACACCATTTGACTGCTTCATCTTTGTACCGAGCTGTTCCATCATCAGATACAGCATACCATTGTTGGCGATCGTCATATTTGACCCCCACGGATATGCGCCCTTAATAGTAGATCCGTAAGCATCTGCATCCAGTGCTTCCTGCATATTATCCAGTGCAAAGGCAAATTTCTTCATAAGCTTACCCGCAAAATCCGCATCTGTCTGTTCACAGGTCAGATACGTATACATCCCATAAAAATCTACATTTGCCCAGCCCAGTCCGCCGGTCGCACCGACACTGCCAAACTGCTTCAGATGATCTTCATAGCTCTTATCCCCTGTTGTTTTGTAGAGTTCTGCAAGTGCCCAAAAATATTCATCCTTTACAACTGTATCCGGGTATTCGCCGGTCACGATCTCCTGTGGATTCTTGAAGCCTTCTCTGTCTGCATCCGCATTGGCATCCATATAGTCAAGTGCTTTCTCTGCTGCCTTTAAGCAGGTATCCGCAAAAGCTGCATCGACATCTTTGTAAATTCTGCCAGCCATTGCCATGACTGCTGCGAAATCTCCTGTCGCTGCAGTCGAGATTGGGGAAAGAATGAGCTGTTCCGTTTCTTCCTGCGGCATGACTGTGCTTGGGAAGTTAGCGCAGGTTACCTTATGATACACACCGCCGCTTGCACTGTCCTGCATCTTCAGCATCCAGTCAAGCTCATACCGTGCTTCATCCAGCACATCCGGTGTTCCGTTCCCGCTCTCCGGGATATCCATATCATCCCCGAATACATCCGGATAATTTTCATAGGCAAGTAAGATATCGGCAACTGCTTTTGCACCGGATACCACATATCTGCCGTAGTCACCTGCATCATGCCAGCCGCCTGTTACATCCTTCTTCTCATCCGTTCCGTAAATAACCGCTTCTCCCGTATGACATGCAGGATGTGCAAAATCACCTGCCTGTTTTTCGGAAAGTTCTTCGCCGCATCGCTGCAGATACAGCATTCTGACAGCATCCTTTAACAGATCCTGATACACATCATCACCGATCTTAAATTCATAAGATTCTCCACAGGCATCGTTTTTGATCTGGTACGTTCCCGGCTGGATCACAGAAGAAAAATCTCCTGTTGCACAGGTTTCTCTCGAAGAAACATTTTTCTCGGCTTTGTTGATCTGTCCGGTAAATATACTCTTGCCTGTTGCGGTATCGATCACTTCAAAGCTGTCACCGGTCTCATCACCGCGGAAGGTTGCGATCTTGATGTCACCCGGCTGATAACCGACCTGATTGATATTGATGTCAGGTGTCTCGATCTCTTCCGCTTCTGCCGCTCTGTTGGAAGCATCCGTGATCTCCAGATCCACATTATCCAGTGTCACGATGTGCTCACCAAGATCTCCGTCTTCCTCATAAGTACCGAGGTTAAAGCAAAGACGCGGAGAAGGATCACTGACTTCTTCCATTGTCAGCTCATATTCATAATGCTGCATTTCCTCTGTTGCAGCGATCGTGTCCGTAAAATATGCATGATAGTCACCACCATTGATCTGCAGGCGCCACACGACCGTTCTTGGTTTGCTGACAGCAAGATCAAATGCAAACTTATAGGTAACCCCCGTATCCAGACGGAAACCATCATAGTAAAGCTGCACGCTGTAATCCAGATTGCCGACATCTGTGACATCAACCTCAAGCTGTTCGTCATCATTGGTACGGAGCGTTGCTTCTCCGCCGTTCTTATAGGTATTCCATCTATCTGTTCCGCTCTTGAAATCGCCATTTTTGATCATATTGCCGACCGGAAGCTCATCCTCCTTGCTTTCTTCCTTTTCCGGCTCCTTTACGGCTTCGTCCGTTGCCTCCTCCGGCTCATCGGACACCGTATCTGTCTCTTCCACGCTCTCTGTCTGCACGGTTTCTTCCGCAGTCTCCTGCTTTCCGCACGCCAGAAGCGATACAGTCAGCGATGCACAAAGCAACGCCATCATCAGTTTTCTTTTCATGCTTCCTCCATACCTTTCCGGGAAAGACTCCTTCCGATCCGTAACCCGCCAGACTGCTTTCCCTCCATCAAGTATAATAAAAAAAAGTGCTTTATTCAATGAAATTTTCGTGTTATGATGAGGAAAAGTATATTGATCTTTAGCAGGAGTTATCATTATGGAAGAAATGCAAAATCAGCCTGTGCCAGAGCCGGGCAAAACTTATTCCTCTAAAAACAACAGTTTTACCATATTATCTCTCTGCTTTGGTATGATCGCAATTGCGACCTGCTCTATGTTTTTCATTGCATTACCGGCGGGCGGTCTCAGTATTTTATTTGCCATTCTTTCCAAGGGAAGGGAACGCAAAATGCAGGCGATCTGCAAAGCAGGCATCATCACTTCGGCAATCGGGATCTTCCTGTCTTTCCTCATCACGGGAGCAGCATTCTATCTGGTGTTCTCCAATCCGGATTACAGGCAGCAGCTCAATGATATGTCACAGCAGATGTACGGTGAAACCTTTGATGATATGTTAAAAGAAAGGGGACTGGATCTATGAGTATGACGATCGGTGCTTCTCAATCATATGGCGGTTATTACGGGATACAGACACAGACGGGCTCTGTCAAAAATCCGGGTGAGTCTGAAGTAACCGCTCCGGGGCGTAAATCCTCCCCCGCAGAGTGCGAAACCTGCAAGGAGCGCAAATATCAGGATGGATCCGACGAGATGGTATCTTACAAATCCGCCTCACATATTTCGCCTTCCGCTTCCGCATCGGCTGTCCGTGCACATGAACAGGAGCATGTTTCCAATGCATTTAAGAAAGCAGCCACGGATGGTGGCAAAGTGCTGCAGGCAAGCGTCAGCTTAAAAACGGCGATCTGCCCGGAATGCGGTACAAGCTATGTCGCCGGTGGGGAAACAACCACCAAAATTTCCTATACAAATGAAGAAAATCCATATCAGAAGCAGAAAAAGATCCAGGACAGCCTGCGTTATACAGGACAGAACCTTGATCTTGCCTGCTAATTATTGGGGGAGACAATGCAGAAATGAAACAGATAAAATCTTCTGCTGCTTTAAAGGCAGATGCCAGACAGCAGCTTCTCGGAAAATATAAAACAGTGATCCTTGCCTATCTGATCATGCAGTTCCTTATATCCGGCTGTATGAATCTTGCACAGGCACAGGTCAATTTAAACACAGGCGCAGGCATGGGCATTTATTACCTGATCTATTTTATCCTGTTGCTGCTATCCGCGATCTTCATCACCGGACAGAACCAGCTCTATAAGAACATTGCCCGCGGTCTTCCCTATTATGTCAAAGATATGTGGGTCGGCTTTCACGGACTGGCAGACCATGCGATTCTGGTACATCTGATCATCTTTGGTCTGTGTCTTCTGGCAGGCATTCCGTTTATCCTTTCATGTGCGTTCATGGCATACACGAAAAATTATTACCTGTCCCTGCTTGTTGCAGCAACCGGTATTTTCTTTCTTGTGATGTCCATCCTTTTATCGATCTGGTATTCTCAGGCTCTTTACCTGATCACAGATTATCCGGATGAATCAGCACTGCAGCTGTTAAAACACAGCCGTACACTTATGAAAGGACACGCCGGCAGTTATTTCTACCTGCTGGTCAGCTTTATCGGGATCGGACTTCTCGTTGTACTGACATTTGGGATCGGTATTCTTTGGGCGTATCCTTATTTTACAGCAACAAAGACCAATTATTATCTGGAGCTGACAGCTCCAAATCCGGAAGAGATCTAAAGCCATGCTTTTTCCAGCAGTCCCATTCCTTCTTCTATCCCGGAGAGGGAAAGGGATGCATAACCGAGCATGACACGATGGGTCTCTTTTTTTATAATCTGATAATCGGAAAGACCATACACTTTGCAGCCCTGCTGCCGTGCTTTCTGTATGAGCATCTGTTCCGTCACATCTTTATCCTTTGGCATAAGCAATATATGCAATCCTGCCTCTTCGCCCGCGATCGTAAAACGACTACGGAACGGCTCAAGACATGCCAGCATTTTTTCCTGCTTCTGCCGATATACCTTTCGCATCTTATTCAGATACCGTTCAAAATATCCTTCCGCAATAAACCTGTTTAAAACTGCCTGATCGATCCGCGATACGGTAGAAGACAAAAAGCTGCAGTTCTGCTCGTAAAGCGTCAGCAGACGCCTTGGCAGAACCAGATAACTGACACGGATCGCAGGCGCGATCGACTTGGAAAAGGTTCCCATATAAATAACCTTCTCCCGGCGATCCAGCGACTGCAGCGCAGGAATCGGTTTTCCCTTATACCGGAACTCACTGTCATAATCATCCTCGATCAGGTATCTGTTTTCTTTCTCCTTTGCCCAGCCAAGCAGCTCCAGCCTTCTTCCAACAGGCATCACGGCTCCGGTCGGAAACTGATGTGCAGGCATCACATAAGCAAGGTCTGCCTCCGTCCGTTCCAGTGCAGAAGCACACATTCCTTTTTCATCCATGTCCGTCACGCAAATTCGGTAGGCATTACTGCAAAAGATCCGGTAAGCGCGCAGATATGTTTCATTTTCCATTGCAACTGTCCGCATCTCTCCAAACAGTTTTTGCAGCAAAAGCAGCAGATAATCATTTCCCGCACCTATGATGATCTGTTCCGGGCTGCAATTAACGCCGCGGGAAGCATGCAGATAGTATGCGATCGTCCGGCGGAGCCTTTCGTCCCCCTTCGGATCTCCCTTATGCAGTACATTCTCCTGTTCGTCCAGAAGCACCTGCCTGTGGATCCTCTTCCAGGTTGAAAACGGAAAATAAGACATATCGATCGTATTCGGGGAAAAATCGCAGAGAAAACTGGCCTCTGTCTGCTGTCTCTGTGTCTCTTTCTGCTCCTCTTCCTTTGTTCCGTCATTCTCATGAACGATATGATACAGTTCTTCCACATGGCTGACAAAATATCCCTGACATGGTTTCGCTTCCAGATACCCCTCTGATACAAGCTGCCCATATGCCAGATCTACGGTCGATCTTGAAATCTGAAGCTGCTGTGCCAATAAACGAGCGGAGGGAAGCCGTTCTCCATAGCACAGCTTCCCTTCTCTGATTTCTTTTTTGATATGATCATATATTTGTTCGTATAAATGTTTCTTGTTGTCCGGATCTAACACAATCAGCAGATTATCCATTTTTCTGTTCCTTCATCTTTTTCCTCAGATCGTCCTTCAGATCTCTGGCTCTGTCTTTAATCCTCTTATTTGCAGCCTGTGATACCAAAATGCCGGACAAAAGCTTTGCCGCCATATCATAATGTTCAAATTCCATGGACAATACTGCGATCAGGTAATCCACTGTCAACTCATCCATTCCGCAGATTGGAAATGATTCCGACTGTCTCGCAGCCAGAAATCCCTCCAGTGCACTCTGGCGGTATTCCCTCTCTTCCTGCAATAGCTCCGGCTTTGGATCTGTTTCTGCCATCTCATCCAGCATACCATGCAGAAGCCAGGATGATTTCAGACAAATGTACGCTTTTTCACTTGCTTTCGCTTTCTTGACGATCGCATTTGCCAGTGTCAGCTTATAACGTTCCAGTGCCTGCTCATAAGTGTAGATCTCGCCATCCATCTGTACCGGCTTATAATGGGCACAGATTCCCGCACGGATCATTTTTGCCTGCATGCTGGAAGTCAACTCATAATAACGACCGAGTGCAGCATAGCCACAATGCGGGCATACGATTGGATCATATTTGACTACATCTATCCCTTCATATCTGGGACGCAGATCCTGATCTGTCCCCAGTCTTCTCGCCTTGCCTGCACGGATCGTCTTCGTTTTAAACTCTGCCTCACAGATCGGGCAGACGTATTTTTTATCAAACAGTATATCAGCTTCTTTTACTACAGAAGCATCTGTATCCTTTTTGATTTCTTTAGGATCCGGCTTTTCATATAAAGAAGCATTTTCCAATTCTCCCAGTCCGAATTGTTTCAGCCCTGATAAGATACCCATTTTTTCTCCTCCATTATGCCTTTGGCAGCTTGAAGGAACTCTTCAGAGAAACAATTCTGTTAAATACCAGCGCATCTTCTTTGGAATCTTTATAGTCCACACAGAAGAAACCGTTTCTTACAAACTGAAAACTCTCGTAAGCTTTTGCGCCTGCGATCGCCGGTTCTATATAGCAGTTCTTCAGAACAGTCAGGGAATTTGGATTCAGATTCAGACTACCGTCTTCCTTGTTATAAACGCCCTTCTCTTCATCTACCAGATTTTCATATAAGCGCACCTCTGCTTTTACCGCTTCCTTTGCAGGAACCCAATGAATGGTGCCTTTTACTTTACGTTCGGTAAAACCGGAACCTGCCTTTGTTGCAGGATCATACGTACAATGAACCACTGTGACATTTCCGTTTTCATCTTTTTCAAAGCTCGTGCATTTTACAAAATAAGCATGCATCAGTCTGACTTCATTGCCCGGAAACAGACGGAAATATTTCTTCGGCGGTTCTTCCATGAAGTCATCCCGTTCAATATATAATTCTCTGCCGAACGGTACCTGATGGGAACCAAGCTCCGGATTTTCCATATTATTGGCAGCTTCCAGCATTTCTGTCTGCCCTTCTGGATAGTTATCAATAACTAACTTGATTGGATCCAGCACAGCCATCATACGCGGACGTTTCAACTTCAGATCTTCTCTGACACAATACTCCAGCATTGCATACTCTGCTGATGAGTTAGCCTTAGACACACCGCAGAGCTCTACGAACTTCTTAATAGACTCCGGTGTAAATCCTCGTCTTCTGAGTGCTGCGATCGATACCAGACGCGGATCATCCCAGCCGTCTACAATCTTATCTTCTACAAGCTTTTTAATATAACGCTTACCGGTCACAACGTTTGTCAGATACATCTTTGCAAATTCGATCTGTCTCGGCGGATGCGGATACTCCAGTTCTCTGACTACCCAGTCATATAACGGGCGGTGATCCTCAAATTCCAGTGTACAGATAGAATGGGTGATTCCTTCGATTGCATCCTCGATCGGATGTGCAAAATCGTACATCGGATAGATGCACCACTTGTCACCCGTATTATGGTGTGTCATATGTGCCACACGATACAGGATCGGATCACGCATATTGATATTCGGGGATGCCATATCGATATGGGCACGCAGTACCTTTGCGCCATCCTCGTACATGCCGTTTTTCATATTTTCAAACAGCTCCAGATTTTCTTCAATGCTTCTGTCACTGTATGGATCTTTCTTACCCGGCTCTGTCAGTGTTCCTCTGTAGGCGCGGATCTCATCTGCGCTCAGATCGGATACATATGCTTTGCCCTTTTTGATCAGTTTTACCGCGCCTTCATACATCTGATCAAAATAATCGGATGCAAAGAAGAGACGATCTTCCCAGTCAGCCCCAAGCCATTTGATATCAGCCTTGATGGACTCTACGAATTCTGACTTTTCCTTCGTCGGGTTCGTATCATCAAAACGCATGTTGAACTTTCCGCCGTATTCCTGTGCCAGTCCATAGTTTAAAAGAATACTCTTGGCATGTCCGATATGCAGATATCCGTTCGGTTCAGGCGGGAATCTGGTGTGTACCGTATCATAAACGCCCTCTGCAAGATCTTTATCAATTTCCTGTTCAATAAAATTTCTGGAAACAACTTCTTTTTCTTCTGTCTTTTCTGTCATCTCGTTATTTTCCATAATTTCCTCCTCGTGTCAAATCCTCTGCCGCTTTTCTTCGTCATTTCTACTTATGATAGCATAAATACGGCTTAAGTTAAATATATTTCTTATCAAAATCCTTCCGGGTCATCGGGCGGTCAAAATAGTAGCCCTGCACAAGCCGCACCTTCATACCTTCCAGTACTTTATACTGTTCTCTCGTCTCTATTCCCTCGATACAGATGCTGACACCGATCGCACCTGCCAGCTCCGCAACCATCTTGATAAATGACTGTGAATAAGAATCTTCTGTCAGATCCGATACAAAGCTCTGATCTACTTTAATCACATCCAGCGGAATCTCCCGGATATGGTTTAGGGAAGAATAGCCTGTCCCGAAATCATCCAGCGCGATCCTCGCGCCCAGTCCCCTGATCTGGTTCAGTATCTTTTTCATACGCTCCATATCGTTGATCGCAAGACTTTCCGTTACTTCCAGTGTCAGATTATGCGGATTGATCCCCGACTGGCGGATCGTTTCTTCTATTGTCTCTACGATATCCGTCTGCAGCAGCTGTACGACAGACAGATTGACATTAACCTTAAACTCGGGATGTCCGTGTGTATTCCAGTATTGACATGCCTTACATGCCTCTTTCATTACATGGTTTCCAATCGGATTAATGAGTCCGAGATACTCTGCCAGCGGAATAAAATCAGACGGTGGAATAAAGCCGAGTGTTGCGGAATTCCATCTGACCAGCGCTTCCGCACCGACACATGGTGTTCCTTCCTTCTGGATATCAATGATCGGCTGATAATATACCTCAAACTCCTTGTAATCATCTGCCGTAGCATCACGCATATTTTTTTCCATATCCAGTCGTTTATTGGAAGTGGAGCTGATATTATCGGAATATACCGCCACTCTGTTTTTGCCACTCTTTTTGGCTTCGTACATGGCGATATCCGCTTTCTTGATCAGATCCTGTACACTGCTGCCATCCTCCGGGAAATAGCAGATCCCCATACTCATCGTGCAGTAATAATCTGCATTTTTTAAAAACCATGGTTTGGAAAAGATCTCCTTGATCTCTTCCACGATCCCATCGAACCTTGCAATGCTCTCCGGCGGTACAACAATGACAAATTCATCGCCGCCCATACGGTAGCATGTATTATGGATCTCAGGGATCCGCTGCAGACTGTGCGAAATGGATTTCAGCAGTACATCCCCATACTGGTGTCCCAGTCCGTCATTGATATGTTTGAAATCATCCAGATCCAGATAGAGCAGTCCGCCTTTGCCGCCTTCTGCCTCTGCTTTTTGAATATACTGCGCCAGATCCCGTTCACAACACATACGGTTGTACAATCCTGTCAGGAAATCCGTATATGCCTGTTGCTCGATCTTACGCTGATATATTTTTTTATCCGTAATATCATACAAGGCACTAAAGGATACTTTCCTGCCATCTACCCAGTCAATCTCTGTCTGATGCAGATCATACCAGTGCTTTCTGGAGGGATGCTTCAGTTCATAATAACCTTGCTTCACAAGGGCACTTTCTGCCTGCTCCAACAGTCTGTTGATCGTGCCCTGTTTCAACTCCTGTTCAAATTCGTGCTGCATCAGATCATTACAAAACAGTACATGCCCGGTTTCCTTATCTCTGACATAAATACAGCTTCCCACCGTGTTTAAAATCTGGGTCAGAGACTGGTAAGAACTTACAATGGAATTGTGCGCGATCCTGTTATCCAGTATGCTCTGCAGTATCTTCGCCATATCCGTTGTATACCTGATCTCATCATCGGACCACGTATGCTCCCGTTCTGTTATAAGTGCGCAGAGATACATACTGATCGTACCACGTATACTGATCGGAACCGTGATCAGAGAAGTGATCTCCGTTGTTTTTAATAAAGCCGTTATCTGCCCATCCGCATTCTCAGCACCGGATATGATCACTGTTTCGCTGCCGCATACCGGCTCCGGTTTTACCTTTTCTCGGCCTGCTGCCTGCAATAGGGACGGATGTGCTGCAGTCTCTGCTATAACAGAAACTGCTTTCCCGTCTTTGGAAAGCTTTAACAGCTGCATATTGCTGACCGCCAGTTTTTCCTTCATCAGCTGCAAGAGCTGCCCTGCCAGCTGCTCAAACGGGCTTTGGTCCAGAAGCAGCTTTACGATCCTGCCCAGTCCCCCTTTTTCTGCCTGCTCTTTTTCTTCTTCCGTCAGCCACATGCGGAGCAGATCAAGTGCCTGCATAAATGCGCTTTCACTCGTCACACGTAAAAAGCCGTCCGCATAATGCCCCCGCTTTGTAAATTCCTTTTCTAAAACGCAATAAGCAAGCCAACACATGGTTGGCCTGCCTTCCTTTCTTACCGTAACAGCTGCTGTTTTAACATTCCCATAGGAGGTATCTTCTATGATCTGATCTTCCAGAGAAGATCTGCACAGCCTGTTATACAAAGCTTCTATATTTTCTTTCCCGATCAGCCGGAGTAATCTCTCTCCTTCTTTCGGTTCACCTGACAACTTTGTAACAGCGTTTCCGTCCGCATCCACACAGTACAGATATATTCCTGCAAGTTCTGCTATCCCATCCTGTATTTTCTGTAACTTTTCATGATCTAACGCCTGCATGAACCTAACCCCGCCTTATAGTATTCTTTTTGCGCTTCTTACTGTTCTACGCTGTAGTTTGGTGCCTCTTTTGTAATATGAATATCATGTGGATGACTTTCCTTTAAGGCTGCTGCAGAAATTTTCACAAATCTGCCTCTCTCCTGCAGTTCAGGGATAGAAGGCGTACCACAATATCCCATACCGGAACGGATACCACCAACTAACTGGAATACGGTGTCTTCTACGCTTCCTTTATATGCAACACGGCCTTCCACACCTTCCGGTACCAGTTTCTTTGCATCTGACTGGAAATAACGGTCTTTGCTTCCGTTTTCCATTGCTGCAATAGAACCCATGCCACGATATACTTTGTATTTTCTGCCCTGGAACAGTTCAAAAGTACCCGGTGCTTCATCGCATCCCGCAAAAATACTACCCATCATACAGATGCTGCCACCTGCTGCGAGAGCCTTTGTCATATCACCTGAATATTTGATACCACCATCCGCGATGATCGGAACACCATATTCTTTTGCTACGGAATATGCATCCATAATAGCTGTGATCTGCGGTACACCAATACCGGATACGATTCTTGTTGTACAGATGGAACCCGGTCCGATACCTACTTTTACTGCATCTGCTCCGGCTTCGATCAGTGCTTTCGTACCTTCTGCTGTTGCCACATTACCTGCAATAACCGGAAGATCCGGATAATTCTCTTTGATCATCCGCAGACATCTGAGTACGTTTTCTGAATGTCCGTGTGCACTGTCAAGAACAACTACATCAACCTTGGATTCAACAAGTGCTGCCACTCTGTCAAGTACATTTGCTGTAATACCGACACCGGCACCACAGAGCAGTCTGCCCTGTTTATCCTTTGCTGCAAGCGGATATTTGATCGTCTTTTCAATATCCTTAATTGTAATAAGACCTTTCAGATTAAAATTGTCATCCACGATCGGAAGCTTTTCTTTTCTTGCCTTTGCCAGAATTGCCTTTGCTTCTTCCAATGTAATGCCTTCCTTTGCTGTAACCAGTCCCTCGGAAGTCATGGACTCTTTGATCTTTTTACTGAAATCTGTTTCAAATTTCAGATCACGGTTTGTAATGATACCGACAAGTTTACGGCCTTCCGTGATCGGAACACCGGAAATACGGAATTTAGCCATTAGCTCATCTGCATCCTTTAATGTATGCTCAGGAGTCAGAGAAAATGGATCTGTAATGACACCGTTTTCAGAACGTTTTACCTTATCAACCTCTTCAGCCTGTGCCTCAATCGACATATTCTTATGGATGATTCCGATACCACCCTGTCTCGCCATTGCGATCGCCATGCGGTGCTCTGTAACCGTGTCCATACCTGCACTCATCATCGGAATGTTCAGTCTGATCGTCTTTGTCAGGTTCGTACTTAAATCCACCTGATTTGGAATCACCTGAGAATAACCCGGTACTAAAAGAACATCGTCAAATGTAATGCCGTCACCAATAATCTGTGCCATTTTTCTTTTCCTCCATGATCTCGTGTTAGTTTTTTCTTATGGGCAAGTTTATCAAACTTGAATCGCTTCGTCAATCCCGGAAAGTAACGTGGGGTGCAACCTTTCTGATCTGCTCAAAGAGTTCATCATTTACTTCAAGCAATACTCTTTGCAGCTGATTATTTACCTTAATGATCAGGGCATATGGGCTGCTGTCCTTTTCCCCTGTGGAATAATCTGCCGTTTTAATATCATTTCTCCCCTGATATGCAGCCATTCTGCCAGATGATGCAGGGGCAAACAATTCTGTTGTTGTCAGATCATATTCCGCCACCGTCTTTCTTCTGGACTGATTCTGGATCCTGTCGATCGTCAGATGCTTGTCCAGAAACAGATATTCATATTCGATTATTTTGTTGAAATTTACCAGATATGCCAGTCCCAGTAAGATTGCACCGGCTAAAAACAGTACAATGCTTCCGGTCAGTAAAAACGCTGCCAGAAGTGCAAGTACTCCTGCCACGATCAAAAGATTACGAAGAAGCACCGGCAAAATGCTGTGCTTTTTCCTGATCAGTAATTCTACATAAGTATCATTCATTTTTATCACCTGCTGTTTTATTTTTGTTCTATTCTATATTAGTACAAAAAAGACTGAAAAGCTATAGGAAATTATAAAGAATCTCTGTCCCGGTCATGAAAAGAATGTGAAATATCATTCTGCTTCGTTGACACTTTACATGGCTGCCAGTATCATAAGAAAGATGAAAACGGTTAAATCGCAGCAGATACTGCCGCATAGAAGGAGACGATAACTTATGATGAAAGATGAGATCCGTGCCCAGAAGGAACGGGTAAAACAGATGTCCCGCCGGGAACGATTTAAATATTTCTGGTATTACCAGTGGAAATGGGTTGCGCTTGCTGTCGCGGTCATCGCTTTTCTCTGCTACCTGGGATTTACGATTTACAAAAATTCCTTTGAGGAATATGTCTATGTCGCGCTCGTCAACTGCGATATCACCAAATCGCAGCAAAGTCAGGAGCTTATGGAAGGCTACGCCGCCAGCAGAAATGTGGATACATCTCAGACACCTGTCTCCATCAATACCAAGCTGTCTATTCCTGAAGAAGCAACCGGAGCACTCTCCGTTGCCAATTCGCAGACGCTGCAGGCTTATATTGAAACAGGAGATTATGATGTGCTGATCGGCAATACATGGATCATCGATGGTTTTGCTTCACAAGGCTACCTATGTGATCTGAAAGCACAGCTTCCGGCTGATCTGTACGAGAAGGTCAAAGACCGGCTTTATGAGTTTACCTATGACAACGGCGAAACATATGCCATCGGTTTTTATGCGGATGATCTGCCGGCGATCACATCCTTGTATACAGAAGATTCCCGTCCGATCATCGCACTGCCTGCTTCTTCCAAGTCACTGGATGTAGGAATTGATTTTATAAGATATCTGTATGAGCTGGCGGATAATAAAACAGAAAGCTGAGAAGCATAAAATATAAACTCCCGGGCTGAGATATCTACGCAATCACGTTTGACTACCCTGCGATTTCACAGTTCTATTTTACATGGGTTCCCGCCACAATCAAAGCGTCTGTGGTCGTCCACCCGGTAACAGAACTGTGAAATCTCGGTCGTCTGCACTATCGATTGCTTAAGATATCTCAGCCCGAGAGTTTTCATATGCACTTCTTTTTTACAGCAGTTCCTTCAGGATCTTGTTTACCATGCCCGGATCGGCTTTGCCGTGCATTGCTTTCATCGTCTGTCCAACCAGGAAGCCGATCGCCTTTTCTTTTCCGTTGTGGTAATCTTCCACTGACTGCGGGTTAGCTGCGATCACATCACCAATCGTCTTACGGAGTGCGCCTTCATCGTTGACGGTTTTCAGTCCGTTTTCTTCCACATATTTTTCCGGATCGATATCTCCCGCAAACATCTTCTCAAAAACAGTCTTTGCCACGCTGGAATTGATGGCTTTGTCATCTACAAGCTTGATCAGGGAAGCCAGATGCTCCGGTGAGAAACGGATGTCTTCAGGATCCATGCTGTTCTCCTTCAGAAGCTGCATTGTCTGTACCATCAGCCAGTTGCTGACCTTCTTCGGCTGGTTGCAGATCGCGGTCGTATCCTCAAACAGATCCGCCATTTTCTTAGTGCCTGTCAGGATTTCGATATCATAGTCCGGCAGATCATATTCTTCTTTGTAGCGCTGCATCTTCTCCGGTCTGAATTCCGGTTCTTCTGCTTTGATCTGTGCAAGCCATTCATCCGAAACAACGATCGGTGCCAGGTCCGGATCTGGGAAGTAACGGTAATCCTGTGCATCTTCTTTGCTTCGCATTGCATAAGATTCACCCTTTGTATCATCCCAGCGTCTTGTTTCCTGTACGACCGCCTTGCCTGCTTCGATCAGATCGATCTGTCTTGCCCGTTCACCTTCAATGGCATGTGCGATCGCCTTAAAGGAGTTCAGGTTCTTCATTTCTGTACGAGTTCCGAATTCTTTCTGCCCGACTTCCCGTACGGAAAGGTTGACATCTGCACGCATACTGCCTTCCTGAAGTTTACAGTCGGAAGCACCGAGATACTGGATCAGCATACGAAGCTTCTCCAGATAAGCAATGACTTCCTCTGCGCTGCGCATATCAGGCTCTGATACGATCTCGATCAGCGGAACGCCGGAACGGTTATAATCTACCAGTGTGCAGTCTTCCCATTCATCGTGGATCAGCTTTCCTGCATCTTCTTCCATATGGATCTCATGAATTCCTACCTTCTTGCTGCCGGCTTCTGTTTCAATCTCCACATAACCATTGCGACAGATCGGCAGATACAACTGGGAGATCTGGTAGTTCTGTGGGTTATCCGGGTAAAAATAATTTTTCCGGTCAAACTTGGCATATCTTGTAATATCGCAGTTCATTGCCATACCGACTGCGACCGCATATTTTAATACCTGCTTATTTAAAACAGGCAAAGAACCGGGCATTCCGCTGCAGACAGGACACACATGGGTATTCGGTGCGCCGCCGAAAGCGGTGGAACAGCCACAGAAAATTTTTGTTTTGGTCGCCAGCTCTACATGAACCTCCAGACCAATGACGGTTTCATATTGCTTTGCCATTTATGCGTCCTCCCTTCCGAATTTGCCTCTTGCCTGCTCATAAGTATAAGCAGCCCGGATCAGCTTCTTCTCTGCAAAGCAGTCTCCGATCAGCTGCAGACCGATCGGCAGTCCCTGTGCATCTGTTCCGCACGGAACGCTGATACCGGGCAGTCCTGCAAGATTGACTGAAATCGTATAAATATCACCAAGATACATCTTGATCGGATCGGAAAGACTCTGTCCGAGCTTTGGTGCTGTTGTCGGTGCAACAGGGCCCAGGATCATATCATATTTGGCAAAGGCTTCATCAAACGCTTTTTTGATCAGCGCTTTTACCTTTAATGCTTTCAGATAGTATGCGTCATAATAACCGGAGCTGAGAACGAAGGAACCGAGCATGATCCTTCTCTTGACTTCCGGTCCGAAGCCCTCTGAACGTGTCTGCTTGTACATAGCGTGCAGTTCCTCTGCGGATTCAGCACGATATCCGTATTTCACGCCGTCGAAACGTTCCAGATTGGAGCTTGCCTCCGCATCTGCGATCGTATAATAGGTTGGAATCGCATATTTCACAAGTGTCAGATCAAACTCCTCAATAACCGCACCCTTTTCTTTTAAAAGGTTAGCTGCTGCTAATACTTTTTCTTTTACTTCCGGATCCAGACCTTCTCCGAAATAATCTTTCGGAATACCGATCTTCATGCCTTTCACATCGTTTACCAGTGCTTTTGTAAAATCTGTATCTTCCCGCTTCTGGCTGGTGGAATCTTTTTCATCATAGCTTGCGATTGCTTCCAAAATAGTCGCGCAATCTGTTACATCCTTTGCCAGCGGCCCGATCTGATCCAGAGAAGAACCATAGGCGATCAGTCCGTAACGGGATACGGTTCCGTAAGTTGGTTTCATACCGACAACGCCGCAATAAGACGCCGGCTGACGGATGGAGCCGCCTGTATCGGAGCCAAGTGCAAAGAAACATTCATCCGCTGCTACCGCTGCTGCGGAACCACCGGAAGATCCGCCCGGTACATGCTCTGTATTCCATGGATTCTTCGTTGCTCCATAGGCAGAAGTTTCTGTTGTGGAACCCATGGCAAACTCATCCATATTTGTTTTACCGATCACAACAGCACCTGCTTTCTGCAGGTTCAGAACTGCCTCGGAAGAATAAGTCGGGATAAAGTTGCCAAGGATTTTGGAAGAACAGGTTGTCAGCATACCTTCTGTGCACATATTGTCCTTGATTGCAACCGGAACACCGGCAAGCGGCCCTGTCAGTTCACCCTTCTCGATCTTCTCCTGTACTTCTTTTGCCTGTAAGAGTGCGCCCTCTTTATCTAATGTCACATAGCAGTGCAGGTCATCTTCCTTTTCTGCAATCTGCGCCAAAACAGCTTCTACCGCATCCACTGCCGTGAGCTCGCCTGCCTTGATCTTCGTGGAAAGCTCCACAGCCGTTAATTTTAAAATATCCTTCATTTCGGAGCCTCCTTAAAATGTTCTCGGTACCAGATACATACCGTCTTTTTCCTGTGGTGCATTTTTCAGCATATTCTCGCTGTCGTCTCCGTTCGTGACCACGTCCTCACGGAATACATTACAAGTATCAAAAATATGACTCATCGGCTCTACGCCTTCTGTATCGAGCTCACCAAGCTGATCAATATAATCAAGCATATCTGCCATATCCTTTTTTGCCTGCTCCTTTTCCTCATCGGATAGTGCAAGTTTTGCCAGAATGCCTACATATTTGATTGTTTCGTCACTGATCACGTTTGCCATCAGATTACCTCCACTCTTAATCTCTTACCTTGATGTGTACTTCTCTAAGCTGCTGTTCTGTGACATCATTCGGTGCACCACACATCAGATCCTGTGCAGATCCGCTCATTGGGAATGCAATGACTTCACGGATATTTTCTTCGTTGCAAAGCAGCATGATCATACGGTCTACACCCGGTGCCATACCTGCGTGCGGCGGTGCTCCGAACTGGAATGCGTTGTATAATGCGCCAAATTTGTTTTTCAGTGTTTCTTCATCATAGCCTGCAATTTCAAATGCTTTGACCATGATCTCCATATCGTGGTTGCGGACAGCGCCGGAAGAAAGCTCCACACCGTTACATACAATATCGTACTGATATGCCAGAATCGTAAGCGGATCCTGTGTTTTTAATGCTTCCAGTCCACCCTGTGGCATAGAGAACGGATTGTGTGTAAAGCCGATCTGCTTTGTTTCCTCATCCAGCTCAAACATCGGGAAGTCGTTGATATAGCAGAAACGATATGCGTTCTTCTCGATCAGATCAAGCTTTTCACCAAGCTCGGTTCTGATCTGTCCTGCATAAAGGTTAGCACGTGCTTCCTTATCAGCGATAAAGAAAATAGTATCTCCGGCGGAAAGTCCTGCCAGTTCTTTCATTTCAACTTTCATATCATCCGGAATAAATTTATCGATCGGTCCCTTGTAGCTCATATCTTCCATTACCTCAAGGTAACCAAGTCCACCCATTCCGATAGACTGTGCAAACTTCAGAAGCTTTTCATGGAAGCCCTTGGACATCTGCCGGTTTACTTTGATGGCTCTGACGGTTCTTCCCTTAAATGGCTTGAAGGTACATCTCTGGAAGAACTCTGTCACATCGATGATACGAAGCGGGTTACGAAGATCCGGTTTGTCGGTACCAAACTCCAGCATAGCCTGTTTGTAGCTGATGATCGGATATGGTGCCTGTGTAACGGAATAGCCTTCCGGCGCAAATTTTTCAAAAGTAGCGGAGAGCACTTCTTCTCCGACTGCAAATACATCTTCCTGTGTTGCAAAGCTCATTTCAAAATCGAGCTGGTAAAATTCGCCCGGAGAACGGTCTGCTCTTGCATCCTCGTCTCTGAAGCAAGGGGCGATCTGGAAATATTTATCAAAGCCGGATACCATCAGAAGCTGTTTGTACTGCTGTGGTGCCTGTGGCAGTGCATAAAATTTACCTTTGTACTTTCTGCTCGGTACAATGTAATCACGTGCACCTTCCGGTGAGGAAGCACACAGGATCGGTGTCTGGATTTCTAAAAATCCCATTTCTGTCATTTTCTGACGCAGGAAGCTGATCACCTGGCTACGGAAAACGATGTTGTCTTTTACCTTCTGGTTTCTCAGATCCAGATAACGGTATTTTAAACGAAGATCTTCACGGATCTCCTTGGATGTCATCACTTCAAACGGAAGCGGTTTATATACCTTGCCAAGGATCTGGATCGTCTTTGCTTCCAGCTCGATCGTTCCTGTCGCGATCTTCGGGTTATAAGTTTCTTCATCACGCTTTTCAATCAAACCGGTAATGGATACGCAGTCCTCTTTTACAATGCCGGTAAGCAGGGATGTATCACGCAGGACAACCTGCAGGACACCATACATATCCCTGAGATCGATAAAGGATACACCGCCGTGATCTCTGATGTTTTCTACCCATCCGCTGACCTTCAGGGTCTGACCAATTTGCTCTTCCGTGATGTCTTTTAAATAGACATCTCTGTACATGTTTGCTTTCATGTTGCTCCTCCTGTCTTTCCTTCTGTAGCGTCCCGGCTTTGATGCAATAAAAAACCCGGGACAAATCATTGTCCCGGGACGGATATTCTAAATCCGCGGTACCACCCGCATTGAGAAGACTTCAGCCGAATACCTTTTCCTAGATCTTCTCCACTCTTCCACTTAACGCGTGTCACGTATTACCCTAGCTCTATATCTTATCATAGAGGTTCGAATAATCTGCTCCGGAGTGTTCCCTTTATCAGTTCCCGCGCGGATGCTTTCAGTCGGTGGCATCTCTTTCCTGTCGTTTTTCCTGACAAGAGTCTCCTTCTCTGCATTTCTTGGTTCAGATTTTAGCACCCTGAAAAATGGATTGCAAGTATTTTTTTCGATTCAGAGTGTATTTCCTGTATGGTGCATCTTTTTGTGCGCGATGGTGTTTATTCTTTATATTTATAAGAATGCACTATTGTCTGGCATTGCACCTACTTTCTGAACTGCCAGTTCTAATTCAAGATCATGAAACCCTGCATATGCTTTTTGCAAAAAATCTACCGGTATTTTTTCAATGACTTCTGCACTAGGAAGATCATAATACCACTGATAATACGCATAAAACTCCCCAATCCAATCCGGCATAAATCCAGTCATGGCTTTCCCCGGTTTCATATGATAATTATCATTATCCATAAAATATTTCCACAATTCTCTTGCATCCATTGTGTTCACATAAGCCTGTGATTCATCAATATATTTTCTGGTCCTGCTTACCATATATGCATGAATAAAATCCTCGGTATCTTTATCAGGGAACTTCTCTGCCACATAGCCAAATAATCTGCCCTGATTTTCAACTACTTCCTCTAAATATGCCTCTGAATATGCTCCCATAGCTAATTGCCTCTTAAATACTATGATGTGTATAATTTATCGGTTTTAAAACACAAAGAAATGTACATATTTTGGTGCTGCTTTCTTGCATTTCTTTAAATATGACTTCTTTGACAAATAAATAGTTGCCTTCCTGCACTATTTCAAGGTATGCCTTATCAAAGACATCCATCAATTTTTTCTTCTCAATTGATTTTGTCAAATAAGTGCTGGGTTCCAGTTCAAAAATATCCGATGCATAATGAATAAAACCAGTCAGAAAAATAACCTTTATTTCAGGATGTAATATCTGTAAAGAAACAACCGCACCAATTCCATCCGTATCATAAGCTGCACTTTTTTCCCAACGTACATCCACAATAATAATGTCCGGAATTTTTCTTGTTTGCTTACAAAGATTAATACAATACTCCTGCAAACCCGTAATTTCGTCCACTGTCACATCATCATATTTTCTTTAATAATTCTTTTTACTTCTCTGCGTACTGTAACATCACTGTCGCAAATTGCTATGTACATCATTATCTCCTCAACTCTATAGTTGAAACAGTATATCCACTGTCAACTATTCCCCTTCACCATAGCAGGGATTTCTTCCCTCTTATTTTTCCATAAGCAATTTTACAAAACAAATTCTATATTTTCATCAATCATAACATTTTATTGTTGTTATTTCAAATTATTTATCTTTTTATAGAGAGCTGTTGCAGGCAAATAATCCTCTAAAATATGTTGCAAAAGGAGATTACTGTGATGGAACAATTTGTACGAGATCGAATTACACAGCTTAGAATCAGTAGAGGACTATCCGAGTATCAATTAAGTTATGAGTTAGGTCATAGTCGTGGTTATATTAATAACATATCATCAGGAAAATCCCTTCCTTCCATGAGTGAGTTCTTTGCCATATGTGATTATTTCGATATTACGCCATGTGAGTTTTTTGATTCCCCAAAAAACAATCCTGTACTCATATCAAAAGCCATATCAGAAATGGAATCATTAACCGAAGACGATATGTTATTAATTCTCACATTTATTAACAGATTAAAGAAATAATATATTTCTCTTTTCACAAAATCATAGCGAAATTTGAGATTTATATATATAAAAAAGACAGATGATATTGTCATCTGTCCGTAACAAACTATTCATTATATCCTATATAGTCAATCCGCTGATATAATCATCAATATCCTGCACAATATAACGGTCTCCCATTGTATGCAGTGATTCAAAATACTTTGTAATATATCCAAAAATACCATATGTTTCAAAGGTCTTTGCTACTTCTGCACCTGAAAGTCTTTTATAATAACGATACCTTTCCATGCAATAAATCACGAAGTTGGATTCCTTGCTCATCTCTTACGCCTCCTCCGGGTAATCATAGAAACCAGTTAAAAGTTCGTCCTGATACATAGTATATAACGTCAAAGCACTATAGTGCCATAGCTTGGACTTTTCATCCGAAAGCTCCTGATAAAGTCTAGAACGATAAAAACTGGCAATCGCTTTATCAACATCCACATTACTGTTTTTTGTAATTTGTTCAATAATAGGTGGTACAATAACTGCCAGCATTGCACTGAATTGATCTTCATTCATACAAGCTCCCTCCCCTCAAAATGTAAATATGGAAAGCCCTTTTCTGTTGCAAACACCAGTTGATTAAACAATTTCCGAATCTTAAGTGTCGTTAATGTCTGCTCTTTGTCTAATACCCCAGTCATATAGAGGGCAATTGTACGATACACATCATCATTTGCCACTGCCCCATAAATCAGGTCATACTGTTTTCCATGATATTCCCCTTGACGGTTTGCAGCCACAAAGTCCAGCCACGCTTCATCCGGTTCGTCAAAGCAAAGCAGGCTACACTCTTTGAACGCTATATTCTCATCTATTGAATAGATATTCAAAGTAGCCTCCCCTGTTTTTCGTCGATCTGTGACTTTTTGTGCAAAGTTCACTGCCTGATCACGGTTGGTTGTAGTATAGAATCCGAAACCGAAATCCAGATAACGATTTTGTTTAATAAGCTTCGGTTTATCTACAATAACATTACTTCCGTGATACAAAATCATATAAAATACCCTCCCATTTTCTCTTTTAATAATTGAATCATTCATTTTGTGCTGTATACAGCACTATGTTTTCGTTTTTTCTTTATTATGTTAATATTTCCGGTGTTTTGCAACACCTTTCTGTCCGTTTTTCATTATTTTAAAGTTTATTCTGCCACTTTTCATGCAAATAGTATTAGTCAACCGCACAATTTGATCAGCTCACTGCGCCGGAAATGGAATAAAAAAGCAGAGGCTATCAGCTCTGCAGTCATTTCGCAAATTTCCTTCTATCGGGATATCATATTCCTTTTCAATGATACTTAATTTTGAATGATCTTCTGTCCCAGCAGACGCTTTGCGCTGGCATCATACTGTGCTTAGGTGCTTGACAGAAAAGGACTGCGTGGTATATACCCCTAAGTACTCAAACATGAAACACTGCTTTTGTTTTTGAAGCTGTAAGCTGGATGATCGGTCCAGAAATCAGGATCGTGGCGATTGTGCATATACCAAATGTTCCACCCAATAAAACACCGATAATAACCATCGATGCATCCAGTAAGCTCCGCACAACTTTTACCTGCCAGCCATTCTTTTCTGCAAGGGAAAATGTCAACGCTTCATAAGAACCACGTCCCAGGGAAGCTGCTGCGTAAAAACCGGTTCCGATCGCAAAAAGCATGATTCCCAGCAGCATAAGCAATGCATTGATCCACATATGTCTACTGTATATATGTGCATTTGCAAACAGATCTACGCAAAGACTATATACGATCTGATAAAGAACCGTCCCAATGTGGAGCTGTGATCTGTCATAGAAAAATACAAATATGATCATCACTACAGCTACGATCATAGATGCCATACCTATACTGATATGAAATGTTTTAGAGATCCCCTGCCATAATACCGCCAAGGTAGCACCGCCGAATCCCGCGTACATTGCAAGTGTAATGCCATAGGCCGCAATGATCGAGCCGATCCAGATAATGATTATTTTTTTCATCCACTCCATTTTACACATGATAACGTCTCCTTAGCTTCCGGTAATCTCATCGTGATCTCTATTGCTCATCCATATACGCAGCCGTCTTCTGCATGATATCACACATGATCAGAAGATCCTGTTCCACATCTCCCGTTTCCATTGAATGATCTGCATGCTCCGTCAGATATAGCGGCAGATTTCTCTGCCTGCACGCTGCCTTGATCTGCTCTGTTTCCGCCCACGGATCTGCTGTTCCATGAAATACAATTCCGTTCTGTCCGATCGCGTCAAAGGACTCCACTACCGGCGTATAATAAATCTGCCCGGGCAAAATTGCAAATTTATTTGCATAAGCTGCTGCCACAGCGGTTCCGACGCTTTTGGAAATAAAGAGCACTGCATCATAAGCTGCAAAATCAATTTCCGCAAGCTGCTCCGTCGCATAGATAAGTGCCATTTCAAAAGCCTTGCGCATCTTTTCCGCATTTCCCTTTACACCGGATGGCAATGGTCCATATTTCACTTCTACGATTTCATATCCCCGTTTTCTTGCCAGCTTTTTACTGTAATATAACAATGGTTTGTCTGTATGATAACCGATCCCCGGAAACAGCACAGCAATCTTCTTTTCCATATCTGAGCCCCTTTCTTCATCCAATTCTCTCTCGCATCAAGGTTCTAAAACTGCCAGGGCAGATAGGCTGCTCCGATCCGATCAGCGATAGATAAGCTACTGCCGATTCTGTCATGACAGCCACAATGATAAAATCCAGAACCGACTTGACTGCCAGCGTGGAGTAATCGCCAAGAAGTCCATCCTGTATCGCACCGGCGATCGCAATAAACAGAACACTGACGCTGTTAATCACTGTTCCAAATCCTATCATTTTGATTCCCTTCATATATAGATTCAAGTTATACTTCTTCTGATTTTACACACGTATTGTAACATTCTCCGGCTTATTTTTCACGGACTTCCTGCAAATTTCGCGTATTTTACCATATAAAATTATTTACTATTTCTCTGCTTCCGGGCAATTACCAAATGTTCATAATATGCTGCATAACAAGGCTTACGATCGTGATGCCGCAGCAGTGACAGATGATGTATCATTGATCGCCGTTCCCGCAAAGATACTAAATGATTCTCCGTGCAACGTGTCAAATCCGATCGCTTTCCCGAGTAGTGGGAAGAATATTGCCGCAAGCACATTAAAGAAGAAAATGACCGCGATCGACTGTGCAATTTCATCGTCATCTGCGCCAATGACAGGTGCAGTTGCTGCGATCGCAGAGCCTCCACAAATAGAGGATCCAACGCCGACCAGTATGGATGTATTTGCAGGTACTTTGAGCACTTTTTATTTCTCACAGTATGCCAGACAATGAATTTTACTGCAGCCGCCAGAAAGTTAAATATTACACAACCGGCTGTTTCGCAACATATCCGTTTTTTAGAAGAGCAATATCATACTTCTCTCTTCCGTTATCAATACAAACAGCTTTTTCTTACCCGCTCCGGTGAAATATTACATAAACATCTGCTGACAATGAAAAATGATGAAAAGGCTGTCATGGCGGAATTAGAAAGCAGTTCTACCGGCATAGAATTCCTTCTGTTTATGTGCTGTAACCGTTTTTCCTGTCCAGAGGGAAAATGCCCTGAAAAAGGATTTTGTTTTTCTCCCTTTCTCTCTGATCAGCAATCGTCAAAGTTCTATTTTATACAACCCAGGATCAGCTTCTGGCATTTATCATATCCAAGCTGTGAACTGTTCAATGACAGTGTATAATTGCCTGCCATGCCCCATTTCTGATCGGTATAAAAATTGTAATTCGTCATACGGCGTTTATCAATATCTGCCATCATTTTTACAGCCTCAGCTTCTTTGACATTGTATAATCTGCAGATCCGTTCTGTTTTCTCAGGCAGATCCCCATGGATAAAAACATTGAGAACATCCGCTCTTTCCCGCAGGATAAAGTCTGCGTTCCGTCCTATGATCACACAGCTTTCTTTTTCTGCGATTTCCAGAATGACTTTTCTCTGTGCCTCATATACCAGATCCTCCACGGATTTTCCTGTGCTGTCGCGCCCCGCAAACGCATAAGCAAACAACCCTTTCTTTGGCGATAATTCTGCATGTTCCCGGATATAGTCCGGTGAGAATCCTGACTGCTCTGCGATCTGTCCGATGATATCTTTATCATAGTATTTCATTCCAAGCTTCTTTGCCACTTCTTCTCCGATAAAGCGGCCGCCACTTCCAAACTCTCTGCTGATCGTAATAATTTTCACTGCCATTTTGATTCCTCCCTATTTTAAACTGTCAACCTTCGTCTTTCTGATCCGCTTTAAAAATGCATACCCTGCCAGACATGCTATCAGTTCCGTGATCGGAAATGCCCACCAGATAAGCGATACACCTGCATGTCCGTTTCTGACGATCGTGGAAAAGATTCCTGCCAATGGCAGAATAATGACAAGCTGTCTGAGCAGAGAGATCACAAGTGATTCCATGCCACCGTTCAGCGCCTGATAAATTCCCTGATAGGCAACATTGATACCTGCAAAGAGAAAGCTGATCGAAATGACCCGCATCGCTCCTATAAAATAAAATCTGGACTGTCCGGCATTAAACAGCGTTGCAAATGCTCCCGGAAAGAGCTCCGTGATCGCTATACCAATGACCATAAGAACCGCCGTATCAATAAGACCATATCTGATACCTTCCCTGATTCTCTTTTTGCTGTGCATTCCATAGGCAAATGCAATGATCGGCGTAATTGCATCACGAAGCCCAAAAGCAAGAAACAATACAAACTGCTGCACTTTATAAAACAGACCGTATGCTGTCTGGGCGGCCGGATTGAATTTCAGGATCAGATTCATGACATATACCATAACAGACATCAGTGCCTGCGCTATGATCGCCGGAAGTCCGATCGCATAGATTTCCTTTACGATTACTGTATCCGGTTTCATGCAGCTTACTCCATGTACAAATTCTTTATTTAATTTTGCATGGAAAGCAAAGAGCAACACTGCTGATGCAATCTGTCCGATCACAGTTGCATAAGCAGCTCCTTCCACACCCATTTCCGGAACCGGACCAATCCCATAGATCATGATCGGATCAAGGATGATATTGATCACTGCACCTGCAATCTGCCCGATCGTGGAATAAAGAGAGCGTCCTGTCGCCTGCAATAGTTTTTCAAACAGGGAAAAGAATACAATACCAAATGAAAATACACAGCATATCCGTAAGTAGCTGACACCCATTGTCAGAACTTCCCGGTCGACAGTCTGAGATGAAATATACGCCTTTACACCGAAAATACCAAACAACAAACAGACTACATAGATAATAACACCCAGAAACAGACTGTTCCCTGCCACTTTAGCTGCCTTTTCCGAGTTACCCTGCCCTAACGTTCTTGCAAGAAGTGCATTGGTTCCCACACCGGTTCCGATCGCAACCGCTACCATAAGCATCTGCACCGGGAATACAAGAGTAAGCGCATTCAACGCAGTTTCACTTCCCACCTGCATGTTTCCGACAAAGGCACTGTCCACAATATTGTAAACCGCCTGCAATGCCATCGATAAGATCATCGGTATTCCCATCTGTACCATGAGCTTATTGACCGGCATTTCCTTCATTTTGTTACTTTCTGCCATCTTAACTGAATCCTCCTTTTCTGCAAAAAAAGTGTGCACTTATCGCACAAGCTGGACTTACGCTGATAAGCTACACACTTTTTCATGGCATATTATGAACACAGAGCCGAAACACGCTTTGCGAGTTTCGCTCTGATTAGCGGTCGTCAAATGCACCGCATAAATGCATGCATTTTCCTCGTCGCCATAACAAAAAAGGCAACGGATCGATCAAATCCATTGCCTTTAAAGCTTGTCTAGTCTTTATAAACAGAATGATTATACACGGGAGAGGTATTCGCCTGTACGTGTATCAATCTTGATAACATCATGCTGATTTACGAATAACGGTACAGATACAGTAGCTCCTGTCTCAACTGTTGCAGGCTTTGTAGCACCTGTAGCAGTATCACCCTTGAAGCCCGGCTCTGTCTCAGTGATCTCAAGCTCAACAAATAAAGGTGGCTCTACTGCAAAGATATTACCATTGTGGGATAACATCTTAACCATTTCATTTTCTTTTACAAACTTCATTGCATCGCCGACTGCATCTTTATTTAATGCGATCTGCTCATAATTTTCTGTATCCATGAAGTTGTATAAATCACCATCTGCGTATAAATACTGCATTTCTTTTCTGTCAATACGTGCCTGAGGGCATTTTTCAGTAGGTCTGAATGTCTTTTCTACGACGCCGCCACTCTTAATGTTTTTCAGCTTTGTACGTACGAAAGCAGCTCCTTTACCCGGTTTAACATGCTGGAATTCAATAATCTGATAGATATTGCCTTCCAGTTCAATGGTAACACCATTTCTGAAATCACCTGCAGAAATCATAATCTATTCCTCCTAAAATTTTCACGTCATAATTCTATACTAGTTTATACTAAAATCTCATATTTTTCAACTACTTTTTTCAACAAATCTAACAAACCAACAAACTCCACAAGCAGATCAGGAATCAATGAATGAAAGAATTCCAAATTATTTTATTTCTGACCGGATCTGTGCTAAAATAGGTTTGCTTCAAAAAACAGCTATTTTCAGGCACAGAGGTATCACATATGTCTCTTATACATAAATCGCAACATATAGAGCCTGCATCTTCCGCTGCTCTTTCCGCTGCCAAAACAGAAATGCTCACGCTGATCTGTCATATCAGTCACACACAGCTTCTACAGCTTTGCCGGACAAACAAACTGGATGCAAAGCAGCTGCAGCTTTGTCAGCAGCTTGCCAGACAGCTGTCCTCCTGCCCGGTCCATGTCTATTACAGACCGCTTTGCAGCACACAGATGCTGACTGCCATGACACTTGGCACGCAGACAGATACCTGGCTTGGCGAAACTGGAAAAAAGGATCTGCTGACCGCTTATCTTGCTGACCAGCTCTGCTGGCTGCTTCTGGAAAACGGCTATCAGAGATGGAGCGAAGCACTTAAGCAGCTGACCGGTCATGACCTGACCGGTATGCATTTTATCGGAAACGACGATCCTGCAGAGCTTGCCTCTTATCTGAAGCAGCTCACGCAGTCTGAAATCCGGATATTGCCCGGTGGCTGTATGCAGCCCCTGAAAACGGTTTTGTTTCTCGCTGATCTGGCACCGGATAACGCAGCCAATAAAAAATCTGCACCGGCGAGCGCCTGCGCAGACTGCCCGCATCCTTGCGCTTACCGAAAAGGCAGCTTATAATACTTCCCGGATCGGCCGGATCAGGATACGCAGGATACTGTAAATAACCTTTTGCATGCCTGACATTTCCTTCTTCTCATAAAGACTTCCGGTTCGTGACGGTTTACCGGCTTTTTCATAGACGCTTTTCTCCTGATAGGCAGCTGCCTGATCTCTGAGCTGTTTATTCAGTTCTTTGCTTTTCACAAGCAGCATCAACTCCGTATCCAGATACGTGCTGCGCAGATCCAGATTATACGACCCGACAATACTTGTCTCATCATCGATCAGCACTGTTTTCGTATGCAGCGACTGCCCGGCCATACAGGCATATACGCCTGCTCCCGTCTTAAGAATGCTCTTTCTCTCATTCAGATAATCCGTACAGCCCCATGGATTCGCCCCGCTTTCCACCGCATTTGTTATGATTTCGATCTGTTTTCCTGCTCTGCAAAGCTCTGACAGATCCTGATACATGCCTTTATCACAGATGATATAAGGCGTCTGGATCAGAATAGTTTCTCCCTGTTCCATTTCCTGACAGATCCGCTGATAGACTACCGGTACTTTTTCATCCGCATACAATGGATTGTGCAGGAACTGAATGGAATCTACCCGGATCAGATCCTGCGTTAAAAGCGTTTCGGTTTCTGAAAAAGCTTCCGGATATGCAGTCTGCAGTTCCTTATAATGCTCCCGCAGCAGCGCAAGCCCTTCTTTTGTATTTTCCGTTTCCTTTTTGCGGAATATTTTCTGATCGGGCTGTACCCAGATTTTCTCAAAATATGCCTTGATGTCCTGCAAGGAATTCCGTTCCTTTTTCTGCATAACATCTGACGCATTTTTTTCTGTCCTCTCCATCACATACAGATCCCTGTCTATATTATACGTATCCCTGTATGCTCCCAAAAACAGATTATTGCTGTTTCTGCCGCCTAAAATATATGCCGTATCATCCGCGATCAGATACTTATCATGCATTCTGTAATTAAGCTTCCACAGCTTTGTCAGCCGGATCGGATTATAAAATCTGATCTCAATATTGGGGTGCGTGGAAAAAGCGCCGAACAGATCACTTTTTTCAAGCTTCAGCCATGCATTGATGCCATCCACCATCAGCCGGATGCGCACGCCCCGATCCGCAGCCTGCAGCATGGCAGCCATCAGATCCTGACCGCTTTCTCCGTCACTCATATCAAATGTGGTCATGATAAGTTCCCGTTGCGCACTTTCGATCAGAGCCAGTCTGTAAACAAGTGCCTGCGTATTGTCATCCAGACAGCGTACAGATGCGCTCCTGTCTACAGTCTCTTTTGCAGCCTGTTCCGCATACTTTTCCTTCTGTTTTAACACATGCCTTTTAGTTAGCATCGGGTAACATATCAAACTGCCGATCACATACAACAATATAAAAATAAACAGAAAGATGGGGAGTTTCTTCCCCATCTTCCCAACGCATTTCTGCCACATCTTCCAATTCATCATTCTTACATTCTTTCCGGTGCATCAAAGCCCAAAAGATCAATACAAGTTTCCAGAATTTCCTTTGTCAGCTTCAGAAGTGCAATATAACCAGCTTTCTTATCCGCATCCTCTTCTGTCAGGATCTTTGTCTCGTGATAGAAATGATTGAATGCATTTGCCATTTCATAAATATAGGCACAGATTTTATGCGGTGCCAGTTCTTCATAAGCATTTCTGACCATGGCAGGGAATCTGCCGATCACCATCATCAGATCCTTTTCATCCTTGTTGACAGGCACCTTGATGCTTGCTTCTTCCAGACTTCCGCCTGCCTGTTCATACTTATTTAAGATAGATTTGATACGCACGATCGTATACAGGATATATGGACCTGTATCACCTTCAAAGGAAGTAAATCTGTCGATATCAAAAATATAATCCTTGCTTGCCTGATTGGAAAGATCACCGTATTTGATCGCTGCAAGTGCAACCGTCTTTGCGGTCTGTCTTGCTTCCTGCTCTTCCACTTCATGATTTTCCGTGATCTTTTCAAACATCTTCTCGTTGATCTGGCTGATCAGGTTTTCCAGACGCATCACACCGCCTTCACGTGTTTTAAATGCATGACCATCTTTTCCGTTTACGGTACCAAATCCCAAGAATACAAGATCCAGATCATCACGGACGATCTTTGTCTTTCTTGCACAGCGGAATACCTGTTCAAAGTAAAGCGCCTGTCTTTTATCCACAACATAGATAACCTGATCCGGATCGATTTCCTTACGGCGCATCATCAGTGTTGCAAGATCTGTTGTATTGTAAAGAGAAGCACCATCTGATTTTAAGATCATGCAAGGTGGGATTTCTTTCGTATCCGTCTCCTCTTTGACATCTACCACAAGTGCACCGTCAGACTCATGTGCATAGCCTTCCTTTTTCATATAGTCAACCATGCCCGGGATGATATCATGCACGGTAGATTCGCCGTTCCAGAGATCAAACTGTACATTTAAGTTGTTGTAGTTCTTTTTCAGATCACTGACAGATACGGAAATGATATGATCCCAGAGAGCGCGATACCCACGTACGCCGTTTTGCAGCTTTTTCGTTGCTTCCATTGCTTTTTCTTTATAGGCAGGATCTTCCTTGGATCTGCCGCTGGCTGTCGGATAGATTTCTTCCAGTTCAGAGATCGTAAACGGCGCTTCCTTCGGATATTCACCTGTGTAAGCATCATCAAAGTAAACCAGTTCCGGCTTTCTTTCCTGCAGCTCTGTGATGATCAGACCCATCTGCAGTCCCCAGTCACCCATATGAATATCACCGGTCACATTGTGTCCCATATAACGCGCAATACGTTTTACGCTTTCACCGATCACGGCAGAACGCAGATGTCCGACATGGAGCGGTTTTGCCACATTCGGTCCGCCGTAATCGATCACGATCTTTTTGATCTTTTCCGGTTTTTCCAGACCAAACTTGTCTGCTTCTTCCATCTGCTGCAGATAAGAAGCAAGAAACTCCGGTGCGATATCACAGTTCAAAAAGCCCGGCATAACAGCCTCAACCTTAGAAAATACCTTGCTGTCAGCAAGGGCATCCGCTACCGCATTTGCGATCATGATCGGTGCTTTCTTAAACTGCTTTGCCAGTGCCATGGCTCCGTTACACTGCAGTTCACACAGATCCGGCCGGTTGGAAACATTTACCTTTCCATATTCTGCCGGATAACCGGCTTTTTCAAATGCCTGTTTCATTTCTTCCGAAACAATCTCTAAAAATTCTTTCATTTCTATTCCTCCAGTTGTTCCTTTTCTTTTTTCTGCTTTTCTCTTTCCCGCTGTAATTTAGAATATACACAGCCACAATAGTCCTGCCTGTACAGGTTATATTCCTTCGACAATCTGATGGATGTCAGATAGCCGTTTTTCTTCTTAAAATCCGAGAAAAGATACGGAACCTCATATTCCTGCTGCAACTGTAGTCCGATCTCATTTAATTTATCTGCCCGTTTCAGCGGCGAAATGGAAAGCGTTGTTGTAAAAAAATCAAACTGCTTTTCTCTTGCCAGCTTTGCCGTTTCCAAAAGGCGAAGCCTGTAACAGCGGAAGCACCGCTCGCCGCCTTCCGCATAGTCCTCATAGCCACGGACAGTCTCATAAAACCGCTGCGGTTCATAGTTCCCTTCGATCACATTGATCGGATAAATGGTATCCGGCTGTTCATTCAACAATGCTATCAGTCTCTTCTGCTCCTCAACACGTTTGCGGTATTCATCCTGCTCCGATATATTTGGATTATAATAAAAAACAGTGATCGCAAAATATTTTGACAGATAAGTCAGCACATAGCTGCTGCACGGTGCGCAGCAGCTATGTAACAGAAGCCGTTTTCCTTTAATTGATTCCTCTAAGAGCAATTCATCCAAAAGCTTTTGATAATTAATCTTTCCCTGCATCCTTACTCTTTCTCTTTCTCTCTTCCCGCATCAGAACCTTTTGTTCTTCTGTTGACAGCTTAGGTCCTTTTGTCTGTGGCATTTTCCGCTCCTGTACCGGCTTTTCCACATAATTTTTCTTAAATTTCTCCACTGCACTGAATACAGACTGCGACTTTACAGATTCTGCTTCCTTCAGGAGTTCTTCTTCCCGTTGCACTGCTTCTGCTTCATACAGATCATCATAATATTTTTTGCCATCCGGTATGGATTTACAATATGTTGTAATAAATTCTTCCATTGGCATTGGCTTTGCGTAGTAATACCCCTGTACATAACAGCAGCCAAGCTGCTTCAACAGTTCTACCTGTTCCTTTGTCTCAACACCTTCACAAAGAACACGGATTCCCAGTCCTTCCGCCATTTCAATAATCTTTCTGAGGATCAGGATACTGGAGTTTGAAGTAATGGACTCACTGAAAAACTCACGATCGATCTTAATAACATCAAACGGTACATCCTTGAGCATGTTCAGGGAAGAATATCCACTGCCAAAATCATCCATGGAAAGCTGCACATCCTGCTGTTTCAGGAGATTCATCGTTGTGATCATAGTCTCTCTTTCATCCTGAAATACCGTTTCCGTAATCTCCAGCTCAATATATCCGTTTGGAATCCGATAACGTTTTAAAATCTTCTTGATCTGATCCACATAATTCGGGTTATGCAGAAGCAGCCTGCTCTGGTTGACGGAAATCGGAAAGATTGAAAAACCGGAATCAATCAGAACCCGGAGTCTCTTGCAGACTTCTTCGAGCATATACAGATCCAGTTTTTCCACAAATCCGTTTTTCTCAAAGACCGGAATAAATTCATCCGGGAATATTCTGGTACCATCTGCTTTGATCCAGCGCACCAGTGCCTCACCGCCATAAATCCTGTCATGGACAATATCCCATTTCGGTTGGATAAATACCTGAAATTCTTTATTTTTGATCGCCGTTTCCATTTCGGACTCGATCTGATCCACCTTGTACATCTGATTGACGATTTTATCACTGTACATGGCAACCATCGTCTTTTCGTCTCCATTTAAAGACTTCCGTGCAGCATTTGCACGGTCAATGATAATATTTACATCCGTATCATCTTTTCTGACCGGATAAATACCTCTTTTCAGACGGATTGGAAACATAATTGCCAGATCTTCGCGTGCTCTTTCGTTGATTGACTGGATCATATCTTCACACTTGGCTTCAAATTCCTGATCGTTTCTTGCCAGAAGCACAAACTGATCCGCATTCATACGTGTACAGATCTCAATACCATTAAAAAACTTTTCACTTTCTTCCACAACAATCTTCAAAAGTCCGTCCGCTCTCGCATGTCCGTATGCTTCGTTGATGTAACGGAAGTTGGAAATATCAAACCGTACAACAAGAAACGGAATATTGGAATTTTCCCAGATCACTCTCGCTGCAACATCGCGGAAATAATTATCATTCTTGCCGCCCGTAATCGTATCCTCATAGGCAAGCACCGAGATCATATCATTAGAATGCTTTGTCGTGCTCCAGATATACATGAACATAACAAACATCATAAATATGACCGTCAGACAGGTCAACAATGTCCGGAAAATGATTGGCTGTACATCCTCACTGTAAATCGTCTCCGGATACACAACAGCCAGATAAAAATTATTGACAACGTGAATTGCTTCTATTTCCAGATAGTTGTTTATACTGTCCTTATCCACAAAGGATGTTTTCTGATACTGCTTCCTGTGCATGTTTCTTGCAACATCACTGATATTCCCCGCGGCATAACTGTCTCCCGCCCTGCTTCTCAGGTAATTGAAAAATACCTCTACCGGCGATTCTTCTGTCAGTGCATGATTCTTTTCTTTTTTTGCATAAACGGATCCCTTTGCACCGATCAGATACACATCACCCTCTTCTCCTAACGTCTGAAAGGAAGAAGATTGCAGCAGATCTCCGATTTCCTGTACAGCAACCAGTTCTCCGAAATGTGCATAGCCACGGTTGACAGGTACTATATAAAATACGCAGCCTCTGTATCCATCCTCAGTTTCCACATTATCCACGTAAACCTTGCTTTCACCATTTTCCAGCTGCTTCCTGATTTCCGCATCTGTCAATAACCTTTTCACACTGCCCGGCTGATATATCGTATTTTCCGCATCAATATAATAGATCTTGGAAAAGGTCTCCATAATGGAGTACCTTTCCAGTATCGAGAATATATTATCATCCGTCATTGCCCTGCCATCTGCCGTCATCAGTACAGCCGCCTGCTGCACGATTTCCAGCGTATTGGTCGTCTGATCATCAATAAACCTGCTGGCATCACTGATATTATTTCTTGTTTCTGCCGTCTTCATATGCATAAAACATTTCTGCACATCTACGACATGGGAAAGGCAGACCAGCATACAAATGAACAGTATTACCAATCCCAACAGCAATATGCGAATGACCGGACGATCATTTTTCTTTTTCCTTCTGTTCTGGTTCATGCTTCCCCCAACAAAACAACTGCTTCATTAACCCATTTAGATTTGTGCAATATCGATCAGCGTCAGCTTCTTTGCATCTGTATTTTCCAGACTGGTCAGAAGCGCATTGGCTGTATCCAGACTGGTCAGGCAGTTGACACCTGTTTCAATCGCAGTACGGCGGATCAAAAATCCGTCTCTTGATTTATCACGTCCCTGTGTCGGCGTATCGATGACCAGATCGATCTTATGACCGAGCAGCAGATCCATAACGGTAGGTGATTCCTGATGGATCTTGTTTACCTTTCTGGCGCTGACACCTGCTTCCTTCAAAGCATTTGCCGTAGAACGTGTTGCGTAGATCGTATAGCCGAGCTTCTCAAACCGGCGTCCGATCTCAATTGCTTCTCCCTTATCCGCATCCTTTACGGTGATGATCATCTGCTTGTATTTCGGCAGATCCACACCTGCTCCGAGGAATGCTTTGTAAAGTGCTTCGTTAAATGTCTTTGCAATACCCAGACACTCACCGGTTGATTTCATTTCAGGTCCTAAGGAAATCTCCGCACCACGGATCTTTTCGAAGGAGAATACCGGCATCTTGATCGCAAAATAATCAGCTGCAGGCTGCAGACCCGGTTCATATCCCAGATCCCGGATCTTCTTGCCCATAATGACTTCTGATGCAAGATCTACGATCGGAATACCTGTTACTTTACTGATGTACGGTACTGTTCTGGAAGAACGAGGATTTACTTCAATGACATAAACCTCATCCCCGACAGAAATAAACTGGATGTTGATCAGTCCGATAACGTGCAGTGCTTTAGCCAGTCTGCGGGAATACTCAGCGATCGTCTCTTTTACCTTATCGCTGACTGTCGGTGCAGGATAAACGGAAATACTGTCACCGGAATGGACACCTGTTCTTTCGATGTGCTCCATAATACCCGGGATCAGGATATCTGTACCGTCACATACCGCATCTACTTCCAGCTCTTTACCCATCAGATACTTATCGACAAGGATCGGATGCTCCTGTGTATACTGGTTGATGACTGCCATAAATTCTTCGATCTCAGCATCGGAAATTGCGATCTGCATACCCTGACCGCCCAGCACGTAGGAAGGTCTGACAAGAACAGGATAACCTAATCTGTTGGCAACCGCCTTTGCCTCTTCTGCCGTAAAGACAGTTCCGCCCGCTGCTCTCGGAATACCGGTCTGCTCTAAGATCTCATCAAATAATTCCCTGTCCTCTGCCGCATCGACATCTTCTGCCTTTGTACCAAGGATCGGAACACCCATCTTCATCAGATCTTCCGTCAACTTGATGGCTGTCTGTCCACCGAACTGTACAACTGCGCCGTCCGGCTTTTCGATGTTTACGATATTTTCCACATCTTCTGCCGTCAGTGGCTCAAAATACAGCTTATCAGCGATATCAAAGTCCGTGCTGACCGTTTCCGGGTTGTTATTTACGATGATCGTTTCATAACCGGCTTTGGCAAATGCCCATGTCGCATGTACGGAACAGAAGTCAAATTCGATACCCTGACCGATACGGATCGGGCCGGAACCGAGTACCAGCACCTTCTTGCGGGCATTTGTCTCGATCGCTTCATTCTCTCCGCCATATACACTGTAGTAATATGGTGTGGCAGCTTCAAACTCGGCTGCACAGGTATCTACCATCTTATAAGAAGCTACGATACCATTATCATAACGCATCTTCTTGATCTCTTCCACGCTCTTTCCTGTCAGGCGGGAAATAACCGTATCAGGGAATTCAATTCTCTTTGCTTCGCGTAACAGTTCTACTGTCAGAGGACCTTTTTCCAGGGCATCTTCCATTTCAACCAGAATTGCCAGCTTATCGATAAACCAGTGGTCTACCATAGTGATCTCATGGATCTCATCATAGCTGACGCCTTTTCTGATGGCTTCCGCAATGACATAAATTCTCTGGTCGTCCACGATCTTTAACCGTTCGACCAACTCTTCCTTTGTCAGCTCCGTGAAATCATAGCTGCGCAGACAGTCCACATGCTGCTCTAAGGAACGGAGTGCTTTCATGAGGGCGCCTTCAAAGTTGGTGCAGATACTCATAACCTCACCGGTTGCTTTCATCTGTGTTGTCAGCGTACGTTTTGCCGTAATAAACTTGTCAAACGGAAGTCTCGGTACTTTTACAACACAGTAGTCAAGTGTCGGCTCAAAGCTTGCGTATGTCTTTCCTGTGATCGCATTCTTGATCTCGTCAAGTGTATAACCGAGTGCGATCTTGGCAGCAACCTTGGCAATTGGATAACCTGTCGCCTTGGAAGCCAGCGCGGAAGAACGGCTCACACGCGGATTTACCTCGATTACGCAATATTCAAAGCTGGTCGGATGCAGTGCAAACTGTACGTTACATCCACCTGTGATCTTTAATTCGTTGATGATGTTCAGTGCTGAAGTACGCAGCATCTGATATTCCTTATCGGAAAGTGTCTGGGAAGGTGCTACTACGATACTGTCACCTGTATGGACACCGACCGGATCGATATTTTCCATATTACATACGGTAATACAGTTTCCTGCACTATCGCGCATAACTTCGTACTCGATTTCTTTCCAGCCGCTGATACATCTTTCTACCAGAACCTGTCCGACACGGGAAAGACGCAGACCGTTTTCCAGAATGCTCTCAAGCTCTGCCAGATTATGTGCGATACCACCGCCGGAACCGCCCAGTGTATAGGCAGGACGCAGTACGACCGGATAGCCGATCTTATTGGCAAAATCCACACCATCCTGAATATTCTCAACAAGAAGAGACGGTGCACACGGCTCACCGATACGCTCCATCAGATCTTTAAATTCCTGTCTGCCCTCTGCATTACGGATCGTTTCTGCGGTCGTACCGAGAAGCGTTACACCGTGGCTGTCCAGAAAGCCTGACTCTGCAAGCTCCATACCAAGATTCAGACCTGCCTGTCCGCCCATGTTCGGCAGTAAGCTGTCCGGCTTTTCCTTTTCAATGATCTGTTTGATCACATCTACCGTCAGTGGCTCAATATATACCTTGTCGGCAATATTTTTATCTGTCATGATCGTCGCCGGATTGGAGTTTACCAGAATAACCTCCACACCTTCCTCTTTCAGGGAGCGACATGCCTGTGTACCGGCATAATCAAATTCTGCTGCCTGTCCGATCACGATCGGGCCGGAGCCGATTACCATAACTTTTTTTACATTGGGATTCTTAGGCATTTGCATTCTCCTCCATCATCGTAATAAATCGGTCAAATAAATAGCCGGAGTCCTGTGGTCCCGGGCAAGCCTCAGGATGGAACTGCACGGTGAATATATTCTTTCCTGTATAGCTGAGTCCCTCACAGGTGCCATCATTGACATTGACAAAGGCAGGTGTTGCGACCTTCGGATCCAGCTTATCCATATCTACCACATAACCATGGTTCTGAGAGGAAATGTAAACACGTCCGGTAGAAAGATCCTTGACCGGATGATTGCCTCCTCTGTGTCCGTATTTCATTTTAAATGTATCCGCTCCCGTTGCAAGTGCCATGAGCTGATGTCCCAGACAGATCGCAAAGATCGGAATATCTGTATCATAAAGCTTTTTAATCTCGGCGATAATGGAAACACATTCCTTCGGATCGCCGGGTCCGTTACTGAGCATAATACCGTCCGGATGATCATTGATGATCTCCTCTGCTGTTGTCAGAGCCGGATATACCGTGACATCACAGCCTCTCTGTGCCAGTGATCTGGCAATATTCTTTTTTGCTCCAAGATCAAGGAGTGCTACCTTCTTGCCCTTTCCGTTCAGCTCATGCACAAGAGAAGGTCTCATTTCCTTTTCTCCCGTATAAACCGCACTGCCTGAGATCGGTCCGTTTTCTTCCAGTGTCTCAGATCCCTTGCAGATATATTTCTGATCACAGGTAACCTTTTCCACTACCTTTCCTGTGGTATAAGCTTTCATCTTTTCTGTCAGTGCTGCCAGATCATAGTGCTCATCTGTTGTAATGCAGCCGTTCATTGTTCCCTTTTCACGTAAGATCTTTGTCAGGGCTCTTGTATCGATCCCTGCGATTCCCGGTACATCGTTTGCTTCCAGAAATTCCTGGATCGTGATATTGCTGCGGAAATTACTTGGGATCCGGGATAATTCCCTGACGATAAATCCATCCGGCCACGGCTTATTTGATTCCATATCTTCCGTACAGATTCCGTAGTTACCGATCAGCGGATAGGTCATGCAAACTGCCTGTCCCGCATAGGACGGATCTGTCAGCACTTCCAGATAGCCTGCCATTGATGTGTTAAATACAATCTCACTAATGATTTCTTTGTCGGCTCCGATATGAGTTCCTTCAAAAACGGTGCCATCTTCCAAGATTAAAAAAGCTTTCATAGTCTCACCTGTTCATCCTTTCGCATAATCGTTTTATTATAGCATACAAATTTTTCGCATTCAACCTCACTCATGCAATGTTTTTATTTATTTTAGACCTGAACTTGACTTTACGTTCTATTTCCCTATTGTAACTTCTTTCATTCTATTTTAAAATAGGAAACAGAAACCTATTGATCATTATACCATATAACAGGAGATTTCAATGAACGAAAACTTATTACAGGTAAAATCTGAGATCACAAAGGTACTGCGCGGCAAGGAAGACTGTATCGACCAGATCCTGTGCTGTATGCTGGCAGGCGGACATATCCTGCTGGAGGACATTCCGGGTGTGGGCAAAACAACACTTGCCGTCGCCCTCTCCCGTGCCATGTCCCTTCATTATAAAAGAATGCAGTTTACGCCGGATGTCCTGCCGAGTGATATTCTGGGCTTTTCTTTATTAGATACCAAAACCGGTGAATTTGTCTATCGTCCGGGGGCGATCTTTACCAATATCTTTCTGGCGGATGAAATAAACCGTACTTCCCCCAAAACGCAGTCCGCGCTTCTGGAAGTCATGGAGGAAGGCAGTGTCAGCGTGGATGGTGTGACCAGAAAGCTTGATGCACCTTTTTTTGTCATTGCCACACAAAATCCGACCGGTGCTTCCGGAACGCAGAAGCTGCCCGATTCGCAGCTTGACCGTTTCTTTATCCGGCTTTCACTCGGTTATCCGGATCATACTGCTGCCACGGAGATCCTCATGGGACATTCCTCCGGCAATATGGACAGCGTGCAGGCTGTTCTGACCGGTGAAACACTTCTTGGCATGCAGAAACAGGCAGAAGCTGTTTATACAGCCCCTGCGCTGATCGACTATATTGTTACGCTTACCGAAGCCACACGCGTTCACGAATATCTTCTACAGGGCATCAGCCCCCGCGGCAGTATCGCGCTTTTAAAAATGGCACGCGCTTATGCCTTTTACATGGATCGGGATTATCTCGTACCGGAGGATATCCATGCGGTCTTTTTAAGTGTCTGCAGCCATCGTGTGATCCTGAATACAAAGGCGCGCGCAGCAGGACTTTCTGCCGAAGATGTCCTGTCACAGGTGTTAAAAAGTGTCCGTATCCCGCTGCTTTCCCCTGCCCGCTGATATGAAAGGAATCTGCCATGCTCCGTAAAATACTCTCTGCCGCAGGATTTTTCTTTTTATATCTGATCGTGATCCTGCTGGCAACCTTTTATCAGAAACCGATCTTTCTGTTTCTCCTGATGCTGCTCCTTCTGCTGCCACCGGCTTCTTATCTGGCAGCGCGGTATGCGGTCCGCCATTTGCAGCCGGAGATCACAACTTCTCTCCTGTTCGGACACAGCGGTGATGAGATCACGGTTTCTTTCGTTTTGAAAAATCCGGCTTATCTGCCACTTCCGGACTGTACATTCCACTATACCGTCTCCTCTCCGTTTTATCCAAATGAGGAGAGCTACGAAGTAAATTGTCCGGTTTATGCACATGACAGCTTTGCATTTTCCATACCACTGACTTTTCGACGGGCAGCCTGCTATCAGATCCGCCTTACGCAGATCACGGTCTGGGATTATCTGCATTTTTTTACCTTCCACAAAGAAGTAACTTTGCAAAAAGAACTTTTTATTTTCCCGCCGGAAAACGACAGCCTGCAATTTTCTTCCGCGGCATTCGGAGAAGGCTTTGATGAATTTGAAGAAAACGGTGCAAAGGGAAATATTTCTTCCAATGTGACCGACATCCGGGAATATATTCCGGGCGACCGTCTGCAGAAGATTCATTGGAAGCTGAGTGCCAAGATCCATAAGCTGATGGTAAAGGAAAACGAGCAGACTTCTTCCCACCAGTTTATATTACTGCCGGAGCTTTATCTGCCGGATCCGGCGCAGCCTGTGCTGGAGCAGATCCTGTCCAATACACTGACCATGGGCAGATCGTTGCTTGCAGACGGTATTACCTTCTTTTTCCGGTACTATTCGATCGCCGCACAGGATTTCATGCAGTTCTGCATTTTAAACGAAGACCAGCTCGAAGAAGCCTTCCGCAGTTGTTTCTATGAATCCACCTACGCGGAGAGTGATCTTGCACTTACTGTCCTGCAAAGGGCGGGTATGGTGCATGGCAGCATTTTACACGTGACTGACAAAGGAGTCGAAGATGTTATTTCATAAAAAGAAAAAACAAGAACAGACAGAGCCTGCCTATCCGCACGGATTTTCGATGGATGCCCCTGCGACATCCTGCTCCGGGCGCGCATTTGTCTGTGCCATGAAAGGTCTTTTGATCTTTGCTGCTTCTTATGGCGCGATCGGTGCAGTCATTTCAAGTTTTTCGCTCCCCTGCTATCCGGCAGCGGTTTTTGTCTGCTTTCTGCTTTTTTCCATGCTGCTTGCTTTTCTGCACTACAGCCGTTTTATCTTTAATCTGTTTTATCCGGTTATTTTTCTTGTCTTTTCCTATTCCATTTTTACCTATCGCTATCAGGTAAACAGTGGATATCAGGCATTCATGGCGATCTTACAGGAATCCTACAGTGATTACTTTGACCTGTCCATTCTGCGTGAAGCAAAGGAATATTATGCGGATCGTACCCTGACGATCACCTTCGCCGCTATTTTCATCGGCTTTTTTCTGATCGTGCTTTTAAATATCTGTATTTCCGAATACATGAATCTGTTCTTTGTATTCCTTCTGACTTTCCCGATCTTCCAGCTTGGGATCTACATTGACAAAATGCCGGCTCTTCCGTATTTTGTGCTGCTTCTGTTCTCCTATTTTATGATCTTTCTTCTGAAACAGAGCAGGCATTTCAGGCTGCCCTACCGGGATAAAAAATGGACAGAATTTGCCGCGCAGCAAAAAGGAAAACAGCTCACGTTCCGCTATCATGCAAGCGGGAGATTATTTTTCCAGTTGTCTGTACTGCTGTTTGCCTTTACCTGTCTGGCAGGGCTTTTCTGTATTCCGTTTCTTTCCGCCTCCGGTACAAAAAATACCAGCAGGCTGCGCACCAGCGTAGATACTTCCATGAGGATCCTGACCCAGAGCGGTATCGGCGGTTTCTTCGACCGTTACAGTGCCACAGGCGGTATCAGTGAAGGGAAACTCGGCGGTGTCAGCAATGTCCGCCCGGATTACAAGACAGATCTGACGATCACCTTTGTACCATTCTCCTACGAGACACTTTATCTGCGGGCTTATGTCGGTGAAACCTATACCGGCTCTTCCTGGGAAGCTCCCTCCTTTGACAGACGTATTTTCGAGCGGGCTTTCGGAGAGCATCTGGACGACTACGAGGAATACACTGCCTTTCTGGAAGCACGCAGACTCCAGCACTATACAAACACAACGAAAAACGCCGGTATTTACGGCAAAATGCAGATTGAAAATGTGGATGCCAATCCCAACTGTCTGTATCTGCCTTATTATACGATCAACAGCCTGTCCGTTCCGTATCAGACAACAGACAGCATTGTGCGCGGGCAGCTTGCCAAAGGCTCTGCCATGACACTGTCCTACTATCCGCTCCTGCACAATTACTGGAACATTCCCGCGCAGCCGGATGCCCTGCTAAATGATCTTTCCGGAACAGATACACTTGCTTCTTATATTGAGTATTACGACACCTTCTGCCTGGATCATTATCTGGACTATCCGGACGATCTGCAGGATTATTTCTCTCAACTCAGGGAAGAGATCGGGCAGGGAGAAACGCTGCCAAGGCAGATCGAGCTCGTTCAGAATTATCTGACAGACAACTACAGCTACAGCATGACGCCCGGCAGCACACCGGTCCGAAAAGATTTTGTTTCCTACTTCCTGCAGGAACAAAAGGAAGGCTATTGTGCCCATTTTGCTTCTGCCGCCACGCTGCTTTTGCGTTCCTATGGCATTCCTGCCAGATATGTGGAGGGCTACGCCGTTTCTGTTTCTGATGTATCGGAAGGTTCTACCCTGCAGAATGAAACTACCTCTGACTGGTTTACCGGCAAAAATCCGATCGGTGATACCGGTGTCGTTTCCGTGAACGTGACAGATGCGGATGCCCACGCCTGGGTAGAAGTCTACCAGAAAGGGATCGGATGGGTTCCGTATGAATTTACACCGGCTTCTTCCGGCTCTGAAGGGGATGACTCCTCTACTCTGTATTCCGACTTCTGGTCACTTTTTGCCGGCATTTTCTCACCGGACCAGACAACCGGGATGCAGCAGAGCGGGCAGACAACCGACGCCTCCCATAACAGTATTACGGCCAGACTGAAAAACAGCTCTTATCTGATGCCTCTTTTCCTCTTTGCTGTGATCATCCTGCTGCTGTTACTCATTTTTGTGCCCGGCAGACTGCTGTATCTCCACTACACGGCATATCGCAAGTACCAAAAGGGCGATTATAAGCCTCTTCTGCTGTTGCACTACCACAGGATCTGCAGGCTGTTTTCCGGACAAGGAAAAGAAGCTGCCGGACTCCTCCCGCAGAACATGCTGGATCTGTTGGAAAAATGCTGCTTCTCCCAAAATGGGATCACAAAAAAAGAAGCAGATAAGCTGCTTCTTTTCCTGAAACAATATAAACGAAATCACAGGTAGTCCATCAGGCGTGAAGCCTGTGGATAAGCCGAAATATGATATCACCTTCATTGACCAGCGGATCCTTGTGTGCAAAAAAGACGATCCCATCCGTTGTCGCATGGATCTCGCTGATCACATCTCCCAAGAATGGATCTACGATCTCTCCCATCAACTGGTTATAACGCACTTCTTCTCCCGCTTTCACACAGGAACGGAAAATGCCGCCGCACGATGCATCCACATTACTCAGATTTTCCTCATAGATCACATGGGAAATATAACCGCTGTGTCCTTCATACTTGATGATTCCCATCCGCATCAAAAACCGCAGTACAGAAGCAACTGCCTGTCTCGCACTTGTCTCATCGATCTCATCGTTTTTGTTCGTATAAACAGAAAATGCCGCCGTCATTTCATTCTGCCAGTTATAATTTAAAGTCTTTGTATCGATCGGTCTCGGCTTTCTGACTACAACATAGGGCATACCGAACAGATTGGCAAGTGATGCATTCTGATATCCTGTTTCCATCATTCTGACATGCGGCACAAATTCTCCTGTCATATAAAATGATGCAAACTGGATGCCATAAGAATAATCCCGGATCGCACTGAGCACACCCGCAGCGATCCGCTCTGTCGTATCCCCGTAATCCATGCCCGGAAACTTCCGGTTGATATCCGTATTGTCTACCGGCCAGAACCGTTTGCCGATATTCATACCGTAATAATTGACACAGGGAATGACCATAATGCCTTTATTGTTATTGATGCAGCCATTATGCTCCAGCTCCCGCAGGGCATGCACAAGCTGGGAACAGATATAAAGCTGCTGTATTTCATTTCCACGGATCGGGCCTAAAATACAGGCTGTTTTTTCTTCCTTTTTTCCAAAATGATAGCCCCGCACCTGTAATTTCTCCCGATAAGGTGCTTCCATGGAATATATGATCTCCTCTACCATCCGTTTCTCTCCTCTGCTAAAACTCTGGCGATCAATGCGCCCTCATAAACAAGCGGATATTCCCGCAGGGTAAATAAAATACCGCTGCGCTTTGCCTGTACGATCTCAAGCACATCTCCGGATAAGGTGCTGACGATCTTACCGATCATATCACCAGCTGATACCTGCTGTCCGTTTTCCATATCCGGCAGGAAAATACCTGTGGACTGCGCCCGGAAAAAGTCGATCCCATAATCTCTTGTCAGCTTGGCATTTCTGATCTCTCCCACAGGTCCTGACCAGATTCCGATCTCATGCATCAGATTAAAGATGCCTTCCGTGATCTGATCGCCAAAGCTTCTTGTCACACGGTTTCCCAGACCCATTTCCACCAGAAGCGCCGGAACACCGATCGTATTCAGACTGTTTGTGAGTGTTGCCTCATGCGCTGTGGCAGATGCATTGATCCAGATCAGATCCGCATTTAGCAATCTGGAAAAATCGACCAGATCCTTTCCGTGTTCTTCACTGATCCGCACCTGCGGCATTTCCTTTACAAAGGTATCCGAAGCATGGACATCCACACAAATATCGGAGCCCTTGATATCTTCAATGATCCGCGCTGCCAGCTTGTCCATCATCGTGCCCGTTGCTTCCCCCGGGAACATACGGTTCATATCCATATTCAGTTTAGGGATCACACGACTGCCCGAATCCACGCCAAGCGGATTCAATGCCGGATAAACATCCACAATCCCATTTAGGTTCTCCGGATGCTCCTGTATCCGCCGGATGATCTCATAACAGACGTACTGCCCTTCCAGCTCATCTCCGTGAATTCCGGAAACAATACTGATCCTGCCGATATTCGGATTTCCCGCACCGGGCATCAGTCTCTTCTTTTGTATCCTGAGCGTCTCACCTACTGCAAGCTGATACGCCACTACTGTTTCAATCATATGCCAGACCTTTCAACCAATAATATATTTCACGGTTTACTGTTTCTTCCGTAATACCGATCGTTTCCGCACTTACCTTCAGTCCCTCCAGCACATACAGTATATTCCTTGCTGCGCCCATGGGATCCTCACAGACAAAATCGCCTTCCTCTACGGCGTCTTTGATCAGCTTTTCCACGATCTTGACCGACATGACAAACTCCTTCCGCATCGGATTTTCCTTCCGCGGGATCTCATTGCCAAAGTAAAATTCATAATTTGCACGCCTCAGACTGCCTGTCTTTTTCAGTATTTCTTTTTTCTGCTCCTGTAAAAAGAGTACCAGAATATCCGCACTGGAAGTCACCTTGGAAAGTGCGGGTTCCAGATCATCGTCGGTCTCCTCTTTTTCTTTTTCGAGCACCGCCAGAAAAAGCGCTTTGATGCTGTCAAAATACAGATATAAACCGCCCCGGCTGATCTCACAGGCTTCCACGATATCCTTCATTGTCACTGTCAGATATCCCTTCTGTGAAAAAACCTCCCTTGCTTTTTCTATAATATAATTCCGTTTCTGTACTGACTTTTCGCTCATAGATCTCCCCCCGTATTTTCCAGCGGAACATCCCAGTATTCAATGATGCTCTTTGCCTTCAGAAGCGCTCTGTAAAAAATCTGATGCTCTACCCCTTCTGTCCATAAGTACGCCTTTGTCATTCCGCCCAGTGTGTACTTTGACAAAATACCGCCCAGAATCTCCATTGACATGATATCTGCCTTATCGATCTGCATAAGCTCATCCTTATAATCGCGGATCCGGTAACGTGAATAGATATAGCGGTAATTCTGATTCATGAATGCGGTCGAACCAAGTTCGTTCAGAAATGCAAGCAACGTTCCATCATATACAGGAAATGCTATTGTCTTTTTATTATCATCCGCTTCATAGCTTTTGGTGACATCTGCGCCGCTTTTATCACGCAGCCATGGCAGATATGGCAGGAGCCGCTCCACATCAGGCTTGTACATTTCCACGATTTCTTCTCTCCCCATTTTTTCCATTTTAATACCTCCCAAAAATGACACAACAATCAGTTTTATTTATTTTACCACAAAACTGAAAAAAGTACACCCTGATCCGCAAAGTATGCTATACTGTTTTTACCGTGGTAACATGGAATTTTATAGAAAAGACAGGACAAGTTTATGGCAGAAATTCAAATAAAAAAAGATACGACCATTTATCATAAGGATACCCCCGTCCGTGCAGTCGGTATATTGATCGAAGGGCAGGTTTCCATGAAGCTTGCACATGGTGAGATCACATTAGAAGCCGGCGATGGAATCGGATTTCTGGATCTGTTCCAGCTTTCGCATTCCTGCGACTATGTTGCACTGACTGACGTTGTTGTCGATTCCTATCCGTACCGCAGTGAAGAATCCTTCCGACAGTTATTCGATCAGGATCCTACCCTTGCACCCACCTTTATCTGGGCTGCTTTAAAACAGTTCTTCCATGTGGAGGAGCTCTATTCCATGACCAAATACCGCTGCAATGCTTTATATACCGCTTTAATGGAATTTTACCGGGATTACACCAGATTCAGCAAACAATATGCACTTCCGACCAAGCATCTGCCCGGTCTTGAAAATGTGCAGCCGCTGGAGCTTGGCAATACACCGTATGCCTTTTTATCCCGTTATTATAAGGATATGGAAAACATCTGTCTGAGTGAATCACTTGCACCTCTGTTTGAAAGACGCGGCTTTGTGATCGGTTTTCTGCTGCGTGTCAGCCAGGATCTGCATCTGTATCTGACAAGCTATGAGGAAATGTATGACTATATTTCCGAACTTTCCATCCTTTTGATCAATGAAGACCATCTGGACTTTGTCGATCTGTATACAACGATCCTTGTCACAGCCAGTCACCGCAGGCAGGATATTCTGCCGATCAATGCTGCCATCAGCCGTATGTTCATCCGAGCAAAAGGTGTCAGTTCCATTGACATGGCGCTTTACAAGGACCGGCTTTCCGAATACCAGGAGTTGACAAAAGCCCTGTCCCATATGCAGCAGATCAGTGAAAACGATCAGGAAGCCCATGAAAAGCTGGTACTTTCCCAGCTGAAAAACGCTGCGCTCCAGATTCTCGGCTATGCACAGATGTCCGAAGAATTTTCCGCAGACTTTATGAAAGATCTGAATGCCTACAAGGCAGTGACCGATAAAAATGCCGCCTCCGATGAACTGAATCAGCTGCGCAGCAGACTCTGCACAGCATTTTACGAGCTGTATACCCAGGCATTTTTTATTTCCCGCACAAAAGACATCCCTGTCATTATGAAAATGTTCTTTTATTTCGGTTTTATTGACGAAGAACTGTGCGGACAGGAAAATGCCATTTATCTCTATGACCTCGGCTCTACCTACGGCAATCGGGAAGGCACGCAGGTCTATCCGTTCTACGATTATCTGGTGCTGATCTTAAACGGTGAAAAACAGCCACACAAAAATGAATTTGACCAGGATTATAATGCCTATCTGCAGACCATGCTGCGTGATAACTCCATCACACAGGCAGAATTTGATACACTTTCTTCTGACAAAAAACAAAAGGTACAGTTTGAGCTGCGGCAGTTACTGCCTGCAGGCGGTAAGGTCACCTATGGCAGACCTGCACTGTTCTGCCCGCTCCTTTCCGAACATGACTTCCTGCGCCCGGCAGAAAACTGCTGCCTGACCTTCCATGCGATCAAAGAAGCTCTGCAGAATGTACTTGCAGTTGATTTCAGTGCCTATTACAGAGATTATATTTACACCTCTCCGCTTCTTGCTACAACGCATGAGGTGCTGCAGCATGAAATCCTGCCTGACATTATCTTAATGCCGAATATCGGTACAAGAGGCATTCTCTGGCAGGAAATTGAAGGACATGACAGGCAGACCCCTGCCAGTATGCTGCTTCCGGCGATCTGTCTGTCCGACATCCATCTGATGATGCTCCGCTTGACCGGTGAATTCCGCTGGGAAATGTGTAAACGTGTACAGGGCGCACGCTGGAACGATGTCACCGACCATTCCTTAACAAGTGAATTTTTTGATTATTTACAGTTTTACAAGAAAAACAGGGATCTTTCCGCTGATGCCAAGGAGAAATGCCATATGCAGCTCCAGAAGGCAAAGAACCGTTTCAAAGATGCCTTCATTTTAGATTATATGGCATGGGTTCTTTATGAATCCGCCGGTTCCCCGCGTCTGAACAAGGTTACGAGACAGATCCTGTCCCGCTACTGCCCGTTCCCGAAGGAATACCGTGAGAAGCTGAAAACGAACCCATTATATACCAGCTTATTTGAACGTTATGAAAACAATAAAAAGAAGGAACTGACACGTATGAATAGTGTAGCCTTCCGTGCACAGCGCAACAACCACGGTCAGACACCGGAACCGCTGCTGGCACAGATCGAATATTTAGAGAAGTAAAATAAGAGGAGTTTTATATTATGAAATATGTCTGGTTATTTATCAAAACCGTATTGCGGCTTGTTTTAAAGCCGCTTTCCTTTGTGCCCGCCATTATCGTCATGTACTGTATTTTTAATTTTTCCTCCCAGAGTGGGGTTTCCTCCGCACAGCTCAGCTACAAGGTCACCCATAAGCTGGTAGAAACGGTCGATACGATCGCAGATCTGGAACTGACCGATGCACAGATCAATGTCTACACGGACAAATATCATTTTTATGTCCGTAAGCTGGCACACTTCAGTGAATATTTCCTGCTGGCTGTGACAGTCTCCTTCCCGCTTTATGTATATGGCATGCGTGGGATCTGGCTGATGGTGTTTGCAGGCGCCTTTTGTGTGGGCTTCGCCTGTCTCGACGAATACCACCAGTCCTTTGTCGCCGGACGGACACCAACAAAACGTGACGTCTACATAGACAGCTGTGGTATCTTTTTAGGAATCATTCTGACGCGGATTGTTGGCTTTATCGGGCGCAAGACGATCTTTGCGCCGCTGGCGAAGAAGAGGTAGAAGCAAACAGGAAACTGCTATAAGCGCAAACAGAAATTCAGATTTCCGATGATTTTTGTTTCGGGTTTTGCCTAAAATAGGATCAGAAATGCATCGAAAAAGATTAGCCAAGATAGATTCGATGCCTTTTTCATTCAAATAATGAAAAGTGTATCGAATATGGAAGTACATTGAGGTATATATGAATTATATTGATTTCTACATGACCCGATGCCATAACCGACATCGGGATCATGTAGAAAGATCTACCGCTCTTCGCGGAAGTAATTATTTCCAAGTGCTTCCGGCATATTACTGTTTCGTCTGTTGCGGATAGAACTGAGGACCAGTACAACCGCTGTGATCAGGAACGGAAGCATATCGTAAAACGCGATTGGGAACGGAAATACCGACTGCGGAATGTAATACTTCAGGATACGCAGGGCACCAAATACAAAGGATCCCCAGATTGCAAGAGTCGGTCTCCAGGAAGCGAAGATAACAAGTGCTACTGCGATCCAGCCAAGTCCGCCTACATTATCACTGATCCATACACCACCATTGATGATCATAGAACAATATGCCCCACCGATACCGCAGATCGCACCACCGGCTACAATATTGATATATTTCCATTTCGTCACTTGAATACCCGCTGCATCCGCTGCTGCAGGGTTCTGTCCGATCGCCTGTACATTCAGACCTGTTTTTGTCTTACCAAGATAAATACCGCAAAGAATCGCGATCAGGATACCAAGATAAACAAACGGATTATAAGAGAATAAGAGCGGTCCCACAACCGGAATATCGGAAAGCCCCGGAATATGGATGCTCCGCATCGCAGCTGTAATATGCTCCGGTAATTTCAAAGTACCGTCCGGTGATTTTGCGATCATCATAACACCGATGAAGTTGGCAAGTCCGATACCGAAGATCGTCAGTGTCAGACCCGTTACGTTCTGATTTGCCATAAACGTAACCGTCAACAATGCATAGATCAATGCGCTGAGTGCGCCTGCCAGAGCAGATGCCAAAATAGCAATGACAAAGCTGTCTGTCTGATAGCCTGCCATAAAGCCTGCGCAGGCACCGATCGACATCATGCCTTCCACACCCAGATTCAGATGTCCTGTTTTTTCGGAAAGGATTTCTCCTACCGTACCATATAATAAAGGAGTTCCGGCAAGTACTGCCGCTACCAAGAATTTAATTACCATATCCATTATTTGTCTCCTCCTTTACTTCTGCCTACAAATTTATAACGTACAAAGAATTCACAGCCCAAAATGAAGAATAAAATAATTCCCTGCAGTACATCCGCACAATCTGTGGAAAGTCCGAACGATGACTGTACAACACTACTTCCCTTCTCCAGTACTGCAAACAGGAAGGAAACGATCAGTATCACAAAAGGATTCAGCTGTGACAGCCATGCAACAATGATCGCTGTAAATCCGACACCGCCTGCCACATTCATAGTCAGTGTGACATCGGAACCGCTTGCCTGGATCATACCGCCCAGTCCGCAGATCGCACCACTTAAAAACATCGTCTTTAAAATGATCTTTTTGACATTCATACCGGCATATCTTGCTGTATCCTGACTGACACCGACAACACCGATCTCATAGCCGGACTTGCTGAACTTCAGGTATACAAACACCACTACAACGAGGATCAGTGCCACGATCCAGCCACACTGGATGCCTGCCACCTTATCCAGCGCCGCATTGGCATCAAATCTCTGGATCTTGGAGAAACCGTTTGCCGCAGGATCTCTCCATGGGCCATCCTGCAGATAGGATACAAAATACATGGCAATGTAATTCAGCATCAGTGTAAACAAGGTTTCGTTTGTATTGAATTTTACTTTAAAGAACGCAGGGATCAGTCCCCAGAGACCGCCGCCCACAATACCTGCCACTGCCATCACCAGAAGCAGTACAACGTGATTCCAGTTACTGCAGTAAAGAGCGAAGAAGGAAGCACAGGTTGCCCCGAAAATCAACTGTCCTTCTGCACCGATGTTCCAGAAACGCATCTTAAAAGCAAGCGTCACACCGAGGGAGCAGATCAGAAGCGGGATCATGATCTTAACTGTCGCCTGTACAGCCATGGCACTTCTGAATGCACCGGTAATGATCGTGCCATAGATCACAAACGGATTATAGCCGATACACAGGATAAAAATACCTCCTGCCACAAGTGATAATAAAATAGCGAGCAGACGTAAAATAAGGATCTGTCTGTTTCCCATCTCCGCACGTTTGACCGTACGCAGAAGCGGTTCTTTTGTCTGTTTATTCATTTGTCTGCCCTCCTTTCGTCGTTTCTTCCACAGCATCTTCCGTATCGCCGGTCATCAGCATACCGATCTGTTCCTTGGTCGCTGTTCTGGCATCTAAGATACCTGTGATCTTACCGTGGCACAGTACCATGATCCGGTCGGAAAGCTCTAGAAGCACATCCAGATCTTCTCCGATATACATGACTGCCACATTTTTCTTCTTCTGTTCATTCAAAAGATCATAGATCACATAAGAAGAATTGATATCCAGTCCTCGCACCGGATAAGCCGTGATCAGCAGATTCGGTTCTGATTCGATCTCACGTCCCAGAAGAACCTTCTGTACGTTACCTCCACTCATCATACGCACAGGCGTTTCAATACTTGGCGTTACAATACTCAGCTTCTCAACCAGTTTTGCTGCAAGCTCCTTTGCCGGTTTCCTTCTGACAAACGGTCCTTTGCCTGCTTTATAGCTCTTGAGCAGCATATTATCTGTCATACCCATCGTGGAAACAAGTCCCATACCAAGACGATCCTCCGGTACAAAGCTCATACTGATACCCAGATTAATAATTTCGGAAGGTGTCTTGCCGAGCAGATTTGTCTTTTTATAAAGGATCGCTCCTTCTTTTGCCTGCATCAGACCTGCAATCGTCTCGCAAAGCTCTTTCTGGCCACTGCCTGCCACACCTGCCACACCGAGGATCTCACCTTTTTTGATCTCAAAGGAAATATCATCCAGCCCCTTTGAGCCATCCGGCTTGTCGACCGAAAGATCTACGACCTTTAAGATCGTATCTACATGTTCAGGCTCAGGTCTGTCGATTTCCAGACTGACTTTTCTGCCGACCATTAACTCTGTCAGCGTCTGTTTATTACTTTTGGCTGTTTCTACCGTTTCAATACTCTTTCCTTTTCGCAGGATCGTCACACGGTCACTGATCTCCAGTACTTCCTGCAGCTTATGCGTGATAATGATGATTGCACAGCCTTTCTCCTTCATCTTACGGAGGATTTCAAAAAGCCGTTCCGTTTCCTGCGGTGTCAGAACCGCTGTCGGCTCATCCAGAATCAAAATATCCGCACCTTTATATAAAACCTTTACGATCTCTACTGTCTGCTTCTCGCTGACACTCATTTCGTAGACACGTTTTTCCGGTTCAATTTCCAATCCAAATTTATCACAGATTTCCTTGATCTTCTGGCTCAGTTCCTTATCTGTGAGTCTCTTTCCCTTTGTTCCGATCACAATATTGTCCATTGCGCGGAACGACTCCACCAACTTAAAGTGCTGATGGATCATACCGATTCCGAGATGCATCGCATCTACCGGCGAATTGATCGCCACGGTCTGTCCGTTTACCAATATTTCCCCGCTGTCCGGATGATAAATACCGGAAAGCATATTCATCAGGGTTGTCTTTCCTGATCCGTTTTCTCCAAGCAGTGCGAGGATCTCACCCTTTTTTACCTTCAGATCGATCTGATCGTTTGCAACCACACTACCGAAGGTCTTCGTTATTTTTTTACATTCGATTGCATAATCTGCCATACTCAACCTCTTTGTACCTTGTCTGTTTTCTTCCCTATAAAATTCAAGGGGGACCGCCATTCGAGAGATCCCCCTTGATTTAATTGACTTATACAGTCAAACATGTTTTATTTTACAACTACGTTCTTGAAGTACCAGTTCATATTGCCTGTGATATCAGCATCAGACATATGCTCGCCTTCTGTACCTACTGTAGAGCCGTCGTTTGTTTCGATCACACCGTCGAATACATCCCAGTCACCGGATTCGATCTTAGCTGTAGCTTCGTCGATTGCTTCCTGTGTACCCTCTGCTGCGAAATCAGCAAGTGGTGCAATATTTACAAGACCGTCGCTCATACCGCCGAAGTAGTTAGATCCATCCCATGTACCGTTGATTACTGATTCAACAGCCTGTGTATAGTATGCTGACCAGTCCCACATAACAGATGTGAGAGCTGCCTTTGGTGCATCTTTGGACATATCTGAGTTGTAGCCAACACCAAATACGCCTGCCTGTTCAGCTGCAAGCTGTGGGTTCGGTGTATCACAGTGCTGTGCGATCACATCACAACCGGCATCGATCAGAGCCTGTGCAGCCTGTGTCTCACCTTCCGGATCATACCAGCTGTTTGTAACCTTTACATATACTTCACAATCAGGATTTACAGAATAAGCGCCCATTGCAAATGCATTGATACCACCTGTACACTCAGAGTTTTCCTGACCCATTGCGGATACATAACCAAGCTTGTTTGTTGTTGTCTTCATACCTGCTGCAATACCTGCAAGGTATCTTGCCTGATAGATTCTGCCAAAGTAGTTATTAAAGTTTGTACCGTTTGATTTATAGCCTGTTGCATGAGAGAAAATAACATCCGGATATTCTGCCGCAAGCTGTTCACATGTATCCATGTAACCCCAGCTTGTAGCAAAGATGATGTTGCATCCTTCTTCAACACATTCCAGCATTGCGTTCTCGATTGCTGTTGTATCACCGTCATCTACGTTAAGCTTGCGAACGATCTGATCATCAGACAGACCTAATGTCTGCTGCATACCTACGATACCCTGATCATGTGCATAAGAGTAACCGCTTCCTGTTGCAGGATCACCAATGTGGATCACACCAACCTTGATATCCTCTTTTGCGATAGCCGGCATAACACCTGCTTTGTCAGCTGCATCTGCTGTCTCATCAGTTGCTTCGTCTGTAGCTGCGTCCGTTGCCGCATCTGTAGCTTCGTCACTTGCTGCATCTGTTGTCTCTTCTGTCTGAGCTGCATTGTCAGCTGCATCATTGCTCGCACCGCAAGCACATAAAGAAGCAACCATAGCAACAGAAAGAAGAATGCTTAATAATTTTTTCTTCATAATGTCCTCCTCTTTAGACCTTTCATGAAATTTTAAACTACAAAGGTTACTTTATATTATTTTTTTGCAAATTTCAACACCCATTTTCAAATTATGTGCAATACTCCCGCGTATTTATGCACACAATCCGGCAAAGTACTCTATTCCCAGGCAAGTTCCGGCTTCTTATCGCGGAACATCAGGTCTTTAACCGCATCCTTTGCAGGCTTGTTTTCAAATAAGATCTCATTGACCTCTTCAATGATCGGCATATCGATCTTATATTTCCGTGAAAGCTCTCTGGCTGCCTTTGCGGAATAAACCCCTTCTACGACCATCTTAACCTCAGCCATGGCTTCTTCCATCGTCTTGCCCTGTCCCATCAAGATCCCCGCTCTTCTGTTGCGGGAATGCATAGAAGCACAGGTCACGATCAGATCGCCGATTCCGGAAAGTCCCGTAAATGTCTCCGGCTTACCGCCCATAGCGACACCCAGGCGCGAAATTTCCGCAATTCCTCTGGTGATCAGGGCTGCTTTTGTATTATCTCCACAGCCGAGTCCGTCTGCGATACCTGCTGCCAGTGCCACAACATTTTTCAGTGCCGCACCGACCTCGATCCCCAGAATATCAGGACTTGTATACACGCGGAAATATGCATTGTTCATAAAAATATTCTGGATATATTCCGCTGTCTGCTTTGTCTTTGCACCGACTACACAGGTCGTCGGCATATCCTTTCCGACTTCTTCCGCATGGGAAGGTCCTGACAATACGGCAACATCCGCCTGCGGGATCTCCTGCTCGATGATCTGGGATAAGGTCATCAGCGTATGTTCTTCAATTCCCTTTGCTACATTGACAATGATCTGCCCTTCTGCCACAAACACGCGCATGGACTTTGCCGTACTTCTTGTAAAGGAAGAAGGGACAGCCAGTACAAGCAGATCCTTTCCTTCGATCGCTTTCTTTAAATCGGTTGTAAACTCCATGCTTTCCGGCAGTTTCACACCCGGCAGCTTATCGACATGCTCATGCTTTTCCTGCAGCATTTTTACTTCCGCTTCTATAATAGACCACACGATCACATCATGTCCGTTGTTTGCAAGCAGTCTGGAAAGTGCTGTTCCCCAGCTTCCTGCGCCGATCACACCAATTTTCGCCATTTTTTAGTCCTCCTTGTTAGCCTTAAACAGATACGTCTTTCGTTCTGTTCCCGCAAATAATCTCTTGATATTTTCTTTATGTCTGACAAATGCCATGATCATCAGGAATATACCGACCGCATACATTTCCAGAAGTGCAGGCTGGCTCATGCCAAAATATCCCTTCTGTCCTAAAACGATCAGCTCTGTGATAAATCCGATATAGACAGCCAGTGAACCGACCGAAACATAATGTGTTGTAAAAAACAAAATACAGAAGACCGGTATTGCCACGATGAGGAACGGCCAGTGAAATGCCAGGATCAGCCCTGCTGTCGCCGCAATTCCTTTTCCGCCCTTAAACTGCAGATAAAACGGGAAATTGTGTCCCAGAATAGCACCGGCTGCCGCATAGAGTGATAACAGCGGCAATATATCCGGATATGTGTGTTTAAAAAGCAATCTGACAAGTTCTACTGCAAAAAAGCATTTAAAAACATCTCCTAAAAATACGATCAGTCCCGCTTTTTTCCCAAGCACACGTAATGCATTTGTTGTGCCTGCATTTCCACTTCCATGCTCCCTGATATCAATATGGTTCATCTTTCCATAAATAAATGCCGTCTGGAACAGACCGAACACATAACCGATCGCCAGACAAATAACTCGTTCCATTTTCCTGCCCTCGCTTGTTTATCCTGATTATCTCTTTTATTGATCCTTCTCTTTCCGCTCCCGGATAATGAAATGCAGCGGTGTTCCTTTAAAGCCAAAGGTATCTCTGATCTTATTTTCGATATATCTTGTATAAGAGAAGTGCATCAGCTGCTTGTCATTAACAAATATCACAAAGGTCGGCGGTTTTACAGCAACCTGTGTGATATAGTACAGTCTGAGGCGCTTGCCCTTGTCGCTCGGTGGCTGCTGGAGTGCAACTGCTTCTGCCATGATCTCATTCAGCACGCCTGTTGCAACACGCATGGACTGGTTCTGCTCTACCATGTCGATCAGCTCATACAGCTTTCCGATACGCTGTCCTGTCTTTGCTGAGATAAAGGTGATCTCCGCATATGGCATAAATGACAGGATCTGTCTGACCTTCTCTGTAAAGCGATAGATCGTCTTATCGTCCTTTTCCAGTGCATCCCATTTATTGACAGCAATGATAATGCCCTTTCCGCGTTCGTGTGCAATCCCTGCAATCTTGGCATCCTGCTCCGTCACACCTTCCAGTGCATCGATCAGAAGGATCACAATATCCGCACGTTCCACAGCAGAAACCGTACGCACGATCATATACTGCTCCAGTTCCTCTTTGATCTTATTTTTGCGGCGAAGTCCCGCTGTATCGATAAAAATATATTCTTTTCCGTTATAGGTCACTTCTGCATCGACTGCATCTCTTGTCGTACCGGCGATATCGGATACGATCAGTCTGTTTTCCCCAAGCAGCTTATTGATCAGGGAGCTCTTTCCGACATTCGGTTTTCCGACGATCGCAATACGCGGTCTTTCATCCTCTACATCTTCAGCTGTATCATCCGCAAAATGCGATACAACCTCATCCAGCACTTCACCGATGCCCTGTCTGTTTGCCGCTGAGATCGCCATTGGTTCTCCGATGCCCAGATTGTAAAATTCATACACATCGAGCATCATCTTTTCATAGCTGTCTACCTTATTGACAACCAGAATGATCGGCTTCTTTGACCGTCTGAGCATGTCTGCCACCTTGGCATCCGCATCTACCAGTCCCTGTTTGACATCTACCATAAATAAAATAACATCTGCCGTATCGATCGCGATCTGTGCCTGCTCACGCATCTGTGAAAGGATGATATCCTTGCTGTCCGGCTCAATACCGCCTGTATCGATCAGTGTAAAGCTGTAATTCAGCCATGTCACATCTGCATAGATACGGTCTCTTGTAATACCCGGCGTATCCTTTACAATAGAAATACGGGAACCCGCAAGGGCATTGAACAGGGTTGATTTTCCGACATTCGGACGCCCAACCACCGCAACGATCGGCTTTCTTTTTCTATTTTCCATATGCTCTCCTTTATACGATAAACTACTTTCTGATGCGGATCTTCTTTACACTGCTCCACTTTGACTTGGAGGAGCCATTCACACCACACTCTGACATAATAGGTTTTATTTTTTTCCATATTGATTTATATTACAATATTCAGATTGAGTTGTAAAGTGGTCAGCCCCTGTCCGGCAGACCACGCCCTGTATTTTAGCTTGTCTTTCCCTGTTATGTATGCTATAAATAAGAATGGATTTTAACTGCACATATCTTAGGAGGAAATCATGCCAAACTTAGTCGAACTCGAATCCGCAATGCCGGTTGCTCCGCTGAAACTTTTAGCACTTGACAGCTGTAAGGAGCTCGGTGACCGTGTCAACGAATATCTTGTGGATTTTCGCAAAAATGTACATAATGATATCAAACAAGATCCCGCATTCCGCGGTTATTCTGAAGAAAATTATCTGATCAAGGCTGCCTGCCCACGTTTTGGAAGCGGTGAAGGCAAGGGCGTCTTATCCGAATCTGTCAGAGGTAAGGATGTCTTTTTAATGGTCGATGTATGTAACCATAGTCTGACCTATACAGTCAATGGTTGTGAAAACCACAAATCTCCGGATGACCACTACCAGGATTTAAAGAGAATGATCGCTGCTATCGCAGGAAAAGCACACAGGATCAATGTTATCATGCCTTTCTTATATGAAGGCAGACAGCATAAAAGAAGCGGCCGTGAATCGCTTGACTGCGCTTATGCACTCAAAGAGCTGAGTGAAATGGGTGTTTCCAACTTCATTACGTTTGATGCCCACGATCCGCGTGTCCAGAATGCGACACCACTGAAGGGCTTCGATAATTTTACACCGCCGTACCAGTTCATCCGTTCTCTGCTCCGTTACGAGAAGGATCTGATCATCGATAAGGATCATATGATCGTGATCAGTCCGGATGAAGGTGCTCTTGACAGAGCAGTCTACTTCTCTTCCGTACTCGGTGTTGATACGGGTATGTTTTACAAGCGTCGTGATTACTCCAAGGTCGTAAACGGCAAAAATCCGATCGTAGCACATGAATTTTTAGGAGATAATATCGAAGGAAAGGATGTTATCATCATTGATGACATAATCGCATCCGGCGGTAGTATGATCGATACGGCCAAGCAGTTAAAGGCAATGAAGGCAAAGCGTGTATTTGTCTGCTGTACTTTCGGTCTTTTCACGGAAGGGCTTGCAGCCTTTGATGAGGCTTATGCAAACGGTGTGTTTGACCGCGTTGTCTGCACCAACCTGACATATCTTCCACCGGAAATTTTAGAGCGTGACTATTTTGTCACGGCAGATATGAGCAAGTTCCTTGCCAGCATTGTTGATTTTATGAATCATGATATTTCCATGGGAAATGTACTGACACCGACAGAGAAGATCCATGAGGTGCTTGCGAAGTACAATGCACGGGAGGATGTGCTGATCTAAGTAGAATAATATATATAATCCCCGCGGTGGCAGACAGACGCAATCACGTTTGACTCCCCTGCGATTTGTCTCGGTCACATTTTACCGGGCTCTCGTCACTGGAACCACCGAGCATGTAAAATCGGTTTCACCGATGCTCGGTGGCTAC
>ENA-ORPK01000185-ORPK01000185.1-human-gut-metagenome-genome-assembly--contig:-NODE-185-length-61194-cov-3.875562_pt1 | contig 61194 bp, 47 predicted proteins | sample MGYA00242139_ERZ509068 | MGnify/ENA primary metagenome ERZ509068 (study PRJEB26280, sample SAMEA2338687) | human gut metagenome | biome: human gut; feature: human-associated habitat; material: faeces...
TTAAAGGATTTCTCTTTGCCGTACGACACAGAGAAATCCTAATGACCGATTTGGGATTAATAGTGATTTTAGTTAATGGTGATTTTAGCCTAAGCCGTTGTTCGCTTTTTTTGAGAAAAAGAAATAGTGGGTCTCAATTCTTTTAGAGTGCATAAAAATGGTAACGGTATGACAATGAGACAGATGTCTTCTGTGAGAGTGACAGAAAACGTTATGCCAATGCTTTAGAGGAATGGCAGGTTATGCCCGTGTGTATATCTGGCTTGTATGAGAATGGCCGAAACGTTGTTTACCTTACAGCAGAAATCTGAAGATGTCATTTCCTATGGCGTAGACCATCAACAGAAGCAGTATGAACATGCCTATCATCTGAGCCCGTTCTTGAAATCTGAGGCTGAATTTTCTGCGGAAAATCATCTCGATGAGCAGAAACATGGCGTGGCCTCCGTCAAGGGCAGGAATAGGCAAGATGTTCATAAACGCCAGTATGATGCTGATGAACGCTGTCAGTTCCCAAAAACGCTGCCAGTCCCATGCTGTGGGGAACATGCTGCCGATAGCTCCGAAAGATCCCACGCTCTTTGCTCCCTCTTTTGTAAACAGGTATTTGAGGTCGCTGACATAGCCCTTAAATACGTTTATACCGTGTTGGCACCCTGCGGGGAAAGACTCGAAAAACGAGTAGTGTACGGTGGTGGGCTTGTAGTAATTGAGGGCGGAGGCCTGTATTACTCCCATGCGTAGCTCTGTGTCGAGCATGATGTGCATAGTGTCGGTTTGGCCCGAGGTGTGCATTACGGCAATCTGTACGTTGCGTTTGCGCAAGGAGTCGTTGGTGGTAGCTCCCTCCAACTGTTTGGCAAGATGTCTTACGGCCGCATTGTAGTCACTCCAAGTCTGTGTGGGGCAGTTGTTGAAACTTGTTATCCTGTCACCTTTTTGCAGCAGTGCTTTGTGGGCGGCAGAGCCTGTAATTACGCTGTCGATGATTGTTGGGATATAGGTTGAAAGAAACGGCTTTTCACTTTGGAACATGTCGAGCAGGTTTAGCCCTCCGTCGGGCATCGTGATTGTTTCGCTTTTGCCATTGCGCATCACTGTTACTGTCTTTGCGGTAGAGATTGAACGCACTACGTCAGTGTTGAAGTCGCGGAACGTGTTGGTCTCGGTGCCGATGATAATGTCTCCATCCTTGAAACCTATTTCCTTGGCTTGCTGGTTGAAGGTAAATCCCATTGTCATGTTACGGATAGGGATATACTGCTCTCCCCATGCAAATAGTATCATGGAATAGATAAACAGTGCGAGGAAGAAATTGACCATCACACCTCCGAGCATGACGAGAAGTCGTTGCCAAGCAGGTTTTGTGCGAAACTCCCATGGTTGGGCTGGCTGTTTCATCTGGTCTGTATCCATGGACTCGTCTATCATGCCGGCAATCTTCACGTAGCCACCCAAAGGAATCCAGCCGATGCCGTATTCTGTACCCACATAGGGGTAGTTGCCGTCAGGCCCTTTAGTTACAGGCTTTTTGCCGATCAGTTTGCGCCACCAGTTGGAGTATGTGCTGAAAAGGTGGAACTTATAGTCAAAGAACATGTAGAACTTCTCTACACGTATGCCGAAGATTTTTGCAAAAAAGAAGTGCCCGCCCTCATGAAGGACCACAAGTATTGAGAGGCATAGGATTAGCTGGGCGGCACGAATCAGGAAAATTTCCATATAGATATAAGATGATAATGTTTATTTCTTGTTAATAATTGTTTCTGCTATTTCACGGCTCTCTTTGTCTGAAGAGAGATAGGTGTCGAGTGACGGTGTAGTGCAGAACGTAGCAGTTTGCATTGTTGTCTCTAATGTTTGATATAATTGGGGGTATGTTATCATGCCATTGCGAAAAGCAAGGTTTGCCACTTCGTTAGCTGCATTGAGAATGCAGGGCATATTGCCCCCTTTGTTGATAGCCTCGTATGCCAATGTCAAACATGGAAATCTGTTGAGGTCAGGCTTTTCGAAAGTTAGGCTGGCGGTCTGGAAGATGTCGAGGTGTGAATGTGACAGTTTAAGTCTTGAGGGGTATGACAGGGCGTATTGTATGGGCAAACGCATGTCGGGCGCGCCCATCTGGGCTTTGATTGTCCCATCAACAAACTCTACGGCGGAGTGTATGATGCTTTGTGGGTGGACTACCACATCTATTCTATCAGGGGTAATGCCAAACAACCATTTGGCTTCGATGACTTCAAAGCCTTTGTTCATCATTGTGGCTGAGTCGACAGTAATTTTTGCCCCCATCTTCCATGTGGGATGACGCATTGCCTGCTGGGCAGTTACAGTTGCCAATTCAGATGCCGGAAGGCAGCGGAAAGGCCCGCCCGAGGCCGTAAGCAGCAGGCGGCTTACTGTGTCGGCCGGCTCTCCTGCCAAACATTGGAATATGGCTGAATGCTCACTGTCAACCGGCAGTATTGGGGCTTTGTACTGCATGGCAAGAGCTGTCACCAGTTCGCCAGCCACAACGAGGGTCTCCTTGTTTGCCAAGGCAATCTGCTTGCCAGCTTTGATTGCAGAGATGGTGGGTTCCAGTCCGCAAAACCCAACGAGGGCGGTGATTACCGTGTCAACGGTGCTTGATTCCACGACTTCACACAAAGCCCTTGCTCCTGCAAAAACTTTTATGGGGTGGTGGGCGAGGGCCTCACTTACGTAGTGGTATTTTGATTCATCGGCAATGACTACGGCATCTGGCTCAAAGCGCAGGGCTTGACCTATAAGCAGGTCGGCTTGGCTGTTGGCTGTAAGAATGCGGACTTCATACAGTTCTGGATGTTCTGCCACAACCTGCAGAGCCTGTGTGCCAATGGAACCTGTAGACCCAAGTATTGCCAATCGTTTCTTTCTCATGTTTTTCTTGTGCGTCTTTATTGTCTTTGGGGGCTGTGGTCAGTTTAGTTCCAGAAGCCCCTCTGGAAGATTTAGTGTTAGGGTGCGTTGCCGCATGTCGAAATCTGCGACCAGGTCTGGGTGTATGGGCAGCAGCAGGTCTTGGCCGTTGTCGGTGGTGATTTCCAGAAGAATGTTGGCCGATGAGTCATCTATACGGGTGATGACGCCCAGACTTCCTGCTCGTGTATCAGATGCTCTAAACCCCGTGAACGACTGCCACGAACAGAAGCTGTCATCTCGTTTCGAGGCGAGTGATTTAGGGAAATATACATCGGAATTCTGGAGAATTCGGACATCGTCTTCGCAGTCAAGGTTTTCAAATTTTATGATAGCAGTGTCGGAACCCTTGAAGGACCAACTCTCCATGAAAAATGGTACGAGGATGCCGTCAATATTGCAAACAAGGTAGTCGGCGTCAACACTGTCAAAAACGTCGTCGGTGAAATACATGCTTATTTCACCCTTTATGCCGTGGGGGCGCCCCATCTTACCTATTTTAAAGACTTCGTCGAAAGTTATCATGAATTTCGAAAGCTTTATTTGCGTCTAATTTTTGCTCCAAGAGCGTTCAGGCGTACGTCAATGTCTTCGTAGCCTCGGTCAATCTGTTCTACATTGTCAATCTGGCTTGTGCCGTCAGCACTAAGGGCGGCTATGAGCAAGGCGATGCCGGCCCTAATGTCGGGTGAAACCATGCGTCGTGCTCTAAGTTTTATTTTGTTGTCATGGCCCACAACCACTGCGCGGTGAGGGTCACAGAGGATTATTTGCGCCCCCATGTCGATAAGTCTGTCAACGAAGAATAGTCGGCTCTCAAACATCTTTTGGTGAAAGAGTACTGTGCCTCTTGCCTGTGTGGCCACAACAATGAGTACACTCAAGAGGTCGGGGGTGAGACCTGGCCATGGGGCATCGTCAATGGTCATGAATGAGCCGTCAAGGAAGGTGTCAATCTGATAATGCTTCTGCTCAGGAATTTTGATGTAGTCTTTGCCCAGCACAAGCTTTGCCCCCAGACGTTGGAAGGATTTGGGTATGATTCCCAAATCTTTGGGTGACACATTGCGTATGGTCAGCCCGCCACCGAGCATCAGCGACATACCGATGAAGCTGCCCACTTCAATCATGTCAGCGTTGATGGCGTGTGTAGTGCCATGCAGTGCTTTAACTCCTTTGATGGTGAGCAGGTTAGATGAGATGCCCGTGATGTCGGCTCCCATGTTGTTAAGCATCTTGCAGAGCTGCTGGATATATGGTTCGCAAGCGGCATTATAGATTGTCGTGATACCATCAGCCAAAACCGCTGCCATGATGATATTGGCCGTTCCTGTTACTGATGCTTCGTCAAGAATCATGTGGGTGCCTTTAAGTCTGTCTGCTTCAAGGGTATAGCGCGAGTTGGCGGTATCTGGCGTAAGTTTGGCGCCCAGTTGGCACATGCCGAAGAGGTGAGTGTCAACTCTGCGACGCCCTATCTTGTCACCACCAGGTTTTGCCAATACGGCCATACCGAAACGGGCCAACAGTGGGCCTGTAAGCATGACGCTGCCTCGCAGGGTTGCGCTCTTTATCATGAAGTCTTCGCTTGTGGAGTAGTCTATGTTGATGTTTCTCGCACAAAACGAATAGTCACCTTTCGCGTGCTGTGTGACCTCTACTCCCAGGCTGCACATGAGCTTTATCAGGTGGAGCACGTCTAAGATTTCCGGGATGTTGCTGATGCGCACTTCTTCATCGGTAAGTAGGGTGGCGCAGATGACCTCCAAAGCTTCGTTCTTGGCGCCTTGGGGTGTTATATCGCCTTTTAGCGGATGTCCGCCTTCAATAATGAATGATCCCATGTGGTCGGTGTGAGTGAAGGTTATTTAAAGATGGTGATGTCAATATATAATGATGTCATTTTTTCTTCCTGCGTGTCATGACATTGCGAGGGTGTGAAGTCGCGGTGCTGATAATGGCGTTCATACGTTGCGGACTTATGGCCAATGTTATTTTTCCGTCAGTCAGAATACTGAGGTCGTTGGCCAGTTTTTCTGGTGACAACACGTTTCTGTTCCATTGATACAGGCTCTTTGCCATCTGTGCCACGACCAGTTCTATTGTCGCTTGCTTTGCGTCGCCATCTGGGATTTCTGCCAGGCTTTTGGCCATTTCTTCAAGTGCGTGGCCGTAGTGGCGGAATCTGGGATGGCTTTTTGGATAGTCAAGGTGTGGCCGCTGGGCTTCTTCTTCATTTCGGATAGTGATGGGAAAGGGAGAGTCTACGTCAAGGCGGTAGCCGGATATAAGGGCAAGATGATCCCACAACATTCTCAATTGGTCTTCGGGGTCTTTTTGCTGCGGAACCTTAGAGGACATTATCTTTATTATCGTCTCGGCGCAGTGCTGTCGTTCGTTTCTGTCGGACAGAGTCATGGCAAATTCTACCATGTTCTGAATGTTGCGCCCGTAGTCGGGTAATATGAGTTTTTCTTGTGTGGTGTTGTATTTCATATAAAAAGGTTGGACGTATGTGCTTTGGTGGTTGTAATGTCAGAATAGTTTTTTAGACTGTCCGGCAACAAATTCCTTTAAGTAGAACGGCTCAAAATAAGCGGTGTCTTCAATTTTTCCTTGCAAGAGCGAACGTTCTGCAAGGGGTGTCATGTTTTTTGCCAAAGGCTCAATGCCATCAATGAAGATGGCGTTGGGGTGCGACAGAACATCCTTGCATTTTGAGGCTCCGTTTCCGAAAAATATCATAGTGTTTTTGTCAAGAAGGTCTTTAAACGAGTCTGGCGTTATGATTTGTGCGCTGGTGCTGCAAACTGTTTTCAGCGAACGGTCGTAGACTGCCGTATATACTTCCATGCGCCTTGCGTCGAGCATCGGACATAGCAGGGCATCGGTGGGCAGGTCTTCGTGGTAGAGCAGTACTGGCACACACAGCAGTTCGAGTGTGGGTACGCTGATTAGTTTAAGTCCTCTTCCATAACACAGCCCCTTGGCTGTTGATACTCCTATGCGCAAGCCTGTGTATGACCCAGGTCCCGAACTGACGGCGACTGCATCAATGGGCATGGCATGGCTGTCTGCCATGCTGACGGCATCTTCTACAAATGGAGCAAGAATACGTGCGTGTGACGGTCCTTTGCGGTCTTCCTGATGAAAGACGCATTGACCGTTTTCGCTAAGTGCTACAGAACATACATCGGTGGATGTTTCTATGTGTATGATGGTTGACATGCCTATGTTTTTTTTGTGAATTTTGAACCGTTCCACTCATAACGGAAAGTCCTCTTCCTGTCGGGGGACGCATCGCTAACACCATCTGTGGCATCAATTGCGATGTCAAGAGTAAACCCAGTGCTGTCTTTTGAGACGAGGCTTATGGAGGTGTAGTCTACCACGGAGTGGTCTGTGGCAGGTCTGATTTCCTGTTCAGAAGGCAGTGTGATATAGTGCCGAGTTTTCAGCGGCTCCCAATTAGCAGAGAAGAAGAAGATTTCGCTGTCAGGCTGAGGACACTTGATGGTGCGCACCATGCATATAACTGTGTCACGGCTTTTAAGGTTGAGCATGGCAAAAGTTGTCGTTACGACACCGCGAGAATCCTCGCAGAGTTCAATCAAGCTCTTTTCTACCTTTGTCAACTGAGAGTTGGCCGACCATTCATTTGGCAGAATGGGTTTCATTCCGCTTCGGTAGAAGTCTATCAAATCCTTACGGGCGTTTTGGCTCAGCATGGGCATCAGTGAGTCTGGCATATCTATAAAGAAATCGGTCATGGTGCGGGCATTGACAGTAAGCAAACCGCCCCAAAAACATAAAAGTAGAAAGACAAAATTCTTCATATTGTGCAAAGATACGAATAAAACTTAGAATCATACGCCTGATTTAAGGTGGAATTAGTGAAAAAACATTAATCCTAAAATTGTCGTTAAGTTGGAACAAGCTGTACTGCCAAACAATCGTATAGTTTTTCATGCCCAGTGGGTCTTTTCCCAGTCTTTCGGCAGACATGCTGTTTCACTGTGTTTCGCGGAAGTTTGTTTGAGTTTGATTTACAAATAAAAGAGGATTGATAGTAAAAAAACGAAAAAACGTTTTGCAATACGATAAAAAGTCGTAATTTTGCAGTCGCATTTTGTGTCGGCATCTTTTGGGAAGGTGTCGTGCAGGCAGGAGTAATAATTAAACAAACATATAAGACATGAAAAAAGAAATCCATCCTACTGACTATCGTCCAGTGGTATTTAAGGACATGAGTAACGGTGATATGTTCCTTACTCGCTCAACATGCAAGACCAAAGAAACTATTGAATTTGAGGGTGAAACCTATCCTCTCGTCAAAGTCGAAATCTCTAACACGTCTCATCCTTTCTATACTGGCAAGTCAACACTTGTTGACACTGCTGGTCGTGTAGACAAATTCCTCAGCCGTTACGCAGTTACTCGCAAGAAGTAAGCCTATGCATTGGGGCTCTAACGGCCAGACGAGGGAGGTGAGCCTTTTACCTCTTTAATTGATATAAAAAATATGCTATCTCTGTGGAGATGGCATATTTTTTGTTATTTTTGCGAGTGAAAGAGAAATGTCGCCCTGTGAAATTAATGGGGAGAAAATGAAAACGCAGCGATGGTGAAACATAGACTACTTGAATATACCGTGCCTCCTTTAGACTTTGTTCATATTGGCATAGTGGGTTTGGGCAACAGGGGCATGAAGGCGGTTGGCAGATACGAGTTGGTGCCAGGTGCAGAGATTGTGGCATTGGCAGACCACAAGGAGAGCAGCACCATCACGGCAAATCGCACACTGATAATGTCGGGGCGACCCGAAGCCCACACCTATTTTGGCAATCAGGCCCACGTGCTTCTTGTGCAGGACTCTGCCGTGGATTTGGTGTACGTGTGCACCGATTGGCGCAGTCATGTTCCGTTGGCGGTCATGGCAATGCGCAGCGGCAAGCATGTGGCAATAGAGGTGCCGGCCGCCATGACAACCGATGAGTGCAGAGAGCTTATTGACGTGTCGCTCGAAACGGGACGACACTGTGTTATGCTGGAAAACTGCTGTTACGATACGTTTGCTTCAGCCACACGCGAGATGGTAAACAAAGGGTTGCTGGGTGAGGTGACTCATTGCGAAGGAGCATACATACACGACCTAAACCAAGATGTTGCGGCCCTTGGGGGTGAGCGTAAGTATTGGATGGCCCAAGAGACTCTCCTGCAGCCAGGCAACGCCTATCCTACGCACAGCATAGGCCCCATTGCTTTGCAGATGAACCTCCATCGTGGAGACCGCATGAAAACGTTAGTCTCGGTGACGAGCAAGGGCAGTGGATTAAAGGGACGTGTGAACAACACGATAATAACCACTCAGCTTGGTCGCACTATTCTGTTGCAGCACGATATAGGAACACCGCGCCCTTACAGCAGACTTCAGACCACATGCGGCACACTGGGGTTTACTCAGAAATATCCGTTGCCAACAGTGCAAATCGGTAGTACTGGTAATGCCCTCTATGGCGATGCTGCTTTGTCTTATTGCGAGAGTTTCCGTGAATCAGGTGTCAGCGAGTGGTTTGACGATGGTAAACGAAAGGGGTCGCCCAATCTGATGAACCATGTTATGGACTGCCGACTTGTGTATTGCTTGCGCAACGGACTGCCTCTCGACATGGATGTTTTTGATGTTGCCGAGTGGTCAAGTATCATAGAGCTGTCTGGCCTGTCTGCTTCGCGAGGAGGACAACCTGTAGAATGCCCAGACTTTACAGAAGGACATTGGAAGGATTTGGATTGCCACAAATTTTATTGAGTTCAGTGTTATCCTATGTGTATCGCTTTGCACGGGGGCGAGCCTACTTGCTGCCGAGATATAGCATCAGCATGCTAAGCAAAATTAGAATTACGTCTGTAAATTTGGAGCGGAGATTCTTTTCGTGCAAAAATATCGAACCTATGCAAAATGAAACGACAACGCTCCCACGACGTATCATTGATACTACAGCAATCATGGCATCTGGCTTAGTTAGCGCATAGAAGTATGCCAGGTCTGCTGCTGACAAGAAGATTGATATGACTGGAATCGCCCAATGCCATTTCAGCGGTGTGGAAGAACGGCGTTTGGGTAACCACATAGTAAGCATGGCAACAAACATCAGAATGCATTGGTAGAAATTATAGTACGCTTGTACCGTCATGCGATGCAGCCCCAATCCTCCTTCGCTGACAGGTGCAAGGATAAGTCTGTCGTACAGGCCACTGCAGGCGCCCAACACGGCGGCAGCGATTAGAAATGCAATCCATTTGTTGTGTGAAAACTTGATGCCTTCTTTGCGCCCGCTGCGACTGAGCATGAAAAAAGATACAATGGATAGAGCTACACCTGCCCATTGCCACAGATTGAGACGCTCGCCATACAAAAGCAAAGCCCCCATCAGCACCATTACGGGTCGTGTGGCGTTGATGGGTCCCACGATGGTGAGTGGCAGATGCTTGATTGCTTTATAGCCCAATATCCACGAAGACAGCACTATGACGGCTTTGAGCATGATGAACACTTGCTCGTGAAGGCTTGTCTGAGGCACGTATAGAAAAGCGTCAGAGCCAATTGCGTTGCCTGACAGTGCAATAAAAGGAACGAAAAGCAGTGAACAAAACAATGTGTTGAGAAACAATACGGGTATTATAGCATTGTCTTTTAGGGAAATCTTTTTCGATACATCATAGAATCCCAACAATATTGCAGACAAAAAGGCGAATGCTATCCACATCTATTCTATGTCCTCCTTCTCAAAGATGGTGTTGCCGTACTCCAGTCTTTCCAGAAACAACGCATGGGCAGGCACGGACTCTCCTGCTCTTGTGCGGCATCCGCTGGTGAGTATGTTGGCAAAGTCGGCCAACGTAAGACGGTGCTTGCCCACATCAATCAATGTGCCTACTATGGCGCGCACCATGTTGCGCAAAAAACGGTTGGCTGTTATGGTGAAACACAGTGTGCCGTCAGGCAAGGTTGTCCATTGGGCGCAGGTAACGTGACAAATGTTTGTTTTGTTGTCGGAGTGTGACTTGCAAAAACACCCGAAGTCTTCGTGGTGTAACAGCCGGGTCGCAGCTTCGTTCATGAGCTCTACATCAAGCCCGAAGTGCAAGCGCAGGGCGTAGTTCCTGTTGAATGGAGACTTTTGGGTGGTTATGTAGTAGCGGTATGTGCGCGACGTTGCGCTGAAGCGGGCGTGCCAGTCAGGGGCCACACGGTGTATTGAGCTCACGGCGATATCGGCAGGCAGAATGCTGTTGAGGCGAAACGCAACGTGGGCTGTGTCTATGGGGTGCTCGGTGTCAAAGTGGCAAGCCATTTGGCGCGCGTGTACCCCTGTGTCTGTTCGCCCGGCTCCCGTAACGCCGATTTTCTGTCGCATGATGGTAGAAAGGGCTTCTTCCAGACTCTGTTGCACAGTGACGGCATTGGGTTGGAATTGCCACCCATGGTAGGCCGTGCCGTCGTATGAAAAGAATATGCAGTAGCGCATCATCTTACTGTAATGTGAAAGCAACCCTGTTTGCGCTCATGCTTTACGTAGCATGCACCTGCCAACCGCAAGTCGTTTAGAACTTCAGACAGCACCCATTTTAGTGTGTCGCTGCGCGCCTGTCGCAGGGGTTGCCCCTGTGGGTCTTTGAACGCTTCATATTTATTGTAGCTAATGTCTATAGTGGTGCCGTATGAGTGACAGCTACTTTCTATGGCATTGCCGTTGCCCTGCTTAAGATTCTGAATATCTTCCAGGGTGCGAGTGACAGAAGTTACAATGACCAGTGATGGTGGAATGTGTTTGATTAACAGCGAGTCGATGAAGTTGCGGCCAATGCGATTTAGCAATTTCTGGGCTCGAGGCACAAGGTAGGGCAGGGAGTTTGTTAATTTGGCAATGGTGTAATACGGACTGTAGTTGATGCTCACCATAGAAGTCTTGGCCACCCTCTCAAGGTTCTTGCGCGTGGTTTGTGGCTCAATGCCGTGATATTTTGCAGCAGCAAGCTGCACTACATTAATATCGGGAAACGCCAGCGAATAGTCGTTGACACTGTAAATCTTATGAGGATTTCCATTCGCTGCCACGTGGATAGGGTGAGGTGACGGAGCAGTCAGTATGGAGTCGCACAGGCTTGCGGCCAAAGCCAGAGTGTCGGCCAAGTCCGTATAGGCTTGGGCGGAATGGAACGTGGCAGAGTCTGGCGCCTTGTCAGAGGTGGCGAGGGGCGATTTGTGGTAGGCACCACTACATGCTTTGGCAATAAAAATGACAACAATCAAAAAAAGGAAAATCAGTTCAAATAACTGCTTTTTATTAGGCTTGAAATGTAATTTCATAAAATAGTTCTGTTTCGAAGCGCAAAAATAATTCTTTTCGTCTGTAAAAACTGTGTGAAGTGCAACTTTATTTATACTTTTGCATAAAATAGCTGATATAATGATAGAGAAAGTCCTTGTGTTAGACGATGTGGACCCCGTTGTTTTTTATGGTGCTTGCAATGCTAATATGCGAATGATGAAATCGCTTTATCCTAAGTTGCGCATTCTGGCACGCGACAATGTAGTTAAGGTGATGGGAGCCGACGAAGACCTTAGAGCTTTCGAAGGACTCTTCAACAAAATGATAGACCACTGTGTGAGGTATAATGCATTGGAAGAAGAAGACATTGTGATGTTGCTTAACGGCACTAAAACCAAGGAGGAAAGTGCAGAACACGTGATAGTCTACAGCACTATGGGGAAACCTATCAAAGCAAGAACGGAAAATCAGGTTAGGCTCGTTCAGGCCTGCGAGCACAACGATATGGTCTTTGCCGTTGGTCCTGCCGGTACAGGTAAGACCTATGTTAGCATTGCAATTGCAGTGAGGGCTCTGAAAAAAAAGGAGATACGCAAGATTATATTGAGTCGCCCAGCTGTTGAAGCTGGTGAGAAGTTGGGTTTCCTCCCTGGCGACATGAAGGAAAAGATCGACCCTTATCTGCAGCCTCTTTATGATGCACTTGAAGAGATGATTCCACCCGCAAAGCTACAGGAATATATGGATTCCAATATAATCCAGATAGCCCCTTTGGCATTTATGCGCGGCCGTACACTCAACGATGCCGTAGTGATTCTTGACGAGGCACAAAACACAACGTCAAGCCAAATAAAAATGTTTATGACCCGAATGGGCCAAAACACAAAGATGATAATTACGGGCGATTGCACACAAATCGACCTTCCGTATTCTCAGAAATCGGGACTGATAGAGGCCATGCGCATTCTTGGAAATGTTGATGGCATAGCGTTTGTAAACCTTGACAAAAGTGACATTGTTCGTCACCGGTTGGTGTCGCAGATAGTGGCAGCTTATGAAAAGGAATCGCAACGAAAGAAACAGGCTACAGAGCAAAACGAGGGGGCATCCTGCGAAAAGTAATGTAGAGACTTTTGGCATGCATGCTTGCAGACAATTAGAATGAAACGTTTAATTTAAAACAACAGATATTACTCTATGACAAAGGCATTGACTAAGACTGACTATCATTTCAAAGGTCAGAAGAGTGTTTATCACGGCAAAGTCCGTGATGTGTATAATTTAGGCGATCGCTTGGCAATGGTTGCTACCGACCGTATTTCAGCGTTTGACGTAATTTTGCCAGAAGGAATTCCCTATAAGGGTCAGATGCTCAATCAGATTGCCGCTAAATTTCTTGACGCTACAACAGACATTTGTCCTAATTGGAAACTTGCCACTCCTGACCCCAATGTTACGGTAGGGGTGATGTGCGAAGGTTTCCCAATAGAGATGATTGTAAGGGGATATTTGTGTGGTAGTGCGTGGAGAGCTTACAAAAGCGGGGTGCGCGAGATTTGTGGCGTCAAACTCCCAGAGGGAATGCGCGAAAACCAGAAATTCCCAGCACCTATAATCACTCCTACTACAAAGGCAGAGATTGGCGAGCACGATGCAGACATATCAAAGGAGGAAATTCTGGCGAGAGGTCTTGCTACCCCCGAAGAGTATGAAGTGCTTGAGAAGTATACCCTTGCCCTTTTCCAACGTGGCACCGAGATAGCAGCTAAAAGAGGCCTTATTCTTGTTGATACAAAATACGAATTTGGCAAGCATAATGGGGAGATTTATTTGATGGACGAAATCCACACTCCTGACTCCAGTCGTTACTTCTATAGCGAGGGCTATGAGGAGAAATTTGAAAAAGGCGAACCGCAAAAACAGCTGTCAAAGGAGTTCGTGCGTGAATGGCTTATGGACAACGGCTTCCAAGGGAAACCTGGTCAGGTGGTGCCCGAAATGACTCCTGCCATCGTTGAGGGAATCTCCAACCGTTACATAGAGCTATATGAGCATATCACAGGAGAATCTTTCGTAAAGGAAGACACCACAAACATTTCTGAACGCATTGAGAAGAATGTAGAGGCTTATCTGCAATAAGTAGATGTCAAGCAGCAGACTTGCCTGTTAGCCAAAACAGGCAAGTCCTGCTGAATGACAACCGATTTGCAGCGAAAACGAATACCCCTCTTTTGTGAGACTCATTGGTGGTAGCCAGACGAGACACACAAAAGAAGAACGGAGACCTGTCGGAAACAAGCGCCAGAAACAACCCCTTATAGGCTCTGGGGGAATGGAGGGATAATAATATGCCATATAATGAAACCGCAAACACCCTTACTGCATAACCACTTATCAAGAAGATGACGGATTTCTTTATCTATTTGCAGTGTGCCGCATGCTTGCTTTGGTTCTTCTTGGCAATATTGCGACGTAATAAGACCTTGGCACAAAAGATGATTGTGCCGATTATGCTGCTGGCTTTTGCCACTTTTTTTGGAGACCTGTGTTTCTCGGATGGTTCCACCGACAGCCATACGTTGGTGTGGCTTGATGCCATGAGTCAGTTTCTTAGTCCGAGCATTGCTCCGTTGATTTTGATTTTCGTGCTGGCCCGCTATAGGGTGAAAGTAAGCCATTGGGGATGGTTCGCATGGCTTACAGTGCCTTTGGGACTCGGCTTGACATCAGTAATCCTATATGGCATGATAGGCATGGATGCCAGTGCTGAAATGATGGAACAGTATGTCAAGAACGGACTGCCGTTGCCAAAGAAGTTCAATAATAATGCGCTTTGCAATGCCCACCTGTTTGTAGAGACGGTGCTGTTTTATGTACTGGTGTTGATGCAGATGCTCTTTGTTATCGGTTTCCTGATTTGGCGTCTTATGAAGGACAGGCTGACGTATAGAAAACTGTCGTTGTTTTTGAGAGGGCGCATCAAGCTCAAGACAAACACGATAATAGTACTGTTGTTGATATCCCTGCTTGTTTGCATTGTTGGCCGATGTGTGATAGGGTCGGCATACTATGACACGGATATTGTCAAAATTGTGCTTCCTTCGCTTACTGCGGCACTGATTACGGTGATATGCAACATTGTGTTTAACGTCAAGGGTGAATGGGTGCGCATAGAGTTGCTGGGAGGTGATGTGAACATGTTGCATGCTAAGGAAGTTGTTGTCAAACCGAAAGGCGAGATTGAGACAAAGAAAGACGTGGGGTTGGATGTTTCGTTTCCGCATGGTGCAGAGCCTGAAAATGCAGCTGGCATCAGCATGAATCAGGAGGAGTATTCGGCCCTGCTACATCGTTTTAATCATGAATTGATAATAAAGAAGACTTTTCTTGATGAGAACATCACTCTCAACAAGCTGGTTGAGGCTTTGGGCTACAATCGCACCTATCTGTCATATATAGTGAATAAGGAATACGGCAAGCCTTTTCGTGAGGTTGTTGGCCAGTTGCGCATAGACTACGCCATGAAGTATATGAAGGAGCATCCTGACAGCTTGCAGGAGACGGTGGCTTTGGAGTGCGGCTTTACTGGCGCCCCAGCTTTCAACCGCAAGTTTACGCAGATTGTCGGAATGACACCGCGTTTGTGGTGTCAGCGCACTTTGAGGGATGCCGTTCCCGATAACGGGAAGATGCCACAACAAAAAACGTAAAAGCTATATACGATTATGAGTGACGGACATTTTAACCGCAGTTTTTTGCCACATGGAGACTTTGCCAGTGGCGTGAGGGTGGGGAGAGCCTCCGAAAGGGCCGTCTGCCTAAGTGTATTTGTTGAAATACTTGATGAAATATGTCCCGACATTTCTGAAGATGACAAGAAGGCACTGGTAGGGAAGTTCAAATCATTGGCCTTGCAGAAAGAAAGATAGTCCTCTTGTCGGGCTTTTTTGAGCTAAAAACAAGCAGCAGATGCCTTATAAAAAGCAAAAGGCAATAAGAAGTAATAAAAAACGCCATTTACGACCTAACGACCGAATTGGGTTAAATTAAAGCCGCAAAGCTTGGGAAACCTGTTCCCAGACTTTGCGGCTTACTGCTTTTCGGTAGTACTACTTTATTGCCAGCACACGCTGAATGTCGAATGACATCTGCTTGTAGTGGTTGGCGGTCGCTGCATCCGTGTTGGTAACGGCGTGCACTTTCTTTCCTATCATGATGAGCGTGTTGTAGATGGCAGCGGTAGCATCGTTGCTGACGTCGTCACGGTTTGCTTTGTAGGCTTCACAGAGGTTGTGTACATAAATGTTTTGCACAAACCGCTGGTAACGCTCAAGTGGGGCAGACGTGTTGAAATCCTTGAAAATGGCTTTGTTTAGGTCTGTCAGATATTGCGCAGAACCATAGTTGGGGTTTACGTTCTCTATGCGATATCCTGATGTGGCTATGTTGATAAGTATACCAGTAATCCGTTCAACCTGTTCTTCCTGATCGGAGAACAGACGCCCTGCATAGGGAACATCTACCAGCCATGTTGGGCGTGTGAAGATATGCTTTTCCAAAAACGGTACAATGCTTGCGGCTTTTTCTCTGTTGGGATATTGGTAAACGTCACCATCCTGTTCTGGGGCAAGTGGGGTGCGATTTGCTCCAGCCAGGTTCCTGATTACGTGCATGCAATAACGGGTGTATTGGTTTGTGAGCTGGTTGTACATGTTTACAACTTTATTGTCGGTGTTGTCACCTCCCCAGTAGTTCCATTGACGCAGATGTGGAATTATGCGCTTCAGGTTTTCAATGCCAAGAGAACTGGCTTTGACGGCATCGTCGCCAAGGTCTTCGGTTTGGGCACGAGGGTCAAAACTTTCTTGCTCGCCGTCATACCAGAAGAGGCTCTTGTTATGATTGGTTCGTTCGGTGGTGATTTTGTTGAGCGCATAGCGGTCGCTTTCGGCATCGGTAGCATCATACATGGGTCGGTATCCCCATTCGATGGCCCATTTGTCGTATTCGTTGATGCGTGGAAAGAGATTGCTCGTTTTAATGCTGTCTTGTGGCTGTGCAACATAGTTGAAGCGTGCATAATCCATGATAGAAGGACAAAAACCGTGTTTTGCCAGATAACTGTTTGAACGCAGGCTGTCAACCGGTACGGTTGCAGAGGCACCAAAGTTGTGGCGTAGTCCAAGTGTGTGCCCCACCTCGTGTGACGAAACAAAGCGTATCAACTGACCCATTAGTTCTTCGCTGAACTTAGCGTTGCGAGCTTCTGGGTCAAGAGCACCGCACTGTATTTGATACCAGTCGTGAACGAGTGACATCACATTATGATACCACCCTATGTGACATTCGATTATCTCGCCAGACCGCGGGTCGTGATTTTGTGGGCCGTAGGCGTTGGCAATGTCAGATGCAAGATACATTATCACACTGTAGCGCGAGTCCTCCATTGACATGGTAGAGTCGTTTTCTGGCCATTCCAGGGCTGTGATAGCATTTTTCCATCCTGCCTGTTCAAAGGCCTCATTCCAGTCTTTGACACCTTGGATTAGATAGGGCCTCCATTGTTTTGGAGTAGCAGGGTCAATGTAGTATACAATCTGTTTTTTAGGTTCTATTAGTTCGCCGTTGCGCTGTTTGATGGCATCGGCCTCGCTTTTAGGCTCGAGGCGACGTCGGCAGACGAATGTTGTACGCTCAACCTGTTGCTGGTTATCTGAGAAGTTGTAGTAGGCATCGTTGAAGTAACCTACACGTGGGTCAAAGATGCGTGGGCGCATGGGTTCTTTGGGAAGCAGATAAAACGAGGTATTCATTCCAAAAGTTATGGCTGACATTGATGCACGCTGGCTGAGGTTGTAGGTTCTGACTGATCGTAATTCAGTGTTGGTCGGGTATGTGTGTATGCTCTCAATGTAGCTCAACGAGGGATTGAAGTTAGTTATGTTGAATTTTTCCTTGACGGATGGGGTAAGACTGAGGATATTGTCGCTAAGCAAGAATTCTGTGGCGTTGATTTTGTAGGTGCCATTTTTGCTGTCGGTGATTTTGAAAGTGGCAGCAATGGGGTCGTTGCTACTTGACTTGACAGCCTGATAGATGGCATCGAGTGTGTCCGCTTTCATATAGTTGTAGGTTGAACGTAACAGCAGGGTGTTGTTGGTGCTGTTTTTCTCAAAGTACAGTGTCATGCTGCGCACTTGCTCACCGCCATACATATTGCAGCCTGCGGGGGTTGATGTGAAACGGGTGACGGCCAGTATCTGACGCCCTATAATCGAGTCTGCAATCTCAAGGAAATAGTTATCTTCCTCTTTAGACACTTTGATCATCGCGTTTTTGTCGTTGTAGATAGGAACTTTAGGGGCCACGGTGGGGGTACTTGTTGTTTTTCCTTTGTTGTTGTCGTTTTTCTCCTTTCCTTTGTTGTCAGCGAGGTGGAAAGGCGTGGTTTCTCTGTAGTGAGTGCTTGTCGTGCTCGAATGCGAGAAACAACACGGAAAGCTAAGGCTGCGCAACAGTTGTTCTTCCTGCTGTGCAGCGTTCTTCTGTGCAGACAGGTTGATGCCTGTCATAATAAGTAATAATGTTACGAATGCGTTTTTCATTTAACTGTGTTTTTTGTCTGTAATAATTTCACATATTAGCAACCGTGTGGTTTCGCCTTCTACAACTTTGTAGCGGTCATCAATGCGCTGACCGACAAGCCACACGATGTCTTTATGGTTGGTCATAACGGCTTGCGCCTGTTTGCTGAACATGTCCATTTTGCAGTCTGTCATAAAGTCGCTGACCAGTTTGGAGCCTTTCATGCCGAGTGGCACAAAGCGGTCTCCCTTTCTGACTGGTCGCACGCAAAAGTTGTCGCCAACCTTGTCGGCATCAAGGCATGCCACTTCCTTGCATCTTGGCACAGAGAGATATTCTGTGGCTGGTGCATGGCGTGTGTGTATGTGTGGAAAGGCTTGCACCGCCACATTGGGTCTGACTATTAGCGTATGGCGGTCGCGAAGCAGTGTGTGTGTCGGGGTTTTATAAACGGCACCAGGTGGGTTGTTGATTCCACTCCAGATATCTTGGATTTGTGATGGTGTAAAACCTTTTCCGTCAAGTAGCATAAATAGGGTCAGGTGGCAGTCTATGTCATCTTTCTGTATAACGAGAGTGTCGTTGTCGTCTTGTGGTGGGCAGTTCTTCAGTGCCGAGTACTTGCAGATGAAATCATATGCCTCACGCATGTGATGGGCGTTATTGAGAATGGTGTTTTCCACGGAGGGGTTGAGCTCCTTGAGCAGAGGCATCACCTTTAGTCTGATAATGTTGCGTTTCACATCGGCCACGAAGTTTGTGCTGTCGTCAATGTAGTCTTGCTCTATGGAGTGGAGGTAGTCGGTAATCTGTTGGCGGCTGGCGTCAAGCAGTGGGCGTGCCACGTTATCACGTCGGTATGCCATGCCTGTCAATCCTTTGATGCCAGTTCCGCGAAGCATGTTGAGCAGCAGGGTCTCTACATTGTCATTGCGATGATGCGCAATGGCCACTGCGTCGATGTTATATTTTTCCAGTGTGGTGTTGAAAAAATCATAGCGCAGTTGGCGTGCAGCCATCTCTATGCTTATGCCGTGGCTCTCTGCAAATGATTTTGTGTCGAAGGCAGTTACTTCAAGATTGACACCCAATTTGCTGCAGAGCTGCCTTACAAAAACTTCGTCTCTCATTGACTCTTGTCCACGTAGACGGAAATTGCAGTGTGCAGCGACACAGTCATAGCCGAGGTCAAGCAATAATCGGAGAAGAGCCACAGAGTCTGCTCCTCCGCTAAGTGCCACCAGAACTCTGCGTGAACTGAAGATGTGATGTTGCTTGATGGTGTTATTGACTATCGCCAAAAGAGTGTCATTGCCATTTCTTGTCATGAAGTACAAAAATAATGCTTTTTATGCTATTATGAAATCTTTGCCCTAAAAAAGAGTGTTTATTCTTTGTGAATAATAAAAAAAACATTACCTTTGCACCCGTTAAACGAGTAATGGTACCTTGGCCGAGTGGCTAGGCAACGGTCTGCAACCGTGTACAGCAGTTCGAATCTGCTAGGTACCTCCATAAATGAGTCTCCTTTACATGGTTTTCTTATTTAAAACCTGTATGGTTTCTTGAAGTCGGGGTCTGAAATGTTGAGTTTCAGACCCCGACTTTTTGCATGTTGGCATGATTATTGTGGGGCGGTCACAACGAGACCACCATTATCAACTGTTTCATTTACGACCTAATGACCGATGTTGGCTTGTGGTGTGTGGGTTGGTGTCAATCCCATCTGCTGTGCGCGTTGCAGCATAAACTGGTAGGCGGCGTCATGGTCGTTGGGTATGCGACCGTCAAGAATAGCGTCTTTTATTGCAGACTTTATGGCACCGACTTGAGCGCATGGTTTGAGATTGAACGTCGCCATGATTTCTGCTCCATCGACTGGTGGTTGGAAGTTACGTATGCGGTCGCGTTCCTCGAGGTCTACAAGTTTCCGGCGCACCAGTTGGAAGTTGTCGCGAAAACGTTGTTTCTTGGCTTCGTTGCGGCTGGTAATGTCAGCTTCGCAAAGTGTCATTAGGTCATCAATGTCATTGCCTGCGTCAAAGAGCAGACGGCGTACGGCGCTGTCGGTAACAATGTCGTCGCTGATAGCTATAGGGCGCATGTGTAGCTCCACAAGTTTCTCTACATATTTCATTCGTTCGTCCATCGGTAACTTCATCTTGCGGAAGATGCCTTTTACCATCTTGCTCCCGATGAAGTTGTGGTTGTGAAATGTCCACCCCGCCTGCGGACAGAATGCTTTAGTGCGTGGCTTGCCGATGTCGTGGAGTAGGGCGGCCCAGCGCAACCAAAGGTCATCTGATTTCATTGACACATTGTCAAGCACCTCAAGGGTGTGGTAGAAGATATTTTTGTGGCTCTTGCCATTGCGCGTCTCCTTTACGTTGAGGTCGGCCAGCTCTGGGAAGATATGGGGCAACAGTCCGCAACGTTCCAACTCTACAAATCCGCGTGAGGGCTTGGGAGAAGCAATTATTTTGTTGAGCTCGTCTACAATACGCTCTTTGCTGATGATGCTAATACGCTCGCAGTTTTCGGTAAGTGCCTCGAAGGTCTCTTCTTCTATCTGAAAGTTGAGCTGGGTGGCAAACCTGATGCAGCGCATCATGCGTAAGGGGTCGTCGCTGAATGTTATGTTTGGGTCAAGCGGAGTACGTATGATGCGGTCTTGCATGTCTTCAAAGCCATAAAATGGATCTATGAGTTCCCCGAAGTGTTCGGCATTGAGGCAGATGCCCATGGCGTTGATGGTGAAATCGCGTCGTTCAAGGTCATCCTGCAGTGTGCCGTCTTCAACGATGGGTTTGCGCGAGTCCCTTCGATAGCTCTCGCGTCGTGCACCGACAAATTCTATTTCGGTGTGGTGCCACTTTACTTGTGCTGTCCCGAAATTGCGAAAGATGCTCAGGTGAGCACTGTTGCCCAACAATTTGGTTAGGTTGGAGGCAACATCTATGCCGCTGCCTACAACCATGATGTCAATGTCCTTGGAGTGACGCTCCAGAAAGAGATCTCTTACGTAACCGCCAATGAGGTAGCATTCTTTGCCAAGCTGGTCGGCAGCCTGCCCGATGGTGTGAAAAATTGGTGCTTTAAGGCATTCGCAAATCTCTTCTTTGCTGAGTAAGTGCATGTGTTTTACTGTTTTTAACGCCAAAATTACGATTTTTTCATATATAAATAGTACCACGTGGTTGAAAAACAGCTATATTTGCACGAAGCAAAAGACTCGATATGAATATCACTATTGATAAATGTTGTTTTGGGGTGCTGATTGCCGCTGTGATAGTATGCTCGTGCGGCAAAGGTCATGATAAACCCGACTATGAGCAGCAGGGACAGCGTTGGCTGGCTCTTGCCAGATCTTCTTTGCGTGATGCAGACTACTCGTTGGCACGAGTATATGTAGACAGTCTGCGCACTCGATGTAAAATGGCGCTCAATGCGCGTGAGGATGCCATCGTGTTGCTCGACTCGATAAATCTCGCAGAGGCACGAGAACAGTTGGCCGAAGCCGAGTTCCTGGCCCGGCAGGCGGGGCTTGACTATATTGCTCGAGACTCTTTTGAAACACGACTCGATCGTGTACAGGCCAAAGTGCGTTTCTTTGAAAGGAAAATGCAGTACGATAAAGCCCACAAGGAAACTCATAAATAACAAACGATAACGAAGCGCGATTTTGGCGAATCCTCGGTTGGTAGATCTTATTTGTTGGGCATGGTGTCTTATGCATCGGAAACCTTGATTATTGTCATTAGCATATTGACCTTTAACACACAGAGTTTCTTGTGTGGAAAGAAGAGAATGGTTTCGTATGCGATGGAAGGGGAATGCTAAGTTTTATTTTGTTCTTGTTGTGAAGGTGGAAAGATATTGATATCTTCAGGGGGTGTTCTAATGCCCGAATTGGGTTTAAGCCAAATCGGTTTTTAGGACTTATTGTATTTTTTTTAGGAGAGCAGATGTGTGCTTGAAGATGGAAAAAGTCGGAAAGTAATACGAAAAAATGAAAAAATGTAGTGTTTTTCTTTTGTGTTTACAACAAAACGACTACTTTTGCATTGAAAATCTTGACAAACGCAACATTTGTGAAATAAAAAGAGGTTGAATTGTTGCTGTCTGTCGAGAGGAATTAATAACAGACTAACGACAATAAAGACAAATTCGCAATGTGTGGAATAGTAGGAATATTCAATATTAGAGATGGAGTAGGTGCTTTGCGTGCCAAGGCGTTGAAAATGTCGGCAAAAATCAGGCACAGAGGACCCGATTGGAGTGGCGTGTATGCTGGCAAGAGTGCAATACTGGCCCACGAAAGATTGTCGATTGTTGACCCGGAGTCTGGTAGGCAGCCATTGTTTAGTCCTGATGCCAAGCAGATTCTTGCAGTGAACGGGGAAATCTACAATCACCAGAGCATTCGCAAACGTTATGCAGGTAAATATGAGTTTGGCACCCAAAGTGACTGTGAGGTAATATTGCCGCTTTATCGTGAAAAAGGTGTTGATTTTCTGGAAGACATAAGCGGTATCTTTGCTTTCGCCCTTTATGATGAAGAGAAAGACGATTTTCTGATTGCCCGTGATCCAATAGGTGTTATACCTTTATATATAGGTCACGATACAGACGGCAAGGTCTATGTGGCAAGTGAGCTGAAGGCTCTTGAAGGCTTTTGTGAGACTTACGAACCTTTTTTGCCTGGTCATTATTATCTTGGCAGTGAGGGCAAGATGGTTCGTTGGTACAAACGCGACTGGATGAATTATGATGCAGTAAAAGACAATCCTGCATCTGTTGAAGTAGTCAGAGAAGGGCTGATGGATGCGGTAAAGCGTCAGTTGATGTGTGACGTGCCTTATGGCGTGTTGCTGTCAGGTGGGCTGGATAGTTCAGTAATCTCCGCCATTGCCGAAAAGTACAGTGCTATGCGTATAGAGAGCGGCGACACAGACCGCGCATGGTGGCCACGTCTTCATTCGTTTGCAGTTGGTTTGCAGGGTGCTCCAGACCTTGCCAAGGCCAGAGAAGTGGCGGAATTTATAGGCACCGTACACCACGAAATCAACTACACTATTCAGGAGGGTCTTGATGCCATTCGTGACGTGATATACTATATTGAAACTTATGACGTGACAACTGTGAGAGCCTCCACACCCATGTATCTGCTTGCCCGTTTCATCAAGAGCATGGGCATCAAGATGGTACTCAGCGGTGAAGGTTCCGATGAGATTTTTGGTGGGTATCTGTACTTTCATAAGGCTCCCTCTGCCAAAGATTTTCATGAGGAGACCGTACGTAAGCTTGGCAAGTTGCATTGGTATGACTGCTTGCGGGCAAACAAGAGTTTGTCTGCATGGGGGGTAGAAGGACGCGTGCCGTTTTTGGACAAGGAGTTCCTTGACATAGCCATGCGTCTTAATCCTGAAGCCAAGATGTGCCCCGGCAAGACAATAGAGAAGAAGATAGTACGCGAGGCTTTCTCCGACATGTTGCCTGATAGCGTGGCCTGGAGGCAGAAAGAACAATTCTCTGATGGTGTGGGCTACAGTTGGATAGATACCCTCAAGGATATGACCTCCAAAGCTGTCACTGACGAGCAGATGGCTCATGCAGCAGAACGCTTTCCTATTAATACTCCGCTTAACAAGGAAGAGTACTACTATCGCAGTATCTTTGCAGAGCATTTCCCCAGCGACAGTGCTGCACGCAGTGTCAATCAAGAAGCCTCGGTGGCATGCTCCACCAGTGTGGCTTTAGAGTGGGATGCCGCTTGGAAAAAGATGAACGACCCCAGCGGGAGAGCTGTGAGGGGCGTACACGACCAGGCATATTAATCCAGTGTTTTCATCTGTAGCATGCCTGTATGTGACGAATGTGAAATGAATAATCCCAATTCGGTCGTTTGGACTTATTGTTTTTTGATTTTTTAGGAGAGCAGATGTTGATTGTCGTTTTAGCGAATAATAGCGGGCTATTTTGAGCTGAAAACAAGCAGCAGATGCCTTATAGAAAACAAAAGGCAATAAGAAGTAACAAAAAAGATATTATTTACGACCTAATGACCGATTTGGGACAATAACGTAAGAAAGGGAAAGTGTACGTTTGAGATTTCTTCAGCTGTTGTGCCTTATAGGGATTATACGGCATACAGATATGTTCTTATTCGCTTTTGGGAGTGCTCACGTTGTGGGCGCTCCTTTATTTCTTCTTGCATGAATGCCTGCTGTTTTAATAAGGTTTTTGTATATTTGGCAGATAAAACGCTTTTTAACTATTAAAAGTTAGTGGCGAGTCAAAGTTTATTACTATATTTGCCCCGTGTTTTTGTAGGTTGCTTATAGAATGAATAAAATACAGTTATAATTTAGCTTATTTTTATATGGCGGAATCTTTTAAATATTTACTTTCTACCGATCAAGATGTCAAATACGGTCTTTCGGTTACTACGATTGGGTCGCAAGAAGTGACACCTGGAGAAGATTATCCGGTCGGAAACCACCCTGATTCGTATATGTTCAACCCTGCTTCGGGCAGGGTGCTTGACGAATACCAGATAATTTATATCTCAAAAGGTCAAGGGCGCTATACAGATGCAAGGGGAACGGACTATCATTTACGTGCGGGTTCTGTTATTGTGCTGTTCCCTGGAGTGTGGCACACTTATTGCCCAGACCGCTCTACTGGTTGGAAAGAATATTTTATTGGCGCCAAAGGGCCGGTTATAGACGGAATTGTAGACGGAGGATTCCTGACGTCAGACTCTCCTGTGCTGAATGTCGGACTTAGTGAAAAATTGATTTCATTATACAATGAAGCTCTGACTATCGCCAACGAAGGCAATATATGCTCTCAACAATATATGTCTGGAATTCTGATGCACGTGTTGGGTTATGTGTTGTGCTCAAGTGCAACTCCTGATGTTAGGGTTGATGAGATACAGTATAAGATGGAGATGGCCAAAATCTATATTAATGAAAATATTGGCACCAATATTGATCTTGATAAGATGGCCAAAAACCTGATGATGAGTTATTCGTCATTTCGCAAATGTTTTAAGATTTATGCGGGCTTTCCACCCGGTCGCTATATTCAGGACTTAAGGCTTAAAGAGGCTTGTCGGCTGCTGAAGAATACGAATCTGTCGGTTAAGAGAATTTCAGTGGTGACATGCTTCAAGTCTGTTACCTTGTTCAACTGCCTGTTCCGAAAGCGGGTAGGAACAACACCATTGACTTTCAGACGCATGAGTCGGGCTACAAATGAAAATGAAAAATCCTGAATTTTCCTGCAATCACAAGTTGATTTACCGAATGTTTTAACAATACACAAAAATGAAAAAATTATTTACTCTTACGGCATTGGTAGTCCTATCTGCATTATGGACTACAATGAGTGCCCGTTGGGTTGTCGGGGAGCGGAAATCCGCTGCCGATATCAAGGCGGGTGACACGGTGGCAATCAGTTTTGCTTCTTCAGAAGCGTTTTCTGATTACTACATTCAGGCAGCAGACGTAGATCACGCTAATCTCGGTGTGATGGTTGCTCAAGGCATGGGTCTTGGAGCATCGTCGGTTATTACTTTCGAAGACGGCCCTGCCGATCTTCGTACGGGTGCCCCAACTTTCTACATGAAGTTGGTGGGGTCAGGCAAGTATGTAGGCAACAAGTACTATGATTGGTATGGTGTAGGTCAGGGAGCTGTTGACGTTATTGACAATGCCGCCAACTTCCAGATTCTCAGTTGTGGTGAGGAGATTCCTTGGTATAACGAAGAACAAGCCAGCTACACAAAGTGGGAACGTAACGCTGATGCCATTTGGGACGAAAAGTCTGTGGCTTTCAGCGCTTCTCCAAGCGAAAAAGACTTCTGCTATCTGGCGTATTGGAATTATGCATCGTCAGCTCCACGCGCAATTACTTGGAAATATACTAACACTATCCAGTGGAACGTGTATTCTGTAAGCTATCAAAAGGATCTTCGCGATGACCTTGAAAGTTTGATTGACACCTACAGCACTGCTTCGGGCGACTTTGTAGGAGGCACAGACCCTGGCTACTATGATGCCAGCGTCATAGAGGAATATAACACTGTTATGGAGCAGGCGATGACCGTTTGCTACACACCAACCTCAACCGATGAAGAATTGTTAGAGGCCTACAACAACCTCAAGGCCGCCTACCAGAAGATGGCATCATCATTGATTCAGGTAAGCGAGGGCTACTACTACATTGTAAACGACAACGCAAAAATTGCCAATAACGGTGCTACCGAAAAGGCTATGTATGTCAACGATGTTGCAAAAGAAATATATTGGGGCGAGTTTGACACCAACGATATCAAGTTTGTATTCCACATCACTCCCAACGATGCTTCTACATGGTTTGTTCAGAATGTGAAGACTGACCTCTATTTCGGTTCTCCCGGTGGCTTCTGCAAGTCGTTTGCTGCAACTGCCGACAAGAGTTATCCTTCAACTTTCAAGTTCTATCCTGGTACGGGTTCTTGCTTTATCAAGACCGACAACTGGACAATGTGTCCGAAGGGTAACGCCGGCGGTACGTCTGCCGGACCAAATGCCGTTTGGTCATACAACGGTGAAACAACATCAGGTGGCAACGTGGCTCACGCAGAGTGGACATGGTCTTTGCGCAAAGTGACCGACCAGACTGTACTCGACCGTATCATTGAAGAGAAGGCACAATATGACCGCACCATGGAACTCAAGGCTCTCTCTAAAGAGGGTTCTGCTCTCTATGACAAGTTGTTTGATTATAATGTTGACACCAACAATGGCCTCATTACTGATGCTGACCAACAGATTAAGTACTCTCATGTAATCGTTCAGGGTGTTGCCTTTGCCGACAAGTATCCTTACTTGATTGACGGTTGCGATACCACATATGTGCAGGGTCGCGGCTATGTTGATATCTCAATTGCCAGCACTCCGCAAAAGAATGTAACATTCTTCTACAAGCGCCGCGGTGCGTCTAACAAATATCCTCAGGCTGCCGACTGGGGTGAGACTGAGCGTCCTGCTACGGTTAACATTTATGCTGCCAACGACACTCTTAACGGTGGAGACTGGAAGTTTGTTAAGGAGGTTAGCATGGGCGATCTCGCAGAGCCTATTATGGCTTCTGTTGACCTCGAAGCGGAATATAAGTTCCTGCGCTATGAGGTTAAGGCTAACAAGACTGGTGGTACTGTATTCACTATGTCTGAACTGCAAGTTTATCCTTGCTCTGTTAACGAGACCACGTCACAGTACTATACAGCCGAGGGCTTGAAGACTGTTGCTGATGCTCTCAAGAATAAGATTGAGGCAATGCGCCCGATAGTAGAGAATAATACTGCTACAGCCGATGATATAGCTGCTATGCGTGCATCAATTGCCGCTGTAAAGGGCCTCTATGCTGATACTACGGTACTTAGCGCACTTATCACCGAGTGCACCGACTTGGCTGACAATGTAACAGTAGGTACATCAATCGGACAGATTGACGACGAGGCACAGATCGGCACTCTCCGCAGTGCTGTCACCGCAGCTAAGGAGAATGGGTTCAAGGAAAACATTTCCAAGGCAGAACTCGATGTTGTAATCGCAGCTCTTACTGCTGCCCGTGCAGAATTCCTCTCTCATGTTAAGAATTTTGAAACTGGCAAGTGGTACTTCATCACCAACGCTGACAATACAGAGGAGAACACCAATAATGGTAAGGCTCTGTATATGACAGGAGCTTCAAGCGACAGCGAGGCTGGCGTGGGCAACCTTAACGAAGATGGCTCGGCTGCCTATACATACGACCCTTATTCTATGTGGACCTTCATTCCTGGTGAGAATGGCACATTCAAAATCCAGAATATGGGAACTGGCTTCTATCTTGCAGACTACGTAAAGAGTGGTGCAAATGTTAAGCAGTCATATACCGGCGTGGCTTACAAGGTTAGCTTCCTTGGTGCAGGTTCTTACGCTTTCATTCCTCAGAGTGAGGCCAATACTGCACAGAATGCAATAGCTGCTAACGAAGACAAGGCTGGCTTTGCAAAGGCCGCTGCTGCAACTGCTTCTTCTTGGGCAATCACTGAGATAGATCCCGAAGCAACTGAATTGATAACCATCAAGGACTTCAAGCGTAACATGCTTGACATCATTGCACTGCCATTCAACATTGATGACATCTCACTCAACGATGATACTCATTTGTATGGCATCAAGAAGATTACCCAGAGCGAAGACGGCACCTCTACCATAGACTTCTATGAGAAGACTTCTGCTAAGGCAGGTGAGTCTTGCCTGCTTGTTATCGGCGATCCTAATGCTGAGCCTGAGGACAATGAACTCCTCATTCCGTTCCCAACAACCGTAACTGACAAGGCTACACCTGACAATGGCCTCTTTGGTATGCTCTATGGCCAAGACATCAAGGAAGGTGACGCTTACTCTGCTGGCAACAAACTCGTGGCTGCAACAGGTTCTGTAACCATCTCTGCTCATACTGGCGCTATTGTTCCATCATACTACACTGGCGAAGTTAGTGGTGTAGAGACAGCTCTTACTCTTACCGTTAAGGGTCTGGGTGCAATCCCATCCGGCAAGAAGGGTGATGTCAACGGTGATGGAATTGTCAACACTGCCGACGTGACAACTGTATACAACTACATTGAGAACCCTGATGCTACAGGTCTCACATTGGAGCGTGTTGATCTCAATGGCGACGGACAGGTTAACGCTACTGACGTTATCGAGTTGTACAACATGATATCAGGAGCAGATGCTTCAAGCAAAGCATTCCAATCTGTGATTCGCAGACTTCTTGCAAAGTAATTTGATACTTCGTTATTCTTTGAAATAACACATTAGTTATGTGGCTGTTACCTGAAAATGGAAGGTGGCAGCCACATTTTTTTTGCTTTATTTCTTGCCGCTCTCAAAAAAAAGTGCTTAATTTGATTTTTAAAACATACAGTATCAATGATTAGAGTTCGCATGACTTTCTTTTCGGTTCTTGCCGGCTTGCTTTGTACGGCCATTACACTATCGGCAGACAATAACACAAAGATGAAAGAGTTCATAGCCGGTCTGATGTCTAAAATGACATTCGAGGAAAAACTTGGCCAACTTAATCTTCTTACCCAAAGCGACTTTGTTACGGGCGAAATCCGCAACCAGGGTTTCGAAACCAAGCTTCGGCAGGGTAGAGTCGGAGGAGTATTCAACATGGCCGGAGCCGAACGTATACGCAATGTTCAGCAAGTGGCGGTCGAACAAACCCGCTTGGGCATTCCGTTGCTTTTCGGCCTTGACGTGATTCATGGCTACAAGACGATATTTCCCATACCGCTTGCTCTGAGTGCTACATGGAATATGGAAACAATAAGCCAAGCTGCCAGTGTAGCTGCCAAGGAGGCTGCCTCTGCCGGCATCTGCTGGACCTACAGTCCGATGGTTGACATTTGTCGTGATGCCCGTTGGGGGCGCATTGCAGAGGGTGCAGGCGAAGACCCTTACTTGGGTGCAGATGTTGCACAGGCCATGGTGAGAGGCATACAGGGCGATGGTACTTATAGCGGTTCCGACAAGATACTTGCCTGCATGAAGCATTTCGCCCTCTATGGTGCGGCAGAGGCTGGGCTTGACTATGCCAAGGCCGACATGAGCCGCCACACCATGTATAATGATTACTTCCCTCCTTACAAGGCCGCTGTTGAGGCTGGCGTAGCCTCGGTCATGTCTTCGTTTAATGATGTAGAGGGGTTGCCGGCCACTGGCAACGGGTGGCTCATGAACGATGTGTTGCGCAAACAGTGGGGCTTCACGGGCTTCGTTGTTTCTGACTATGCAAGCGTAAGCGAAATGGTAGCTCACGGCATTGCTACAAGTGACAATGTCGGCAAAGTGGCACTAAATGCCGGAGTTGACATGGATATGGCAAGCGAGACCTATGTAAACACGCTCGATAAGCAACAAGAGGCCGTGATAGATCAGGCTTGTCGTCGCATACTTGAGGCAAAATATAAGCTTGGACTTTTTGATGACCCGTATAAATTCTGTGACAAACAGCGTGAATGTGACAGCATCTATACGGAGGCGCATTTGCTGCAGGCAGAAAAAACGGCTTGCGAGACCTTTGTGCTGCTCAAGAACAAAGACGGCCTCCTTCCCCTCAAGGGAGACGAGAAGGTTGCCTTAATTGGGCCGTTGGCCGATAGCCACGGAGAACTTCTGGGCAGTTGGTGTGCAAAGGGCGACTGGCGGCTCACTCCAAGTCTGCGCGAAGAGTTTGTAGCCCGCATGGGTTCTGATAAGGTTTCTTATGCCAAGGGATGCAATATATACTATGACAACCGCCTGAATGGCAATGCGTTCTATCCGGAGATTGATTCGCGCTCTGCAGAGGAGATGAAAACCGAGGCAATCAAGGCGGCTCAAGGAGCAGATGTAATCGTGGCCGCCATGGGTGAAACTGCCAATATGAGCGGTGAGAGCGCTTCGCGCAGCAGCCTTGATATGCCAGATGCACAGCGTGACCTGCTCAAGGAGCTGTGTAAGCTTGGCAAGCCCATTGTGTTGGTGCTGTATAATGGCCGCCCCATGTCTATAGCGTGGGAAGCGCAAAATCTCAACAGCATTCTCGATGTATGGTTTGGAGGCAGCCGTGCGGCCAGGGCGATAGTCTCAACGCTTTATGGCGACAGCAATCCCTGCGGAAAACTTACTGCCACATTCCCCCAGACTGTAGGACAGGAACCAATGTACTATAACAGCAAAAGCTCCGGTCGACCCTTGCCCGAAGGACGTTGGTTCTCCAAGTACAGAACCAATTACATAGATGTGTCAAACAAACCTCTATATCCTTTTGGTTATGGACTAAGCTACACAACGTTCAAGTACGGCCCCCTGACGCTCTCGTCAGAGTCTATGGACGAAAACGGTTCACTCAAGGCCTCTGTGACGATTGAGAATACTGGCACGCGTTATGGCGTTGAGGTCGTCCAGCTCTATATCCATGACCTTGTGTCTACGTCAACGCGTCCGGTGAAGGAGCTAAAAGACTACAGGAGAGTGGCGCTCGAGCCTGGTGAAAGCAAGACAATCGTCTTTACCATTACCCCAGACAAACTAAAGTACTATGACTATAATCTGAATTATGTTGCCGAGCCAGGAGACTTTGAGGTCATGGTTGGTCCCGACAGCCAAAATGTTCAGGTACGCAAATTTTCTCTCCTGCCATGAAGTCAATAATGGTTCCTTTTATCAGCAGTCAAGTGACTGAAGCCGCATCAGTGCCACAGATACTCAGTAGGGGCAATGCAGAGTGGCACGAAGTGAGTTGCAACAATTGGCCAGAGGATTTTCCCTATACTCCGAAAGCCAAGTTTCGCATCGGTCATACGCACGATGCGTTTCTCATTGAATATCAGGCTGACGAAGATACAGTTCGTGCCCGTTATGCTGATGACAATGGTGATGTGTGGACAGACTCGTGTATGGAGTTTTTTCTTTCCCCTGACAACAGTGATGGCATCTACTATAATCTTGAATGCAGTTGCATAGGCACCGTGCTTCTCGGTGTAAGAGGTGGCGACGTGGAGAAAGCCCATGCTCCCGCCAGCGTGCTGTCATCAATAAAGCGATGGGCATCGGTGGGACGGTTACCGTTTGAGGAACGATGTGCCGACAGCCCGTGGACGGTGGCTTTGATAGTGCCATTCGGTGCTTTTTGGCATCACGACATTTCGCAGATTCTCAAGAGCGGTCACCGCAATATGCGGGCAAATTTCTACAAGTGCGGTGATGGACTGGCCAAACCGCATTTCCTGTCATGGTCACCGATAGAGAATGCCAAACCTAACTTTCATCTACCGTTGTTCTTCGGCGAAATAACATTGGAAAAACAGTAATAATATAAAAACAAACTAACATGAAAAAAGTGTTTATCGTGGCGCTGGTTGTTCTGGCGGCATCCTTCATGCAGAGCTGCAAGCGCAGCAATGATGCTATTGCCAAGGATTATTGTGAAAAACTCAAGGAGGGCCTGGAAAAACGGGACTTTGAAAGTGTGGAAAAAGCAAAAGAAGCACTCGACAAGTACTGTTCCAAACTTTCTGATGAAGAGATAGAGAACATGATGAAGAGCCTTGAGAAATATGTCAAGGAACTCAAGGTCGACTCTGTATATGTGGTTTGCTTGAGAGAAATGTCGGCCGACGGACAAGATGAGACACTGGGTGCTCCATCTGACGACGCCGTGTCATCGTGTGCCGAGGGCAACGCTATGCCCGATACCCTGCGCTTTTAGTTGATGAGGTCTTTTGGATTTGGTCTCTCTGTGAGGGTCTGTGTGGCTCTTGCGGTGGTTGTCTCGGCATGTTCGTGTGGCAGGAACAACACATATAAGGAGAAGACTGCGACACAAATTGCAGAGGAATATCACAAAAACCTTGTTACCGATGACCTTTCGCTCTTTGAACTGAAAGGCAATGTGCGAAGCGTGACATACCCTCACGGCTTTATGTCACAATACAGTCTTGAAAGAGTCGGCCATGCTGACAGCATCTTTTTTTCCGCTTCTGGCCTGTGTGAGTCAGCTCTCACGTCTGGAGGAGATTCGCTCCTACTGTTGCGCAACACGGTGGGGGCAGTCGGTGCGTTTGCCCGTCCTGACGGCCGAATCAGGCTATCTGTCATGCGCAATGAAGATGGACACATGCTGTCGTGGCAGATGGGTGACACTCTTTACACGTTTGTCTATACAGATGGTCACCTTGATTCGGTTGCTGTAAACGTCAAGGGCAAGCCTGCTGTTTCTGTTGCAGTGGATGTGATAACGACCGATAACGTTGGTAACTGGACAAAACGAAAGCTCCTTGTTCGTGGACAACGGCCGATTGTGCAGTTTCGCCAGATTGTTTACTATTAGTACATCAATGCCGCCAAACCTGACGGCAGTATTTCGGGGCTGTGAAGAGCCTCGTCACCGCCTCATTTCCGCCGAAACGCAGTTCCGTTTCGGCGGAAATGCTTCTCCCTTTCGGCCGAAGTCGAATTCCCTTTCGGCCGAAAGAGAGACATAAAGTCGTTGCAAAACTGTGTTTGAATTGGGTAAATGACATTCAGTTCCCACTTCAAGGTCCGGTTTTGCCGTTGGCTTGCAATATGATGTCGCTAACATTAGCAAGTTGTCCAGTTGAGACATACGCAATTAATTTTAAACCACTAATAAAATTTTTGGAGCCCTTGTTTGAATCTTTGGCAATGCCAATAGTAACCAACTCTTTATAATTGCCCCTTGATTTTTCTGCAACAACAACGCTTGTTGTTCCAGACCGATTCTTCTTTCTTTTGACAAACATAGTTAAAAAATCTTTTGCGTACCCCAAAACGAGGGTACGCAAAGACGCAAAATGTTGTTTATCAGCTAATTATAAAATGAAGATTTTTTGAGTGACGATGTCAGGAAAAATAATCGAAATAAATGCTGATATACTCAAAAAACAAGAATAAACAAGCAAAAAATTGATGAATTAAACAATATGTTGGTACACACATTGCAAACTGCGCGCGTAAACATTATAAATAGCATGTGGCAGTTTCCTAATTATAAGCGAGATTGGATAAGCATCTATCGTAAGAAAGTGACAGTGTTGTCAAATATTTAATGTAGCTCGAGTAAGAGTCACGACTAAAAGTTGTCAATATTGCCAGAAATTTAGGTTAATGTAGAGCATCGGTACATGTACTTTTGTTTGTTCTTCCTTATAAAAGCAACGTTATATGTGTAGTTTGGTTATCAAAAGTTAATTATTTGCCCATTGTGGCCACTTTTTGCCGTAAAAAAATTCCGGAATAGAATAAAAGTCGTATCTTTGTACCAGATTTCAAAAACAATCTGCAATAGTGCACATCAATAAATAACACATTTCACCCGATATGATAACAAGATTTGCCGTTAAGATTTATCGCGGATTTGCGGACAAAATTGTGTGGGACTTATCTCACCCAAGCAGCTATTCGTTCAACACACATGCTATCAAGGATGGTGTAGTGAAGAACGGCATCATTTATGGCCCGAATGGTTCGGGAAAGACGAACTTGGGCATGGCCATGTTCGATATCGTGAACCATCTGACCCAGAAGTTCAAAAAGGCTGACTACTACAAGAACTTCATTTATGCAGGCCATCCGGATGGTTTGGTTGATTTTGAATACACATTCAAGTTTGGTGAGCAGGAGCTGCGGTATGACTACTCCAAGGCGCGCGATGGTAAGCTGATAAATGAGAAGCTAGTGGTGGATGGCAATGTGGTGTTTGACCATCAAGGCAAGAATCTGACTATCGACACGAAGTCATTCCCAATGGAGCCGACTTTCAAGGAGGGATTGGCCCAGAATGCAAATCATGTATCGATCGTGAATGTACTCCTGACGTCTTATCCGTTAGTGGAAGGGCATTATCTAATGAAGTTGAAGAACTTCGTGGATGGTATGCTGTGGTTCCGCAATCTCGACATACGTGAGTTCATGGGGCTGGAGACAAACGTGTATGTGCTGGATGAGTACATTATCAAGAAGGGATTGGTGGATGATTTCCAGTCCTTTTTGGCGAAAGTCAGCGGTCAGAAGTTCACTTTCGTGAAGCCAGAGAAGAACGACAAAGTGTTGTTGTGTGGTTATAATGGTGAGAAAATTCCATTCGATATAATTGCATCCACTGGTACACATTCTTTGATGCTGTTATACTTCTGGATTCAGAAGATGGATAAGGCAACATTGGTGTTCATTGATGAATTTGACGCATTCTATCATTTTGAACTGGCATTTGAGGTGTGCAAGCGTCTTTTCTCTCTAGAATGTCAGGTATTTACTTCTTCGCACAACACATATTTGATGACGAATGATCTGTTGCGCCCAGATTGTAATTTCATTCTGAAGAACAATGAAATTAAGTCATTATGCGATTGCACCGAGAAAGAGTTACGATGGGGCAATAATATTGAGAAGATGTATCGTGGAAAGGCGTTTGAGGTATGATACTGTTTATTTTCGAAGGGGCGAAATATGAGCCCCCACTGTATGATGGCATCAAAGCGTTATTCTTTCCTCGTGCCACGGATCAGATAATCTGTTCGTTCTGCAGTAGCATTTACACGTTCTACAAGCGACTGAAGGATGAGTTCGGTGAGTTTGCCGATGTGGTGGATGTGCTGAAGACCGAACTGGTGAAGACTGATCCGGAGAACAAGTTGTTCAAATGCAAGAGTTCGGACTTTGAGTCGGTTTATCTCTTCTTTGACTATGACTTTTATCGTGGCGACCTTGAGACAAAGAATGCTCAGGTGCGAGAGTTGCTTGAGTATTTCAATGAAGAAACAGATAACGGCCGATTGTATGTCAGCTATCCGATGATTGAGAGCATTCAATACACAAAGGAGTTGCCAGATTCACATTTTCATACGTATGCCGTAAAGCGTGCGGATAGTGTGGGTGAGAAATTCAAGAAAGCTGCTAGACGGTTTTGTGCATACGATGGATATGCTTTTCTAAAGGATGCTGAGAACTGGCGAGGATTGGTGGAGCAACATGCGATGAAGGCTAATCTGCTGACGAAAGATGTGCATGACTGGCCTCTGGTAAAGGATGACGTGGAACAGATGCCCTTGTTTGAAGCCCAACTCGAAAAGCATGTTCTGCCAAATGATGAGGTGGTAATTCTGAACGCCTTTCCAATGTTCCTTTATGAATATTTCCCAAAGGATAAGTTTAATGAGGCGGAGGAAATGGAGATTGAGGAGTAAGATGTTTGATGAGTAAAGTGAAAATTTAACAGGTGCTATCTTCTCTTTCAACACCATATTCAAAACACGCCATCCACTACCAAACCATATATTGGATAATTTGAATGAAGGACGTGTTTTGCCCCCGTATATGCAATCACAGACAACCGAAAAAGAGGCAACTATCACATGAAAAAAATGTAGCAAGTATGTGATATTTTATGTGTTTTCTTTTGGTTATTCGGGTGAAAATCTAAACCTTTGTAGCGGTGTTTGTAAAATGTTGATTATCAATGCTTATTTTTGATTTTGTAACATGTATGCAACATCTAGTGCTAACGCATTGATAGTCAGTCAAAGTCAATTTCGAGGAGGTTGAATAAATACTAATAATTCCAAAAAAGTTACACAAATGACACTTTTTTGGAATGGCATGTGTTAATCAGTTAAAACATAGATGTTTGTGCATGAGATATAATAAGCCTAATGCATAGTTGTACAATTTCAGAATTACTTGTTGCCGCAAGAACCTGTCTTCTAACTGCACGCTGTAGGTTCGCAGATTTTTTAGTGAGGATGTGTTCTTCCTATCTTCTGTCAGATGGTCTTTGAGGAACGTAAATTCTCGAACCTAATCTTTCATCAGGCGGTCAAAGAAGTTGTCAAGGTCAGTGTCAAGGTTCTGCATCAGTGAAGTTGTGTCAAAGACAATGGTGTCGTCATCAACGATATACAACTCGCTTACGGTTTCTTTCTCGTCGTCAATCAGAATGAAGCTGTAGGGCTTGATGATAGAAAGGTCCTTGAACTGGTCGGCATGTTGCTGGATGCATTTGCGGAGCAAGGATTCAGCCTTTGTGTAGAAATCTTCGGAATCTGTGCCAATCCATTCTTCCACAATGTCAGAGAAGATCTCGTTGTCGTCGTCGTCAAAAATACTGAAAGCTCCTGTTTCGCCGTTGGCTTGCAATACGATGTCGGTCATCAGCATGTTGGCAGGGTCTGATGAGAAATGACTGCAGATTGCTGACATTCCGTTTTCGATTACTCTTAAGGTTTGGTTGGCACAGTTCATGATGAAAAGGTTTTATTACGCAAATATAGTGGTTTCAATTTTATTATAACCAAAAGTTGGGCGTAAAAAATCAAAAAAACTTTGCCTTGTGGTGTTTGGTAGGGTTGCTTTCGTTGTTTTCCGTAAATTTGGTGGGTTTGTGTCTGGCTCGGATTTGGTGAGAAGCGGTGATGCGTTGTTGCGGGTGTCAAAAGGGTGTTGGGGTATGCCGAAAGGGAGTTCGTTATGGCTGGGCTTTCGGTTAGAACATAACATGCCAGAACGGGGCTGTCTATATGGAAAGCCCTGTTCTGACAAAGAGAAGCGACGTAAATAGCCCACCTGACAGATATGCTACTAAACTGGCATACGCCATGTGGCTACTTTTATGTGAAGTATTGCCAAGGAGTATTGCCAGAGAGCTGTACCTTGGACTATTGTCCTGAACTATTGCACGGGTACGTTGGCGGGCGTGGTCTCTTTCGGTGTGGCGGGCGAACCAGAAGGTGCAGGTGTTTGTTGTATCTCTTCTGTTTCGCTGGCTTCGGGCAGGGCTTCAGGTTCTTGTTCTACTGGCTCGGCCTCTTCTTGAACTTGTGGCTGAACAGTCTGGATATCTTCTGTTGCCTCTGTGGTGTCGGCGGGAAGTTCTGGAATGGCTGCCGTGGTGTCAGCGCTGTCTGTATCTCCGGCAGCCGAGCCGAACTTGTTGGTCAATAACAGTGCGATACATGCTATGGCCAAGACTATGACTACTCCAATAAGTATGTATAGCATGGAGTTGTTAGGGGCCTTCTGTTGTTGAGGCCTATAGTCTTGTTTAGATGTCTGAGCCTGTTGTTCGGCTGGCGTTGCGGTGGTCTCCGCAGACGTTTGCTGCACTGAAGGCTGTTCGTTGATGATTGCTTTAAGGGCATCGCTTGTGGGCAGGCCGCACTGTGGGCAGTGGGCGGCGCGGTCAGAAAAAACTTTTCCGCATTCAGGGCATTTTATCAGTGACATGATATGATAATATTTATTGTGTTTGCAGTGATTATATTTTAGATTACAGTGTGGTTATAGATTTCCGCAACACTTTGCCAAGCAGTAAGGATGTGTTTGGCTTTCAGTCTGGGTCTGTGGGCAAAATGAGGTGGCATAGGTCCTTTTGTTTGTGATGCGGTCATGCTGATCATCTCTTTTGAATGGCAATCCATTTGCCGAGCTCTTTATACTCTGGCAGCTTGTGTAATGTGGAGGTGTGTTTATCTGGTATGGTCAGCTTACCGTCTGTTATGCTCCATTGGTTGATATTCAGGAAAGAGTTCTCTTGTTGCAGATTTTGCATGATGTTTTCCACCTTAATGACGGATGCCTTTCCAAGCAATAGGTTTGTGCCGAGCATGCAGTTGGCATTCGCATTGCGTCCCTCGAAGCGTATGGGTGCGCTTATGATGTTGCCGTAAATTCTGTTGTTGATGTTCACTGTTGGGGTGTGGCTCTTCGGGTCTTTCTCTATTCCGAGAGTACGGCGAGAGTCTATGGCAAAGCTGTTGGCTATGTTTGTAACGATGTTGGAATGTATTCTGAAGTTCAGTGCTCCGTCATCGCAGAAGATGCCGCGGTTGAGATAGGCTCCGTTATAGTTGTTTATGAAGTTGTAGCGCACTTGCATGTTGTCGCACTGGGTGTATAGGTAGATGGCTCCGGAGTCCATGAGCGAATGGTTCTGCCATTGTTCCATGTAGGCATCTGTGTAGAAGAGGTAATTGTGTTCCACGATGCCAGTGTTGACCATCTTTTTGGGACTGGCCCACCATGTGCCAACAGCGATACCGCCATATCCGTAATCCTTAAGAGTGTTGTGGGCGATGTAGATGTTCTTGCCTGCGGAGCGTATGCAGAAGGAGTTGTTGATGGCGAGTCCCATGTGGGTGAACGTGTTGTTTGTGATGCTGGTGTTGGCCGAGCATGTGGTATAGATGCCGTTGCGGTAGCAGTCCTGAAATTCGCATAGGCTGATGTTTGCGTTGTCTGTGGTGTCAATCTTGACAACATCGCTCTGGATGGCCTTGAAATGACACCGTGAGAGTTTGAACGCCCCGAGGGTGTTGCTTGTCAGTTGCAGGAGTGCAGTCTTGCTGTTCTTGTTGCCAAGAAATGTAAGGCTATCAATGTCTATTGAGGCCAGGGAACTGTTGGTGACATTCAGAAAACGTGTGGCGGAGCAAAGGTGTATGCTGTCGATGCCAGGTGGAAGTGTAATGCGGTTGTTGCTGATGGTGACGAGAGGTTCTTCTGCCTGTGGCATGTTGCATAGCCTAAAGCGTGGAGTAGCCTTGCCGAAACCGTAGTCCAGATTAACAGAGTAGCAGTCGCGTGCCTTGTTGAAGCTAAGGTCGTTGGCCTTGAAGAAGATGTTGGAGTCTTTTATGTAGCTGACCTTGTAGGTGTTTGACTTGAACCATTGTGTCAGGTTTATATATATGTTCTTGCATTTGTCTGCCGGCATGTCTTGTGTGATGTCTGAGCAGGTCAGGCAGCATAGCTTTGTGCTTTCATCTGCAACTTCTATCAGGTCGTCGGCCTGAAGCAGTTTGCCCCACACGGGCACGTCTCCGTGGTTCAGACTTACAAATCCGTGGTTGGTGTTGTAAACGCTCGCATATAGCTGTCCGTTGACATAGTCCTTGCCTTTGCTGACAATGGTGGAGCCGTTGCCGTGTATGGAGATGCTTACGCCTGGCCATTGCTTTCGTGCGAGTACGAGATGGTCTTCGTTGAAGTAGTAGGTTGATGGGGCAAACTCCACGACAATGTCCTTTGCTCCAGAAGCAACGGCGGAGTTGATTGATGAAGACAGGTTGTTGAAGTCGGTCTGGTTGCCGATGTTGATTACTTCTGAACATGAGATTGTAGGCAGAAGCAATACAAGCAACAGAAATTCAAGTGTTTTCTTCATGACAGGGAGATGTTTTGTGGTGCAAAGGTATTGATATTATATCAAGTGAAAGGAAAAATTAGGTTAAAAATGATGGTGCATGGCTTTAATCGTTATATATAAGGTGTCTGAATGGCACTTTTAGCTTATCAAAGGGCTTGTTAGTCGGTATATTTTATTAACTTTGCGCCCACGAAATAATGTATATTGGAAAGAAAGAATCTATGAGCAAGAATAAGTTTGTCATACCCTCAAAATTGAATTTGTCTGACGTAAACAAGGAAATCCTGTCGCAATGGACAAGCGAGGATCTCTTTGGCAAAAGTCTTAAAGCTCGCGAAGGAGCGAGAGATTTCGTGTTTTTTGAGGGGCCTCCCTCTGCCAATGGCCATCCGGGCATTCATCATGTTCTGGCCCGCACAATAAAGGATACTGTGTGTCGATATAAGAGCATGAAGGGGTTCCATGTGGCTCGCAAGGCGGGGTGGGACACCCACGGACTGCCTGTGGAGCTTAGCGTGGAGAAGACTCTTGGTATCTCAAAAGAAGACATAGGACACAAAATCAGTGTTGATGACTATAACAACCAGTGCCGTGCAGATGTTATGAAATACACTGCCGAATGGCGCAAGTTGAGCGAGGAGATGGGGTATTGGGTAGATTTGGACCATCCGTATATTACTTATGAAAACTCATACATAGAAAGCCTTTGGTGGTTGCTCAGCCAACTCTATAACAAGGGGCTGCTTTATAAGGGATATACCATACAGCCATATAGCCCTGCCGCAGGCACGGGTTTGTCAAGCCATGAGCTTAATCAGCCTGGTTGCTATCGTGATGTGAAGGATACCACAGTAACGGGACTTTTTAAAATTGTTGATGCAGCACAAGAACTGAAGGAATGGGGAACTCCCATGTTTGCCGCATGGACAACAACCCCGTGGACTCTGCCGTCAAACACCGCTTTGTGTGTGGGGCCGTCAATAGACTATGTTGCAGCCCAGACATTTAATCCGTATAATGGCGAAAGAATAACAATTTTGTTGGCCAAGGCCAGACTTAACAGCTATCTGCAGGGTGAAGAATTACAGACGTTGGCCGAACTGGAGGCCCTTGACCTGAATGAGGTTGATGGCAGGAAACTGCCTTACCGCATTGTTGGCCACTACAAGGGCTCTGACCTTGTGGGCATGAGATATGAACAGTTGATGCCTTGGGTGAAGCCTTGCGAAAAGGTTTCTGACCTGTCTGCGGAGTATGTGGTGAAGTATGCCTCATCACACCCCGACAAGGTGTTTGCCTGCGGTCAGGACAAGTTTGTGGAGATGTCGGATGAGGCGTTCCGAGTGATAGCTGGTGACTATGTGACCACAGAAGATGGTACAGGTATCGTGCACATTGCGCCGACCTTTGGTGCGGATGATGCCAAGGTGGCTAAGGCTGCGGGCATTCCTGCTCTTTACATGATTGACAAGGCCGGAGAAACGCGTCCGATGGTAGACCTTCAGGGTAAATACTATTTGGTAGAAGAGTTGGCTGAGCCTTTCGTAACCAAGTGCATGGATAGGGCGGCTTATGCTTGTCATGAGGGTGCGTATGTGAAGAATGCCTATAGTCCGGAATTTAATGTCGGGGGCAAATATGATGCCAAGGCAGCGGAGAAAGCCAAAGACCTCAATGTGGACATGACCATCGAGATGAAGGCTGCGGGACAGGCACTGCGCATTGAAAAGCATGTGCACAACTACCCTCACTGCTGGCGCACCGACAAACCGATACTCTATTATCCCCTTGACAGTTGGTTTATACGTTCTACCGCGGTTAAGGATCGCATGATAGAATTAAACAAGACTATTCGTTGGAAACCAGAATCCACGGGTAGCGGACGCTTTGGCAAGTGGCTTGAAAATCTCAACGACTGGAATCTTTCTCGCTCTCGCTATTGGGGTACACCGTTGCCTATATGGCGCAACAGCGACACGCGTGAGGAAATTTGCATAGGCAGCATAGCTCAATTGTATGATGAGATAGAAAAGAGTGTAGCTGCAGGGGTGATGAACAGCAACCCGCTTAAGGAAAAAGGGTTCGTTCCTGGTGATTATAGCGAAGAAAACTACCATAAGATAGACATTCATCGCCCGTATGTGGACGATATCGTGTTGGTGAGTCCAAGCGGCAAGCCAATGAAACGCGAAACGGACCTTATTGATGTGTGGTTTGACTCGGGTGCAATGCCATACGCCCAGATACACTATCCGTTCGAAAACAAGGAAAAACTCGATGACCGCAAGTGTTATCCTGCCGATTTCATTGCCGAAGGCGTAGACCAGACTCGTGGCTGGTTTTTCACCCTTCATGCCATTGCCGTCATGGTGTTTGACTCTGTGGCATACAAGGCGGTCATCTCCAACGGTTTGGTGCTTGACAAGAACGGCAACAAGATGTCCAAGCGTTTGGGCAATGCGGTAGACCCGTTTGAGGCTATCGCGAAGTATGGTTCCGACCCTCTGCGCTGGTATATGATTACCAACTCACAGCCGTGGGACAATCTCCGCTTTGATGAAAAGGGAGTGCAGGAAGTGGCTCGCTCGTTGTTCAGCAAACTGTTCCAGACCTATAGCTTCTTTGCCATGTATGCCAACGTGGACGGCTTTGATGGTTCGGAGACCCAAATTCCTGTGGCCGATCGTCAGAAGATTGACCAATGGGTGCTGTCGGCTCTCAATACATTGATAAAGAAGGTTACGGACTGCTACGAGGACTACGACCTCACCACTGCAGGCCGACTGATAGAGGATTTTGTAATCAACGACCTCTCTAACTGGTATGTGCGCCTCAACCGTAAGCGTTTCTGGCAGAGCGGACTCGATACAGACAAACTCAGTGCCTACCAGAGCCTTTACGGCTGTCTGGAAACTGTGGCACGACTGATGGCTCCGCTTGCGCCGTTCTATGCCGACAAACTTTATCGTGACCTCGGGGGTGCAGGTAACAGCGTGCATATGCAAGACTATCCAGTGGCAGACGAAACGCTGATAGACGACGAACTTGAAGCGCAGATGCAGAAAGCACAGAAGATAACCTCTATGGGGCTTTCGTTGCGCAAAAAAGAGAGCATCATCGTGCGCCAGCCATTGGAGTGCATTATGATTCCTGTGGGCAGTGAGGCCGAACGACATGCCATTGAGGAGATGAGCCCAATCATTACCAGTGAACTTAATATCAAACAGATTAGGTTTGTGGCTGGCATCGAACTGGTCAAGACCGTCAAGTGTAATTTCCGTGTACTGGGCAAGAAGCTGGGTAAGCTCATGGGGCCTGTGTCAAAACTTGTGGGCGCAATGACCCAAGAACAAATTGGCATGTTGGAGGAGCATGGCACGTATACTTTCGAGGTGGACGGCCAGCAGGTCTCTGTAGACCGAGAGGATGTGGAGATCTTCAACCAAGACATTCCTGGGTGGAGTGTGGCTAACGATGGAACATTGACGGTAGCTCTCGACCTTGACATTACCGAGGATTTGCGCCGCGAGGGTATGGCACGCGAGGTAGTCAAGCGTATTCAGACCTACCGCAAGGATAATGGTTTTGAGATAACAGACCACATAAGGATAACTTTCAAGGACAACTCCGAGATAAAGGATGCCGTAATGCAGTTTAAGGATTACATCTGCTCCCAGGTTTTGTGTGACAGTTTGGTTTGGAAAGAGAATCTGGAGGCAGATAAACTGGACTTCGATGATTTTAGCGTTGATGTAAGAATAGAAAAATTATAATTAGTAAACAGAACATTAACACTACTTGTATTATGACAGAAAGAAAACGTTATTCTGACGAAGAATTGATGGAGTTCAAAGACCTCATTCTTCAAAAAATGGAGGTGGCGCGCTCTGATTACGACCAGATTGTTGCAGCCCTGACTCATCGGGACAACAACTCGGTAGATGACACATCGCCCACCTATAAAGTAACAGAAGAAGGCTACGCCACACAAAGCAAGGAAGAACTAAACACTCTTGCTGCGCGCCAGAAGAAATTTATTGACAGCCTGCAAGGGGCGCTTGTTCGCATAGAAAACAAGACCTACGGAGTATGTCGTGTTACGGGCAAGCTGATTCCAAAGGAACGCCTGCGTGCAGTGCCGCATGCCACATTGAGCATTGAGGCAAAGCAGATGAAGAACCGTAAAGATTAGGCGCTGCCAACTGTTACAAAACAAAAAAAGGCAGAACACGCCTATCATATGTTTATAGACATGTTCTGCCAATGGGTTTTATAGACCAATATTATGACAGATAATTTCCATTCCGATACAAAGCACACCAGACTCTTGCGCATGATGTCAGTGGCCATCGTGGTAGTCATACTGGCCATTGACCAGGGGATTAAACTCTGGGTTAAGACTGGCATGTGTCTTGGTGAAAGAATAAAACTTGCAGACTGGGCGTATATTGCTTTCACTGAGAACAGAGGCATGGCTTTTGGTATGGACTTTGTCGGCACGCTAATGCTCTGCTGCTTCAGAATCGTCGCTGTCGGCGTTCTGGTGTGGCTTGTTCTAAGAATTACCAGAAGGCCCTTTGTAAAATGGGGCTTTGTGGCTCTTGTCTCCCTGGTTTTGGCGGGAGCGGCCGGCAATATTGTAGACAACATATTCTATGGACTGATATTCGATGACTCTAACTTCTTTGAACCCGCACGTCTCGTTGCTTTGGGCAGTGGCACGGGCTCTCTGCTTGAGGGCAGAGTGGTCGATATGTTCTATTTCCCATTCATTGACACGATTCTGCCCCAGTGGGTTCCGGTGTGGGGTGGTACCCATTTCATATTCTTCAGTCCTATATTCAATTTCGCCGATGCATGTATAACCACAGGGGGAGTTTTGTTGGTGATTTGCTATCACAAGACGCTTAACCAATTGTTTTCGCACAAGTCGCCATTGGAAGACACTACAAAGGAATGAAAAATCTGCTTGCTCTTTTTCTGGTTTTACTGGCGGTTGGGTGTAAGGTCAGCAAACCTAAAGGCATAATTGACGAAGCCGTTATGGAAGAGATACTCTATGAGTACCACTTGGCACAGGCTGTTGCGTCGGGTGCTGACAGCACTAACGTCAAGAGGCGTGCCTACGTGTTGGCATGCTTCAGGAAAAACGGTGTAAGCGAGGCCCAGTTCGACAGTTCCATGGTATGGTATTGTCAGCATATGGAGTATTTGCAGAAGATATACCAACGCATTGACGCGCGCTATCGCTCTGAATTGGCTTCGTTGGGTGCCGCCACCAATGATGTCAATCGTTATTCTACGCTTTCTACCACTGGTGACACTGCTAACGTGTGGAATGCCCATTCGTTTTATTTGCTTAGTGGCAACGGTTTCAACAATCGCATGTCGTTTGAAGTTGAGGCCGACACCTCCTATAGGGCAGGTGACAGTTTTATGCTGAATTTCCGTGCGGAGTTTCTACAACGAGAAGGTCAGCGCCATGGCATTGCTGTTATGGCGGTGCAATATGACAACGACTCTGTTGCCTATGTGATGCGCCATTTTTATGGCAGTGGAGACAACTCATTGTCGTTGCCATCTGTTTCGCACACCCCAAAACGTGTTTATGGCTATGTCTATATGCTCAGCGAATGGAATGTTAGTCCAAGACTGCTGTTCTTGTTCCAGCCCTCGTTAGTGCGTATGCACCGACTCCCTCAACAGAATGCCCCCGCTTCTGAGGACGCAGTAAAACCAGACAGCACAGGCAATGATATGCCAGACCCAAATTCATCGCAACGCAACTCCAGTGCCGCAGATGTTTATTCTAAAATAGGTAATGGGGGTGCTGTATCTGTTTCTCCAGAACAGATGCATTCCCGTCCAATGCCAAGAAAAATGTCAAAGTGAATTGGAGGAACTTTCTCCGAAAAGCTTCGTTGACTATAGGTCCTGTGTCGATATACACATTTCGGCATAAGGACTTGTCCTGACTTCGTCACTCAAATTTCATTTACGACCTAATGCCCGATTGGGGATTATCCTCTTCTGCCCACTTTGTTTAGAAGATGGTGTTGTCCTTGAGTATGAACTCTGGGCCGTGTCCAGGAAATACAAGAGTTTCTGGCGGTAGGGCCATGATGTGTTGGTCTATGACAGACTGCACCTGTTCAATGGTTAGCCCAGGCTCTTTAGGCAGTCCGACATAGCCCTTGAATAGCGTGTCGCCAGAGAAAAGCACTCCGTCATCGTGGCTGTAGAAGCACAGGCTGCCTTGTGTGTGTCCAGGTGTGGCTATTACAGTGAGTGGGCCATAGGTTTGTGATGGGTTAATGGTGAGCGGTGTGTATGGCAGTGGTAATGGTAGTGGGCGGTGCAGCATTTTTTGAAGTGTGTCTGGTGCTGTGGTGTAGTTGTTAAGTTCCAATGGTGATATTATGGGTAGCAGGCCGTAAGTGTCAAAAATCCATTGGGCTCCCCATATGTGGTCAAAATGGCAGTGGGTAATGAGGTGGTCGGTAAGTTTTATTTCGTTGCTCGTAATATAGTTGGCTATTCTCTCTTCCTTGGTTTCACGTCGCACTCCGCAGTCTATAATGATGCCAGTGCCCGTTTTGTCGTGCATGATGTAGGTGTTCTCGCGCAGGCCGTTTACGACAAAGCGCGCTATGGTATGGTGCTTGAGGTGAAATATGTTGTCAGAGGTGCGCAGCATGGATATGGTGTTATTTTCGTTTGGATGGCCTTGTTTGTATGCGTTTGGAAGGGTGCTTTCTGGTTTGTTTGGGTGTGGTTGTTGCTGTTTTTGCGGCAGTGAAGAAGTACTGTCGTTGCCGTTGTTTTTGTTCTGGACTTTTTGCGGAAAAAACGGGTTGTAGTGTATAAGGGTGGTAACCAGAGTACCATGTTTCTGTGCTGACGGTCATGGGGGTTGGGGTAAAGTCCTGCACCTGTTCTGTCAGTAGTCCCAGTTTGCGGGTTTTGTTTGAGAGTTGCGCCATGTCGTGTTCTGTGCAGCCAGGGTGTGAAGATATGAAATAGGGTATTATCTGTTGGCGCAGTTTGTAACGGGTGTTGATGCGGTCAAACAAGTTCTTGAATTCATAGAACAAGTTGAATGAGGGCTTGCGCATGAGTTTCAGCACATGGTCTTCGGTGTGTTCGGGTGCCACTTTCAGGCGGCCGGAGACATGGTTTCTGATAAGTTCTTCGGTATATGTGTTTGCGGCCTTGTTGCTATTCTCGTTGTCAGAGCGGTGGAGCAACAGGTCGTAGCGCACGCCACTGCCTATGAAGCTCTTTTTGATGCCTGGCATGGCATCGACGGCTCGGTAGATGTCAAGCAGCGGTTGGTGGTCAGTATTTAGATTTTTGCATACTATGGGGAAAATACATGAAGGCTTGCGGCATACGGAGCAAATTTTTTTGTCGCGTCCACCCATCATATACATGTTGGCAGAGGGGCCTCCGAGGTCAGAGAGGTAACCTTTGAAATCTGGCATTTGTGTTACTTGGCGCACCTCGCGCAGAATGCTGTCCTTAGAACGGCTCATGATGAATTTGCCTTGATGGGCAGAGATAGTGCAGAATGCACACCCGCCAAAGCAACCTCGGTGTATGTTGACAGAGAAGCGTATCATGTCGAAGGCGGGAATACGTTTGCCCTTGTATTTGGGATGTGGCAGACGGGTGTATGGCAGGTCGAAAGAATGGTCTATCTGTCGGGTAGTCATGGGGGGAAACGGTGGGTTTACAACCACAAAGTTTTTGCCTGTTTGCTGAATGATGCGTTGTGGCTGCAGGCGGTTGCTCTCCTCTTCTATATGTCGGAAGTTGGCGGCATAGAGTTTTCTGTCTCTTAGGCAGGCTTCATGAGAATTGAGTACGATGTCGTCGGAGGTTATTCCGTGTGGAATGGTTTCGGCTGTCTCAATGGTTACGGTTTGCTGAATGGGGTATCGGCGCAGCACTTGTTTGAGATCATGGGCAGAAGCAAAGGCTTCGCTGTTGTAATGAAGCAGTTTGTCCTCAATCAGCTTGCATAGCTGTGTAATGGGCAGTTCTCCCATGCCATAGGTAATGAGGTCGGCTTCGGAATCTATGAGTATTGAGGGACGCAAGGCATCTTTCCAATAGTCATAGTGTGTTACACGGCGCAATGAGGCCTCTATGCCACCCAGCACCACAGGAGTGTCGGGGTATAGACGCTTCAGAATGCGGGAATATACTATGGTGGGGTACTCAGGGCGCAGGTCATGGCGTCCGTCAGGACTGTAGGCATCTTCTGAACGCAGACGACGTGCGGCGGTGTATTTGTTTACCATAGAGTCCATGGCACCAGGAGACACGCCGAAGAAGAGGCGCGGACGGCCGAGCTTCTTGAAGTCACGGAAGTCACCGTGCCAGTCGGGTTGTGGGACGATGGCAACCTTGAGCCCCATATCTTCGATGATGCGACCTATCACTGCCGCTCCGAAGGAGGGATGGTCTATGTAGGCATCGGCACTAAACAGTATGACGTCTAATTGTGACCAACCGCGCAAGTCGGCTTCTTTCTTTGTGGTAGGTAACCAGTCTGTGAGCATCATGGCGAAAAGCTCCCCCAAGAGGGTTGTTCTGTTGATTGGAAAGAAAACTGAAAACTGCCAAAGGAAGCGTGAATGCTCCGTGAGAGGCAGATTTCAGTTTTCGTAGTTATGTGGTATGTTTAAAGTCCTCTGCCGTGGCAGTTTTTGAACTTCTTGCCGCTTCCGCAAGGACATGGGTCGTTACGCCCTGGCAGTTTTTCGCGCACGATGGGTTGCTGTGGCTGTTGTGCCCGTGTGTCTTGATGGGCGGCGGCATGTTGGTGGGGGTCTACCATATCGGTGCGGCTCTCTGTGTATTGTGGACGACGTTGTGGTGTTTCGGGCGCAGCCTCGCGTACATCTTCAGGTGCACTCATGGGTATCTGGCTGTGCATCAAGATGCTCACTACGCGGTCGTAGATTTTGTTAATCATAGAGTCGAAGAGGGATGCACTCTCAAGCTTGAAGATGACAAGCGGATCTTTCTGCTCATAGCTGGCGTTCTGTACCGACTGTTTCAGCTCGTCAAGGTTACGGAGGTTTTCTTTCCACTCGTCATCGATAATTTGCAGCAGTATGGACTTCTCAAATTGCTTTACGAGTGACTTCGCTTCGGTTTCTACAGCTTCCTTGAGTGGCACTGCAATATTGTATATTTTCTTGCCATCGGTAATCGGTACAGCAATGCGAGTGTATCGCTCGCCTTCATTTTCATATACTTGCTTGATTACAGGCAGAGCAACCTCTATCATGCGGTCTGTGTGAAGACGCAGGTTTGCCATTGCAGCCTGAAAGGCCTTTTCATAGAGGTCGTTGCGGCTGATGTCACCATTGAACTCTCCTTCGGTGAAAGGAATTTCCATGGCCATGAGCTCTATGAAGCGCATCTTGCATTGGGCGAACTCGTTCTTGTCAATAATGTCGATGCAGCGATCCCATATCATGTTACTGATATCCATGCCGATACGCTCACCCATAAGGGCGTGGCGACGCTTTTCGTAGATGACTGTGCGTTGTTTGTTCATCACATCGTCATATTCAAGCAGATGCTTGCGCACTCCGAAATGGTTGCCTTCTACCTTCTTCTGTGCGCGTTCAATAGACTTGTTGATGATGGGCGACTCGATCACCTCTCCGTCTTTCAGTCCGAGGCGGTCCATGATCTTTGAAATTCTTTCGGCGGCAAACAGACGCATCAACTGGTCTTCGAGTGATACGAAGAACACTGAAGAACCCGGATCTCCCTGACGGCCTGAACGTCCGCGCAACTGTCGGTCTACACGACGGCTCTCGTGACGTTCTGTTCCTATGATGGCCAAACCGCCAGCGGCCTTAACCTCGTCAGACAGCTTGATGTCTGTACCACGTCCGGCCATGTTGGTGGCTATGGTTACTGTTGAGCTCTGACCGGCTTGTGCCACTATTTCAGCTTCTTTCTGGTGTAGCTTGGCGTTAAGTACCTGGCAGGGAATCTTGCGGAGGTCAAGCATACGCTTTAGCAGTTCAGATACCTCTACTGAGGTCGTGCCGACCAACACAGGGCGGCCTGCTTCTCGCATCTTTTCGATTTCGTCGATAACGGCATTGAATTTCTCGCGTTTGGTTTTGTATACGCGGTCGTTGAGGTCTTTGCGTGCCACAGGGCGGTTGGTGGGAATCTCGACAACGTCAAGTTTGTATATATTCCAGAATTCTCCAGCCTCGGTGATGGCCGTACCTGTCATGCCCGCCAGTTTGTGGTACATGCGGAAATAGTTCTGCAAGGTGATGGTGGCGAAAGTTTGTGTTGCCGCTTCAACCTTTACATGCTCCTTGGCCTCAACTGCCTGATGCAGTCCGTCGCTCCATCGGCGTCCCTCCATTATACGGCCAGTCTGTTCGTCAACAATCTTGACCTGACCGTCTATGAGCACGTAGTCTTCGTCGATGTTGAACATGGTATAGGCCTTGAGCAGTTGCAGAATGGTGTGTACACGCTCGCTCTTCACAGAATACTCGGTCATCAGTTCGCTCTTTTTGGCAATGCGTTCCTCATTGCTGAGAGTGGTGTCGCCTTCGAGGTGTGATAGCTGGCTTGCAATGTCGGGCAACACAAAGAGTGAACTGTTTTTGACTGCGTTTGCCAACCAGTCATTACCTTTGTCGGTAAGCTCCACACTCTTTTGTTTTTCGTCTACCACGAAGTAGAGTGGTTCAACGGCCTCGGGCATTCGGCGGTTGTTATTCTCCATGTATATCTCTTCGGTCTTGAGCATACCTGTTTTGATGCCTGGTTCAGAGAGATATTTAATCAGTGCCTTGTTTTTTGGCAGTGCCTTGTGGGCGCGGAACAATTGCAGGAAACCTTCTTCCTGTTTTTTCTTGTCGTCAGAGCCTATCAGTTGTTTGGCTTCAGATAGCAGTTGGTTAGCATATTTGCGCTGCACTTCATAGAGGCTCTGTATGAGTGGCTGGTATTCGTCAAACATTTGGTCTTCGCCCTGTGGCACTGGCCCCGAGATAATCAGTGGAGTACGTGCATCATCAATAAGCACGGAGTCCACCTCGTCGACAATGGCGTAGTTATGCTTGCGTTGCACGAGGTCTTCGGGTGAAGTGGCCATGTTGTCACGCAGATAGTCAAAGCCGAACTCGTTGTTGGTGCCGAATGTGATGTCTGCCTGATATGCTTTGCGACGAGCCTCTGAATTGGGGCGGTGCTTGTCAATGCAATCTACGCTAAGACCATTGAACATATAGAGCGGCCCCATCCATTCGGAGTCACGCTTGGCCAGATAGTCGTTGACAGTGACAACGTGAACACCGTTGCCTGTGAGGGCATTGAGGAACACTGGCAGTGTGGCTACAAGAGTCTTACCTTCACCAGTAGCCATTTCGGCAATCTTGCCTTGGTGCAGCACTACGCCTCCGAAGAGTTGCACGTCATAATGCACCATGTTCCATGTGGTGTCGTTTCCGCCGGCAGTCCAATGGTTGTGGTAGAGGGCTTTGTCACCATCAATGTCAACAAAGTCGTGTGTGGCGGCCAGTTCGCGGTCAAAGTCTGTGGCACTGACAACCACATCTTTACCCTCGGCAAAACGTCGTGCCGTACTCTTCATGATGGCGAGGGCTTCGGGCATCACCTTGTTGAGCTCCTGCTCCATGCGGTCAAGTACGTCTTTCTCCAGTTTGTCAATCTTGTTGAAGAGTACTTCGCGGTCTTCAATAGGGAGGGTTTCTATCTTGTCTTTAATGGTTTGTATTTCTTCCTTAATATCATCAGCACAGTGTTGTACCTGCTGTTGCAGTTCCCGTGTTTTGGCTCGAAGGCTATCGTTGTCGAGCTTGTCGATGTCAATGTAAGCGGCTTTGATCTGCTCCACGTATGGTAGGATTTCCTTCATGTCACGTGTTGCCTTGTTGCCAAAGATTTTTGAAAGGACGTTGATTATATTCATTTGTATTGTATTGTTTTCTGTTGTATAAGTAAAAGATGATAGCACCGCAGATTGGTGGTGCATGAGGCATTGTGTGTGCCCTTGGTATTAGTATACATTCAGGGCGGCAGAGTGACAGGCGTTAGGGGCGCGTATGCGCATAATCGATGCCAGTGTGGCAGCAATGCATTCTGTGGTTATAGGGGTTTCTATTTTCTCACTCTTGACGTTCAATCCGTAGATGAAAACGGGAAAGTTGAGATACGATTCGCGCACCAGCCTGTTTTGGTGCTGTGTTTCGTTGACAAGTCGCCACCCTGGCGCAACCTGCACCAGAATGTCGCCCGATAGGCGCGGGTTATAACTATTGCGTATTTTGTTTATGCCAGGAGTCCATGCTCCGAGTAGCAGACGTTGTGAGGAGTAGGCGTCTTTCACGCCCTGAGATTGAAGCAGCAGTTCCTGACAGCGGTCAAGCACCTCAGTGAAGTTTAGCTGCTTGTCGGTAATCAGTTTGTGATTAAGGTAAATGTGATTGTCGTAGGTAGCCTCCACATAGTTGCCTTGCCCGTAGATGGCCATGAGCATCATGTTGAGGAGGTTGCCAGTGCGATTTATATAGAAGTTCCCTGAAGGGATGCGATATTTCGAGAGGTCGCTGTTTTCTTCGTCTGTAGTGCCTGTGGAGGTGACAATAAAGAGAACTTTGCCTTGGCCTATTTTCTCATCGGTCTCGGCTATCAGATCGGCAATGACCTTGTCGAGCCGCACGTAGGTGTCTTGTATTTCCATGGCACACTCGGTGAGCGGCTTGTTGTCGTATCCGCCCGCATAGAATGTTAGCGCGAGGTAGTCTGGGATGTCGTCCAGCCCTACGGTGGTGTATTTTATACACTCTTTTGCCAGCGAGCAGACATGTTCGTTGACCAATGCGCTGGTCATAAATTCGCTGTATGCACGGTCGCCCTTGAATTTGTGGACGAACGGCTCCTTCACTCCACCTGATAAGAAGTAGCAGAAATTGCCACTCAGTTCAGAACACGGAGTCCATGTTGTTGTCGGCAGAATGGCGCTCAGAGAATTGCGGTTTGCCATGCTGACCCATGCTGGCAGTTGGTCGGAATAGTATGTGGTGCTTGCCCACTTGCCGTTTTGGGGGTTAATCCAAAAGGCACCATCTGCAGCGTGTCCGGCGCTGAGAATGGCAGCATCGCTGAATGGTGCAAATGAGTATACAAGAGATTTTCCCTCGGTGGCGGCTTTGAGTTCGTCGCTTATGGTAGACACGCCAAGATTGCGTGGTGACAGTTTTTCTGTTGTCTCTATCCCGTTTGCGGTGTCGTCAGATACGCAGTACACCGGACGCAGTGTGTTGCGGTTAAACCACTGGAGGTCTATTATGCCATTGTCGTATGGAACAGCCCCCGTGGCGAGGGTGGCAATGGACGATGCTCTGTTGAGGTTGGCGTTTGGGTATTGGGCATAACTGTAGACTCTGCCCTCGTTCATCAGGCGCACAAATCCGTTGTTGCCATATAGTGGCATGAAAGCATCAAGCAGGTCGCTCCGCAGTCCATCGATGGTGATGTTTACAACCATGCGGGGAATCTGCCTGTCGGCCTGTGCCTCAATGCCTGCAAGCAGGGTAATGGCAAGGAAAGGCGTAAACTTCAGGATTTCCTGAAATTTCTCTATAGGTGATATGCGTTTGTCGTGGTTGTGTCGTTGCATTGTCTGCGTGAGGATTTTGTCATGCTTGCGCTGCCTTGCGGGATTTGAGCCAAACGACAAGGTTTGTCAAGCTACGTATAAGCATAAGTAGTGCCAAAAGTATTATTGCACTGTCGAAATGCTGCGGAATGGATTTGGAGCATAGCAGAAACAGTGCTATTACCGGTGCCGCAATGGCGTGGTATTGTTTGTAGTTGTGTTTACGTGCGCCGGTTATCTGCCAATAGAGTCCGGCGAGTGGCAGAGGGTTGAGAATCCATATAAGCCAGTTAGAGTCAACGGTGGGGTGTTCTGAGAAAAAGAACACGAAGCTGACAATGATGCCTGCCGTGCCCTGAATGAGCAGCAGCATGGTGTCAATAGGCCATATAATGCGTCTGTGCCGTACTTCCCATACACCGATGATAATGGAGGCAATCAGGGCCAGCGCTGCAAGTGCCGATGGGGAAACAGGAAATCCCGCAGACGGAATTATTGTTGTGTCTGTATCAAGCAGCCGGTGCTTTTTGAGCACAAAGTTGTGAACAGAATATCCTTCTGCCAGAATCAGTGTGTGGTCAATGTCCTGTTCAAGGACAAGTGGTGCAAACTGCAACTCCCGTCCTGTGGCGGGCAAGTCGGCTTTGGCACCGAGCAAAAGGTCTTGGCTGAATGACGACCATTTGGCATTGCGACAGAAGAAGTGTATGGCATCTCTGAAACTTTTCTCTGTCGGCCTGTTGGGGTATTGCAGTTCTCCGTCAAGGTTTTGCTCTATGATGTCTCTCACGCGTGTGGCGCAGTTGTCATAGAGAACATTGTAAAGGTACGTGCGGTTTTCTGGTTTTATGTTGTTGAGCAGGGCTTGGTATATTCGCCGGCATTCGTTTTGGGTAAGGTTAAGTATCTGCTCGTCAATGTATCTGCCGCTGTGGCGATAGTATGCTATGAAATCTTCGGTGTGCTGGCCTACACACATGTAGTAGGTCTCTCCCATGGCGAATTTCAGTGCAAAAAAGCTGGTGTTGAAGTCAAATACCCCGTAGTTGAATGTCAGGTCAAGACCTGTACTGTCGGTACGCACCACCCTGATGGCAGAGTGGCCGTAATATTCGTAGACTTCGTTGCCGGGGCCACATGTAAGTAGACTTATCTGCAGGTGTGGTGTGCTTGCAGAGCCATCGGTGGCATAGTCGCTCGGAGTTGCCTCGCGTGGGGATGATGCTTGTTTGAGAAGTTCTTCGGAAACAACATTTCCGAGATGTTCCTTCAGTTGCAGTTGCTTGGCGTTGAGTTTTGAGTTGGCATCAATGTATTTGTTGACCTGTTGTCGCTCGTTACCGCTGTCAAATGCCGCAGTCTGTGCATGGGTTGCAGTTGCCGTCAAGACAATCGCCAACATCGCTATTGGCATTGTCAGATGGACTATGTGTTTGAGTATTCGCACGGGCGGGATTTTTGCATGTACCTAAATGAAATGCAAAAATAACAAAAATAATTGGATTCCTTGTTGTAGTAGTGTGCTAAAATAAATTAAGGGTCGGGGTTGTTTAATCCCGACCCTTAATAACGGACGTCAATATTACTTTCCGTTATATAATTTCGTGGAGAGTCTGTTTACTGAATACCAGCGATGATGTTGTATACCGCAACAACATCAGAGCCGTCTACCTTGCTATCGCCGTTGATATCGGCTACCTCAGAGGTAATGCCAGATTCTGTACCGACCTGAACGAAGTTGTAGATTGTGATGACATCAGTACCGTCAACTCTGCCGTCATTGTTTACATCACCTTGCAGCGATGACTTCTCAAAAGTTGCGGAAACAGAAATGTTCTTTGAAATGGCCTGAATGGTGTATATGCCGTCAGTTCCTACGTTGCTCAATACATTTGCGCCGTCAACATAGAAAGTCTTGAGTGCATAACCGCTTTGTGGGGTGATGAGCAACTGCACATCTTCGCCTGTGTTTATGGTTGCACTGGCAACAGAGTTGTTTGAGATAGCTCCGGTGCCCATAATTTCAATTTGTCCGCCTTCGCCTGTGCTGACCTGTACGGTGAAACGCTTGTTACCCTTTAGGTCATTGCCGGTAATGTTGTCGTTAGCGGTTGCCTGCTTTGAAGCGGCATTGGGGGTGTTGGCCGCATAGCTCTGACCAACTGTCGCTGCCATGAAAAGGCAGAGGGTGAGTAGAAGTTTTTTCATATTAGTAAATATTAGGTTTGTATTTTACGAATGTTTATCGTTTGCAAATATATGATTTTTTTTTAAAATAAAAAAGAATTGCAAAAAAATTTGTGTGTGTCAGACAATATGTTTCGGAGGAAAAGTATTGCCTGTGGTTTCCTGAATGGTTTTCTGGCACGTAATGTCATGATACTGTGGCAAAACTGCATCTGCTGGTCATGTCGTGTACGTAGCTTTTTTCTGCAGTCTCTTTTCCCCGGAGTGTGGCTTCTTTCCGTCAGCGGAACAGACGGGCTTGCCATTTGAGTTTATTGCGAAGACTTCTGTCAGACCACGTTGGTCTATTTTGGTAATGTACATTCATTTAATTATATTATCATAAGTGTATTTTCAAGTTTTTTTACGATATTTGCACGTTAAACGAGAATAAGAACAAACAAAAAATATTTGCGAATGAAACAACAGTTGAAGAAGGTGCTCGTGCTTGGTTCGGGCGCATTGAAAATCGGTCAGGCCGGCGAGTTTGACTATTCGGGCTCGCAAGCTCTTAAGGCTCTTCGTGAAGAGGGAGTTAGGTCTGTGTTGATAAATCCTAATGTGGCAACCATACAAACCAGTGAGGGTATAGCCGACAAGGTCTACTTTCTTCCAGTCAATCCGTACTTCGTCACGGAGATAATCAAGAAAGAACGCCCCGACGGCATTCTGCTAGCATGGGGTGGCCAGACCGCGCTCAACTGTGGAACGGAACTATATAAAAAAGGTGTTTTTGAGGAATATGGTGTCAAGGTTCTCGGCACCAGCGTAGAGGCTATTATGGACACCGAAGACCGTGACCGTTTTGTAAAGCGTTTGAACGAGGCAAGCCTCAAGGTGCCGGTGAGCCAGGCTTGCGAGACTATGGAGAGTGCTCTTGAAGCCGCCCGCAACATCGGCTACCCCGTGATGATACGTTCGGCTTATGCTTTGGGCGGGCTCGGCTCGGGCGTATGTCCCAACGAAGAAGTCTTTAAGGAGATTGCCGAGAGTGCCTTCACGTTTGCACCACAGGTGTTGGTTGAAGAGTGCCTGAAAGGGTGGAAGGAGATTGAGTTTGAGGTAATCCGCGATGCCAACAACCACTGCTTCACCGTGGCCTCTATGGAAAACTTTGACCCTCTGGGCATTCATACCGGCGAGTCTATTGTGGTGGCCCCCACCTGCTCGCTTGATGACGAACAGGTAAAAATGCTTCAAGACATTGCGGTGAAATGTGTGCGTCATCTCAATATCGTGGGCGAGTGCAACATACAGTATGCCTTCAACTCGTCAACCAATGACTACCGCATCATAGAAATCAATGCGCGATTGAGCCGTTCGTCAGCCCTCGCTTCAAAGGCCACGGGCTACCCTCTGGCTTTTGTGGCAGCCAAAATTGCGCTCGGCTATACCCTTGACCAGATAGGTGAGATGGGTACTTCAAACTCGGCCTATGTGGCTCCGTCGCTTGATTACCTCATCTGCAAGATACCACGTTGGGACCTTACCAAGTTCAGTGGTGTGAGCCGTAAGATAGGCTCGTCTATGAAGTCGGTGGGCGAAATAATGTCAATAGGCCGCACCTTTGAAGAACTGTTGCAAAAAGGACTGCGCATGATAGGGCAGGGCATGCACGGATTTGTAGGAAACGAACATCTGCGGTTTGATGACCTCGACGAGGAGTTGGCCAACCCGACCGACTTGCGTGTCTTTGCTTTGGCACAGGCTCTTGAGCAGGGCTACACCATTGAGCGCATTTATGAGCTTACCAAAATAGACCCCTGGTTCATCGGTAAGATGAAGAACATCGTTGACTGGAAAAACAAGTTGGAGTCATATAACTCACTGCAGGAAATACCGGCAGAAGAACTTCGGCAGGCCAAGGTGTATGGTTTCAGTGATTTCCAGATTGCTCGCTTTGTGCTCAAGACCGGCGAGGGCAACATGGAGAAAGAAAACCTTGCCGTGCGCATGCGCCGCAAGGAACTCGGCATCCTTCCAGCCGTAAAACGCATCCCCACTGTTGCAAGCGAACACCCTGACCTCACCAACTACCTTTATATGACCTATGGTGCGGAGGGCTATGATGTCAACTACTATAAGAATGAGAAGTCGGTCGTTGTGCTTGGCTCTGGAGCCTACCGCATAGGCTCGTCAGTGGAATTTGACTGGTGTTCGGTCAATGCCATCCAGACAGCGCGCAAACTGGGCTACAAGTCCATAATGATAAACTATAATCCCGAGACGGTGTCTACCGACTATGACATGTGCGACCGTCTGTATTTTGACGAACTGTCATTCGAACGTGTGCTTGATGTTATTGACCTTGAGCAGCCACGGGGCGTGATAGTCAGTGTGGGAGGCCAGATTCCTAACAACCTGGCCATGAAGCTCTATCGTCAGAGCGTGCCGGTATTGGGCACCTCGCCGGTGAGCATTGACCGCGCAGAGAACCGCAACAAGTTCTCCGCCATGCTTGACCAACTCGGCATCGACCAGCCGAAGTGGAGAGCTCTCACATCGCTCGAAGACATCCATTCGTTTGTGGAGGAAGTGGGCTACCCTGTGCTTGTGCGTCCTTCCTATGTGCTGTCGGGTGCTGCCATGAACGTGTGTCATACCGATGAGCAGCTCAAGCGCTTCCTTGAAATGGCCAGTGAGGTCAGCAAGGAATATCCAGTGGTAGTCTCCCAGTTTATGCAGGAAACCAAGGAGATAGAGTTTGATGCTGTTGCCGACCATGGTGAGATTGTGGAATATGCCATCTCGGAGCATGTGGAGTATGCCGGTGTGCACTCTGGTGACGCCACCATGGTGTTCCCGGCACAGCAGATATATTTCTCTACAGCTCTCCAAATCAAGAGGATAAGTCGAGCCATAGCCAAGGAACTTAACATCTCAGGGCCGTTCAACATACAGTTTCTTGCCAAAGACCGCGAGGTCAAGGTGATAGAGTGCAACCTGCGCGCCAGTCGCTCGTTCCCATTTGTGAGCAAGGTTCTTAAGCGCAACTTCATAGAGACCGCCACACGCATCATGCTCGATGCACCTTATAATCGTCCAGATAAGTCGGCTTTCGACATCGACCGCATTGGTGTGAAGGCCAGTCAGTTCTCGTTTGCCCGTCTGCAGAATGCCGACCCGATTCTGGGCGTTGACATGAGCAGCACCGGTGAGGTGGGCTGCTTGGGTGACGATTACAACGAGGCTCTGCTCAATGCTCTCATGGCTACAGGCTATAAGATTCCGTCAAAGGACAAGGCCATCATGATTTCCAGCGGAGAGGTTAAGTCTAAGGTCGATCTTCTACGGGCAGCGCGTCAGCTCGACAAGAACGGCTACACACTCTACGCCACAGAAGGCACGGCCAAGTTCCTGAACGAAAACGGGGTCAGAGCCACCTCCACCCTTTGGCCTGATGAGCAGCCTGACAACGGTCTCAACGTGATGAACCTTATCGCCGGCCATAAGTTTGACCTTATTATAAACATTCCAAAGAATCATACCACCCGTGAACTTACCAACGGCTATAAGATACGCCGAGCTGCTATCGACCACAACACGCCGCTGATTACCAACTCACGCCTTGCTCGTGCCTTTATAGAGGCGTTCTGCAACGTAAGCCTTGAGGATATCAGCATCAAGGCATGGCAGGACTACGAGTAGTCGTGGGGCTTGTCAAACAGAAAATCCCGAACAGAACACGCAGTGTTTTCTGTTCGGGATTTTCTGTTTTCGGGTAATCGCACCCGAGTCGGAGGCTTGGTGTAGGGCAAGACCTATTCCGCCTGAATGATGTTGTAAAGGTCGGTGATGTCGGTGGCGTTGACATTTCCATCGCCGTTGATATCAACCTTATCCAATGTGAGGCCTGTGGCTTCGGGGTTTGCAATGTAGTTGTAGACGGTCGTAACATCGGCAGCGTTGACCTTTCCGTCACCGTTGACGTCACCCTTGAGGGACGCATCATCCGGAATGACCTTTATTTCCTTGAACTTGCCGTTGTAGCGTGAGTCTGCCAGATATTTGTCGAGCGACTCTTTGGGTACGTAGAGCGTGACGTGTGTACATCTGAAGAACCTGTAGTCACTGTTAGTGGTCTCTGGAACTTCCTTTGCTTTCAGCACAATCTCCAGTTGAGAGTCGCCTGTGGGTTGCTCCAATTCAAAATACTTCAGTGTTGACGGCAGTTCGATGTATTTGCACCTCGTTAAATTAGTGAAATTATTATCCCTAACAATTTCGCATCCTTCTGGTACGATAATCCTCTCGAAATTGCCATTGGCACATGCATACCCTTTAAGTGCCACGGTCCCCTCTGGCACCTCGAACGTGTCGGCTGTACTACCGGTCGGTACTCTATATAGAGTCTGGCCTTTCACTGCAATCCGTTTTTCTTCTGTATAAGAATAATAATCTGTTTCTTCGTTCTTCTTGTACACAGCTCCATAGCCATCGGAGAAGAGTGTCGGGTTCTCTTGGTCTACGACAAACCTGTCCACACGAACGTGTTCTACATGGAACTCTTTGAACGACTTAGGCAGGTACAGGGTCTTGCCATGCACGTTTCCTGCCCCTCCGTATATTATACCTATCGTCCCCTCTTTTATGCGAGCTTCATCGAACTCATCGGGCAATTCACCGTCAATCACCCAGCCTTTCCAATATTTCAGTCCGTCCTCCGCAGGGATGTTTGCAAGTATGGGGGTGTCGTAAAGGGGGGCTTGTCCAATATAGTCAAATGTATCTGCGCCACCTATAATTGATGCAAGACTCGTACATCCGAAGAAAGGACATTGTCCTAACCGATTCACTGATGCTGGTAACTTCACCGATGTGATTGCAGTGTTGTCCATAAATGCATATGCGTCGATATAAACCACGGGGTACTTTATCCCCTGATACTCTACCTCGGCAGGTATTACCACATCGCCCGTTGCCGAATCGCCCATTGTTACCGCAGCTGTGCTATCATCCCGGATTTCATAGACAATGTTGTCTACAGTTACTTCCTGGGCCATCACAGTGCCGCCACAAAGTGCCAGAGACAGTAGCATCAATAAACCAAGGCAGTAAAATTTTCTCATAATTGTTATTTTTTTAGATTAATATTAATGTAGCAGTGCTGTTGTTTATTCACATTCCGTTTCGCTTCCCTCGTCCTTTCATTCAATGTTACGCTTAATCTGTAGATGGGGTGCGTGCAGATTTCTTGTGCTCTTAATCTCTACGCATGGCCACCACTGCTTGGAGACAAGCTTCTTTGTATTTCACGTGTGGTGACAATACGGAGTCTCGTATGGTAAAAATAGCAATAAAGTCCCACTCCTCTCTGGAAACAACAAGAGAAAAATACATTGCCTTGATAAAATTGGTATGGTTAACCCAAGCCAGTCACCTGTGTGTGGGCTTGTTTTGTAAGTTGTGTGTTGCAATTTGAAGATTGTCTACGGGGCGTTCTTTGCTAAGCGGTATTTCAGCGGAAATCGCTGACATACAAAAACAGCCACCCCCGAAACTCTGCTGGTAATAGTCTGACCGAGGAGGTTCGGGGGCGGCTGTTAATGTGGCACACCTAAGAGCGTGCGGAAACTGTGTAGGATAACTCCTATTCCGCCTGAATGATGTTGTAAAGATCGGTGATGTCGGTGGCGTTGACATTTCCATCGCCGTTGATATCAACCTTATCCA